>Ga0299913_10004119_pt1 | contig 12124 bp, 5 predicted proteins | sample RVTome_9_FD_201360 | JGI IMG/M metagenome (GOLD analysis project Ga0299913, IMG submission 201360) | Soil microbial communities from uranium-contaminated site in the Upper Colorado River Basin, Wyoming, United States - RVT155D38 (version 2) ... | reverse complement strand
CCGACGCGCGGCGCCTCGAGGAGGCGTCGGACTGGTTCGTGCGGCTGCAATCCGAGCCGCTCGGCGCCGACGAGCTCGGCCGCTGGGAGCAATGGCTGGCCTTGCCGGCCAACGAGCAGGCTTTCGCGAAGATCGAGCAGCTGTGGTCGGGTACCGGTGGGCTGGCCGGGATGCCGCTTCCGTCCCGCGAGGCGGTAGCGCGAGATCGATACGACGGCGCGGTGCCGGTGCGGACCTGGCTGGACGACAGGCGCGGCGGCTCGAGCGCCGCACCGGACATCGTGCGCCGCTATGCGTGGTATGCAACGGCCGCGGCGGCCGCCGTGCTGCTGGCCGTCGCCTCTCTCGTGATCGTCCAGCGGTCCGGCGCGCCGGCGGAGCAATTCCGAACCTACGAAACCCGTACGGCGAAACACCTCGAGATTCCGCTGCTCGACGGCTCGCGGATCGCACTGGGCGCTCGCTCGTCGCTGTCGGTCTTCTACAGCGGCTCGCAGCGCGCCGTCGTGCTGGCGGGCGGCGAGGCGATGTTCGAAGTCGCCCCCGATCGCGACCGGCCGTTCGTCGTCGTCGCGGGTCGCGGCACGATCACCGCGCTCGGCACCGCTTTCAACGTCGATCACGGGCGCGACCGGGTAGTGGTGACGGTGACCGAGGGCGTGATCGAGGTCGCCCGGCGTCCGCTCGCGGGCGAGGCGGGGCGCGAGACAAACCATCCGGCGCGTGTGCAGGCCGTGCGGGTGGCCGCCGGCGAGCGTGTCGTGTACGACGCCGACGGCCGGCTCGGCGAGGTGGAATCGGCCGATGCCGAGGCCGCCACGGCATGGCGCAGCGGCCGGCTCCGCTATCGGGCCGAATCGCTGAAGTACGTCATTGCGGACGTGAACCGCTATTCCTACCGCGAGATCGTCGTCGCGGATCCCGCCATCGCGGAGCTCGCCTTCACGGGCACGGTCTTCCAGGATCAGATCGACGAGTGGCTCGCCGGGCTCGAAGCCGTGTTCCCTGTCGAGGCCGTGCCGGCGGACGACGGCCGGGTCCGGCTGCAGGCGCGACAGTAGGATTCCACCGCCGCGCGTGAGCCGCGGCATTGCACAAATCCCCGCCTCATTCGTCTGGGCAACGACTGGCGACTCGCTGTCACCGTTCAGACGAGGATGTGTACATGCAAACCCAGCCCGCCGATCTCCGGACTCTTACCCGCCACGCGCTGCAATGGCTGGCGCTGGCGATGCTGCTGCTGGCGGCAGGCGTCGCGCAGGCGCAGGTTCGCCTCGATCACGTCGTCGAATTCGATATCGCGCCCCAATCGCTGGACGCCGCGCTCCTGCAGTTCTCCGACCAGGCCGATCTGCAGGTGCTGGTTGCGGCGGCGTCACTCGACGGTCTCGACACTCGCGGCTTCTCGGGCGCGGCGCCGGCGCGCGAGGCGCTGCGCTCGCTGCTCGCGGGGACAGGGCTGACCTGGCGCGCGGCCGGCGACACGATCACCGTCATCCCGGAAGGCAACGGCGGCGCGCAGGAGGCGTCCGAGCCGCGCCCTTTGGCCCTGAACGGCGCAACGTCGGGGACGGCCGCGCCGGAGGATGACGCCGCCGAGGCACGCGCGACGGAGGCGGTGCATCGGCTGCGCGGCATCACGGTCACCGGCTCGCACATCCGCGGTGCACGCCGGAGCCCGTCGCCGCTCCTGCAGTTCGATCGCGAGGACATCGCGCGGACGGGCTACTCGACGCTTGCCCAGTTCGTCGAAAGCCTGCCGCAGAACTTCGGCGGCGGCGCCACCCAGGATGCCATCGGCACCGAGGGCAGCGTCGGCAACCGCGGCTTCGGCAACGCACCGAATCTGCGCGGCCTCGGCCCGGGCGCGACGCTGGTGCTGCTGAACGGTCAACGCCTGGCGCCGGGCGGCAACTCGGGGCAATTCATCGACGTCTCGATGATTCCGCTCTCGGCCATCGAGCGCGTTGACGTGCTCACCGACGGCGCGTCGGCGATCTATGGCGCGGATGCAGTGGGCGGAGTCATCAACATCGTGACACGCTTGGATTACGAAGGCATCGACACGACGGTGCGCTACGGCAATCCGACCGACGGCGACGCGGAGGAGGTGCAGGTGTCGCAGTCCCTAGCCACGAGCTGGACCAGCGGCAACGCGATGGCGGTGTTCGAGCATTTCCGCCGCGACGCGCTGCTGGCTGAGGACCGCGATTTCGCGTCCTCCGCCGATCCCACCACCACGCTCCTGCCCGAGCAGGAGCGGCAGAGCATCTACGCCAGCGCCACGCAGGACCTGGGCGTCAACGTGTCCGTGTTCGGCAGCGCGCTGTACAGCCAGCGCGAGTCGGCGCACCGGCAGAGGGTGGGCGCGGACGCGCTGCTCGACCGGCAGGACGCCGAGAACGACCAGCTCTACAGCTCGCTCGGTCTGCGCTGGGAGGGCGGAACGGGTTGGAGCGGCGAGCTGGTGACCAGCTATAGCGACTATTCGCTCGACTCGCGCTTCGACCGCGCCGGCGAGGTGACGGAGTCGACCGTCGACACCGACACCCGCGCGCTGGATGCGCTGGCCAACGGCGCGCTCTGGGAACTGCCCGCCGGCGACCTCAGCGTCGCCCTCGGCGCCGGTTACCGCAAAGAGCGCGTCAACACGATCTTCGATGACGAGCTGCCTGACCGGAACGTGCGAGTGGCGTTCGGCGAGCTGCTGATCCCGCTGTTCGGCGCGGCCAATCGACGCACCGGGCTGGAGGCGCTGGAGATCAGTGTCGCGGCGCGCTACGAGGACTCCAGCGACTTCGGCGACAAGTTGACGCCGAAGTACGGCCTGCGCTGGAGCCCGGTCGAAGCCCTGAGCCTGCGCGGCACGTACGGCAAGTCGTTCAAGGCACCGGCCCTTGCGCAGCTCGCCGGCGGCACCGAGTCGTTCCTCGCGTTCATTCCGAGCGACTTCGGCTTCGACGTGGCGGGCGACCCGCTCATCTTCGCCCGCACCCAGGCGGGGCAGCCGCAGCTGGAGGCGGAAGAGTCCACGAACTGGACCGTCGGCTTCGATCTGCAGCCGGAGTTCGCACCGTTCACGCTTGGCGTGACGTACTACGACATCGACTTCACCGGCCGCATCTCGGATCCCGTCGTGGGCGGGTTCGCGGAGTTCTTCAATGCGCCGGACGCCTTCGGCGACCTCATCGTCCAGAACCCGAGCACCGAGTTCGTCAACTCGCTGCTCGCCGGCGCGACCTCGTTCCTCGATCTCACCGGCGGAATGTTCACGCCCGACGCGGTCGGCCTCTACGGCGATCTGGCGATCACCAACATCGCCGCAGAACGGCAAAGCGGGGTGGAGCTGAACTTCGAGTACCCGCTCGAGACCGCCCTCGGTCAGTTCGAGGCTTCGCTGTACGGCACCTACATCACGAAGTTCGAGAAGACCGTGACGCCGGCCTCCCCGACGGTGGATGCCGACAACGTGCTGTACGGGCCCGTCGACCTGCGGCTGCGCGGCGGGCTCACCTGGGGCCGCGAGCAGCTGACGACCTCCCTGTTCGCGAACTATTACGACAGCTACCGGGTCAGCAACGAGGCCGACTCCGACCGCATCGCCTCGTGGACGACGTTCGACCTGAACCTGCGCTACGCGCTCGAGAACACGGGCAACGACTTCCTCGACGGGCTGAGCATGGTGCTCAGCGTGCAGAACCTTTTCGACCGCGACCCGCCGTTCGTGGCCGTGCCGGACTTCATCAACGCCAATCCCGGCTACGACCCCACGAATGCAGACCCGCTCGGACGCTTCATGGCGCTGTCGATCAACAAGTCGTGGTGATGGAGCGCGCAGGACGGCGCGCGGGCCGGCTCCGCCTGGCGAGCGTGCTGTGCGCGTGCTGGGCGGCGACGGCCGGCGTGGCTGCGAATGCCGGCGAGACGGAAGGCTTTGCCGTGACGGATTACTTCCGGGTCTGGCAGGTCACCGAGCTTGCCCTGTCGGACGACGGCGGGCGGCTGGCGTTCGTCGCAGGGCGGCGATCGCTGGAGAAGGACAGCTACCAGCGCGAGGTGCACCTGCGCTCGCCGCCCGACGCCGCGGACTCGACGGCTCCCGAGCCGTTGGCCGATGCGCGGTCGCTCGCGTGGATCCCGGGGACCCACGAGCTGGCGTTTCTGTCGGGGCGCGGCGGGAGCACGCAGGTGTGGTCCTACGATGCGGACAGCGGTGCGCTGCGGCAGTGGACGGACGGCGATGACCCGGTGGAGAGCTTTCTCTTCGCGCCCGACGGACGGACGCTGGCCTACCTGAGTCGCGCGACGACCGAGCGCGGGACGTCGCTCTACCGGCGTTTCCGCGACGACGACACTGGCATCCTGATCGATCCGGCGACGACCAGCTCGCACGATTTCGTGAACCCGCACTGGCACGGGATGGTGAAGCGCGCGCCGGCGGTGCTGCGCGTCGCCGCGGCGGGCGGGGCAGCCGTGCGCGTCCCGGTGCCCGGCGAGCCGTCCGGCGACGAGCGAGCCTACCACTGGTCGTCGGAAAGCGAGCTGCTGTCGGTCGTGTACGTCGCCGCGGACCAGCCGGCCGCTCAGCTGCGGGATGAGCGCACGAGCCTCGGCGTGTACGAGCCCGGCGCAGCGGAGTTCCGGGTGCTGGCGGAGGCGGTGGCGCGCGAGGGAGAGCGCGCGGGCCGCAGCTTCGCCGGCGGCGAGTGGCTGCCGGGCGAGCGCAAGCTGCTGGTCCGGCGCGTGACCGAGACCGATCCCTGGGCGAGCTGGTCGCAGCCCGACTGGGCTGTCGCTCCCGCGTCCGGCCCTCTTCCCGCACGGCCGCAGGATTGGCGTCCGGTCGAAGTGTATCCGCGCGGGCTAAAGTTCATGCCGTTCAACGAGGACGAGATCCTCGTCGAGAACACCGTCGATGGCGTGCATTCGCTGTTCGTGCTCACGGCGGCGGGGCTGCGCCGCTCCGAGATTGTCGCGGGGCTGAAGGGCGGCAGCTCGCTGTTTGCGTTCAGCGCGGACCGCGGCGTGACGGTATTCGTTCAGCAGAGCCTGACGCGTCCGCCGGAGATCCACGTACGGCGCGGCAACGGCCCCGTCCGCCAGGCAGGCAACCTCAACGGCGTGGTCGCCGGCATCGTCCGCTACGGCGCGCGCGAGGTCCGCTGGCGGGGCAAGGACGGCGTCACGCTGCACGGCTGGCTGCTCGAGCCGCCGACGTCGGCGGGCCGGCGGCCGTGGCCGCTCGTCACGCACGTGCACGGCGGCCCCGCATTTCCCTACCCCGACGCCTTCGCGCCGTACTTCGACTACTGGCCTTATCCGCTCGAGGTATTCGCCGAGCGCGGGATCGCGGTGTTCATGCCCAACTATCGCGGCACGCACACCTACGGCCGCGCGGTCGCGGAGGCCGCGGGCGACGAAGCCGCGGAAGACGTCACCGCCGGCATCCGGGCGCTGGTTGCCGCGGGCGACGCCGACCCGGAGCGGCTCGGCATGTCGGGCCACAGCCATGGTGCCTATCTCGGGCCGCGCGTGCTGGTGCAGGCGAGGATTTTCCGTGCGGCCTCGTTCGCCGAGGGCAGCGCCAACAGCGTCGTAATGTACGAGCTGATGAGCGAGCAGGCCAACCGCGAGATCCACGACCCCGTTGTGGGCGCGAGCCTCTACGAGTCCCCGCAGCGGTACATCGACGACTCGTCCGACCTGCACTTCGCCGGCGTCTCCACCGCCACGCTGTTCGAGGCGGGCGCGTATACGGCGGCCATCCACATGCTGGGGTTCCCGAAGGCGGCGCGGCGCGCCGGCATGCCTACCGAGTTCGTCATCTATCCACAGACGCAGCACAACCTAGCGGTCCCGCACCTTCAGGAGGAATCGGCCCGCCGCAATCTCGACTGGTTCGAGTTCTGGCTCGCCGGCCGCGAGAGGCCCCGACCGGGCGCCGCGGCGCGCTACGAGCGCTGGCGGGCGCTGCGCGACCGGACCGCCCCTGCGCCCTAGGGAACCTCTGCACAAGTCCATCCTGGACTGGTGCAGTGACGCAAGGGCAAAGCCAAGCTTCGCCCTCACGCGCTATCAATCGCTGACGCGATTGGCGTGGCGGGGCATCCGCGCCCCGCACGGGAAGGTCTGCACTGTGCAGACCTTCCCTAGAGGCAGTCACTGCCCTCCCATACAGCCGAAGCCAGCCGCAAGGCCCGGTCTGGCAGGCCGATCTCTACGCGGAGCCGCGCACGCGATGGCGTGAGCCGCCGTGCGCCGCCCCGATTGGACCGTCTCTTGCAGGCCGCCAGTTGCACCGGTCGGAGAAGGCCTGCGGTGCGCCTTCGCGTTCCCGGGCCCGCAACACCGGGGCCCGGCCCGGTGACGGGCGGACTACGAAAGTCGAGACGACATGGCCGATCGCGAGCAAGGACCCGATCCGCAGCGGCTGGCACGGCTGCTCGAGGACATCGTATCGGAGACAGCCGAGAGTGCCGAGCGGGGGGAGACGACGGATTACCTCCCCGAGCTGGCGGACGTCGACGTGGAGCAGTTCGGGCTGGTCGTGGTGACCTGCGAGGACGAAGTCGTCGCCGCCGGCGACGCGGACGAACCGTTCACGCTGCAAAGCATCTCGAAGGTATTTTCGCTGGCGCTCGCGCTCGAGGCGTACGGCGACGCCGTGTGGGAACGGGTGGGACGCGAGCCATCCGGCGATCCGTACAACTCGATCACCGACCTGGAGACGCACGAGGGCTATCCGCGCAATCCCTTCATCAATCCGGGCGCGCTCGTCGTCCTCGACATGCTGCTGGCGGGGCGGCGCGGCGACGAGGTGCCGGACTTCGTGCGTGACTACCTGGTCGAGCTGATCGGCGAGGACCTCGCGATCGACGAGAACGTCGTGCGATCGCAGGAGTCGGCGAACTTCGCGAACCGGGCGCTGGCGAACCTGGCCAAGTCGTTCGGCAACCTCCATCACGCGGTCGACGACGTGATGGCGGCCTACGTGCGCCAGTGCGCGATCCGGGTCTCCTGCCGGCAGCTCGCCCTGGCCGGGCGCTTTCTCATTGCGGAGCGGGAGGACTCGGATTTGCCCGCCGCTCTCGAGGACGAACGCCTGGCCCGGCGCATCGCATCACTGATGCTGACCTGCGGGCAGTACGACGGGTCGGGCAACTTTGCCTATCGCGTCGGCCTGCCTGCGAAGAGCGGCGTCAGCGGCGGCATCCTCGCGATCGTCCCCAACCTCGCCTCCATTGCCGTGTGGTCGCCCGGCCTCGACGAGAACGGCAACTCGCTGCTCGGCACGCTGGCGCTCGAACGACTTTCCGAGGCGATGGACTGGTCGGTGTTTGGCGCAACCCGGGTCCAGCGGTAGCCCACAGTTCTCGCCGGGGCGCGAAGCGAGGGCGCGGAGCTCGGGAAAAGACCAGGCGCGCGACCGTCCGGGCGCGCAGGCGTACTCGACAGTACGTCGAGCACCCAGACCGAGCGCACGCAGGATTTTCGCGAGATCCGCGTCCGCAGCCGTGGATCGGTGAGAAATGCGGGCTAGCCAGCGGCGCGCCAGTTCTGCGCGCCGCAGGGCGGAGGCGGCGGCAGCCGCCACACCGCCGGCGAGCTACGCGCAGGGGGTCGCTCGTGCGCCCAGCCGGCCCAAGACCGGGTCCAGCGACGCGGCACGCGGCTTCCGCCGCGACCTCCGCCCGCCACTGCGGTTCGCAGACTCGCCTTGCGGGACGCCTGCACAGCGACTAATAGTTTCCTCTGTCGTGCGTGACATTTTTGCGACGCCGTCCGACCAGGCGCCGGTTTTGCTTTTCAGTCAACTAACTGGGAGGCCCCGAACATGTCTGCAATCCGTCACTGTCTCTCCCGCCATGCGCTACGACTCGCCCTCTTCGGCGCGTTGCTGCCGCTGCCCGCCCTGCCGGTCCTGGGCCAGGAGGAGGAGGCCGAAGACAGGGCCGCCCTCGAGCGCCTCGAAGTGACGGGCTCGCGGATCAGGAAAGCGGCCATCGAGGGGCTCTCGCCGGTCCAGGTAATCGGCCGCGAAGACATCGACCGCACCGGCCTGACCTCCATCGGCGACGTGCTGCAGCAGCTGACCGCCGCCGGCTCGTCGCTCAACACCAAGTTCAACTCGTCGGGCAACTTCGGCTTCCCGCCCGACGGCGGCGGCATCGGCGCCGGCTCGACCACGGTCGACCTGCGCCACCTCGGGCCGCAGCGGGTGCTGGTGCTCGTGGACGGGGAGCGCTGGGTGAACGAGACCTCGGCCTCGGGCGTGTCCACCGCGGTCGACCTCAACACCATTCCGCTGGCCGCCGTCGAGCGCATCGAGGTGCTGGAGGACGGCGCCTCCGCGCTGTACGGCTCGGACGCCATCGCCGGCGTGGTGAACATCGTCACGCGGCGCGACGTCGACGGCGCCACCTTCGACGTCCAATACGGCGAGTTCGACGAGGGCGACGGCCAGACCCAGGACTACAGCTTCACCATCGGCGGCATCGCCGACCGGCTCGAGTTCTTCCTCGCCGCGAGCTACGTCGAGCAGCGCGGGATCAGCTCGAATGAGCGCGAGCAGTCGCGCTTCCCGGTGCCCGGTACCGGCCTGGCCTTCGGCAGCTCGGGCACGCCGAATGGCCGCTTCATCTTTATTCCGCCGGCGGCCAACGCCGCCTGCCCGCTGACCGACCTCGACGAGGACGGGACGCCGGAAACGCCGCTGTGCGACATCACGACGCCCAACGGCTCCAGCTTCCCGGGCGGCGCCAACTTTCCCGACGATTTCATTCCGTTTGCCACCGAGAACCGCTTCAATTTCGCGCCGTTCAACCTGCTCCTGACGCCCAACCGGCGCGAGAACCTGTTCGCGAAGATCAACTTCGGCCTGACGTCCTCGATCAACTGGTACAGCCGCTTCTCCTACACCGAGCGCAAGTCGACCAACCAGGCCGCGCCCGAGCCGATCTTTCTCGGTCCGTCGGCCGGCACGGGCAATCCGCTGGCCGACAACATCACGATCTCGGCCACCAATCCGTTCAACCCGTTCGGCATCGATCTGATCTCGGGCGAGAACTTCGAGCTGCTGGGCCGGCGGCCCCTCGAGGCGGGTCCGCGCATCTTCCAGCAGGACGTCGAGACGCTGTATTTCGCCACCGGCCTCGAGGGCAGCTTCGATCTCGGCAATCGCGCCTACTACTGGGACGCCAACTTCATCCGCGGCGAGAACGAGGCGCAGCAGACGACGTTCAACAGCCTGAACGTCGCCCGCATCGCCCAGGCGCTGGGTCCCGTCGACGATTGCGTCGCCCCGTGCGTGCCGCTCGACCTGTTCAACGGCCCCGGGACGCTCACGCAGGAGATGGTCGAATACATCCGGCCGATCCTCACCGATCTCAGCGACAACAACCTGGAAATGGTGACGCTCAATCTCACCGGCGACGTATTCGAGCTGCCGGCCGGGCCGCTGGCGATTGCCGTCGGCTACGAGCATCGTGACCAGGAAGGTTTTTTCCGCCCGGATGCGATCGTGGTCGCGGGCGAATCCAACGGCGTGCCGGCGGGGCCGACCTCGGGCGATTTCTACGTGGACGAGGCGTACCTGGAACTGAATGTCCCGCTGCTGGCCGACATGCCGTTCGCCCGGCGCCTGGACTTGAGCGCCGCGACCCGATATTCGGACTACTCGACGTTCGGCGACGACTTCACCAGCAAGCTCGGCCTGCGCTGGCAGGTGATCGACGAGCTGCTGCTGCGCGGCACCTTCGCGGAAGGCTTCCGGGCGCCGTCGATCGGCGAGCTGTTCGGTTCCGCCAGCCGGTTCGACGCCACGCTCTCCGATCCCTGCTCGGCCCCGATCGACCCGGCGCTGGCCGGGAACTGTGCGGAGCTGGGCGTGCCGCCGGGCTTCACGCAGCCCAATCCGCAGATCTCGGTCACCACCGGAGGCAATCCGGAGCTCGATGCCGAAACCGCCGACAGCGTGACCTTCGGCTTCGTCTGGAGCCCCTCGTTTGCCAGCGATGTGCCGTGGTCCGACACCCTGGACATCGAGTTCACCTGGTACCGGCACGAGCTGGAGGGCGCCATCCAGGCCATCGACGCCCAGACCCAGCTGGACCGCTGCGTGGAAACGCTCGATCCGACGTTCTGCGAGGGCATCACCCGCGCCAGCACCGGCGCGATCAACGCCTTCAACAACCGGCTGGTGAACCTCGGCTCCATCGACACCGAGGGCTGGGACTTCGACGTGTTCTGGGCGTCGCCGGAGTACGCCTGGGGGCGGCTGAACGTGATCTGGCAGAACACCTGGGTGGACGACTACGAGGCCATCGGCGCCAGCGGGCTCCAGCAGCCCGACGGCGTCGGCGTCGAAGTCAACGACAGCGCGATCCCGGAATGGACCTCGAATCTGGCGTTCGTATGGAACCGCGGGCCGGTGACGGCGTCCTGGGTGATGCGCTACATCGACGGCCTGACCGAGGATTGCTCCACGTTCGTCGGATTCGGGGTGTGTACAACCGAAACCGCCACCACGGGCACCCACGAGATGGGCTCTGTGACGTACCACGACCTGCAGGCCGCGTACCGCACGGACCTGTTGCCCGGCCTCGTCGTGACCGCGGGTCTGCTCAACGCCTTCGACAAGAATCCGCCGATCTGCCTGACGTGCTCGCTCAACGGCCTGGATGCATCCACTTACGACCTGCCCGGCCGGGTCTGGTACGTGCGCGGCTCGGTCAGCTTCTGACCGTCGGGGAATAGCCGGGGTCGGCGGCGTGCGCCGGCCCCGGCCGGGGCGGACGCCGCTTCGGGTGCCGCGTGGGGAGCCATTTTCCGCAGTACAGCATTGCCGCGCCGGGCGCGCGGCAGCCTCCGGCGGGTCGGCGGGCGCGCGAGTCGGGGTTCACGTTGCGCGCTGAGGCGGGATCCGAATCCCGACGGCTGCGTTTCCCTCGCGTTGGGAGGGGAGCCGCGCGGACCCGAGCTTGCATTTCGGCGTGCCACGACCATTCTTGTCCTGTTGCCTGTCCCGGATGCCCCCGCGCGGCGTCCGGCAAATCACCTTGCGGAGGAGTGGCCCATGGCAAAAGTAGCGATCCATCCGGCAGTCGATAATGGCCTGAGGCCCGCCGACCCCAACTTCTCCGGCGGCACGCTGCACTGCAAGTGCTCGTCCGACCGGGTAGAGGTGAAAATCAAGGGCCAGGTCGCGCACAACCACGTCTGCGGCTGCACCAAGTGCTGGAAGCCCAAGGGGGCGCTCTTCTCGCAGGTCGCCGTCGTGCCCCGCGACAACCTGAGCGTCACGGCCAACGGCGATAAGCTCGCCGTGGTCGATCCCTCGGCCACCATCCAGCGCTATGCCTGCAAGAGCTGCGGCGCGCACATGTTCGGGCGCATCGAGAACAAGGGCCATCCCTTCTATGGCCTGGATTTCATCCACACCGAACTGTCCGACGACAAGGGGTGGGCACCGCCCGAGTTCGCGGCGTTCGTCTCCTCCGTCATCGAGTCCGGTGCGGACCCGAACCGCATGGGCGAGGTCAGGGAAACGCTGAAGGGCATGGGACTGGAGCCGTACGACTGCCTGTCGCCGCCGTTGATGGACGCCATTGCGGCCCACACGGCGAAGTCGTCGCGCGCAGCCGCCTGACGGTCGAGTCGGACCACAATATCGCTCTGATACCCCGGGCGCATGGGCGAATGCGCCCGGGGATTTGGCCATTACGGCCCGAGTTCACGCCCGATATCGCCCACTGAGGACGCTGTGTATGGCAGCGGCGCGACGCAGGCTGAGCGCGGCGTCGGCCGGACCGGCGGGTACGTGGCGGTTACGGTCCGCACCTGCCCGGCGGACGGGCGGAAGGAGCTGGTCTTGAGATCGGCGCACCCGGCGCTGCGTGTCGCGACCCTGGCGCTCGCCTGCTGCGGCGCGGCACACGCGGAATCCGACTCGTCATTCGGCGCTTGGGCGCTCGGACAACCCGCCCCAGGCAATTTGCTGGCGACGCATTCCACTCTCCTGCGAAACAACAAGATCCTTGTCGTCGGGGGCAGCAGCTACAACTGCTGCTTCAGCTGGGGCAGGGAGGAAACGCGCCTCTACGACATCGCGACAGGCACTTGGAGC
>Ga0299913_10004118_pt1 | contig 12125 bp, 12 predicted proteins | sample RVTome_9_FD_201360 | JGI IMG/M metagenome (GOLD analysis project Ga0299913, IMG submission 201360) | Soil microbial communities from uranium-contaminated site in the Upper Colorado River Basin, Wyoming, United States - RVT155D38 (version 2) ... | reverse complement strand
AGACTGCTGGTAGCCTGGGCGATGCGGTCCAGTGGTGCCGGCAAGCGCTGAAGCTGAGTCCCGATGATGAGAGCGTCGTGCAGCGCCTGCTCGCCCTGCTCGACAAATCCGGTGACCGATCAGGCGCGCTCCGGGCCTACGATGAGTTTACCAGACGCATGGCTCAGGAATTCGAGCTCGACCCCTCAGCCGAAACCCGGCAACTGGTCGAGGGGATCCGGCATCGATTAGTCACGCGGTTGGAGCGTGATGATGGGGCAGTCGTCGCACGCTCGCCTGTCTCTACCGCGAGAGTCGCGGTCCTTCCGTTTTCAGTACGGGGTGATGCTCGATTCGCCTACTTGCGAGAGGGCATGGTGGATCTTCTCGCCACGAAGCTCGATGGCGCAGGGGAGCTCCGCACGGTGGACCACCGGGCATTGCTCCGCTTCCTGACTAGCGATCGAGCTCTTCCAGCGCAGGTCTCCGGGGCGGCGGTGGCCGAGCGTTTCGAAGCCGGCAGTTATCTGGAAGGAAGCATTGTTGAGGCTGGTGGCCGGCTGCAGGTAGGTGCCTCGTTGTATGCCATCGATGGAACCGTGCTCGCCAGCGCGAATGCGACTGCGGGTGGAGAAGACGAAATCTTCGAGCTGGTGGACGAGCTCGCCCGCCAGCTCCTGGCTGCGCGAGGTGGCATATCCGGAACCCGTCTGACGCGGTTGGCCGGTTTGACTACCACTTCACTCGCTGCCCTGAAGTCCTATCTGCTGGGAGAACGAGAGCTGCGGGCGGGGCGCTACTTCGATGCGCTGGAAGCGTTTCAATCGGCGATCCAGGCAGACCCCTCGTTTGCTCTGGCCTACTACCGGTTGGCCGCATCAGCGGCAGGCTGCGCACTGCCGGATCTGGCCCGGGAGCTGGCAGACCGCGGCTCTGAGTATCGCCAACGGCTTTCCCAACGTGACCAGTTGGTATTCAGCGCCCAGCACGACTGGCTGCATGGCGCGGTGGATGAGGCCGAGTCGCTGTATAACACCATCATCGGCACCTACCCCGACGACCTCGAGGCCTGGTTCCACCTGGGTGACCTCCTCTTTCATTCGAATCCGCTTCGGGGCAGGAGCTCGGCCGAAGCGCGTGATCCCCTCGAGCGAGTGCTGAAACTTCAGCCCGATCACGTTGGTGCAATGGTGCATTTGGTTCGGGTATCCGCAATCGAAGGACGAACGGCGGAGACGCTGAGTCTGATAGAGCGGGTTCTGCGGGTCAGCCCGTCTGGAGACCAGGCATTGGCAATGCGGGCCCTGCGAGCTTACATGAACCAGGACCACGTTGAGATGGAACAGGTCTCAGCGGAGTTGCACAGCGCCCGGGCGGTGGCCGTTGCAATCGCCTTCTCCGATGTAGCGCTCTACTCGGGCGATCTCCGCGGGGCTGAGAACCTGGCTCGCAGCTTCATCCAGGTCGCGCGTTCACCCGAGCTGCGCTCACTCTGTCATACTCTGGTGGCGCACATTGCCTTGGCACGTGGCCGGGATGATCTAGCGCTGGACCAGCTCCAATTAGCGGAGTCACTCCACCGGGTCTGGGGAGTGGAAATGCGAGCGCTTTTCTCCACCCTTCCCTTCCGGACGCCGTCCGAAGGAGAGCTTCGGGGCGTGCGCCAGGCCCTCGCAGAGCTGGACACCTCCGCCACGCCGCCAAGCACGTTCGTGATTTTTGCCATGCACAATGACTGCCACCCTGCCCTGCGAGACTACCTGCTTGGTTTGATTGATTTGCGGTTGGGAGACCTCGACTCCGCCGCCCACCAGGTGAAAGCACTCTCCCGGTCGGGATCGCATGAAGGTCTACCTGCAAGCCTCACCGTCGAGCTCCAGGCGGCAGTCGCCCGTGCACAGGGTGCACCGAGTGTTGCGCTCGACATCCTGGAGCGATCGCGCCCACGGCTATGGTTCCAGCTTACCGTGGCATCGCCCTTCTTCTCACTCGCATCGCAGCGGTATCTGAGGGCCGAGTTACTTCGAGAGGTCGGGCGGCTGGAGGAAGCGGCTGGGTGGTATCGATCGATGGCCGAGCGGTCGCCTTATGAGATTATCTACGCGGATCCCGCCAGGCACCGGTTAGCAGAGATGAGTGCCTCAGCCATAGCTGTTTAACGGAACCCTTTACCGGCGGATCGGCCCACAACCAAAGGAGGTCTGTTATTGGTGACCAAGTCACGGTGAAGGCACCGAGGAGAGGACGTCTTGCAGGTACTGTGACGGTCCGGGTCTACTGCACGATCGCTTCGAACGTGCCCTCAGGCCCGGCTAGGCGGTCACATGGGTCGGCTTCTGGACACGTGCCTCGCGAGGATCTTCTGGCTTCTCACCCCGTTGGCTCAGTGCATCGCAGAGTGGTTAGCGCATCGGAAGAGGCGAAGATAGGTAAAGCCGGGTGTGCCCCGTGTGTTGTGTAGTGCGCCGCGTAGGAATCGAACCTACAACCTAGTGATTAAGAGTCACTTGCTCTGCCAGTTGAGCTAGCGGCGCGCATTCGATTATCCATAGCCCCAAGGGGAGTCGAACCCCTCTCTGGACCTTGAAAGGGTCCCGTCCTAACCGATAGACGATGGGGCCGTCGAGCTCTGCTCCGATGGGCTTCAGCTACCAGCTCGGCTCATAGCTAATAGCCCCGATAGCGCTAACGGGATTCGAACCCGTGTTTGGGCCTTGAGAGGGCCCCGTCCTAGTCCCCTAGACGATAGCGCCGTTTTTCGAACAGGAGCCAGGATTCGAGAGCCGGAGAACCCCGCGCATCAGCCGATCCCGGAGCCAGACCTGCAGTGGCTCCAAGCTCCTGACTCCCAGCTCCCAACAGGCCCGGCAGGACTCGAACCTGCAACCCCCGGTTTTGGAGACCGGTGCTCTACCACTTGAGCTACGGACCTCTGCACCAGGCTCACACCAACGCCGCTTTGTGGGTGACCACTGGTACCTACCAGGGTGGCTGACGGGGATTGAACCCGCAACCTCCGGAGCCACAGTCCGGCGCTCTAACCAATTGAGCTACAACCACCACGGGTCGTCTGCCCGGCGTTCGCCAGCCCGGAAAAATATCGCTCCAGAGAGGGCGGGGTCAAGGCCAAAACAGCTGGGCGAGCGCATCAGTGTCACCCGATTCTGGCACCGGCACACCGTCAAGTGCCGCCACGGGAACCACGCCGCGAGCGGCGTTCACGAGAAAGAGCGGCAACCCACGCAATTCGTGCAATCTCGAATGCCGCTCCTCCACCGTGCCCGCCAGCTCAGTGACTCGGGCTCGACCAACCCCGGGCAGGATGCCGAGATCGAATGCCGGACCACAGAGCTGGCGGTCCTCCCACCATAGCACGCTCCAGATGGCAGCCTCCGCCACGAACCCACCAGGTGTCAGCAGCAGTGCGTCGTCCATACCGGCCGCCCGGGCAGCATCGAGGGAGCGGTCGAACTGAGCCCGCTCGGTCGTCTTATGGGGATAGGAATGGTGCGCCACCCTGGAAACCATGAGCGTGACCGGAGTGCCAGGGGCTGCCAGGCGTTCACTTACCTGCACCCCACGCATACCCACCTCGAGCCGGTAAACCCGGTCGCTTCCCCCACCAGGGACTGCCAGCTCACCCGGCAAGGGAATTCCCAGCTCCTTGCAGCTGACCGCCAGTCGCCGCAGATGCAGGTACCAGAGTGGCGCCTGGCCTTCCCGGATCCGAATGGTTTCGATCAACGACGCTGGTGTATGCCGCATTCAGGTCACCGGTATTTCCACTCGGCGCTCCGCCCAGCTCCTCGCCGTAGTCGCGCCCAGGATGATGGCTCCCCCGATCAAGGCCCAGATTCCCGGCACCTCACCCTGCAGCAGCCAGGCCCACACCGGATTGAGCACCGGCTCGATCAACAGAATCATCGATGCCTCCAATGCGGGGATATGGGCGATCGCATTCGCTACCAGTACGTAAGCCAGGGCAATCTGGAACACACCGAGATAGACCACCACCGACCACTCGGCAAGGGAGTGGGCTCCGAGCGGAAGGGCGAAGGGTAGTGTAACCAGAAAGGCCGTGAGATTTCCCGAGGTCACCGCTGCGATCGGCAAGCCTCTACCCGGCCTGGCGGTCAACCACCGCAGCCCGCAGACAGTTAGCGCCCAGAAGAAGCCACTGATCACCGCGAGCAGATTGCCGGCCGCGGGATCGGGAGCAGTGACCCGGGGCTGGTCCACCCCCACGAAGAACAGCATGAGGCCGAGCCCCACTGCGAGCATGAATCGAACGTCGCCTCGCCGAACCGGTTCCTTGAGCAGCCAGGGAGCCAGCAGCAGAACGTACAACGGCGCGGTAGATTGGAGATAGATGGTGTTCGCGGCGGTTGTGAGACGGTTGGCCAGCACGAAGAGTATCAGGCAGCCGGCGTAAGTCCCACCTATCAGCACGACCGGCCAGAGCTTGCTTTCCGGCTGCTGAAGGGTCCACGCCCGGCGCGCACCGGGCACCACTAGCAGCAGCGCCAGCGCAGCGAACCCCGAGCGAAAGCTGGCGATCTGCCACCCCGTGAATTCGGCGGCCTTGATCGCGGCCCCGCCGGTCGAGAACAGCAGCGCGGCTCCAAGAAGTTGGAGCCGTGCTTTCGAGGTGGACGTCATGGGCGGAAAGGTAAGGCGGATCAGCAGGATAGTAGAGGTGGAGCGCCGGTCGCGTGATGCAGGCCACGCCGAAGCAGCCCCTCTACGCGATCTTCGGTGAGCTCTCCATTCCCTTTTTCTATGCGAGGTAAATCATGGCTTTGTTAGACATGCTGCAACAGCGGCTTGGCAGTGACGCCGTCAATCAGATCAGCAGCCGGATCGGCGCCGACCCCGGCACCACCGGCAACGCGATCGACGCCGCGCTTCCCCTCCTCATCTCCGCACTGGCCCGCAACACGGGCGATGGCGAACAAGCCCAGTCATTGGCCAACGCGGTTTCCAAGGATCATGATGGCAGCGTTCTGGACGACGTGCCCGGCTTCGTCAGCCGCGCATCTGAAAAACCCGGCCAGGGTATCCTCCGCCATGTTCTCGGTGGACGGCAGCAGTCAGTGCAGAACGGTCTCAGCCAGGTCACCGGTCTCGACGCGGGCAAGGCCGGAACCTTGTTGACCTTATTGGCACCACTAGTGATGGGCGCACTCGGGCGGGCCAAGAACGAGAATGGTCTCGACGCGGGTGGTCTCTCTACCCTGCTCACCGGCGAGCAGGAGAATCTGAAGCAATCGGCACCCGGTGTCATGGGCGCGTTGAGCCGTTTCCTCGACCAGGACAACGACGGCTCGATCATGGATGATGTCGGCGGTATGCTCAGCAAGGCGTTTCGGAAGTAACGACAGGGCGGTAGGGCGGTAGGGCGCCCCCTTCGCAACGCTCAGGGCATGCTTACCGCCTTGCCGTCCTTCCGCCCCTACTAAGCATCTTTCGCCTCACGTTCTCCTTCTCTGCCGCAACCTGGCCGTAGTTCAGCAAGGCCACGAGCAGCACCCCTCCTATTGCGTTGCCGATGACCGACGGCGTCACGAACTCTCCCAGCATCGCACCCCAGGACGCGTGCCCGCCGGATGCCAGGTAAAACGCCTCGACCGATCCGGCGATCGAATGCCGGAAGCTGAGGGCATGAATAGGCGCCGTGCAGAGCCAGATGAAGGCTATCTGTGCGGCAGTAGATTGGGTGGACGCCAGGAGCCACGCCAAGAGTGCAATCAGCCACCCCGCGAAGATCCCCGCATATACCACATGTCCGAATCCACCCGATGTAGCCTCCCCTGCCAGCCGGTCGAGGGCCGGTCGGAGCTCCGGCTGCACTACCTGGGTATTCGCGAGGACCCACCCGAAGATCAGCGCTCCAACCAGATTGCCGGCCAGCAACAGGCCCCACATGCGAAGCAGCTTGACGAACGTCTCTCGATCACGGCGCGCGAGAAACGGAATGACCGGGACCAGGGTATTCTCGGTGAACAACTCGCTACGAGCCATGATGACGAATATGAAGCCCAGTGGGTATGCCGCCGCGGCTGCCGCCTGGCGGTAAGGCTCTGACGCGAGGTGAGATGCGAACGCTGCCGCTAGAAAGCTGAACCCGATCACCAGTCCAGATGCGAGCGCCGACCAGAGTAACGCCGCGGCCGGCCGCTCGATCTCCTGCTCCGCAGGCTCCAGGATGTTGTCGTGGATTTCGACCGCTGTCAGGCGGGTGCCGCTCTCCGGTTCCTCCTTGGACACCTTATGACTCCTCGGCTGGTGCTGAGCTGTGAAAGCGCGGGTAGTGCGGATCACTCAGATCGATCCAGCTCCACGGAATGGCCCGGGTTCGGTACTGTCTGCCGAGACCGAGGGCTCGAAGGGTCGGGAGCTGTTGCAACATGCGGAGCAGCCTCGCTCGGAAGCCCAGCTCGCCCAGGACGATCTCCCGGATCAAGTATTCCTCTCCCTGCGGATGAGCGCGGAGGTCCTGAATCACTGCGATCGGCCGGCCGGCTGCGTTCCGCACCACACGCCCCAGAAGCTCCTCGAGATGCACTTCGACGGCGCTCATCGTCATGCTCCGGGAATTCGTCCGATGATACGATCTCTAACCCAGTGCTCCCAAGACAGCACGTCATGCGCATCGACATCTACCCTGACATCGACGCCGATCTTAGTGACCTTGGACCACGGAATACGGAGAGGGTCGTGGCTCCGTGGGCCCCACCCACGGGTCAGCCGACGGGTCCAGGCCTCTATCCGCGGGTGAAGTCGGCGCGCCAGCAGATGACCCCCGGTGAGTACAGCAGCCACCCGTGGCGGCAGCCCATCCCGTAGCTCGAGAACCACGCCGTCGATCTTGCCGATGTTCACCCCAGTACGATCCACCAGCTGCTGATCCAGAATCTCCCGACCGATGTCCATTCACCCACCCATCAGTTGAAGGGGGATTGCGACGAGTGCCAGTAACGAGCCCAGGACGCTGATGGCGATTACTGCGGTATTCGAGATCCAGCCGTTGCCCTGGTCACCGACGTAGTCAGGATCGTTCATCAGTATCAGGAACGGAAAGGTGACCAGGGGGAGTACCAGCGCCGTCAGCGCCATCGACAACAGCGTCAGCTCGAGTGGGTTGATGCCAGACACCATCATTATCGAGACCGCGGCGATCATCACGGTGTACACCAGCGTGAAACGAGATGCGTTACGGGGTCGAACGTTCTCACCCCAGTTCCAGCCCAAGCCCTGCGCGAAGGAATAGGAAGTGGCGAGGGCCAGCTCGAGTGCCGCACCGAGGCAGCAAATGAAGAGTGTCGCGGCAAACAGGTAGAAGCCCAAGCGGCCGAGCGGCTCGGATAGAAGGAGTGCCACCTGTTCAAAGCGGTCCGGTTCGATGCCCAGGGGATGAAACAGCATCGCCGCCACTATCAGCACCGAGGTGGCAAGCAGTCCACCGAAGCCCATACCGATCACGGCCACGGCGCGGTTCACCCCGATGTGGCTCTCATCCCAATCATCTTCGATGGCGCCCGACGAGTAGAAGTAAAACAGATACGGACTGATCGCGGCGCCGAGGATGCCCACTGCGATGAACCAGTAGTGCAGCGGCCGGTCGGTCGGCAGACTCGGGAGCACCCCCTGCCCTATCTCAGCCAGAGAAGGCTTAAGCCTGAAGGCTGCTACCAGGAACACCAGGGCGACCATCCCGAGCAACGACACCCCCTTCTCGATAAGCCCGAACGATCCTTTCCACAGCACAAGCCAGGTCAGTAGCCCTACCGGGATGGCCCACCAACGAAAGCTGATTCCCGTGACCAGTTGGAGCGCCAGACTCATGCCTCCGATCTCGGCGGCAAGTACCATGAGGTTGATGATCACATCGCTCACCAGGGTGATCATGTATATCCGAGGCCCGAAGCGCTCCCGGAGCGCGTCTTTGATGGTGTGGCGGCTGACGGCGGCAAGTCGCCCCGACATCTCCACCAGGAAGGTCACGCAGATGGTGCCCAGGAGCACTGCCCATATCAGCTGAAACCCGTATGCGGCTCCGGCCTGAGCAGTGGTGGCGATGGCGCCGACCTCGAGAAATCCCCCGATGCTGGTAAAGACGCCCAGAGCTATCTGGACCAGCTTGCTCATGGCTCCAGCATGGAATCGCTTCCTTCATGGATGGAGGACGCGAGCTCCCGTGCTGCATCTGCTAAGTGGCTCCGGATCTCCGGGGCTACCGACCTCCATTCCGGCCGCTGCTCCAGTTGACTCTTGGTCTGGAGCGCTGCCTCGAGCATTTGCACGGCGTACACTCGGGGAACAGCACCTGCCGCAAGAGCCTTCGACGTACGCCTGGCTGTTGCCGTCCAGGACTGCGCCGTACGGCTGGCGCGATCAGCCCTCTCTGCCGCGGAGGAACAGCCCAGCAGCCCTAACATCATTGAGATGAGCAGGAGCGGCGTGGCCCACCGCGAGTCCATCAAGGCCCGGCCGCATCTCATCCGCCCTCATCTTCATCTTCATCTTCATCTTTGTCGGTTTGGCTCTCCTCTCCCGGCAGCTTCACCTCGTCGCCGACCACGTCACGCACGTACAGCATCTTGATCGGTACGATGATCGCGGCGAGCATTGGCACCGCCACCAGCAGCCCCAGGAAACCGAAGACGATCGACAACACACCCTGAGTAAAGATGGTGAGCACCGGCGGCAGCTCGAGTCCCTTCTTCATGAGGAGCGGATGCAGCAGATTGGCCTCGAATTGCTGAATGCCGATGTAGGCGATGGTCACGTACAGCGCAGTCTCGGGACCGTCGAGGAACCCCATGGCGATTGCGGGGATCGATGCGAGTATCGGTCCTGCTATGGGGATGAACTCGAAGATTCCCGCAATTATGCCCAGAGCCAAAGCGGCCTTGATGCCGAGTAAGAGTAGAATGACCGCAGTCAAGGCGCCGACGACGATCATCCCGATGAGCTGCGTGAGCAGCCAGCGCCGCAGCATCAGTGCCGTGCCACTCAAAACCTCGCGCGCGCGGGGCCGGGCTTCGTGAGGGAAGAGGTGCATCAAACCGTTCTGGTAGGTCTGCGCCTCGATGGCGACAAAGATCGCCACGAAGACGATCAGCACTATCCCTCCCAGTACCGCGACAGTGGAAGAGAAGAAACCGAATAGGTGCTTTCCGACACCGCCGATCTGGTCCGCCAAGCCCTGGCCGAGGGATGTCGCTCCACCCCCTTCCCGTTCCTGCTTGCCGTCCGGCTCGGCCGATTCACCAGCCGCCGGCTTCTCACCTTGAGCGGCAGTGTCGCCGGTGCGGCTGGTCTTCTCCTGCTCTGGATTCACCTGATCGAGGACCTGGTTGACCCCTTCCTGCCGCTCGCGGACCCACCTCTGGATCTTGCCGATCGCCTGGGGAAGCTGGGTCTCCAGCTCCCGTAACTGACTCGTGATGCTCGGAGCCGTAGCAGCTCCGATCCCGACTAGAACTCCGATAAGAGCGAGCATGATCAGAACGGCTCCGACTCCTCTAGGCACCCGTCTTCGCTCCAACCAGTCCACTCCGCCCGCCAATGCGATTCCGAACAGGATGCCCAGGAAGGTCAGAAGCACCACTGATCGGCCGACCCAGAGCAGCTGAAGGCTGATATAGAACCCCGCGATGATTGCCAGAGTCCGCAGAATGTCGCGGGTCTTCCAACCCGTACCGCGGTCGCGCCGCTCGCCTGGAGGTCTGGTCCCGCCGGTTCGCGCACTCGTCATGGCCAGAGCCTCACTGCGGGAGTGTGGAAGGTTGAAATGCCGGACGGGCCGCAGGCTCCCGGAGCCAGGTTGAAGCCAGTGCGAGAGCGGCGATCAAGTAGGAGAGCCCCGCAGGTACCCACATGATCACTCCCGCGAGCTGCTGATCCTCCAGCGGCGTGAGGCCCCAGGGTGCCGTTGTCGAGTGGTAGAGCGGATACCAGAGCCGGGAGGAAAAGGTCAGCAGCGCGCCGAGCAGGCTGGTATGACCGGCCGTCGTGAACAGATAGATCACTGCGGCTGGGCGGCCCAGCCTGCCCTCTCTTCCGTGCAACAGGGCCCACCAGAAGAGCAGCGCGGTGACCAGGAAGCTCACATGCTGGAGCGTATGCACAGCCTCGCTGGCCAACGTTGCCTGGTACAGTGAGGGCGCATGCCAGAGCCAGATGGCTACCGCGTGGAGCGCCCACGCGACGGAGGGACGCGTGAGCCAGGTCCAGATCGCGTCAACCGGCCTGGTGGCGGACCATGTGCCGAGCCCCCGCCTCCAGGACAGCGGTATTGCCCACAGAAACGGTATGATGGGCCGGCCGAGCACCAGAAGTGGGGCGCCGACGACCATGAGCAGCTCATGTTGCGCCATGTGGGCCGAGAACAGGACGCCACCCAGCCGGTGCAGCGGCGAGACCAGTGCAACCACCAGCGTCAGCCAGCCGCAGGCGAAAGCCGCCGCCTCCCAGCGACGGACACCGTGACCTCGACCAGCGCTTTTCCAGAGCGCGCGAACACCGCGGACGTACAGCCAGGCAGACGCGAGCAGTGAGATGAGGACAACCGGCTCCCAGCTCCACGCGGTCCACAGATCGTGGGGGGCGAGAGGTTGGCCCTCGTGGACGGGAAAGACGGGAAGGACGGGAAAGATGGGAAAGACGGAAAGGAGCGTCATCCTGTGCCTGTCGAATAGTGTAATGTCGGTGGAACCGATGTGCACAGGGTTATGAACCTTCCCGTCCTTCCCGCCTTTCCCGTCCTTCCCGCCCTTCCCGCCCTTCACTGACACGGATGCAACCAGAACGTCGGCAGCCAAAGCGCGAGCATAACCAGGAGAAAACCGGTACTGACCAAAGTGGCGAGCATTGCCATGAAATGACTCCGGGACTCGGGTCCGGGGCCGTCTGTGGGCGGGCTGCGGCGCCACCTTTGCCACTCACGCCAGGCGATTACGGCGCCTCCCAAGGCGATGAGCAGCGTACCCGCATGCGCCAGATGAACCGGGAATACCACACCTGCCTTGCAGGCCCGCGGCACCACCAGGTAGGCGATTTCGAGCTGGAGGAGAAATGCGGCCGGCGCCAGCAGATTGGCCGCCCACTGAGCCACTACATCAGTGCCGTCGGGAATTCGGATTTCGGTATCGATTGCCATCGCATCACCCCTACATGAACCGTGGACCGAGATACACGATCACGTAGATGGGAATCCATGTGGCCACCAGGAAATACCAGTAGAAGGTTACGTCGGTCGCATCGGAGTAGTGGCGGTCCAGGCGTCGCTTGCTGAAGAGAAGCGCTATCAGTACAGCGGTCTCGATCACGTCGGCCAGGAGCAGCGTGGTATGAAAGCCCACGAGGGTCCATGCCGACGAGCCATAGGCATTGGTGTCCCACCGAACGTTCAGCGAGAGGAACTCCTGCCAGCGAACCGCCACTGAAGCCAGTTCAAAGACCAGCGTGACGAAGAGCCACTGGCGCAGCTTCACCAGGTCGATCCGGTAGGCCGCCCGGTCGGCCAGACCCGTTGGGACAAGGCTTGCGAGGAGGAGCACTACCTGCACCGTAGGCCATAGGAGACTCGGCTGTACGATGTGCTCCGGAGGCCAGGTCTGGTAATTGCGGCTTAGATAGAAGTAGGCGACCACCGCTATAAACAGGGTCGTCCCCTCGACAACCATGAACCCGAGTGTGCCCCACCACGCCAGACTGCGATGGCTGAACGTAGTGGTTGGCAGGCTCGACACATCCACGTTGTCGGTACTCACGAAGACTCCTGAAGCCTCTGCTCCTCGTAACTTTCGCGGTCGGGCCAGGCCCACGCCACGAACGCGGCCGTCATCAGCGCGCCGCCGACCGGGAGCCCCCACGGGGTGAAAATCAAGGTGATGAACGTGACGCCGGTGGCCAGTGCAGCGAGAAGTGGCATCACGGTCGAGCCGGGATGCAGGTGCCGGGAATCGGGCCTCGCGTCCATCAGTGTGGTCACCAGCACTTCATGCATATCGGTTCGGAGCCCGGTCACTACTGGCTTATCTGGAGTCCTGCTCCAGAGAGCGGAACGGCCTTGTACCACCGGAATGTGCAGAAAGTTGTAGCTGGGAGGCGGCGAGCTGGTTCCCCAATCGAGTGTCTCC
>Ga0299913_10004117_pt1 | contig 12128 bp, 10 predicted proteins | sample RVTome_9_FD_201360 | JGI IMG/M metagenome (GOLD analysis project Ga0299913, IMG submission 201360) | Soil microbial communities from uranium-contaminated site in the Upper Colorado River Basin, Wyoming, United States - RVT155D38 (version 2) ... | reverse complement strand
GCTGCGTGAACTTTGTGGCATGTTGGCTGACGTCGAGGCGTTGCAAGCCACGCGAATGCAGGTCCGGCCACGGAGGAGCATTATGCAAAGCCGCTTGCCCCACGCGACGTAAGTACTCACCGCGCCAGCCCTCCGTCGCGGTGGAACCGGCCTTGTTTGCGTCAAAACAGACGGCGGTCGAATTCGTACCGGCTGCGCGCCACGATGCGGACGCGCCGGATATCCGGATGTTCGGGATTGAGGAGGATATTGGTGTCTGACTGACTGTGAACACTGGGTACACGGAGGGCGAGCCCCCGTCTGGATTTGAGCCACTCATCACCGACGGCCTGTGACACCGCTGTATGAGGCACGGTACTCCAGCCCTTAGCGAGGGCTTTCGGGGCGAGCGACTCGATGCAATCGTCCGGGATGTCGATCGTGTGCATCAGATAGTCGGAGTGGGGGATATAGCGGCCGAGATGAACACGCAATTCCAGGATGGCGAGGGCCTCGGAGCTGGCGCAATACACGATTCTTCGACCGACGGTGTGCCAACGTCCGTCCGCGAGGCGGCCGCCTTCGCCCTGCAGGACGCCCTCAGAGTACTCCTTCTTGCACAGACGATAGACACGCACGTGTCACGCGAGAAAGCCGTGCTCTATGCGATTCAGCAGCTCGGTCACTTGCCGGCGACCGAGCTCGGTCGAAAGGAACTCGCGGGGAGGTCTATGCGCCAGTGCAAACTGAGGCTCGTTGAGCCAGCCGATCGCGGACTCGCGATCGCCGAACACCTGCTCGGCCCGTGCGTAGACGGAAGCGACCGCGTAAAGGCGATCGCTCAAATCCGCAGGGAGACGACGCTTGGAGGCTCTGACCCTGGTGAGAGTGCGACCACCGATGTGCAACAGCTCGGCAACGTCCTGGTCGGCGAGCCCGGCGGCGCGCTTGAAACGATTCAGAGCTGTCGACGGCAGTCCGGCCTGCAGCGCCTTTAATAGCCGCATCGGATCGTGTTCGGGTATTTTCGCGCCCAGGAAATCCTGTGTCGTCATCATTTCGTCTATAGCCATTTGGCTGTAGTTTACTCGCCATATGGCTGCCAGGTCAATCCTGATCCCTCGCTGGCCGGAGCGCCGGATATTCAACATGGAATCAGGCCTCGGACGGCGAGCTTCGCCGCCTGCTGAAGCGCCACACTTCCCCGATGGCGTTTCACGCCGTAACAACTTTCTTTCTCGGAAGGATTGGCTGCGGGGAGGAGCCCGGGATACTTTCGGTGGAGCGGGTTCGGCGTCTGCTTCTTTGCCAGCATCGCAGTATATTGGCGATTATGAATGGACTGACCGGCCGGCGACGTCATGACAGCGTTCCTCCCACAGCCCCGCACCACCTTCTTCGGGCGAGCCAATTCCCTGGCCTGCATCCGAAAGCGGCTTGGGAAGCACCGACTCGTCACCCTTACGGGCGTGGGCGGGGCCGGGAAAACGCGACTGGCGCTGCATGTGGCCGAGCATGCGACCCCCGGATTGGCCGACGAGGTCGGCTGGGTCGAGTTCGCGCCCCTGGCCGATCCACGGCTCGTTGAGTCGACGGCGTGTTCATCGCTCGACGTTCGACTCACGCCGGACAGGGACCGGCGGGAAGCGCTGATAAAGCAGCTGCAGTCGGGGCGGTGGCTGGTCGTGCTCGACAACTGTGAACACGTCATCGACGCCTGCGCGGAGCTGGTCACGGCCGTTCTGGACCGTTGCCCCGATCTCCGGGTCCTCGCCACCAGCCGCGAGGCGCTCGGCGTTCCGGGCGAGGTTGCGTATCCCGTACCTTCGCTTCCAATGCCAGACGACGAGGTTCCGCCCGACCGGCAAGTCGAAAGCGCGATGCAGGCCGCGTCCGTGCAGCTCTTCGTCGACCGCGCTCGGGCCGCCCGCCCGGCTTTCGGGGTCACGCCCGCCAACGTGGGGGCGATCGTGCGCCTTTGCCACAGGCTGGAAGGCCTGCCGCTGGCGCTGGAACTGGCGGCGGCGCGGGTGCGTAGCCTCACGGTCGAGCAGATTGCCGAGCGTCTGGATGAAGGGCTCGGCCTGCTGGGTGGGACCGGGCGACAAACATCGCCGCGTCACCACACGATGCGGGCGGCACTGGACTGGAGCCACAACCTGCTCACTGCGCCGGAGCGGGTGCTGTTCCGCCGGCTGGGAATCTTCGGCGGGCCCGCCGGCATCGAACACTATGAGGCGGTATGCGCGGGCGGCGAACTGGAACGTTCCGATATTCTCGAGCTGCTCGCTCGCCTCATCGATCAGTCGCTCGTGGTCGTGGATGACCGGGAAAGCGCGGCTCGCTATCGGTTGCTGGAGCCGGTGCGCCGGTTCGCCATGGAACAGTTAGAGAGCTCGGGAGAGTTCGAGGCGGTCACCCGGCGGCACGCTGCCTGTTACCTGGAGCTGGCGCAAAGCATCGCACCGGAGCTCCAGGGACCCAGCCGTGTCGAACCACTCAAGCGGCTCGAGTCGGTGCATGACAACGTTCGCGGTGCGTGGGATCGCGCTCTGGAGGCGGGAGACGACCGGACTGTGGCCGGTTTTGCCCGGGCGCTGTTCTGGTTCTGGCACTTTGAGGGTCATTTCAGCGAGGGGCGCACACGCTCGGAAGAGGCCCTGGAAAAGCTGGATCCGGTGGGCGAGGTGCGGGCCGCCCTCCTTTACACCGCCGGAGCCATGGCGTGGATGCAGGGCGACTATCCGGTCGCCCGCGTTCGGCTGGCAGCGTGCGTGGCCGAATGCCGGGAAGGGAGGGGCGGAGGACTGTTGCCCGCGGCGTTGCGTGAACTGGCCGGTGTCCGGTTCGCTCTCGGCGAGTATGCGGCGGCGGCGGACCTGTACGAAGCGAGCATCGTCGGGCTGCGTGCATCGGAGAGTGCCTGGGATCTTGCCCTGGCGCTCGTGATGCTGGCGGACGTCCGCGCGACTCTCGGGGCCGCCGACGTTGCCCGCGGGCTGCGCGAGGAGGCTCGCCGCCTGTTCGGCAGGGCGGGTGACTCGTGGGGGCTTTCCCTCGCCCACTTCGGCCTGGCCTTCGGCGCCGCGAGGGCAGGTGAGCTGGACGCGGCAAAGGTCGACGCGGCCGAAGCGCTGGCCCTGCAGAAAGCCGGCGGCGACGACTGGAACGTCGGGCAGATCCTGGTCCTGCTGGGCGAGATTGAGGTGCGGGATGGTCGCCCCGAGCGGGCGGCGGAACGTATCCTCGAGAGCGTCGAGGCTTTCAATACGGTCGGGGACCGGATCTCGCTGGTCCACTCGATCGCAAGCCTTGCGGAGGCTGAACGGCAGCGCGGGCGGACGCTCCGGGCCGTGCGTCTGGCGGGGGCGGCCCGCGCGCATGCCGACCTGCTCGAAGGTTCGTACCAGTACGCGCTGGCGACCGACGAAGATCGTGCGCAGACCGTGGAGGCGCTAAGGCGGGCGGCCGGGGAGGAGGCTTTTGCCGAGGAATGGGCGGCCGGGCGTGCCATGCATCTCGACGCCGCCGTGGCGTTCGCTCTCGATGTTCCCGAGCCCCGGCGACTTGCGATGCCCGGCGCCGGGAAGGATGGCGGGCAGGCGGCCCTGCAGGTTTTCGCTCTCGGGCCATCTGCGGTGTACCGGAGCGGGCGGCGCCTGCGGGCCGCGGATTGGACCTTCGCTTTGCCGAGGGCACTTCTCTTCTTCCTGCTGGTCCACGGCCCGCGCAGCAAGGAGCAGATCGGCCTCGAATTCTGGCCGGAGGCGTCGGCCGATCAACTCAAGGGGCGTTTCCGCACGACCCTCTACCAGCTCCGCAGGGCCCTGGGCGGCACCGAGTGGGTGCTGTACCGCGATGGCGCTTACGAGTTCAACCGGGATCTCGACTACTGGCTGGACGTCGAAGCCTTCGAATCGGGGCTCGATCAGGCGACGGCGTTGCTGGACGCCAACCCGGCCGTCGCGACAACCGCCCTCGAGCGGGCCCTCGATCTCTATCGCGGCGACTTCCTCGAGGGGGAACCTGCGGCTCCGTGGGTCTCCGACTACCGCGATCGGCTACGGCGTCGTTATCGGGACGCCCTCTTCACGCTCGGCCGCCTGCGGACGTTGGAGGGGGCCCACGATCTTGCGGCCGATCTCTACCGCCGAGCCGTGGCATGCGATGATCTGGATGAAAGGGCTCATCGTGAACTGGCTCATTCCCTCGCCCGCGGCGGCGACCGTGTAGGCGCATTGCGCCACCTGGACGAGCTGGCTCAGCTTCTCCGCCGCGAGCTCGATGCCGAGCCGTCCGCCGACACCCTGGACTTGCGGGCCCGCCTGGAGCAGGAACTCGCGCCCTGACCGGGTGTCTGGCGCCGAGCGCCGCGACCCCGCATTGACCCTTCCCTGACCGAATCACGTACCCCCTCTCTTTAACCTCGGGACCGGTCGACAGAACTGTTTCACCTTGGGGAGAACACAATGAAAACCAGAACGATTTGTCCGGCTGCCGGTTTCCTTGTCGCAATTGCGCTTGCCGCACCGGCTCAGGCTTTCGAGGTGATCTATCGGGCAGATCAGGATACCGACGAAACCTGGGAACTTTATCGGGCCGAAAGGGCAACACCGGGCCAGTCCGGTCGAATCCGAACGGCGGCGTCCTTGTAGACAGACCGATCATGGGGAGGAAATCGATATGAGCGTCCACGCGGAATGTCTGCATCGGCGGGCGCGGTCACTGACCCCGTCCGCCATCGCCCGCTGCCTGTCCGCAGCATTCACCCCGATCCGATGGCCGCTCATCACCGCCATCCTCGGCGTCATCATGGCCATGGGCGTGCCGACCGCGGCCGTAGGCGACGACAAGGTCTTCATCGTCAACAGCGATGACGACCGCCGCAACGACGGCTGCGACGCCGCGCACTGCAATCTTCGCGAGGCGATTCTGGCGGCCAACAAGTCGGGCCGCGGCGGCGAGATCCGCTTCGACCTGCCGGGCTTCCCCTATCGCATCCATCCAAGCTCGGCACTGCCGGCGATGCAAGGCCTGGTCGTGCTGGATGGTGCGAGTCAGGAAGGCACCGAATGCCCTACTCCGGTGGTACACATCGACGGATCCAGGATCGACCTGGACACGCCGGTCAACGGCCTGGAGGTACTCGGCGACGGCAACAGCGTCCGCGGCCTCGCGATCACAGGCTTCAACGGCCACGGCGTGGTCGTCCTGGGTGAAGGCAACCTGGTGCAATGCCTCTATGTCGGCGTGGATCCCACCGGCGAGCCCGCGGGCAATGACCGGCACGGCATCGCCGTCATCGGCGGTCACTCGAACACCATCGGCGGGCCCATGCCCGAGGACGGCAACCTGCTGTCGGCCAACGGCGGCCAAGGCCTGTATGTCGAGGACGCGCTGTACACCACGCGCCAATACAACGCGATCGGGGTGGACTCGCTGGGCGAGCCGCGGCTGCCCAACGGCAACACCGGCCTGGAGCCGATCATTCCGCCACCGCCGCCGCTGAACGAGCGCAATCCGGAAGCAGTCGAGGAGATCACGGCCGAGTACGAGCAGCAGCTCGCGGACATTGCGGCCAAGAACCGCGACAGTCTCGAGAGCTCCGGGCTGTTCGAGAAGTACGTGGCGCTCCTCTCCGGCAGGGATCAGCGCGTACAGCCCGCCGATCTGACCGAGCTCATCGCCGCGCTGAGCCGCGAGCCGGACCTCTACGCCGCGTTCACCAGTGAGGCCGCCGCCGTGCTCGGCGACGCCGACGCCGCAGCCGCCGCCGAGATTGACCGGGCCGGGCGCGGATTCCGCCAGTCAGTGGCCAGCCTGGGCCGGGATGCCGAGCCGGTGCCGCAGGACAGCGGCGATCTGCTCGGCGAGTTGCTGGCCACCCGCGCGCCCGAGAATTTTACGGTCTCGGGCGAACCGTCGAAGGTCGTCGCGGTCGAGGGGGCGCCGGACCCGATCACGGTCGACCCGCTGCGCTGGCATTCGCTCCAGACCTATGGGCCGCTGACTTTCAACAGCGAGGTCAGCAGCAGTAAAACGCCGCTGCGCGTCTGCATCGGCGAGACGACCGTCTGCCAGTGGCCGATCGCCTACGACTTCCTGCCGGGCGAGATGGAGCTGCTGTGGCAGTCGACCGCCTTCAGTGCGCAGGAGTTGTCGGACATCGTGACGGAGAACGGCTACATTTTGGAGCTATTCGTCAACGGCTTAAAGCTCTTGAAGGGACCGCCCTTCGGCTCGCCGAGCGTCGATCCCGAGGTCGCCGCCAACCAGGGCTATTGGGCCGTGAGCTGGTTCACCGACCCCTGTCCCCAGAACAACAATTGCCTGTCCATGGTCGTGGCAGCCCGCAAGAAGCTCGCGAATGTCCCGCAGCCCTGGACCTTCATGATCCGCATCCGCAAGGTCACGGAGCTCGATACTCCGCAAATCATCGGTGTCGATGATTTCGGCAACCCGATCCTAGCCACCCACAGCTACGAAACGCTAGACGAGACCTCGCGCGTGATCGAGCCGAACCCGGTCAGCGGCGGCCAGCACTGGTTCACCGAGGCTTTGGTCGACACCTTCTATCACCCCCGCTGCAGCGACTGTCACGGCTTCGGCACTATCGACAATCTTGCGACCCATCACAATATGGGTGGAGGTACCCCGGCCTTCATCGCCGGAACGGACGCGCATCTGGAGCCCAGCGCCTACGTGCCCGGGGCTCACGTGATCGCCTGCTACAGCTGCCACTATGTGCCAAAGCAGGACAGTCACGGCCATCCCTTTCACGAGACCGACTGGATTGCGCCCTACCAGGACCTGGACGTGAACTGGAGCGAGAAAACCCCGGCACAGATCTGCGCCCGCGTCATCGCCAACCTGCCGACGTTCGCGCTGCGCCACCAGCACTTCCATGGCGACGGCCGGCTGTTCTGGGCGATCGAGAATCCCTGGATCATCTCCCAATCCCTTGATCCGGCGCCGCCTAACGACTTCGACGAGTTCCTGCGTCGGGTCGATCTATGGAACTCTTTCGGGGCATCCTGTCCCTGAACCGGCCATGCCGCCGGCGACGAGGCCGGCGGCGGCACTTTTTCTGCCCACAGGAACGCTCGCCGGGGACTGACGGCCTTCGTTGATTCTGCGCGACATTTCAACTAGTTACCGGGGCGATCGTTGGCTTTCGAAGATCACGTGCCACAAGGTCCTCTCGACCGAGGATAGCGACTGGGGGGCCGCTGATGGCCTCCGCGTGTATTTCTTGGTCACCTCGACCTCTGATGAGCCGGAGCTGCTCATCAGCGGCCGCGAATACCCACCCCCCGACGCGACCGACAACTATCACTTCGTTCCGGGGAAGAGCCTCGACCTTCGCCAATATCCGCCAGTGGGTGCAGCAGACTGGGAGACGCTTCCCGTCGACATCTCGCCAGGCGAATTCGCGACCTTGGCGGTGATCGGCGTAAACGAGGGTCTTGCTTCCGTCGGCGGAGGGGGCGGAGACGCGACATCACAAACAGGGGCTCGCGTAACCATCGAGGAGTTCTCGAAGGAGTTTTACGACGAGGTCATGGAACACGCCCCTGAAGCTGCCGCATTTACAGGGCAGGTATGGCTCGGGATCGCACTGGCTCTCCTAGAGAAGCTTATTGACAAGCTCAACAAGTCGGGCAACTGCCGGGGCATCGCCTTCGCTTACAGCGTCGATGTCTCCCTGGGAAGGCTCTTGGCGACGCATCTCACGCAGAATCCGCAGTCACGAAAGTCAACACGTCGCAGTCCGTTACTCCTCTGCACATCGCAACCGTGGTCAATCGTCCCCCCGGCTGCGGTACGCCGTCTTGTGAGCTTGAGATGGAAACTGCGCGCCAGCAAGCGATTCGCCTCAAGGTCCGTGCCGTACCGGGGAATGCCGCCAAACGGTCCGCCGCGCCGGTACGTCAGCAAGAGGCACCTGCTTCGTGAGCTTCACCGGGTACCGATGGGCACGACGTGCTCCTTGTCAGTCTTCGCTACAAGCTGAGGGACGACGCACCATGGGTCACCTTCCATGAGACCGACGTCTTCGTTGATGGACAACAACTGGCCGGGAACGCCGACGCTTAGCACCGCGTGGCTTTCTGGTTGTAGATCGCGTCGTGTTTCTAGATCAAGTATCCCTCTACTTCCTTTCTGCCAAAGCTGATTGCCCGGCTCCTTGTCATAGAGATGGCGCAGGAAGTCGATGACCATTTCCTCAATATGCGGCGCCTACTTCTTGCGCCGAGGCCCTTCCACAGCTTCTCCGCCGCGAGCTCGATGCCGAGCCGTCCGCCGACACCCTGGACTTGCGGGCCCGCCTGGAGTAGGACCTCGTATCCTGACCCGGTGTCGGGCGCCGGGCGCCGCGACCTCGCATTGATCCTTCCCTGACCGAATCACCTACCCCTCTTTATTAACCTCGGCATCGGTCCACAGAACCGTTTCACCTCGGGGAGAACACAATGAAAACCAGAACGATTTGTCCGGCTGCCGGTTTCCTTGTCGCAATTGCGCTTGCCGCACCGGCTCAGGCTTTCGACGTCGCGCGCGCCGAGACCGAAGCGGAGATCCTGGTGAGCGCTGAAACCAGGAATCTGTTCATTCAGTTCGCCGTCCAGGCGGACCTGGCGGCCGTAACCCCCGAGCCCATCTTTCCTGAACAGATCGGCGAGGTGGATGTGCTGGTCGGCTGGGAGGAAGTTGGCGGCATCGACCCCACGCCGTTCGAAGTGCTGATCCCCGCGGGCTGCTTCGTACTCAGCAGGGGCTATGAGGTCCAGAACCCGGCATGCGGCGTGCAGATGACGTTCTATCCGGACGGGCGTACCCCCGTTTCCCTGTCGGTTGCTGAGTTCGAAGCCCGAATAATCGTCACCGGCGAGCGGGCCGAAACCGCCCGCTTCACCATGGAGGCGCTCGTCACCGACGACGTCCTGCTGCCCGCGGTGATGGGCACACTGGGCGGGGCCCCGCTGGAGATCGCGGTCGGCACCGCGATGGGAATGGCCCCGATCTTGAAGACAGAGGCTGTTTCGGGAGTCGAGCCGACTCCGTTCTGACGAGGGCTGATGGCTGCTGACGAGCGGCGGCGCCGAAAGAGCACGAGACCGTCCCCGGTGCTCTGACTCGGCCTCGGCTAGGAAACGCCGTGTTGGCTGAAGTATGGCTGCAACGGGAGGTGCGAGATGAGGTGGAAGTTTGTGATAGTGACTGTTGCTGGGTTGACCGGGACGGCTTTCGGCCTGAGCGTGCCCCATCCGACGGAAAGCTACGTCCGACCCCCGAAAGAGCCCGCTTTACCGTCCGATCATGTCTTCAATCGGGACCAGATGGTGCATTTCTACGATGTGCCCGGGGAGTACGGCTACGTCCTCGAGGGCAAGGATTACGGCTTCGAAACCCTGTCCATCATTACCACCGACACCCACCCCGGCGGCGGGCCGCCGCTCCACATCCACGAGACTGAAGAGGCGCACGTACTGCAGGAGGGGCGCTACCGCGTCCTGCTCGGCGAGCGACGGATCGACGTCGTCGCACCGGCAGTGGTGAGAATTCCGGCACGAGTACCCCATACGTTTGTGAACACGAGTGACCGGGTCATCCATATCGTCGGAATCCTTCCCGGTGACACCATCACTTACACCGAGCTCGGCCCGAGTCCGCTCCTGAAGGAACGGGAGTGAAATGGGCAGGTGCGGCTGCGACAGCTGGAACGCCCGTGACGAACAGGACTTTGACGTCATCCGGCTAGGTGCCTACAGGGACGGTAATGCGATGGGGAAGGACCTGGATACATGGCTTGCTTCGGGCGGTGAATTGCAGGCGGCCTTCGAAAAAGTAGTCAACTGCCGCCGTTCAGGAACGTACGTATGCCGTCTCGATCGGTCCGAACGTCTCGTGCAAGCTCGACGGATTGACGAAAAATCGCGCCGAGGGACCGGTCCGTGACCGTCTCGCGGAGTGACCTGAAACCGACCCTGCTCGAGCACAGAAAATCGATATCGCGGGATTCCCGATACTCCCCGAGCGTCATCGCGAGCAAGGTGCCGCCTCCGAAATAGCATTCGGTTCGGACAAGAAAGCTGGCATCCATACTCTTCAGTGTAGAGCCGACGAGTCGATGGTGCGGCCTGCGGTACTCAGGCATTGATCACCCCGCCCCCGAATCTTGCCTTTAGCCGGTCGATCAACGCGCGTTCCTCCGGGTCGAGGCGGCCAGGCTCGACGAAACGCCAGTTACGCTCGTAGAGCTGAAACGCTTCTTTCGCTGGTATGTACTCGTCCGTACGACTCCAAGCCAAATCGCGCAGCTGCGGATAGTCGGGCAGATGCACGATCAACTGATCGAGGGCATCGTCCAGGAGTTCCGGGAAATCGGCCGCACGACGTGCGACGGCCAGCTTGCCGGCTATGTCCCTGGGCAACACGAGCTGCACGTTGACGAGGCCCGCCCGGCGTTCCCGTTCGCGTTGTGCACCCTTGGCGCGTCGGAGTTGTTCCCCGCGCGTCACCTTGCTTGTCACTGGCCGACCGACTCTCAGCCGATCACGTCCGGTGACCTGCGCAGCTTCGCTGCTTGCCAGGCCTCGAGCTTGGCGCGTGCGTCATTGTGTGCCGGATTCATCTTGACGTCGTGATCGTTGCGCTTGGCCGTGAGTTCGATCACGTAGCCGTCGGGATCACGAAAGTAGATGGATTCGATGACCTCGTGATCGGCAACGCCACGGCTCTCGATCCCGACCGCCCGCCCCTTCGCCAGCATCGGTTCGAGCTGATCGCGCGGGACCTCAAGCGCAATGTGCAGATCGAAGTCGTGCTGGCGCTTGAAGTCGAACGGTTGCCCGGGCACCTCGAAGAAGGCGAGATACGACCCGTCATCAAGCCGGTAGAACGTGTGCAGCGCTTCGACTGCACGTCCCGTCTTGCTTTCGCGGAGCTCGAGTGAGGCGCAGAGCGGCAGTCCCAGAAAATCCTCATAGAACTTGCGTGTCTCTTCGGAATCCCGGCAGCGATAGGCATTGTGGTGGAGGCCTTTGATCATGTGCGTTTTCCTGCCTGCTCAGATGGCAATGAAGGGTACGAAATAATCGGCGATAGTGATCCGGTTGCCGCACAGATACTGCCGCTCCGGCCCGGCCGGACTCATTGTCCGCCGTGCCGGGCAGAACCAGAGTATAGTACTAGGGCGGCACCGCGGTGTTCGAGCGCAACCCTAAAACTATAAGAAAGCGGGAGGATTCAATGTTAAAGATAGGTGTCCTCATTGGGGCAGTTGTCGTGATCGGAGCCGTCGTTTTCGCATTGCAGACGGACCCTGAAAAGCGCGAGGAGCAGGCTTTGGCAGAGCTTGCGGTTGCAGTCGAACCGGATCTGACCGCAGTGCGGCTGGCGACGGAACGGTTCCGGGACGTGGAAGTGGCGCTGGCCGAGGGCTACATCCGGGATCCGTTCAATCTTTGCGACACTGCCGATATGATGGGTCAGCCCGCGGAACTGGGTGCCATGGGCATACATTACTTTCGACCGGATCTCCTCGGCATCACCAGCCCGCCTGATCCGCGGGTGATCGGAACGGGAATCCACACCGATTTCCTGACGCCCGCCATTCTGATTTACGAGCCGCAGGCGGACGGCACTTTAGAGCTGGTGGCGTTGGAGAACCTGGCGTTCGCGGCTGCCTGGCAAGCCGCAGGGCGCGTGGATCCACCTTCGTTCCACGGCGTTCCGTACGACCGCATGGCGGATGACTCTGCGACGCCTGTAGATGAGGCGCATATGTTTGAGCCTCATTACGACCGGCACGTATGGCTCTATCGGGATAATCCCAGCGGGATATTTGTGCCGTTCAACCCGAACGTAAGCTGTGAGCATCATCAGGCGGCGTCGCATTCGCACGGGGAAGCCACGGGCTGAAGCTCGCACCCAGCCCCCAGAGTTTGACGCCTCGGGCCAGATAGAAGCGCCCGACATCATCATCAGGAAGAAGCACCGGCGTTGATACTCGTCGACACAGGGCCGCTCGTTGCGCTGTTCGATCCCACACGGATCGCATACGCGCTACGTCCGCGTCCTCGAGGTCATTGGCTGACACCGAGCCTTCAACGGCGTCGTCCGCTTCGCGCGACTCACCCGGACCT
>Ga0299913_10004116_pt1 | contig 12132 bp, 16 predicted proteins | sample RVTome_9_FD_201360 | JGI IMG/M metagenome (GOLD analysis project Ga0299913, IMG submission 201360) | Soil microbial communities from uranium-contaminated site in the Upper Colorado River Basin, Wyoming, United States - RVT155D38 (version 2) ... | reverse complement strand
CATGCGCCAGATGGAGTCGCAGATGATGATGCGCCACTACGAGGGCTTCCTCCGATAGGCGAGCCGGTGTCGCTCGACCTCGTCATCCTCGGCCCTCCCGGGGCCGGCAAGGGCACCCAGGCGGATCTCGTGTCCGCCGACGCCGGGATCCCGCACATCGCCACCGGCGACATGCTGCGCGAGGCGATGCAGGACGAAACGCCGCTCGGGCTCGAGGTGAAGCCGATCTACGATGCCGGCGACCTCATCCCCGACGAGCTCATGGTCGGCCTCATCCGCGAGCGGCTCTCCCAGCCGGACACGGAGGCGGGCTTCATCCTCGACGGCTTCCCGCGGACGCTTCCCCAGGCCGAGGCGCTCGACGAGATGCTGGCCGAGATCGACCGCGTGCTCTCCGCTGTCCTGCTCTTCGACCTGCCCGAGGAGGTCGCGGTCGAGCGGCTCCTCGGACGTGCGCGCGAGCAGGGGCGAAGCGACGACACGCCGGAGGTCATCCGCCACCGGCTCGAGGTCTTCCACGCGAAGACGAAGCCGGTCGTCGACTACTACCGTTCCAAGGGGCTCCTGGTGGACATCCGCGCAGAGCGCCCCGTCGACGAGGTGCTCGCCGAGGTTCAGCAGGTCGTGGCGGCGGCGGGGCAGCGATGATCATCCGGAAGTCGACGACCGAGATCGAGGCGATGAGCCGCGCCGGCGCGGTCGTCGCCAAGACCCTCGCGCTGCTCGGCGGGCTGGCGAAGCCCGGCGTGACGACCGCCGAGCTCAACGAGGCGGCCGAGACCTACATCCGCTCCGAGGGCGGCGTCCCCACCTTCAAGGGCTACCGCGGCTTCCCCGCGGCGATCTGCACGTCCCCCAACTCGATGGTCGTCCACGGCATCCCTGGCCCGTACGAGCTGAAGGAGGGCGACCTCATCTCCGTCGACGTCGGCGTCACCCTGGGCGGCTTCGTGGCCGACTCCGCCTTCACCTTCCCGGTGGGCGCGGTCGACGACGAGGCCGGGCGGCTGCTCGCGATCTGCCAGGCGGCGCTCGCCGCCGGCATCGAGCAGGCGCGTGCCGGAAACCACGTCCAGGACATCTCCGCCGCGGTGCAGCGGACCACCGAGGAAGCCGGGTTCTCCGTCGTGCGCTCCCTGGTCGGGCACGGGATCGGGCGCTCGATGCACGAGGACCCGCAGGTGCCGAACTTCGGCGAGCCGGGAGCGGGGCCGCTGCTCCAGCCGGGCATGACGCTGGCGATCGAGCCGATGATCAACGCCGGCGGCCCCGACGTCTGGATGGCGGACGACCGCTGGTCGATCTCGACCGACGACGACTCCCTCTCGGCCCACTTCGAGCACACCGTGGCGATCACCGACAACGGCCCGCTCGTCCTCACGAAGGCGGGCTCGGAGTGACGCGGGTTGCTGCTACGATGCACGGTCGCGGCTCGTCCGCGTTTTCGCGTGGACAGCGCCCGACCCTGGAGATCTCATGAAGGTACGTCCGTCCGTCAAGCCGATGTGTGACCGCTGCCGCGTGATCAAGCGGCACGGCACCGTGCTGGTCATCTGCTCGAACCCGCGGCACAAGCAGCGGCAGGGCTAGGAACAAGGAGACGAGTTTGGCCCGGATCGCAGGAGTGAACCTTCCCCGCGAGAAGCGCCTCGAAGTGGCGCTCACGTACATCTACGGCATCGGCCAGGCGACCGCGCGCAAGACGTGCGCGGAGCTCGGCCTCTCGAGCGACGAGAAGGTCCGCGACCTGACCGACGAGGAGATCACGAAGCTCCGGGCCTACATCGACACGAACCTCGAGGTCGAGGGCGAGCTGCGGCGCGAGCGCTCGCAGGCGATCAAGCGCCTGCAGGAGATCGGCGCCTACCGCGGCCTCCGGCACCGCCGCGGCCTGCCGGTGAACGGCCAGCGGACGAAGACCAACGCGCGCACGCGCAAGGGCCCGAAGAAGACCGTCGGCCGCGGAAAGAAGGCCAAGGCCTGATGGCTCCTCCCCGCCGCCAGTCCAAGGGCCGTGCCCGCCGCCGCGTCAAGAAGAACATCGCGATCGGCCAGGCGCACATCAAGACGTCCTTCAACAACACGATCGTGAGCCTCACCGACAAGGACGGGAACGTCATCGCGTGGGAGAGCGCCGGCTCCGCCGGCTTCAAGGGCTCCCGCAAGTCGACGCCGTTCGCCGCCCAGGTCACCGCCGACTCCTGCGCCCGCAAGGGCATGGAGCACGGCCTCCAGAAGGTCGAGGTCTTCGTGAAGGGCCCCGGCTCCGGCCGCGAGACGGCCATCCGCTCGCTCCAGGCCGCCGGGCTCGAGATCCTCGGCGTCAAGGACGTCTCCCCGCAGGCCCACAACGGCGTCCGGCCGAAGAAGCGGCGGAGGGTCTGATGGCCCGCCCACTCGGCCCCAAGTGCAAGCTCTGCCGTCGCGAAGGCATGAAGCTCTTCTTGAAGGGTGAGCGCTGCCTGACGGAGAAGTGCGCCGTCGAGCGCCGCAGCTACCCGCCGGGCGAGCACGGCCGCGGCCGCATCAAGCAGTCCGAGTACCTGCTCCAGCTGCGCGAGAAGCAGAAGGCGCGCCGGTACTACGGCTTGCTCGAGAAGCAGTTCCGCAACTACTACGACAAGGCCGCGAAGCGGTCGGGGATCACCGGCGAGGAGCTCCTGCGGATGCTGGAGACGCGCCTCGACAACGTGGTCTACCGCCTCGGCTTCGCCGCCTCGCGCGCTCAGGCGCGCCAGCTCATCCGGCACGGGCACTTTCAGGTGAACGGCCGCCGGGTGAACATCCCGAGCTTCCAGGTGAAGCCGGACGACGTCGTCGCCCTGAAGCCGGGCAGCGCCGTCGAGCAGGTCGTCCGCGACGCGACCGACCTCACCGCCTCCGTCTCCCCGTGGCTGCAGGCGGACCACGACAACCTCTCGGGGAAGGTCTTGAAGCTCCCCGACCGGTCGGACATCGACACGCCGGTCGCCGAGCAGCTCATCGTCGAGCTCTACTCGAAGTAGAAAGGAAGCATGGCCACCAGAACGTCGCTCATGGAATTCCAGGTGCCCCGGATCACCCACGAGGAGGTGACCGAGGAGCGCGGCATCTTCGTGATCGAGCCGCTCGACCGCGGCTTCGGCTACACGTTCGGGAACTCGCTCCGCCGCGTGCTCCTGTCCTCGCTCGAGGGCGCCGCCGTCACCTCGGTGAAGATCGAGGGCGTCGCGCACGAGTTCACGACCCTGAAGGGCGTGCGCGAGGACGTCACCGACATCATCCTCAACCTCAAGAACCTCACGTGCCTCCTCCACGGCGAGTCGCCGGAGATCGAGGTGCGGCTGGAGAAGAAGGGCCCCGGCGTCGTGAAGGCGTCCGACATCGAGGCGCCCGCCGACCTCGAGATCCTCAACCCGGACCTCGAGATCGCCAACCTCTCCGACAAGGGCCGCCTCGAGGTCACGCTGACGATCGGCCGCGGCCGCGGCTACGTCCCGGCCGAGCTGAACCGCGGGCCCGAGCACACGATCGGGGTCATCCCCGTCGACTCCATCTTCTCGCCGGTCCGGCGCGTCGCGTACGAGGTCGAGGCCGCCCGCGTGGGGCAGCGCACCGACTACGACAAGCTGACCCTCGACGTCACCACGGACGGCTCCGTCGCCCCGCGCGACGCGATCGCCGAGGCCGCCGAGATCCTCATCCGCCAGCTGGCGATCTTCACGGACATCGACAAGATCGAGGGCTTCCGCGAGGACGCCGAGGCCGAGGCGGAGGCGCCGCAGGCCCACGGCATGGAGAACTTCCCGATCGAGGAGCTCGAGCTCGGCGTCCGCAGCTACAACTGCCTCAAGCGCGTGGGCATCGAGACGATCGGCGACCTCGTCTCGAAGACGGAGTCCGAGCTCGCCGCGATCCCGAACTTCGGCAAGAAGTCGATCGAGGAGGTCCGCGAGACCCTCCAGGCCCACGGGCTGACGCTCAGGGACGAGTGAGGTGAGGCACCAGCGCGCAGGCAGGAAGCTGGGCCGCGACTCGGCCCACCGCAAGGCGCTCTACGCGAACCTCGCCTGCGCGCTGATCGAGCACGGCCGCATCAAGACGACCGAGGCGAAGGCGAAGGAGGTGCGTCCGATCGTCGAGCAGATGATCACGTTGGGCAAGCGCGGCGATGTCGCCGCGCACCGGCAGGCCGTCTCCTTCCTCCGCTCGAAGGGCGTCGCCCACATGCTCTTCGCCGACGTCGCCCCGCGTTTCGCCGAGCGCGAGGGCGGCTACACGCGCGTCGTGAAGATCGGCCCGCGCCAGGGCGACGCCGCCCCGATGGCCTACCTCGAGCTCGTGGACTACGTGCCGGTGCGCACGCCGGCCGGCGCGCCGGCGTAGCGCTTCGACGAGACGAGGCGGAGCAGCCGCCGCCGCCGTCTCGGCGGCGGGCGCACGGCAGCCGCCTCCCGCCTGAGGTCGGCGTGGCGCTCCGCGGCGAGCTGCCTGGCGATGTCCGGGTGCACGGTCAGCGGCCGGCCGCGGCCGCGCCGGCGAAGACGTCGAGGACCGTGTCCCAGCCGCCGTCGTAGCTCGCCAGGCGGGCGGCGGCATCTCCGGCGCGCTCCCAGCCGGTGTGGAGGAGGTCGACCCGGGTGCCCTTGGCCTCCGCCGTGAAGGTCACGGCGAGCTCCTGTGCCGTCTCCTCCCCGCGGCCGGGGTGCCAGGTCATGGCGAAGGAGCGGGGCGGATCCCAGGCGAGGACCGTCCCCCAGAGGCCCTCCTCGCCGTCGTGGGAGCGCTCGAAGACGCGCCCGCCGACGTGCCGCTCCCAGACGATCGCGGCGTTCCCGGCGAAGATCGAGTGGCCCTCGAACGGCCACCAGTCGTTCATCCGCTCGGTGAAGACGCGGAAGGCGTGCTCGGCCGGGCAGGCGACCACGATCGACTTGCGCAACACGAGCTCATCCGTCATCCGGCTCATCTCGTTTCCTCCTTCGCTCTCGGCGGCGGCCTTGAAGGCCGCGAGCGCCTCGTCCCAGAACCCTTCGAAGTACGCGCGCAGCTCGGCCAGGCCCTCGCCGTTCACGCTGTAGAAGTTGCGGGTGCCCTCGCGCCGCTCCCGCACGAGCCCGGCGTCCTTGAGCACGCGCAGGTGCTGCGAGACGGCGGGCCGGCTGACGGGCAGCCCGCGCGCGAGCTCGCCCACGGAGCGGGGGCCGCCCCGCAGCAGCTCGAACACGGTGCGCCGCGTAGGATCGCCGAGTGCCTGGATCGCTTCAGCGTAAGCCATTGCTTACCGTAAGCTAGCGCTTACCATGGGCGTTGTCAAGCTCACGCTGGAGTACGACGGCACGGGGTTCTCCGGCTGGGCGGCCCAGCCGGGGCTGCGCACGGTCGAGGGGGAGCTGCGGGCGGCGCTCGACCACGTGTTCCCGCGCTGGAGCGGGCTCGCGGTCGCCGGGCGCACCGACGCCGGGGTTCATGCGCTCAGGCAGGTGGCGAGCTTCGCGGCGGAGGGCGGGCCGCCGCCGGACCGCGCCGCCGCGGCGCTCAACGGCGTTCTCCCTGACGACGTCGCCGCTGTCGAGAGCCAGGACGCACCGGACGGGTTCAGCGCGCGCTTCTCGGCGACGGGGCGCTCGTACCGCTACCGGATCTGGCGACGCGCCGTCCACTCCCCACTCGAGCTCCGGCGTGCGTACTGGGTGCCCCGGCCCGTGGACGAGGGCGCGCTCGCCGCCTCGGCGGCGCTCCTCGTCGGCGAGCACGACTTCCGCGCCTTCACGCCGACCGAGACGCAGCACGAGTCCTTCGTCAGGACCGTCCGCGAGGCGGCCTGGGAGCGCGACGGCCAGATCCTCGCCCTCACGATCACCGCGGACAGCTTCCTGCGACACATGGTGCGGACGCTCGTCGGAACGATGCTGGAGCAGCCGCCCGGGCAAATCGGGAGTCTGCTGGAAGGCCGCCCGCGCGACGAGGCGGGCGCGACGGCGCCTCCGTGGGGTCTGTACCTCGAGCGGGTCGAGTACCCGGGCTAGAGCGCCCGCATGCGGTTGTTGCGCGGGTTGTGCTCGACCTCGGCCAGGGCCAGCGCCTCCAAGAGCGGCGGGACGTACATCGCGAAGCGTCCGCGCAGGCCCTTCTTGAGCCCGTACCAGCCGCCTACCGGATTGTCCGGCGAGCGCGCCCAAGCCTCGACCGTGCCCTCCGCGGCCGGCTTCTGCTCGTCGGCGCTGCCGAGGAGCATCCAGCCGCCGTGGGCCTTCAGCATCGCGTGGAGGTCGTCGAGCGCCCGGAGCCGGTAGGCCAGCGTCGTCTTGCCGACGACGCAGACGAGCGCCGGCGGGTCGGCGGACTCGTCGCCGTACATCCGGTACTCCGACGTCCCCGGAGGGGTCTTCAGGATCCACGGGGATTCTTTCGTGCCTTTGCCCTGAGCCATGGCGCGAGCTTGGCACGGCACGTCGATACGATCAACGCGGTGCGCTACCCCCACGTCCTCTTCGACCTCGACGGCACGCTGATCGACTCCGGGGCGATCATCCTCGCCTCCTTCAAGCACGCCACGCGCACGGTGCTGGAGCGGGAGATCCCCGAGGCCGAGCTGGCCGCCCTCGTCGGCGGCTCGAACATCTACGACCAGATGCGCGCGATCGACCACGCGCAGGCCGACGAGCTCGTCCGCGTCTACCGCGAGCACAACGAGCCGCTCCACGACGAGCTCGAGGCCTTCGAGGGCGTCGAGCACGTTCTCGCCGAGCTGCAGCGCCAGGGGCGCCGGCTGGGCATCGTGACCGCCAAGCGGCGCAAGACGGTCGAGCTGGCGTTCGCCGTGCTGCCGCTCGAGGCCTACTTCGAGGTCGTCGTGACCTCGGACCTGACCGAGCGGCACAAGCCCGACCCCGAGCCCGTCCACAAGGCCCTCGAGCTCCTCGGCGCCGCCCCGGAGGAGTCCGCGTTCGTGGGCGACTCGCCCTTCGACGTCGGCGCCGGCAAGGCCGCCGGAGTCTTTACGGTCGCGGTCGCCTGGGGGAACATCCACCCCGCGGACGCGCTGGCCGAGGCCGACGCGCTCGTCGAGACGCCGCAGCAGCTCCTCGATGTCCTCTAAGACTGCCTCCAAGTCGGTTGAGAAGCGCGTCGCCGAGCTGCGCGAGCAGGTCGAGCACCACCTCTACCGCTACCACGTCCTCGACGACCCCGAGATTTCGGACGCCGAGTACGACCGCCTCTTCGACGAGCTCCAGCGGCTGGAGGAGGAGCACTCCGAGCTGGCCACGCCCGACTCGCCCACCCAGCGCGTGGGCGCGCCCCCGTCCGACAAGTTCCGCAAGGTCGAGCATCTGACCCCGATGGGGTCGCTCGAGAAGGTGGCGACCGAGGAGACGCTGGCCAAGTGGGCCGACGACGTGCGCAAGCGGCTCGACTCGGACGAGCCGGTCGCCTTCGTCACCGAGCCGAAGATCGACGGCTCGGCGGTCTCGCTCGTCTACGAGGGCGGCCGCCTAGTCCGCGGCGCCACGCGCGGCGACGGCGAGCGCGGGGAGGATGTCACCGTCAACCTGCGGACGATCAAGGCGATCCCGCTCCGTATGCGCGAGACGGACGGGGCGCCGCCGGTGCTCGAGGTACGGGGCGAGGTCTACTTCCCGCTCTCGGCCTTCAACCGCCTGAACGAGCGCCTCGCCGCGGAGGGGAAAAAGACGGCGCCCAACCCGCGGAACGCCGCCGCGGGCTCGCTCCGCCAGCTCAACCCGCAGATCACCGCCGAGCGCGACCTCTCGATCTGGGTCTACGGCACGGGCCGTGGCGACGGGCTCGACCTCGCGACGCACTGGGAGACGCTCGAGTGGCTGCGCGAGCGCGGCTTCCGCACGAACCCGCACGCCAGGCGCCACGAGTCGCTCGAGTCGGTGGCGCGCGAGTGCGCGGAGTGGGAGGAGAAGCGGATCGAGCTCGACTACGAGATCGACGGCATCGTCATCAAGGTGGACTCCCTCGACCAGCAGCAGCGCCTCGGCGCCCTCCACGGGCGGCCGCGCTGGGCGCGCGCCTTCAAGTGGGCGCCGATGACGGCGCAGACGAAGCTTCTCAGGATCCACGTGCGCGTCGGCCGGACGGGCGCGCTCAATCCGTGGGCGCAGCTCGAGCCGGTCGAGGTGGGCGGCGTCACCGTCTCGCAGGCGACGCTCCACAACGAGGAGGACGTCAACCGCAAGGACATCCGCGAGGGCGACACCGTCATCGTCCAGCGCGCCGGCGACGTGATCCCGCAGGTGGTCGGGCCGGTGCTGCCGCACGCGAAGGGGACGCGGCGGTTCCGCATGCCGGCGAAATGCCCGCTCTGCGGGACGCCGATCGTGAAGCCCGAGGGCGAGGTCATGCACCGGTGCCCCAACAACGACTGCCCCTCGCGCGGGCTCGAGTCGCTGATCAACTGGGTGATGGCGGCGGCCGACATCGAGGGCGTCGGAGAGCAGTTCGTGCGCCGGCTCTGGGACCTCGGCCTGCTGCGGTCGATCCCGGACCTCTACCGGCTCACCAAGGAGCAGCTCGCCGAGCTCGACGGCTACGCGGAGATCTCCGCGCAGAACGCCGTGGACGCGATCGCGGCGTCGAAGCAGATCCCGTTCTCCCGCGTCCTGTTCGGCCTCAACATCCCCGACGTGGGCTGGGTGACGGCGCAGAACCTCGCGCGGCACTTCGGCTCGGTGGACGCGCTGCTGGCCGCGCGGCAGGAGGACGTCGAGGAGGTCGACGGGATCGGCCCCGACCGCGCCGAGTCGATCGCCACCTGGTTCGCCGACGAGCGGAACCGCGCCCTCGTCGAGGAGCTGCGCGGCCTGGGGATCCGGCTCGAGCTCGGCGAGACGGAGAGGCCGGTCGAGGGGCCGCTCACGGGACAGACCTATGTGATCACGGGGACTCTGGAGCGCTGGTCGCGGGAGCAGGCGCGCGCTGCGCTCGAGGAGAAGGGCGCGAAGGTGACGGACTCGGTCTCCAAGAAGACGACCGCCGTGGTCGTCGGCGAGAGCCCGGGCTCCAAGGTGGACAAGGCGCGCAAGGCCGGCGTCGAGATCCTCGACGAGGCCGCCTTCGAGCAGCTCGTCGCCTAGAGAGCGCGCGCGAGCGCCTGGGCGAAGCGATCCTGGGCGAGACGGGCTCGCGTCCAGGAGATCGGGTTGCCGTTCTGGAGGACGGCGAAGACGTACCGCGTCCCCGCGTAGCCGCTGAGGGCAGACGCGACCCGGAGCGTCCCGGTCTTCGCGCGGACGCGGCCCCGCGCCGGCCCCGTGTGCATCCGGTTCTCGAGCGTCCCGTCGACTCCCGCGATCGCGAGCGATTTGAAGAATGGCTGCCGGACGGCCGGGTCGCGCCAGGCCGAGACCAGCAGGGAGCCGACCGCGCGTGCGGTCAGGCGGTTGTACGCGGAGAGGCCGGAGCCGTCGACGATCCGGACGCCCGTGAGCGGGACACCGCGCGCCTCGAGCTCGCGGCGGACGACGATGCAGCCGGCCGCCGTCGTCCCGGCGCCGCGCAGCCGCGCGCCCAGGTACTTGACGAGCGACTCGGCGTAGAAGTTGTTGCTGACCTTGTTCATCCGGCGGACGATCAGGCGCAGCGGGCCCGAGCGGACGAGGGCGAGCGTCGAGGCGCCCGGCGGCGCAGCGGCGACGACGGCGCGGCCGCCGACCGCGATCCCCGCGGCGGCGAGGGCGCGCCGGAAGGCCTTCGCGGCCGCGAGCGCCGGGTTGTCCACCGTCCGGCCCGCCACTCTCCCCCGGTCGACGACGAGCGCCGAGAGCGGCGGCGACTCGATCTTGTAGTACGACGCTTTCCACCCGCTTGCCGTGCGGCGCTTGTCGAAGTAGCTCTCGTCGCCCGCGATCCTGCCCGTCACCCGGCGGATGCCAGCCGCCCGGAGGCTGGACGCCAGCGTCCGCAGGTCGGCGGTGGTGAGCGTCGGGTCGCCGTAGCCCTTGAGAACGAGCCGGCCCTGCCAGGTCGAGCCCGTGAGCGCTCCGTCGCCGCGTACCTCCGTCCTGATGCGATGCCCCGGCCCGAGGCGGTCGAGGGCGGCGAGGGCAACGCCGAGCTTCTCGTTCGAGGCGGGCGCGAGCGGGCGCGTGCGGTTCAGCGCGTAGACCACCCGGCCGGTGCTGAGGTCGAAGGCGAAGGCGCCCGTCTGGGCGCGGGCGACGCCCGCGACGGTGAGCGCGCCGTCGAGACGGTTGCGGAGCGTCTGGCCGGCGGCAGGGCCGGCCAGCGCCGCGATGACGGCGAGGAGCGCCGCGGTGACCGCGAGCGCGCGTGTTCCGATGACCCCGGGGTTCCTCAAGCCAGTGGGCCTTACCGACCCGCAGGATAGGCCGTCCGGCCCTGGGAGGCGGCGGAAAGCGGCGGTACGTTCAGCGCCCGGGATGAGTGACGACATCTCCATCCTGTTCGATCGCCTCCGCGCCCTCCTCCAGGAGCAGGCGGCGGAGGAGGCCGACGCGGACGTCGAGCATACGCTCACGGACGGCTATGCCCGGGCGCTCGCGCTCGACGGCGAGCGGCTGCGCGCCGAGGAGGAGATCCGACGTCTCGCGGGGAGCGACGCCCACGTCGGCGAGGTGCGCATCCTGAAGGCGCGCATGGCGCTCCTCGAGGAGGAGCTCGCCCAGCTCCGCGGCCTGCTCGGCACCCTCGCCGGCCGCCGCTGACGCTCGCCGCCCGACGCGACCGAACCCAGGGGTCAGATCTTGCAATCGCGCATCCGCGCCGCCGTGCTCCGATGCAAGATCTGACCCCAGGGCGTGCGAATGCAAAGATCTGACCCCAGGGCGTGTGACCCCAGGGCGTGACGCCGGCAGCCCGGGCCTGGCTAGACGAGGCCGCTGCGGACGGCGTAGACGGCTGCCTGGATGCGGTTCTCGATCTGGAGCTTCATGAGGATGTTGGAGATGTGGTTCTTCACCGTCTTCGGGCTGATGAAGAGCTCCCGGGCGATCTCGGCATTGTCCTTGCCGATGGCGATGAGGCGCAGGACCTCGAGCTCGCGGTCCGAGAGCTCCGCCCGGATCGTCCGGGCGGCGGCGGTGTCCGCCGTCTGCGCCCGCAGCCGCTGCAGGACCTTCGCGGCGATCTGCGGGGAGATGAGCGACTCGCCGTCGGCGGCCGCGCGGATGCCCGCGATCAGCTGGTCGATGGTGGAGTCCTTGAGCAGGTAGCCGCACGCGCCCGCCATGACCGCGTCCATGACGTCGTCGTCGTCCGCGGAGATGGTGAGCACGACGACTCGGGCGCGGGGAGCGATGCTCGACACCTGCCGCGTCGTCTCGACGCCTGTGAGCCCCGGCATCTTCAGGTCCATGACCACGACGTCCGGCTGGAGCTCCCCGACGAGCCGCAGCGCGTCGCGCCCGTTGTCCGCCTCGCCCGCGACGCGGAGGCCCTGATCCTCGAGGAGGCTCCTGAGGCCGGTCCGGAAGAGGTCGTGGTCGTCGACGAGCAGGACGCGCAGCTCTTCGAGCTGCTTCCCCGAGCGCCGATCCTCGGCGGCTGACGTCGCTGCCTCCTCTGCTCGCGGTGACGAGCGGGGATCCTACTACCAGTAAACGGTGATGGTAAGCGTCTTCCGCCCCCACGCCCGGGCCTGCGCGCACGTCGGGAACCAGATGTCGATGATCCGCCCGATGATCGCGCTCCCCCGGTCGGCCGCGACGCCGTTGCCGTAGCCGGGGATGTACATCTTCGTCCCGAACGGGAAGATCCGGGTGTCCACGGCCACGGTCCCCCAGCCGAGGGGCAGGCCGCTCGCGGTCCCCACGCCGCCGCAGTAGGCGACCACGTCGACCACCATCGGCTCGCCGCCCGAGCTCGGCCCGTCGTCTTCTGGCTGGGGTGCCGGCGCCGGGTCGGCCGCGGGCTCGGGGCTCGGAGCCGGGACGCTTGCCGCCGCCTCCGCGGCCCGGGCGCTCAGGCGGTCGATCTGCGTTGCGTTCAGGGCTCGCCGGGCGGCGATCCCGGCCAGGTACGCCTCGCGCTCGGCGCGGGCCGCCACGAGCCGATCCCGCTCGGCCTCGGCCTGGGCGGTCACGCGGGCGAGCTCGCCGCTGCGCTGCTCCAGGGCCCGAACCGCGCGTCGGAGCTCCCGCCGCGCGCGGCGGAGCTCGGCGA
>Ga0299913_10004115_pt1 | contig 12132 bp, 12 predicted proteins | sample RVTome_9_FD_201360 | JGI IMG/M metagenome (GOLD analysis project Ga0299913, IMG submission 201360) | Soil microbial communities from uranium-contaminated site in the Upper Colorado River Basin, Wyoming, United States - RVT155D38 (version 2) ... | reverse complement strand
ATCGTCGCCCCCTCCGGCGCCTCCTCCTCGGACTCGACGAAGATCGCGCCGCGCGCCTCGAGGTCGCGGACGACGTGGATGTTGTGCACGATCTGCTTGCGGACGTAGACCGGCGGCCCGTAGTGGTCGAGCGCGAGCTCGACCGTCTCGACGGCGCGTTCGACCCCGGCGCAGTAGCCGCGAGGTGACGCGAGGAGGACGCGCTCGACCATCGCGGGGATCGTAGCGAGCGCAGGGAAAACGGCCCTGCCGCTTCGGGGGGTCGCCGCGGCAGGGCCGTCTCCGGTGCTCCCCGCGCGGACGCGGTTCGCATCGCCCAGTGCGGGCCACGCTACGCCTCGCCCGGACCGGTGCCAATAGGCCGGTCGGCCCATCTTTCAAACCCGCATCGGCCGCACTATCATCCTCTTCGCCCAGTGACTGCAGCTCTCCAGACGGTGCTGTCCGATGCGGTGCCGTTGCTCCTCCTCGCGGCGCTCTCCCTGGCCGTGGGCGTGGCGATCGCCCCCGCACTGCGGCGTCAGCGTGCGCGCGACCGCGCGCGGACGCCCGTCGTCGGGACTGCAGCCGCCGGAGAGATGACGCAGCGCCTGCTGGACGCCGGCGACCCGGACGAGGTCGCCCGCCTCGTCCTCGACGAGCTCGCCGCCCGCTTCGAGCTCGACGTCGCCAACCTCGCCGTCGTCGACGAGGCCGCTCGCACCGCCGTCGTCGTCGCCGCACGGGAGCACGGCCGCGACAACGAGCGTCTGGTCGGTCAGAGCGTGGCGCTGGACTCGGAGGCCTCAGGAATCGCCACCGTGGTGCGCGAAGGAGGCGCGTTCGCGGTTTACGACGCCGAGAGCTCGCCGATCGTCAACCGCCGTCTGAACGAGATCGCGAAGGTGAAGAGCTGCGCGTACGTCCCGGTCCGCGTCGGGGAGGACGTGATCGGTGTCGTCTTCGCCGCCGTCCGGCGGCCGCGGCTCTTCGACGCGGGCGAGCTCGACCACATGCAGGCGCTCGCCTCCGAGGCCGGTCTCGCGATCGAGCGCACGCGTGCCACGCGCGCACTCGCCGACGCGCTGGAGCGGGAACGGCTCGTCTCGCGCATCTCGCGCGAGCTCCGCTCGCGCAGCGACGTCGAGGACGTGCTCCGGTCGGCGGCGGAGGAAACCGCTCGTGCGGTGCGGGCGATGCGCTGCTTCATCCGACTGGGGGAGCCCGGTGGCTCGACGCAGGTGGCCGCGGAGTGGGTGGCAGAGGGCGTGTCGCCGCTCGGCGACGAAGCCCGCCTGCTGCCGGTGGCGAACCGCGCGATGCGCGAGGGCAGGACGATGGCGGTCGCAAACGTGCTCGAGTCGCCCGAGCTGAACGACGCGGCCCTCGGCGACGTCCGCGAGCTGACGAACCGCGGCGTCCGCGCCGTGTTGGACGCGCCGATCGTAGCGCGCGGGCGCGTGATCGGCGTGCTCGGGCTGCACCGCTCGGCGCCGGGGCAGTGGAGCGAGAGCGACGTGTCCCTGGCCGAGGCGATGGCCCGCGAGGCCGGGATCGCCCTCGAGACGGGCCGGCTGCTGCGCGAGAGCGAGCGGCGTCTCGCCGAGCAGCAGGCGCTGCTGAAGGCCGGCGAGGCCCTGACGAGCGACCTGCACTTCGACACGGTGATCGAGCGCCTCGTCGAGGAGCTCGGCGGCCTCGTCGACGCCGACGCGGTCGACTGCTGGACGCTGCGCCCGAACGGCACCGAGCTCGTCTGCCGGGCCGTGCGCGGGCTGCCCGAGGAGGAGGTCGGGCGGCGCATTCCCGTCACGGGGGCGATCGGGGAGGCGATCGAGACGGGCAAGCCGGTGCTCCGGCGCAACTTCGCCGCGACCGAGCAGCCGCCGCCGAGCCCGAGCTACGCGGTCTTCGCCGAGGCGATGGTCGCTCCGATCCGCTCCTTCGGGGAGACGCGCGGTGTGCTCGGCGTCTGCTCCCGCGAGCCCGGCCGGTTCGAGGAGTCGGACCTGCGGCTGATCGAGGCGTTCGCCAGCCTCGCCTCGATCGCGCTCCGGAACGCGGAGGCGTACGAGGCCAGCTCCCGCCAAGCCCAGGTCGAGCGTGGCTTCTACCGGATGGCGGCGGTCCTGAGCGAGCCGCTCTCGGCTGCGGAGACGCTCGACGCCGTCGCCGAGGCGGCGGCGGAGGCGCTCGGCGGCGACTCCGCGGCCGTGCTCCGGGCGGCCGGCGACACCCTCGAGCTGGCGGCGTCGTACGAGCTGGCCGAGGCGCTCGCCGGCTACCTGCGCGACGACCCGTCCTCGCTGCTCGCCTGCGCGCAGGCCGGCAAGGTGCTCGCGTCGCGGCAGCTGCGCGAGGACGCCCGCTTCGGCGAGCACCTCGCCGGGGTCGCCGAGGCCGCCGACCGGCGCTCGCTCCTGGCGGTGCCGTTTGCGGAGCCGGCCGGGCCGGGGCCGGGGCTCGTGCTCGTCTTCTTCGAGCACGCGCGCGCGTTCGACGACGACCAGCTGGAGCTCGCCGCCCGCGTGGCCGGCGCGGCGCGGGGCGCGCTCGAGCGCAGCGACCTGTACGAGCGCGAGCGGCGGTCGAGGGCGCTCGCCCAGCGGCTCGCGCGCGCGGGGCGCGAGCTCGCCGGGGAGCTCGACCCCGACAACGTCCTCGACCAGGCCGTCGCCCACGCGACGCAGCTGCTCGGGGCGGACGGCGCTTCCGCGCGGGCGCTCGAGGGAGACGAGGTCGTCGTCCGCGCCGCCGCCGGGCCGGGGGAGCACGAGGCGCTGGGCACCCGCGCGCCGTCGACCGGCTGGCTCGTCGGCGACATCGTGCAGACGAGGTCGTCCCGGGCGATCGCCGACGTCAGCGCCGACCCGCGGCTGGCGGAGGCGGACACGATGCTCGCCGCCGGCTACGGCGCGTATCTCGCGGTACCGATGATCGGGCCGGACGAGTCGATGCACGGAATCCTCGCCGTCTACGGCCGCGCTCCCCGCGAGTGGCGCGAGGAGGAGGCGGAGGCGCTGCACGCGCTCGCGTCGGCCGCGGCCGCCGCGCGCGCGAACGCCGAGCTCTACCAGGGCGTCAGTCACGAGCAGCAGCGCAGCGAGGCGATCCTGGCGAACGTCGCCGACGGCATCGTCGCGGTCGACCGGGACGGCAAGGTCGTGCTCTGGAACCCGGCCGCGGAGCGGGTGACCGGAGTGGCCGCGGAGGAGGCGCTCGGCCGGACGCCGACCCAGGCGCTCGGGCGGGCGCTCGAGTCGGCGGAGGGCTCGGTCGGGGGCAGCCGGCTGCTCCCGATCCGCCGCGGCGGGGACGAGGTCTGGCTCTCGCTCAGCGAGGCCGTGATGACCGACCCCGCCGGCGCCGTGGCCGGCCGGATCTACGCCTTCCGCGACATCTCGGCCGAGCGCAGCGTCGAGCAGATGAAGACGGACTTCGTCTCGACGGTCTCGCACGAGCTGCGCACGCCGCTGACGTCGATCTTCGGCTTCGCCGAGACGCTCCTGCGGCAAGACGTCCTCTTCGGCGACGAGGAGCGCGCGACGTTCCTCCGCTACATCTCCTCGGAGTCGGAGCGGCTGACCGCGATCGTCGACCGGCTCCTCTCCGTCGCGCAGCTCGACACCGGCGACATGGCCGTGCAGCTGGCCGAGACCGACGTCGGCGCGGTCGTCAGCGAGGCGGTGCGGACGATGGAGGTGACTGACGGCCGCGAGGGCCATCGCTTCGTCGTCGACCTCGCCGACGAGCCGCTCGCCGCCGAGGCCGACCGGGAGAAGCTCGGGCAGGTGCTCGCGCACCTCCTGGACAACGCGATTCGCTACTCGCCGTCGGGCGGGACGGTCACCGTGGCCGCGAGGCGCCGCGACGACGCCGTCGAGGTCAGCGTCGAGGACGAGGGCGTCGGCATCCCGCACGCCGAGCAGGAGCGGATCTTCCGCAAGTTCTACCGCGGTGACCGGGCCTCCTCGGGCGCGGTCGGCGCCGGCGCGACCGGCCTCGGGCTCTTCCTCGCGGAGGGCCTCGTCACGGCGATGGGCGGCCGGATCTGGGTCGACTCCGACGAAGGGCGCGGCTCGACGTTCGTGCTCGAGCTCCGCGCCGCCGGGAGTGAGACATGACAGAACCGGGTAGGAGGCGCGTCAGGGCATGACGAGGGTTCTCGTAATAGACGACGAAGCGCCGATCCGGCTCCTCTGCCGGGTCAACCTGGAGGCCGAGGGGATGTCGGTGCTCGAGGCGGGCGACGGGCCCTCGGGGCTCGAGACGGCGCGGTCCGGCAACCCCGACGTGATCCTGCTCGACGTGATGATGCCGGGGTTGGACGGCTGGGGAGTCGCCGAGGCCCTGCTCGAGGACGCGGGCACGGCAGAGATCCCGATCATCTTCCTCACCGCGCGGGCCGAGTTCCGCGACCGCGCGCGCGGGCTCGAAATCGGCGGCGTCGACTACATCACGAAGCCGTTCAACCCGGTCGAGCTGGCGCCGCTCGTGCGGGGGCTGCTCGACCGGCTCGAGCGGGGCGAGCGCGACGAGCTCCGCAGCGAGAAGCTGACCGCGCTCCGCTCGCTGATGGCCGAGACCTAGAGTCCTAGCGACCCGCGAAGTCGGCCGTCACGACCGAGGCGCCGGCGTGGCCCATGAAGGTGCCGGTGCGGGCGCCGATCCCGATCCGCACCCAGCCGGGGCGGAGCAGGTTCGCGCGGTGGGATGGGCTGCGCAGCCAGCCGCTCACGATCGCGCGGGCGGTGGCGCGGGAGCCGGTCCCCCAGGCGAGGTTCTCGCCGAAGAGCGGGCCGCGCGCGCCGGCGCGGGCGAGGCGGGTGCCGAGCGCCCCGTGCGTGAAGACGTCGCGGCGGATGAGGGTCGTCGAGTGCGAGCGCGCGGCGCGGGTCAGGGTCGTGTCGACCCGGAGCGGCCGCAGGCCGTGATTCGCGCGCACACCGTTGACGGCGGCGAGCAGCGACCGCTCGCTCTGCGTCAGCGTGGTCGCGGCGGGCGCGGCCGGCGCCAGCGCGAGGGCGGCCAAAACCAGCGCGAAACCTGCACGAATATATGTTGAAAGCTGCATAAGGCAGCACCCTGCCAGCCCGGCCGGACAGGATCTATCCCTCGATCGGGGGATCCCCTGTAAGGAATCCGTCTGCTCGGGCGCTCTCAGCGGGCCGTCTGGGCGAGCAGGATCGCGACGAGCACGACCGCGCCGCCGGCGAGCTGCCAGGCGCCGAACGACTCGCCGAGCCACAGGAACGCGACGCCGCTCGCGGCCACCGGCTCGAGCATCGCGACGATGCCCACCCGCGTCGCCGAGATGTGCCGCAGCGCCGCGGCGACGAGCAGGAACGTGATCATCGTCCCGGCGACGACGACGTAGAGCAGCAGCGACCAGACGGGCAGCGAGAATCGCTCCAGGTGCCCGAGCAGCGAGACGCTGTCGTCGACGCGGCCGGCCGGAAAGCGCCAGACCGGCTGCACCGCGGCCCAGAAGAGCGCCGCGAAGAGGAAGCCGTAGGCGGTCAGCGAGGCGGGGTCGCGCAGCCGAACCGCATGCTCGGCCATCAGGACGTAGACCGCGTAGGCGACGGCCGCGGAGAGGGCCGCCGCGACGCCGAGCCCGTCGAGCGCGAGCCCGCCCCACGCCTCGACGACGAGCGAGAGCCCGGCCACGGCGAGCACGAGGGCGAGCCAGATGCGGCGGCGGATCGGCTCCTTGAAGACCGCCCACGCCCAGAGCGCGATCAGGATCGGCGCCAGGTACTGGATCAGGAGCGCGATCCCGATCGGCAGCCGCGCGATTGCTACGAAATAGAGCCACTGCACCATCGCGACGCCCGCGATCCCGAAGACGACGAGGTAGGGAAGCTCGCGCCGCCGCAGCCGCAGGCTGTGGGGCCGGGTCAGCGCCAGCGCGAGCGCGAAGCCGAGGCACGCGCCGGTCGCCCGCACCTGCGTCAGCTCGAGCGAGGAGATCCCGGACTGGAGCACGACCTTCGAGACGGTGCCGTTGAGCGCGAACAGCAGCGCCGCCGAGAGCACCATCGCGTAGCCGACGGCCGGCCGACGGTCGTGCCCCCGCGCCCCGGGGATGTAGGCGACGTCGGCCATTCGGCGACGAACCTACCAACCACTAGGGTTGAGCTGTGAGGGCCCCGCGCCAGGCGGTCGAGATCGTGTTCGACCACGCCACGAAGCGGTACCCGGGCCGCGAGGTCCCCGCGGTCGACGACCTCTCGCTGACGATCGCGCCGGGGGAGGTCTGCTGCCTCGTCGGCCCGTCCGGCGGCGGCAAGACGACGGCGATGAAGCTCGTCAACCGGCTCGTCGAGCTGTCCTCCGGCGAGGTGCGTGTGGACGGCCGGAGCGTCCGCTCGCTCGACCAGACCGAGCTCCGCCGGGGGATCGGCTACGTGATCCAGCAGGTCGGCCTCTTCCCGCACATGACGGTCGCCGAGAACGTCGCCACCGTGCCGAAGCTGCTCGGCTGGTCGCGCGCCGCGATCGACGAGCGCGTCGACGAGCTGCTCGACCTCGTCGACCTGCCGGCGCGGGACTACCGCGCGCGCTACGCCTCGCAGCTCTCGGGCGGGGAGCGCCAGCGCGTCGGGCTCGCGCGCGCTCTCGCTGCCGACCCGCCCGTGATGCTGATGGACGAGCCCTTCGGCGCGCTCGACCCGATCACGCGGGCGCGCCTGCAGCGGGAGCTGCTGCGGATCCAGGGCGAGCTGCGCAAGACGATCATCTTCGTCACCCACGACATCGACGAGGCGATCCTCGTCGGCGACCGGATCGCGATCCTGCGCGAGGGCGGCGTGCTCGTCCAGTACGACGCGCCCGACGCCCTACTCGCCCGCCCCGCCGACGAGTTCGTCGCGCGTTTCGTCGGCGCCGACCGCGGCCTCAAGCGGCTCTCGCTCGTGCGCCTCGCCGACGTGCCGCTCGACCCGCCGAATGGGGCCGTCACCCCCGTCGCGCCGGACGGTACGACACTCCGCGACGCCCTCTCGCTGATGCTCTCGGAGGGCTCGCAGCAGCTGCTCGTCGTCGACGGCGACGAGCGGCCGCGCGGCGTGCTGACGCTCGAGCGCCTGACGGAGCTGCTCTCGTGACGAACGAGCCGGTGATCCCGGAGTTCGGCGAGGCGAGCCGGTGCGTCGCCGAGAACCGCTTCTTCTGCGCCGACTGGGTGCGCGACAACTGGGCCGGCGTGCTCCAGCCCGCGCTCGTCGAGCACGTGAAGCTGACCGCGATCGCCGTCGCGGCGGGATTCGCGATCGCGTTCGTCGCTGCGCTCGTGGCCCATCGCTTCCGGCTCGTCGAGGGCCCGTTCGCGGCCTTCTCGGCGATCGTCTACACGATCCCGAGCATCGCGCTCTTCCAGCTGCTCGTCCCCGTCACGGGCCTGAGCGTGCTCACCGTCGAGATCGCGCTCGTCGGCTACACGCTCCTGATCCTCTTCCGCAACGTGCTCGAGGGGCTGCGCTCGACGCCGCCCGAGGTGCTCGAGGCGGCGCGCGGGATGGGCTGCACGCGGCGGCAGACGCTCTGGAGCGTGGAGCTGCCGCTCGCGCTGCCGGCGATCGTCGCCGGCCTGCGCGTCGCGACTGTTTCGACGATCGCGCTCGCCACGATCGCGGCGTTCGTGATCCCCGAGGGGCTCGGCCGCCCGATCTTCGTCGCGCTGCGCGACTACTTCAAGACGGAGATCGTCGCGGCCGGGCTGCTCGCGATCGCGCTGGCGCTCGTCGCCGACGCCCTGCTCGTGCTCGCCCAGCGCGCGCTGACGCCGTGGGCGCACGCCCGGAGGACGGCGTGATCGCGGGAATCGGCACGTTCGGCGACGCGTTCTCCTTCATCGTGGAGCGCCGCGAGCTGCTGCTCGAGAAGACCGTGGAGCACCTGGTCCTGTCGGGAGCCGCACTCGGCGTCGCGCTCGTCCTCGCAGTGCCGCTCGGGGTCTGGCTCGGCCACCGCCACCGCGGCTCGTTCATCGCGATCAACGCGGCCAACGTCGGCCGCGCGCTGCCGAGCCTCGCCGTGATCGCGATCGGCCTCTCCGTCTTCGGGTTCGGCTTCACGAACGTGCTCGTCGCGCTCGTCGTGCTCGCGGTTCCGCCGATCCTGACGAACGCCTACGTCGCCGTCGACGAGGTCGAGCCGGACGCGGTCGAGGCCGCGCGGGGGATGGGGATGACCGGCGGCCAGGTGCTGCGGCGCGTCGAGCTCCCGCTCGCGCTGCCGCTCCTCTTCGCCGGCATCCGCACCGCGTCCGTCTACGTCGTCGCGAGCGCCACGATCGCGGCGATCGCGGGCGGCGGCGGCCTCGGCGAGATCCTCTTCAACCAGGCGAGCTACCGGACGGAAGGGCTCGTCGGCGCCGCGATCGTCGTCTCGCTGCTCGCGTTCACGGCGGACGCCGCGCTGGGCGGCCTGCAGCGGGCGTTGACCCCACGCGGGCTGCGACGGAAGGTTCCGGCATTCGAGCCGGACGTGGTCACACGGACAGGGAGGTAGAACGTGGTCAGGAAGCGCAACCGGCGGGCTGCCAGGGCCGCCTTCGCGATCTCGCTCGGAGTCGCTCTCGTGCTCGGGGGAGCCGCCGCCGCGCCGGCGGCGCCCGAACGGGCAGAGGCGACCCCGATCATCATGGGCGCGAAGAACTTCACCGAGCAGTACGTGCTCGGGCAGCTGTACACCCAGGCGCTGCGCGCGAAGGGCCTGAAGGTCACCTACAAGGAGAACATCGGCTCGACCGAGATCGCCGCGAAGGCCCTCACGAGCGGCCGGATCACCGCCTACCCGGAGTACACGGGCGTGATGCTGTCCGTCACGTTCGGGCGGCAGACGACGCCGAAGACCGCGCTCGGCACGTACGCCCTCGCGAAGCGGCTCTGGGGCGCGCGCGGCTACGTGCTCGCCAGGCAGACGCCGTTCCAGGACCGCGACGCGATCGCCGTGCTCCGCAACACCGCGACGCGGTACGGGCTGCGGACGATCGGCGACCTGCGCAAGGTGCCCGACCTCGCGCTCGCGGCCTTCCCCGAGTTCGAGACGCGCCACATCCGCCGCGGCACCACCGCCGTCGGCATGGCCAGGGCGTACGGGATCCGCAACGTCGACTTCAAGCCGCTCTCGGGCATCAGCGCGTACACGCTGCTCGACCGCGGCGACGTCCAGGCCGCGGGCATCTTCACGACGGACGCCCAGCTGACCTCGACGAAGTACGTCGTGCTCCGCGACCCGCGCAACGTCTTCGGCTTCCAGCACGTGGCGCCGATCGTCTCGAAGAAGCTCGTGGCCGAGTACCCGCGGCTGCTGCCGACGCTGAACGCCGTCAGCAGGCTGCTGACCCTGAAGGCGATGATCGCGATGAACAAGGCCGTCGCGATCGACAAGAAGACGCCGGCCGCGGTCGCCTCGGCATTCCTGAAGGCGAACGGCCTCAAGTAGGCAGATCCGCTGGGCCGCCCCACCCGGGGCGGCCCAGCGACAACGAAGGGAGGAACCGATGCTCAAGTCCCTGCTCGCCACGCTCGCAGCGGCGCTCGCCGTCGTGCCTGCGGCGACAGCGGCGCCGCCGGAAGCGGACGTCCGCTTCGCCACCTTCAACGCGTCGCTGAACCGCGGATTCGAGGGACAGCTCGTCGCAGACCTGTCGACGCCCGCGAACGCGCAGGCGCAGAACGTCGCAGAGACGCTCCAGCGCGTCCGGCCCGACGTCGTCCTGATCAACGAGTTCGACTACGACGCCGCCGGGGACGCCCTGCGGCTCTTCCAGGACAACTACCTCTCGGTCTCGCAGAACAGCGCGGCCCCGATCCACTACCCGTACAGTTTCGCCGCGGAGTCGAACACCGGCATCCCGTCCGGATTCGACCTGAACAACAACGGGGCGATCGGCGGGCCGGACGACGCGTTCGGCTTCGGCTTCTACCCGGGCCAGTTCGGGATGGCCGTCTACTCGATGTACCCGATCGACCCGACCGGGATCCGGACGTTCCAGAAGTTCCTCTGGAAGGACATGCCCGGAGCCCTGCTCCCGGACGACCCGGCGACGGCCGCGCCCGCCGACTGGTACTCCCCGGCCGAGCTGGACGTCTTCCGGCTCTCCTCGAAGAGCCACTGGGACCTGCCGGTCGTGATCGGCGGCAAGGCCGTCCACTTCCTGACGAGCCACCCGACGCCGCCGGTCTTCGACGGTCCGGAGGACCGGAACGGGACACGGAACTTCGACGAGATCCGCTTCTGGGCCGATTACATCTCGCCCGGGAAGAGCGGGTACGTCTACGACGACGGCGGCGGCACCGGCGGCCTCGCTCCCGGCTCGCTCTTCGTGATCGCCGGCGACCAGAATTCGGACCCGCTCGACGGCGACAGCATCCCGGGCTCGATCCAGCTGCTGCTCGAGCACCCGCTCGTGAACACCAAGCTGACGCCCGAGAGCGAGGGCGCGGTCGAGCAGGACGCGCTCCAGGGCAGGATCAACCTGACGCACCGCTCGGACCCGCGCTTCGACACGGCCGACTTCTCCGACACGGCCCCGGGCAACCTGCGGGCCGACTACGTGCTTCCGCGGAAGAGTCTGCAGCTCGTGGGCGCGGGGGTCTTCTGGCCGCTCGCCGCGGACCCGCTCTTCCGGCTCGTCGGCACCTTCCCGTTCCCGACCTCGGACCACCGGCTCGTCTGGATCGACGTGACGGTGCCGGGCAGCTAGCGCGACCCTACGCTGCGACTGCCGCGAGCCCTTCGCCGGACTCGTGGCAGTCGCGGCAGCGCGCCTCGTACTGCTCGTTCGCGCCGACGACGATCGTCGCGCCCGAGTACGGCGCGGGCCGGCCGTCGACGAGCCGCTGCGTCGTCGTCGCGCCGCCCCCGCAGCGGTGGCAGACGGCCTGGAGCTTGTCGACGAACTCGGCGTGCGCAAGCAGCTCGGGTATCGGCCCGAACGGCTGCCGGCGGAAGTCCTGGTCGAGGCCGGCGGCGATCACGCGGGCGCCGCCGTCGGCGAGCGCGAGCGCGGCGCCGACGATCTCCGGCTCGAAGAACTGCACCTCGTCGATCCCGACGACGTCGAAGCCGCGCGCGTGCTCGACGAGCTCCGGCACGCAACCGACGGGGACGGCCCGCATCCGGATCCCGGCGTGGCTGACGACGTCGGCGGCGTCGTAGCGGTCGTCGATCCGGGGCTTGAAGATGACGACGCGCCGGCTCGCGATCTCCGCACGCCGCAGCCGGCGGATCATCTCCTCGCTCTTGCCGCTGAACATCGGGCCGCAGACGACCTCGACCCAGCCGCCGCTCTTGGGATTGATCCGGATCACGTGCGGGATCGTAGAAAAGGCGCCGGACGGGCCGCCGACTGCTCGCGACCACCGGCCAAAACCGCTACACTCCTCGTCCGCGCGGCGGCGTAGCTCAGTTGGTTAGAGCAGCGGAATCATAATCCGCGTGTCGCAGGTTCGAGTCCTGCCGCCGCTATTCCTCAGCACCTCCTTTCCACCGAAACCGAGAGAACACGATCTAGATGGCAGCCGGAGTTCGAGTCGCGATCACGCTCGCCTGCACCGAGTGCAAGCGGCGCAACTACCAGACGAACAAGTCGAAGCGGAACACGCCCGACCGCGTCGAGTTCAAGAAGTACTGCCGCTGGTGCGGGCGGCACACGCTGCACCGGGAGACCAGGTAGTGGCCAGGGAGACCCGCCGCCAGCGCCGCGACCAGCGCAAGGCCTCGGGCTCGGCGAAGCCCGCGCCCCAGCGCGCCCAGCGCGCGCAGGCGCAGGTCCGTCCCGGCATGCAGCCGACGTCGGTCCAGACCGGCCGCCGCGGCGGGCGCAAAGGCGGCCGCTTCGTCAAGGAGGCCTGGGCCGAGCTGAACAAGGTCGAGTGGCCGAGCCGCGGCCAGGTGATCCAGGGGACGATCGTCGTGATCATCGCCTGCGCGATCGTCGGCACCTACCTCTACGGCGCCGACCAGATCTTCAAGCCCTTCGTCCGCACCGTCCTCCTAGGAGAGTAGGCGCATGTTCCGCTGGTACGTGATCAACACCTACTCCGGGCACGAGAACAAGGTGAAGGCCAACCTCGAGCACCGGATCGTCTCGATGAACCAGGCGCCGCGGTTCCGCCGCGTCGTCGTCCCGACCGAGCAGGT
>Ga0299913_10004114_pt1 | contig 12133 bp, 9 predicted proteins | sample RVTome_9_FD_201360 | JGI IMG/M metagenome (GOLD analysis project Ga0299913, IMG submission 201360) | Soil microbial communities from uranium-contaminated site in the Upper Colorado River Basin, Wyoming, United States - RVT155D38 (version 2) ... | reverse complement strand
GGCCCTTGCGTGGCTCCGCCACGCGGGCGGAGGGTGGGCCATGACCACCAGCACCCCGCCTGCCGGGGCCGACGACCTTCAGGAGCGATCCGACGCGGGCCGCGACCCCGCGCGCTACACGAAGCGGGGCAAGCTTCGGGCCGGGGTCTACGAGGAGGAGATCGAGCTGCTCCAGGAGCAGCTCGTGCAGCTCCAGTACTGGATCCAGCGGCAGGGCCTCAAGGTGCTCGTGATCTTCGAGGGCCGCGGTTCTGCCGGCAAGGGCGGCGTCATCAAGCGGATCACCGAGCGCACGAGCCCCCGGACCGTGAGGGTGGTGGCGCTGCCGAAGCCGACCGAGCGGCAGCGGACGCAGTGGTACTTCCAGCGGTACGTCGAGCACCTGCCGGCCGCCGGCGAGATGGTCCTGTTCGACCGCAGCTGGTACAACCGCTCGAACGTCGAGTGGGTGATGGGCTACTGCTCCGAGGAGGAGCACCAGGAGTTCCTCCGCTCGACGCCGGAGTTCGAGCGGATGCTGGTCCGCTCCGGCATCACCCTGCTGAAGTACTGGTTCTCCGTCTCGTTCGAGGAGCAGCGCCACCGGTTCGAGGCCCGCAACGCCGAGCCGTTGAAGCGGTGGAAGCTCTCGGACATGGACCTCGCCGAGCACGAGCTGTACGTCCGCTACTCGATGGCGAAGGACACGACGTTCCAGTACACGGACATCAAGCAGGCGCCCTGGTACGTCGTGCCGTCCGACGACAAGCGGGCCGCCCGGCTGAACTGCATCGCCCACCTGCTCGCGCAGTTCCCCTACGAGGACGTGTCGCCCGACGTGGTGGAGCTTCCCGAGATGCGGCAGGAGCCCTACGTCCGGCCGCCGATGCACGAGCAGACGTTCGTCCCCCAGGTCTTCTGACGCGGGTCTTCGCCTGTGATCAGCCCAGCCGGCGGACGACCGCGTCCGCGAGCGCGCCGGCGGCCGGCGCGTGGTGGTCGAGGAACAGCGACGGCTCGGCCAGCTCGAGCTCCAGCAGCCGCGGACCGTCCGCGCTGGGGAGCAGGTCGACCCGGGCGTAGAGCAGGTCGCCCCGCAGCGCGGCCGGTACCACCTCGAGGACGGCGTCGGCGAGCTCGCGCTCGGCCGTCGACGCGTCGCGCGGGGACATCTCCTCCTGCAGGAACAGCTCCTCGGTCAGCGCCATGCCGGGAGACAGCAGCGGACCCTTTCGCATCGCGTGCGAGAACCGGCCGTCGATGAAGAGCAGCGCTGTCTCACCGAGCTCGTCGACCTCGTGCAGGTATGGCTGCACCATCACCCCGCGGCCCGCGTCGAGCAGGGCTGCCGCGTGCTCGTGCGACCGGTCCACCTCGTGCGGCCCGAGCCGCAGCGTGCCTCGCGAGCCGGCGGACACCACCGGCTTGACGACGTGCTCGACGTCCTCGAACCGGTGCCGGGGCCCCTCGCCCGGCGCGAGGAACTGGGTCGGCACGATCGGGATACCGGCAGCCTCGAGCTCGGCGAGGTAGCGCTTGTCGGTGTTCCAGTGCAGCACCGGGGCGGAGTTCAGCAGGCGCGTGGAGCGGCTCACCCGGTCGGCCCAGGCCAGGAACTCGGGCAGCCGCTCGGCGTAGTCCCAGGTCGAGCGGACCACGACCAGGTCGTAGGTCGACCAGTCGAGCTCCGCGTCCCAGACGGCCGGCTCGGCCGTGACGTCGCGCTCGCGCAGCGCCGTCAGGAACCGCTGTCCCTCGTCGTCGAGGTCCGGGACCTCGGCCGCCGTCGCCACCGCGATCCGCACGCCCATGCGGGCGACCCTCTCACCCGGCCCTCGTGTGCCTGACACCGGTCCAGAGACCGGTGTCAGGCACACGCCGCTGGCTAGGGGTGCTCGAGCTCCAGGTCCAGCCAGGTGGCCAGGCTCTCGATCTCGGCGTCCACGGCCGCCGCCGTCGCTGCGTCGAACGGCTCGTCCTCATGGACCGCGTCGACCCGCAGCACGCCACGGTCGCGCTCGGCGGTCGCGTCGACCTTGCCGACGAGCCGGTCGCCGTGGAGGACCGGCAGCGCCCAGTAGCCCCAGCGCCGCTTCACCTTCGGCTTGTACATCTCCAGCTGGTAGTCGAAGTCGAACAGGTCGGCCAGCCGTTTGCGGTCGTAGACCAGCCGGTCGAGCGGCGAGAGCAGGGCGGTGCGCGGCTCGAACGCCTCCACGACGTACGCCGGGTCGACCCGCCAGGTCCCGCGCACGCCTTCGACGACGGCGGGCTCACCTGCCTGACCGACGTGGTTCGGCTCGCCGGGCATCTGGGCCGACCGGGCCCGGGCGATCCCGAGGGACCGCAGCCGGCGCTCGTCGCGGATCCGCAGCGCGTCCTCGAGCGGCACCGGCTCGACGTCCGGGTAGACCCGCTCGGCGAGGTCCCACAGCCGCTCGCGACCGTCCCGACCGGCGGAGGCGACCTCCCCGCGCTGGACCAGCATCGAGAGCAGCATCCGCACGTTGCGGTCGTCGTTCCAGCCGCTCGACCGCCACGGGATCAACGTGACGTCGGGCAGCTCGCGGGTCGTGAGCGGCCCCTCGTCGTACAGCTTGTCGAGGATGTCGCGCCGGCAGTCGTCGTTCGCCTCGACCCAGCGCGCGAGGCCGTGCTCCCAGTCCTTGAGCTCGCCGACACCCGGCCACGCGGCCATCTCGGCCCGGAAGAGGGCCAGGTCCTCCGCCGGCCGCAGCAGCTGCTGGAGGTCGATCAGGGCGCCCGCCGCGACGGCCTCGTCGAGCCCCGCGCGGCGGTAGGCCGGACCGAGCCGGCTCCACGCGACCACGTGGGCGCTCGGGGCGACGGCCGCGGTCGGGTCGTCCTGCACGTAGGTCAGGTGGCGCACCAGGTCGAGCAGGTCCGTGGGCCGGTCGTCGGTGAGCAGCTGCGCCCGGACCGCGATCCGGCGCGCCTGCTCAGCCGTCAGCTCGTGGACGTCCCCCATGCCCGCACGCTAACGGTCGAGGAGCGGCCGCCGCGGGTCCCAGGTGGTGCCGTCACGCTCGTCGCGGCGCTTGCGGGCGATCGCCGACAGCGATTCGAGCACGACCCGGTTGGCGAGTGCCGCAGTGATGTCGGCGTGGTCGTAGGGCGGGCTCACCTCGACGACGTCGACGCCGACCACGGGGAGCTCCAGACAGATCCGGCGTACGGCGTCGAGCAGGTCGCGCGCGGAGAGGCCGCCCGGCTCCGGCGTCCCGGTGCCGGGGGCGTGCCCCGGGTCGCAGACGTCGATGTCGACCGAGAGGAAGACGCCCTCGCACTGGTCGGTCGCGATCGCGAACGCCTCGGTGAGGCACTCGGTGAGGCCCCGCTCGCCGATCTCGGCCATCTCGTAGGAGCGCATCTGCTGGCCGGCCATCCAGTCCAGCGTCTCGGGGCCGGGCCAGTAGCCGCGCAGGCCCATCTGGAGGAACCGGTCGCCGCGCAGCGCGCCGGACTCGATCAGCCGCCGCATCGGCTGCCCGTGGCCCCACAGCGACCCGAACTCGATGTCGCCGGTGTCGGCGTGGGCGTCGAAGTGGATCATCGACACCCGGCCGTGGCCGAGCACGTTGGCGACGCCCTTGGCGTCGGGGTAGGCGACCGAGTGGTCACCGCCGAGCACGACCGGGATCGCCCCGGCGCGTGCCACCTTCTCGACCGCGGCCTCCAGGCGGGGCAGCGCGACCTCGATGTCGCCGGGCGGCATCTCCACGTCGCCCGCGTCGACGACCCGTAGGTCGGCGAGGCCGTCGGTGCGCAGCGCCAGCGACGGCCGCGACCCGTCGTGGGGGAGGTAGTCGGTGCCCCGGATCGCCTGTGGACCGAACCGTGTGCCCGGCCGGTGGGACGTGCCGCCGTCGAACGGGGCACCCAGGATGACGACGTCCGCGTCGGCGAAGGTCGCCTCGTCGTCGAGATCGCAGGCCGGGACGCCCAGGAAGGTGATGTCGGGGCCGAACTGGGCGCCGTAGCGGGTCACGGAGCCGACTGTAGTGCCGGGGGGTCAGCGGCGGGTGACGGTGCGGGTGCGCCGGGGATTCCGCCGCCCGCGATGCGACGTCGCGGCGTCGAAGGTCAGGCGCCGCGGCCACGTGAACTCGAGGAAACCGCCGTGGGGAAGCGCACGCCACTGGTCGGCGACGTCGGTCATGCGACGGACGGCGGCCGCGAGCTCGTCGGGGTCGACGTCGAGGGGCGCCGGCAGCGTCCGCTGCCTGACCCGGCCGATGCTCCGCTCCCACGTGGCGACCGTGAGCACGACGAGCTGCTCGGACCGTGCCATGTCGGCGCGCCCGACGGCGGCGATCCGCTGCGCCCGCCGTTGGTGCCGCAGCGTGTTGTCCTCCGGTGCCGGTGCGAAGATCCCGCCGCCGCCCGCGGCCAGCTGGCCCCACACCCCGAGCTCGATCTCGTAGGACTCCTCGACCAGGTAGTGGGCGACGTCGTGCGGCATCAGGTCGTCGTACCCCGGCGCGTGCCGCGGCACCAGGGCCGGACCCTGCTCCCGCTCGATCGCGACCCGGTACCGCTTGGCGTCGACCTTGGTGAACATCACCTGCATCTCTGGACGGTAGAGCCGATCCTCGCCGCCGTCACCGGAGTTTCCGCGCGGCGACCTAGCCTGGGGAGATGGCACGGATGCACGCCGTCATCGACGTTCCTGCCGACCGGCACGAGGCCGCCACCGGGTTCTGGTCGGCGGCGCTGGGCTGGCCGGCTGGCGGGTCCTGGCCCGGGCATGCCGAGCTGCGGAGCCTCGAGCCGCAGGCGGCCCCGCCGTACGTCCACCTCCAGGAGATCCAGGGAGGGCCTCGCGTGCATCTCGATCTCGAGGCCGAGGAAGGCGGGGCCCTGGTGGGGCGAGCCGTCGGGCTGGGCGCAAGCGTGGTCGGGGAGAGCGACCGCTGGCAGACGCTGCGGTCGCCCGGCGGGCTGCCGTTCTGCGTGCTCGCCACCGTCGACGACCGACCGCCGCCGCCCCCGGTGACCTGGCCGGACGGGCACCGCACCCGGCTGGTGCAGGTCTGCGTCGACTCGCCCGCCTCCCGGCACCCGGCGGAGGTGGCGTTCTGGCGCGACCTGCTCGCCGGCCGGTGGGTCGACTCGCCGGCCCGCGAGTTCGCCGGCAAGTGGCACGACGACCTCGGGTCCCCCATCCAGCTGCTGTTCCAGCGTCTCGACGAGCCGGACGGGCCGGTTCGTGCCCACCTCGACCTCGGTACCGACGATCTTCCCGCCGAGGTGAGCCGGCTGGTCGATCTCGGCGCCGAGGACGTCGGCCCGGGCCGGGGCTGGCACGTCCTGCGCGACCCCGTCGGGCTCCCGTTCTGTGCCACCGAGAACTCTCCAGCCAGCGACGGGCGCCGCGACCTCGGCTGAGAGGGTTCAGAGCACGTGTTGCCCGATCAGCTGGCTGAGGTGTCGGATGTCGACCTTGCCCTTGAACGCGAGACGGACCCGCCCGAGACCGCTGAACCACAGGTCCAGCTCGGAGTCCAGGTCAAAGGTTCCGGCCGTCTCCACGCTCCATGCCTGAACCCTGTTGAGGGGCAGCAACGTGTAGTCGCGCTTCTTGCCCGTGATGCCTTGGACGTTGATCGAGATCAAGCGTCTGTCTGTGAAGACCACAGAGTCCCGCATGCCCTTGAACGCCAGGTGCACCTGCTCTCCGTCGATCAAGAGCGGTTGAAGGTTACCCGCCAGGGTCGCGGGATCGACGGGGCCGAGCTTGACGAATGTTCCGTTCTGGAAGTCGATCACCCGCACACCCCAGGGAGGAGGCGGAGGTCTCGCAGGGTTAGGACTTGCCCGACGTACCAATCGGGACTCGACTCCCGCCCGCTCCTCGCTCCTCACGTCCGTCTGGTGAAGGTGACCTTGCCGGTCGGTCCGACCGTCTGCTGGTAGCGGTGGTCGTGGGCCAGGGTGTGGTGGGACTGACAGAGGAGCCGGCCGGCGGCGACGGTGGTGTGGCCGCCCTCGGACCAGGGCTGGTCGTGGTGGGCGTGGGTCATCGACGCGGGCCGATCACACCCGACGGTCGTGCAGCCGCCGTCCCTGATCCCCATCGCGATCCGTTGGGCTCTGGTGTGGAACCGGCGTCGGCGGCCGACGTCGAGGGGTTCGGAGGGGCCGCCGAGCACGACCGGGATGATCCCCGCCGAGCAGGCGAGCCGCCGTGCCTCGCCGGCGGAGATGCGGGTGCCGTCACACAGGCCGGCGGCCCGGAGGTCTCCGAGGAGTGACTCGTGGGTCATGGTCACCACGACCGTGGCGGCGAGACCGCCGCTGTGGGGGACGGTCGAGTCGGGTCGGGTTTCGAGGTACTCGCAGAACGCCTGCCCCAGCCGGTGCCGCGTCGGCGTCGCCGAGGGCAGGTCCGGGTTGCGTTTGGGTGCGGCGAGGGCGAGGAGGTGTTTGCCGAGGATCGACCCGTGCAGGGACGGGATGGTGAACCGGCCGTGGCACCGGCCGTGCCCGTCGTCGGCCATCGTGAACGAGGCGGCCGCCCTCGCGTCGGCTTCCTCGGCTCCGAGCCGGCGGGCTTCCTCGGCGTCGGCGGTCTCGGGGTCGAGGACCTCCAGCAGCCGACGCCCCAAGACCCGCAGCGCTTTCGCGTCGTGGTCACGGGCCTCGGTCAGCAGGAACGCCTCCGCCCTGGCCACCGTGTCGGGGGCGATCCGGTCGGTGGGGAGGTCGTCGACCGCCTCGGTGATCACCCACGCCTGATCCACCGTCAGCTCCGCGTGCGCGAGAGCGGCGTCGACGTCCGGATGGGCCTCCAGGGCTGTCGCGAGGCGGGCGGCACGGTGGACCGCGGGGCGGGTGGTGCTGGTCTGGTGCGCCAGCCAGTTCGCCGCCGACGTCGCACCCACCTCCGTGCCGACCTGCACACGTTCGGCTTGGGCGAGGAGTCGTAGCTGCAGCTGCGCCACCTGCGCATGAAGCCGGGTGACCTCGACCAACGTGGCGCCGAGCTCCTCGCTCTGCATCGACCACACCGGCGTCCCGGCCACCGACCCCAGCTCACCGCGCACCGAGGCCACCACGGCGGAGACCGGGTGAGTATAGGAAGCCGGAGCTGTGGACATGGCAGCCAGCCAACGGACCACCACCGACACCCACCGACCGACCCGCGAGCACCTGTGGACGGCGCCTCCCAGAGGTCCGTCGTGGAGGTATCGCGGCTCATCGCTGTCGGGCCGGGCCGGCACGTCCCTGCGCGGCCCCGTCGGCCTCCCGTTCTGTGCCACCGAGAACTCTCCAGCCAGCGACGGGCGCCGCGACCTCGGCTGAGAGGGAACGCCGGGGACGGACCGGCTTCCCGGATCCGCCTCGCGCGGGGCCGTCGTCACCTAGCATGACGCCGCTGGTTCTCGTGGACAGGAGGCGCGTCATGGGTCGATCGCTGAGGGTGGTGGCGGCCGCCGTGGTGACCGTCGTGGCCATGGCTGCGGGCGCGACCGCCGTCACGACGACTGGTGGTGGGACGCAACGGTGGGCCAGCAGCTACCTGCAGGGCGAGCCGGCCTACTCGACGGACGTCGTCACGAGCGCCGACGGCTCCACCGTCTTCACGACCGGGACGACCGAGTTCGGCCCCGACGGCCGGGCCGCCACGCTCGCCTACGACGCCGCGACCGGGGAGAGACGGTGGGTCGCCACGCACTCCGGCGGCGGTGGCGAGGCGTCGAGCAGGGGTCGGGCGCTCGCGCTCTCTCCTGACGGGGACACGCTGTTCGTGACCGGCTGGACGTGGTGCGACCGGTGCACGACGCCCTTCTACGGCCTCCTGACCATCGCCTACGACACCTCGACCGGGGAACGGCGGTGGGTCGCGAGGTTCGCAGACGCCGACAGCGCCACCGGCCTCGTGGTGAGCCCGGACGGGTCCCGGGTCTTCGTCACCGGTCAGACCGACGGTGGCGACACGAGCGTCACGGTGGCCTACGGCGCCATGACCGGGAACGAGCGTTGGGTGGTCCGGCACGAGGGCGGCCCGACGCAGAGTGGAGGAGGCCTGGCCGTGAGTCCGGACGGCGCCACGCTGTACGTGGCCGGAACCCTCCCCGACACCATGCAGTGCTCCTCCTCCGGCGGCTACCGGACCTCGGCCTACGCTACGGCCGACGGTGCTGTCCGCTGGACGTCCTCCTTCAACGTGTCGGCCTCCGTCTACTGCGGCGAGGCCACCAGCCTGCGCCTGAGTCCCAACGGTTCGACCGTCTTCGTCACCGGGTTCGGGGGCGGCAGCTCCCTCCACGACGCTGGCACCGTGGCCTACGACTCGGCGGACGGCGACCAGCTGTGGGCCACGGTCGACCGCGATGTACGGGTCAAGACCGGCGACATCGTGGTGTCCCTCGGCGTGAGCCCGGACGGGTCCACGGTCTACGTCCTCGGCAACGACTGCACGGACCAGGACTGTCCGTTCGCCACGGCCGCCTACGACAGCTCCACCGGCGGCGACCTCTGGGTCTCGCGCTACGAGGCGGGTGGCAGGGGCTACGCGGCCGACCTCGCCGTGAGCCCGGACGGCGCCCAGGTGCTGGTGACCGGTCAGGTGAGCGTGCCGTGCTACCCGTGCGTGTTCTCCGAGACCCATGCGCCCCTGGTGTCCTACGACGCCGTCAGCGGGGACGTGCGCTGGGCAACCGTGTACCCGGACAGCACCGGATCGGCGCTCGCGGTGAGCCCGGACTCGACCAGCGTCTACCTGGCCGGGACCATCACCGCGTCGACGGCCACGGCCCGTGCGCGCACCGCCTCCGCCTCCTGCACGTCGGGAACCTGTGGCATCGCCACCGCGCGCTACAACACCGGACCCGGCCCGGGCAGGCTCCAGGACGCTGACGCGGCACCGCGCTACGACGGGTGGCGCTCCTCCTACGAGAACACGGCGGCGGGCGCGACCTACCGGGCCAGCCGCGTGCCGGGTGACTCGGTCGCATTCCGGACGCCGCGCGCAGACTCGGTCGTGTGGCTCACGCACCAGGGGCCGGACCAGGGCCGCGCTCGCGTCCTCATCGACGGCCGGCGCCGCGGTGTGTTCGACCTGTACGCACCCGAGCCGTCGGCTCGCGCCATCTCCTTCGACGGCCTGCCAGAGGGGTCGCACACGGTGAAGGTCAAGGTGCTGGGGTCCAAGCGCGCGGCCTCGGCCGGGACCTGGGTCGTGGTGGACGGCTTCGAGTACGGCATCCGGAGGCGCGACGGCGTGGCCCAGGAGACGTCGTCCGCCGTTCGCTACAACAGGTGGGCCGGCCGGAGCTCCGCGTCGGCGTCCGGCGGTTCGTACCGCTGGAGCCGTACGCGCGGGGCCGCCACCTCGGTGGACTTCCGGGGCCGCAGCATCACCTGGGTCACCGCGACCGGCCCCGGCTATGGGAAGGCCCGGGTGGTCGTCGACGGCGAGGCCCGCGTGGTCGACCTCTATGCCGCCCGAAGGTCGTGGCGGGTGCCGGTCACCATCCGAGGACTGTCCCGGGGGCAGCATCGCATCACGGTGCGGGCCTTGGGCCGCAAGCACCGGCTGTCAGGATCGACGGCCGTGGTCCTCGACGCGTTCGTCGTGCGTTCCTGAGGCTCCTCCTGGCGAGCTTCCTCTGCTGGCGAGGGGATCTACCGGGACAGCTGCGGTGGCGAGCGCATGGCTCGACCTCCGGGCCTCTGGCACCTCGCACGCCGACCTCCGTCGGCTGTGGCTGGAAGGTCGGGCGACTGTGATCATGGGCGCATGGGCCCTCCACCGCCCCGGAGCACCTCGGCACCCGCGCCGCCCCTGGTCGGGCGGGAGCACGAGCTTGCACAGGTCGCGGAGGTCGTCGCCGGGGAAGGCGGCCACCTGGCCGTCCTGGTCCTCGAGGGAGAGCCGGGGATCGGCAAGACGAGCCTGTGGGAAGCGGGCCTGGCGCTCGGCGCCGAACGGGGACGCCGGGTGCTCTCCGCACGCGCGAGCGAGGCCGAGACCGGCCTACCGTTCGCCGCCGTCATCGACCTCCTCGCCGAGGTAACGGCGGAGGACCTCGCTCCGCTCCCGCCACCGCAGCGGCACGCGCTCAGCGTGGCCCTCTACCGCGACGAGCCGACGGGCCAGCCGGCCGAGCCCCAGGCGATCTGGCTGGGACTACTGACGGCCCTGAGGTCGCTCGCGCAGGGCGGGGAGCTGCTCGTGGCGATCGACGACGTGCAGTGGCTCGACCGCGCGTCGGACGACGCGCTCGCGTTCGTCGTCCGCCGGTTGGTCGACGAACCCGTCACGTTCCTGCTGGCCCGTCGCCCGGGGGAGCGGTCGGCGCTGGAGGGTGCGGTGCCCGGGGAGGGTCCGCGGCAGGTCCCGGTGCTCCCGCTCAGCCTCGGCGCGACCCGGCACATGCTCGCGGACCGGCTCGGGCTGCGCCTGCCGCACCACGTGCTGCGGAGGGTGGTGGACACGACCCTCGGCAACCCGCTCTTCGCGCTGGAGGTCGGGCGGGTCCTGGCGGACCGGGACCTCGACGTGCTGGGGGAGGACGTCCCGGTCCCCGACCACGTGGAGGACCTGGTCGGGCGGCGCATCGCGGACCTGGAGCCCGACGTACGCCAGGTCCTGCTGGCCCTCGCCCTCGACGGAGACCTGCGGTCCGACCAGCTGCGGGCCGTCGCCGGCGCCGGAGGCCTCGAGCAGGCCCTCGAGGAGGGCGTCGCGGTGGCCGACGGCGAGCGGGTCCGGGCCGCGCACCCGCTGCTGGCCGCGTCCGCCAGACGACACGCGTCCGACGCCGAGACCCGGGACGTCCATCGCGCGCTCGCCGGTGTCGTCACCCACGAGCAGGGCCGGGTCCTGCACCTGGCGGTGGCGACGACGAGCGCCGACGACGATCTCGCGTCCCGAGCCGCCGCGGCCGCCGTCGCCGCGGCGAACCGCGGAGCGCCACGCCTGGCGGTCGACCTCGGCACCCACGCGCTGCGCCTGACGCCCCCCGACACCCCGGCCTCCGTGACCCGCCTGCTGGAGCTCGGCCGCTACCTGCTCGTCGCCGGGGAACGGCAGCGGGTCACCGACCTGCTCGCCGACCGGGTCGACCACCTCCCCGAACCGGCGGCCCGGGTGCTCGCGCACGTGCTCCTCATGCAGGGCGTCGTACGAGGCAACGACGACATCCGCGCCCACCTGGAAGCAGCGCTGGCCGAGGCGGGCGACGACCAGGCCCTGCGGGCGCACGTGCTGGTCGAGCTCGCCGAGAACGACGCCGTGGTCCGGGTGGAGCAGATCGCCCGAGCCGAGCAGTGGGCCGCGGAGGCCGTCGAGTCCGGGGGCGGGACCGACGCGCACCGGCACGCCCACACCACCCTGGCGTGGGCGCGCGCGCTGCGCGGCAGCCCGGTCTCCGACCTGTCCGAGGCCTACCGCGCGCTCCCCGGAGAGCACGTCACGGTGTCGCAGCGGCCGGAGCGCATCGACGGCCAGCGGCTGGTCTGGCGTGGGGAGGTCGCCGAGGCCCGGGACCTGCTGATGTCCCTGCGGACGGAGGCCGAGGAGCTCGGTCAGCCGTCGTCGTACGCCCTGGTGCGGCTCCACCTCTGCGAGCTGGAGCTCCGGATCGGAGACACGAACCAGACACAGGCGCTGCTCGACGACTGGGGTGCGTCCGCGGACAACCTGCTGCTGAACTGGCCGATGTACGAGCGCTGCCACGCCCTGCTGGCTGCTGTCCGGGGAGACCCGCAGGGCGCTCGGCACTGGGCGCGCACCACCCTCGATCGGGTGGACGCCACCGGGGTGCGCTGGGACTGGCTCGAGGCGCAGCGCGCGCTCGGCCTCGTCGCGCTCCTCGGGAAGGACGCCCCGGGCGCTGTCGGACACCTCCGGGCCGTGTGGGACCACACCGAGCGGGAGGGGGTGGCGGACCCCGGCGCCTTCCCCGTGGCGCCCGACCTGGTCGAGGCCCTGGTGGCCGCCGGCGAGCTGAGCCAGGCCCGCGCCGTCACCACGAGGCTCGCCGAGCAGGGCCGGGCGCAGGAGCACCCCTGGGCCCTGGCGGGCGCAGCCCGGTGCGCGGCGACGATCGCGCTCGCCGCGGCGTACGACGAGCCGACGGCCGACGCGCTCGCCGCCTCCGCGGGGGCCTACCGGGACCTGGGG
>Ga0299913_10004113_pt1 | contig 12134 bp, 12 predicted proteins | sample RVTome_9_FD_201360 | JGI IMG/M metagenome (GOLD analysis project Ga0299913, IMG submission 201360) | Soil microbial communities from uranium-contaminated site in the Upper Colorado River Basin, Wyoming, United States - RVT155D38 (version 2) ... | reverse complement strand
GCGATCAGGAAGATCACCCACGGGACCAGGAAGGACCCCCCGCCGTTGGTGGCGGCGATGCGCGGGAACCGCCAGATGTTGCCGGTCCCGACGGCCATGCTGAGCATGGCCAGGAGCATGACCCAGCGGCTCCGGAAACGGGGCCCGTCAGACGAGGGCATGCACCATCCGCAGCAACGGGCCGAACGTGAGCCGCGGAACGCCGACGTCGACGGCCAGGGCTTCGACGGGTTCGGACTGGCCCCTGGCCCACAGCCCGCGGAGGAAGTCTCCCGTGCGGGGGTTCAGGAACCAGTCCTCGTCGTAGCGCTCGCGCAGGGTCTCGTGGAGGACGCCGCTCAACATCCACGCCCGCAGGTACCGGATGCAATAGAAGTGCGGGTCCACGTCGTCCAGGTAGAGGGCTTCGGGGGTCCGCACGCCGGTGGCCCGGCTGAGCCGCTCGACGTACTCGTCCGCCAGCTCCGGTCCCGGGCCCTTGCGGTGGAGCGAGCGCTCGTAGGCGAACTTGGCGGCGTAGCGGCGGAGCATGACGAGCTCCCGGAACGCCGCGAAGCGGAGATACTCCGAGGGATCGCCGATCTCCACGACCCGCCGATGGAACTCGCCGACGAGCATGAGGTGGTCGAAGGTGATGGCGTGACCCTCGGTCACGCCGTTGTCGCCGAGCCGCCGGAACTCCAGCGGGAGCTCCCGACTCACATAGCCGAAGTGGAGCGCGTGTCCGAGCTCATGCAGGAAGGTCGCGTAGTCGTCGTGTCCGCCGTAGGGCCGGAGGACCAGCTTGATCTCGTCGGGGACGCGGATCGGCGAGCAGAAGGCGCGGGGCGTCTTGGTGGGCCGGTCCTCGAGGTCGTACTCGATCCGGCCCTCCGCCTGAGGATCCAGGCCCATCGCCTCGACCATCGCGCCGATTCGAGGCACCATCCGCCGCCCGTCGAACGCGCCGAGGTGCTCGGGGCCATAGAGGAGCCGCGCCAGATCGTGACCTCGCACGTCGTCCCGGGCGACGCCGGGCAGGACCCGTCCGAGATACCAGCTGAGGAGGTCCTCGTGGGCGTCCTCGGTGTCGGCGAGGAGGCGGTCCGTCTCGTTCCCGAGGGCGTCGAAGTCGATCCCCGAGAGGGCCTCGCAGTAGCGGTCGTAGCTGGTCCCCAGGAGCTCGTCGGCCACCCCGTGCGCGATCTCGATCGAGCGCTTCAGGAGCGGGGTGAGACGCTCGGCGACCACGCCCAGCCGGGCATCCTCGAGCCGCTGCCGCCGGTCGCGCTCGGGCTCGCGGCGGATCTCGACCGGGAGTCGCCGGTACTCGATCTCCGACCCGTCGACCCGCACGCGGGCCGCACCCTCCACCGCCAGCATCTCGTCGGTCAGCTCGCGGTTACGGTCGCCCTCGATCCCCTCCGCCAGGAAGTCGCGTAGGTAGGCGTTCCGACGGCCTTCAGGGGAACCGTGGACCGTCGGCTCGAGAAGCCGGAAACAGGCCGGCTCGAAGAGCGCCGGATGGGCCTCGTAGACCTCGCTCACCCGCGCGCCGGGGGCCAGTCCGGCCAGGGCCTCGTACTGGGCGCGCTCGAGCGCCTCGAGGAATGTCTCGACCTCGGGCCGCAGCCGCTCCAGGCTCGCCGGCCCCTCGAGACACGGGGACTCAGCGCGTGTAATTGGGGGCCTCCTTGGTGATCGCCACGTCGTGCGGATGACCCTCGAGGAGGCCGGCCATCGTGACGCGCACGAACTCGGTATCCCGGGCGAGCGCCTCCAGGTCCGCCGCGCCGCAGTATCCCATCCCCTGCCGGAGACCGCCCACCATCTGGAAGATGGTCTCGCTCACCGGCCCCTTGTACGGCACGCGGCCCTCGATCCCCTCGGGCACGAACTTCTTCTCGTCCACCGGCTGCTCCTGGAAGTACCGGTCGCCCGAGCCCTCGGACATCGCGGCCACCGAGCCCATGCCGCGGTAAACCTTGAACGTGCGCCCCTCGAGGAGCATGGTCTCGCCGGGGCTCTCCTCGGTGCCGGCGAAGAGAGAGCCCATCATCACGGTCGAGGCCCCGGCGGCCAGCGCCTTCACGATATCGCCGGTGTAGCGGATCCCGCCGTCGGCGATGACCGGCACGCCGCTCTCCCGGCCGACCTCGGTGCACTCGAGAACCGCGGTCAGCTGGGGCACACCGATGCCGGCGATGATCCGGGTCGTGCAGATCGACCCCGGGCCCATCCCGACCTTGACCGCGTCGACCCCGCGCTCGATCAGCGCCCGGGTCCCGGCGGCAGTGGCCACGTTGCCGGCCGCGAGCTGGATGTCCGGGTGCCGCTGGCGAAGGGTCGCCACCGTCTCGAGGACGCCCTGCGAATGGCCGTGCGCGGTGTCGACGACCAGCACGTCGACGCTGGCCTGGACGAGCTGGTCGGCCCTGTCCAGGGTCTCCTTGCTGGTCCCCACCGCGGCGGCCACCCTCAGCCTCCCCTTCTCGTCCTTGGAGGCGAGCGGGAACTGCCGCCGCTTCAGGATGTCGCGCACCGTGATCAGGCCCTCGAGCCGGTGGTCCTCGTCGACGATCGGGAGCTTCTCGATCTTGTGCTCCCCCATCAGCCGCTCCGCCTGCTCCAGGGTCGTCCCGGCCGGAGCCGTGACCAGATCCTCGTCGGCGGTCATGACGTCCCGGACGATGCGGCGGGGATCGGTCTCGAAGAGGAGGTCCCGGTTGGTGATGATTCCGAGGAGCCTCCCCCCGTCCTCGACCACGGGCACGCCAGAGATCCCGTAACGGGTCATGAGCCGCCGGGCCTCCCCGATCGGACGGTCGGGCCCCAGGGTCACCGGGGTCTGGATCAGGCCGCTCTCCGAGCGCTTGACCCGGTCGACCTTCTCGGCCTGCTCGTCGATGGTCAGGTTCTTGTGGAGGACCCCGATCCCCCCCGCGCGGGCCATGGCGATCGCCATCCGGGCACCGGTGACCGTGTCCATGGCGGCCGAGACGATCGGGACGTTCAGGGTGATGCCGCGGGTAAAGCGCGTGGAAACGTCGACCTCCCGCGGGTGTACCGCGGAGAGCCGGGGGACCAAGAGGACGTCGTCGAAGGTGAGACCTTCGCGGATCGGCTTCATGGACCTGCTGGGGGGCAAAGGACGGATCTTTGAAAGGGGGCCAAGCTAGATGCAGGCGGACGGGGTGTCAAAAAACCCATTCGGTCCCACCGGCGAATGGCTTCCATGGAGCATGACCGACCGCACGTCGGGCGACCGGGGACAGCGTAACCTCGCGTTGCCGCGACGAGTCGTCATGCCTACCTTCCAATCCCGAACCGACGTCCGATTCGACCTGGAGAGGATGTCCGTTTCACCGCACGAATCCCACCGCTCCACACCGGCCGACGGGCCAACCGTCCACCCAGCTTTGTGGCGCTTTGCATCACTCCGAGAGAGGGGTACGCATGGCGATCCTGAACGATACCATCTCGAGGCTGGCGCACCTGCCGCCGTCCCCGAACCCGGTCGTCTCCTGCTTCGTGAACACCCTGCCCCTCGGGAACGGCCGCCCCACCCATCCCGTGTTCATGAAGAAGGCATTCGCCGAGCGGGTTAGGAGCTTTCCCGAGCGCTCGGCCGCTCGTGAGTGGCTAGAGGCCGATCGCGACCGGATCGTCGACTACCTCGCGAATCTGGACCCCGTCCCCAGGTCGGCGGCAGTCTATGCCTCCTCCGGAGACGACCTGTGGGATACGCTCGAGTTCCGGACCACCTTCGACGACCACCGCCTCGTCGTGGGTCCCGTTCCGCATCTATATCCGCTCGTCAAGCTGGCCGACCAGGCGCCGCGCTACGCGGTGTGTGTGGCGGACGTCCATCAGGCACGGGTCGTGGTCGCCGGCCTCGGGGGTGTGCTGGGCGAGGAGGACTTCGACGCCCCGCAGCCCATCGACCGGACGCGCGTCGCGGGCTGGGCCGAGATCCGCTACCAGGCCCGGATCGAGGACCACATCCAGAAGCACGCCCGTGAGATCGTCGAGCGGCTGGAGGGCATCGTTCGGGAGGGCGAGGTGGACTACATCATCCTGGGCGGGGACGACATGATGCTCGGCGAGCTGCGGCGCCAGCTCACCCCGGCCGTGCGCGAGAAGGTCATCGACGAGGAGCCGATCGCGATCGACGAGTCGGCCCACGAGATTCTCGCCCGGACGATCGACGTCGTCCGGCAGATCGAGGCAGACGACAGCCGGAAGCTCGCCGACACGGCGGTCGACCGCTTCCGCGCGGGCGGACTGGCCGTGGCCGGGCTCGACGCCACGATCGAGGCCCTGAACCTCGAGCAGGTCGACCGGCTCCTTCTGGCCGAAGCCTTCGACGGTGCGCGCGGCTGGCAGTGCGCGGAGTGCCGCGTCCTGGGGCTGCCTCCGGCTCCGTCCGAGTGCCCGTTCTGCCAGGCTCCGCGGCCCGAGAAGGTCGATCTGCGAGAGGCGATGGTGCGGCGCGCCGAGCGTACCGGACGACGGGTCGAGATCGTCGAGGGGCACGCGGATCTGGAAGGGCTGGACGGTGTGGCGGCGCTGCTGCGCTACCGGGTGTAGAGCGGCTCCACGATTCCTTCACCCGCCAATCTGTGACATCGTCCCCAGCACCGGAATCTTGCCTTGCGTGAGGTCCGGGTGCGCCGCCCACTTCCGGTCGAGCTCGGCCTGAACGATCGCCGCCAGCTCGTTGTCCGTTGCACCTTCTCGAAGCGGATCCCGCAGGTTGGCGCGCTTTTCTCCATAGAGGCAGTTGACGAAGTGGCCGTCGGCGGTCAGCCGGAGCCGGTTGCAGCGGTCGCAGAAGTGGTGGCTCACGGCGGTGATGAAACCGACCGTCCCCCGATGGCCGCGTACCCGGTAGGGCCGCGCCGGCCCGCCGTCCCAGGGCAGGGCCTCGAGCCGGTAGCCGGTGGCCTCGATCCGGCGGCGGATCGCCTCGCCCGTCACGTACTCGGGCTGAAGCACGTTCAGGCCGCCATACGGCATGTACTCGAGGAACCGGACGTCGAGCTCCCGATCGCGGGTGAGGGCGACGAAGTCTGGCGCCTCGCGGTCGTTCATGCCGCCCAGGACGACGCAATTGACCTTGAGGGGGCGAAACCCCAGGTCGTACGCCGCCTCGATCCCCGCCCACGTCTCGGCGAAGAGGTCGCGGCGGGTGATCTGGTGGAAGGTCTCCGGGTCGAGCGAATCCAGCGAGACGTTGAGCCCTCGAAGGCCGGCATCGTGGAGGTCCCGCGCCATCCGGCCGAGCAGGAGGGCGTTGGTCGTCATGTGGAGAGAGGCGCGGGGACACCGGTTTCGAAGGAGCCCCACCAGCCTGGGAAGGTTCCTGCGGACGGTCGGCTCGCCGCCCGTGATCCGGATCTTCCGGACGCCCCGATCGTGGAACAGGCCGGCCAGTCGCGCGATCTCCTCGAACGTGAGGATCTCCTCGCGTGGCAGCCACTCGAGGCCTTCGGCCGGCATGCAGTAGCGACAACGGAGGTTGCACCGATCGGTGACCGAGATCCGCAGGTAGTCGTGGACCCGGCCGTGGCGGTCGAGCCAGGACCCGAAACTCCGTTCGGCGAGGTCGGTCATGGGCTCCATCCGGTGGTAAGTTACTCCACCGGGACGCCATGATCACGATCCGCAACCTGCGCCCGGGCCAGGTGTCGGTCATCACGTTCGACTGCTACGGAACGTTGATCGACTGGGAGACCGGGATCTGGGAGGCCTTCCGGTCGGCCGCCGCGAGCGATGGCCTGAGGCTGGAGCGGGAGGAGGTGGTCCGCGCCTACCACGCGATCGAGCCGATGGTCGAGAGCGGCACGTACCGGCCGTACCGGGATGTCCTCCGGGAGACCGCCCGCCGAGTCGCCGCCGACTGCGGCTGGACGATCTCCCCGGAGCGGGCCGGCTTCCTTCCCGAGAGCCTTTCCGCCTGGCCCCTCTTCGCCGACACGAACCCGTCGCTGGAACGGCTCGCCCGATACTGGCGTCTGGGCATCCTGTCGAACGTCGACGAGGACCTGCTGGCCGGTACGCTCGAGCACCTGGCCGTCGACTTCGACTTCTACGTGACCGCCGACCGGGTCGAATCGTACAAGCCCGACCTCGCCCACTTCGAGGCCGCGCGGCCGTTCGTGGGCGATTCGACCGGCTGGCTCCACGCCGCCCAGAGCCTGTTCCACGACGTCGCGCCCGCCAACACCGTGGGCCTCCCGGTCGTCTGGGTCAATCGGAAGGCCGAGCGCTGCCCGGCGGAAGGCCCCCTGCCCGACCACGAGGTGTCCGACCTGGCGACGCTGGCCGACTGGCTGATTGCCGCCCGAGAAGAGGAGTGAAAAGCTTCCGGGTTTTGAGGTTTTTTCTATACCGAACCAGGGAGCGTTCAGGAAGGGCGAGATCAAGGCGCCGGGGCACCCGCGCAGCGGGTCGCGAGGACGCCCGAGGCGTACGCGGGCGCCCGCGAAGCGGGCAGATGTACGCCGCAGGGCGGCCGAGGGAGCGCAACGCAGATATCGCCCTTCCTCAGCGCTCCCCTACCCGTGAGCGGAGCGTTCCAGGGCCTCGATGATCTCACTCTTCTTGTACCGCCGCCGCCTGGTCGGCGTGTAGTAGACCCTGACTCCGTACTCGCCGAGACGGCCGTTCTTCTCGAGCCTCCTGAGGGTGCTGATCGAGACCCCGAGCAGCCGGGCCGCATCCCCGATCCGCAGGAAGACGGGCTCCTTGTCCTTGTCCTTCAGCCTCTCGGTTTCCGCCACTCGCACGCTCCTTTCGTTCACCGTTCATGGAACACGAATGCCCTGGAGAAGACGAGCATAACCAGGGGTGGTCAATTATAGTTATCCACCCGATCGTGGTCAATCGGGTGGTATCATCTCCGCTCTTATCCGAACTTGCGGGTTCCCTGGCGTCCCCGGGCGCGCCGGTTCCGGGCCCCGCACCCCCGAAAGGAGGCTCGCGTGCCGGCGGAGCATACCTGGGTGGGCATCGGCCTGGCGGGACAGGCCTGCTTCTTCAGCCGCTTCCTCGTCCAGTGGATCGCCAGCGAGCGCCAGGGGCGGAGCGTCGTCCCGCGCGCCTTCTGGTACCTGTCGATCTCGGGCGGGCTGATCCTGCTGTCCTACTCCCTCTGGCGCCGGGATCCGGTCTTCATCCTCGGCCAATCGATCGGGCTCTTCGTGTACCTGCGTAACCTGGTCCTCCTGAGGCGGGAGGACGCCGCGCGGTGAGCCTTCCGGCCGTCGGCGGGCCGGGCGAGCGCTGGCTTCCGCATGCCCTGGGACGGCGACCGACGGTGGCACTGCTCCTCCTGGCCGCCACGCTCCTCCTCTGGAACCTGGGTGGCTACGGCCTGTGGGAGTCGACCGAGGCGCGCTACGCCGAGATCGCCGCGCGAATGGTGCGGAGCGGCGACTGGCTGACGCCGCGGCTCAACTTCATCGCCCACTTCGAGAAGCCCCCTCTGACCTACTGGGCGACGGCCCTCGGCATGGGCGCGCTCGGGATCGGCGAGCTGGGCGCCCGGATCGGACTGGTCCTGGCCGCACTCGCCACGCTCCTGATCGTCGCCCGCTGGTCGGCCACGGCGGAGGGTCGGCCCGCGGCCCTCTTCGCCGCCTTCTGTCTCCTGAGCGCCCCTCTCTTCTTCGCCCTTTCCCGAAGCGTCACGACCGACCTCTACCTCACCCTTTGCGTGGTCGGCGCCGCCGACGCCGCGCGGCGCGGGACAAGGCCGGGCGGTGCCCGCGGATGGCGCCTGGCGGCGTGGGCAGCGCTCGGGGCCGGGTTCCTGACCAAGGGGCACGTGATCCTCCTCTGGACCGTCCTCCCGGCGCTCGTATGGGCCGCGTGGGCGAGGGAGGGGCGCCGTCTCCGGAGGCTCCTCGACCCGGTCGGAATCGTCCTCGCCTTGGCCGTCGCGGTCCCATGGTACGCGATCGAGATCGCGCGCCACCCGGGCCTGGTCGACTTCTGGCTCGGACATCAGACGGCGGCGCGGGTCCTCGAGCCCTTCCGGGGAGAGTCCGAGCCCTGGTGGCACCACCTCGGGACGGTGGCCTGGGCGGGCTGGCTGTGGACCGTCCCGGCGGCGTTGGAGCTCTGGCGTCGGCGCGGCGAGCGGCCGTACGAGGTCGCCTGGATCCTGGTCCCGCTGGTCGCCTTCTCGCTCTTCCCTACCAAGCGCGCGAACTACGTGCTTCCCCTCCTCCCGCCGTTGGCGCTGGCCGCCGGGGCGTGGTGGGCGAATGCGGCCCACCGTCCCTGGAGCGTGGTCACGGTCCGAGTCCTGGCGGGGGCCACGGCCGTCCTCGGCGCCGGCCTCCTCGGCGCGGCCCCGCTAGCCCGGATCCCGGCACCCCTGACCGCGCTCGGCCTGTTCCTGGGGCCGGCCTTCCTGCTCGGTGCTCTCGCCGCCTGGCTGGCGACCGGCAGAAGGCGCTTCGACCTCGCCTTCGCCGCGCTCGTGATCCCGCTCCTGGGGCTCTACGCGGCCGGCTTCACGGCGCTTGGACGCCCGGAGGTCGAGGGGTGGTTCAAGATCTCGCGTCCTCTCGCCCAGGCGGCCGCCGCGGTCCATCGCGCGGGCCAGCCCATCGTCGCCTTCCACGACTGGCCGCGGGCCTTTCCCTTCTACCTTGACGAGCGCGTGATCACCGTGACCGGGGAGGGGCGGGAGACCCGCTTCGAAGCGGACGACACCTGGCGAGAGTACGTCTTCACCGACGAGGACGAGCTCGGCCGATTCGCCACCCGGCCAGGCGCGCTCTTCTACCTGCCACGCGACCGCCGCGGGCGGCTCGAGGAGCTGCTCGGCCACCCGGTCGAGGTCCTGGCCGCCACCCGTCGGCACCTGCTGGCGGCCCAGCCGGGGACGGCCGTCAGCACACGTCCCGCCGCATCTTCTCCACCTGCTCGTCCCGTCCGATGATGAGCAGGGAGACGTCGTCCTGGATCACCAGATCGGGCGGGGGGTTCATCCGCCGCTTGCCGGTGACGTACTCCTTGACCCCGATCACCGTCACGCCGTAGCGGCTACGCAGTTCGAGCTCGGCCAGGCTCCTGCCGACGAACCCGGATGGTGGCTCGAACTCGACGATCGAGTATTCCTCGCCGAGCGGGATGAAATCCAGGACGTTGGGCTTGCCGAGCGCCTCGGCCAGGGACTCCGCGACCTCGCGCTCCGGGTGGATGATGCGGGTCGCCCCGATCAGCTCGAGGATCCGCGCATGGTCGTCGGAGATCGCCTTGGCGTAGACGTTCTTCGCCCCCAGGGAGCGACTGTGGAGCGTAGCCAGGATGGAGGGATCCATGTGCTCGTCGCCGAGCGAGATGACGACGTAATCGGCAGAGGCCACGTCGAGCTCCTCGAGGAGGTCACGGTCGGTCACGTCGCCGACGATGGCCTGGTGGACGAACGGGGCCACCTGGTCCACTGCCTGCTTGTCGATGTCGACGGCCAGGATCTCCACCTTCTGCGCGCTCAGCCGGCGCGCGAAATGGTGGCCGAAGTTCCCGATCCCCATGATCACGACGCGCATCACCCGACCAGCACCTCCTCCTCGGCATACTGGTACTCGACCCGCCGGCGGCGCCCGAGGGCGACGCCCAGCGTGAGCGGACCGAGCCGCCCGATGAACATGAGCCCGATGATCACCAGCTTGCTCGAGGCCCGGAGCCCGGTAGTCTCGCCCATCGACAGGCCGACCGTTCCGAAGGCCGACACCGCCTCGAAGTTGAGCGACAGAAAGTCACCGCGCACCCCGGGATGGGCCAGATCGTGGAGCTCGGTCCACTGCAGGACGAACGTCATCGTCATCACCAGGGCCATCGAGAGTAGGACGATCGCGACCGCCTCGCCCACCACCCGCTCCGGCACGGTGCGCCGGAACAGCGTCGCGTGGCGCATCCCGCGGGCTTTCGAAATCAGGATCCCGAACAGAATGGCGGCGGTGCTGGTCTTGATGCCTCCCGCGGTCGATCCCGGCGAGCCTCCGACGAACATGAGGATGATCGTCATCATGAGCGCCGAGTTGGTGAGGCGGTCGTAGGGAACGGTGTTGAATCCCGCCGTGCGCGGCGTGACCGCCTGGAACAGGGAGACCAGCATGGCCTCATCCCAGGGACGGCCTCGCAGAACGTTCTGATACTCGAAGAAGAAGAAGCACAGGGCCGCGCCCGCGACCAGCATGGCGGTGGTCGTGAGGACGACCTTGGAGTGGAGGGAGAGCCTGTGCCCCCGGTGCCGGCCCCACGATTCGATGTCGCTGATGACGACGAACCCGAGCCCTCCCAGCAGGATGAGGCCGATGACGGTCAGGTTCACGATCCACGAAGCGGCGTGTCCCTCGAGATTGGTGGAGAAGAGCGAGAATCCGGCATTGCAGAACGCCGAGACGGCATGGAAGACGCCGCGCCAGACGCCGCTCGCCAGCTCACCGTCCCGCGCGAACGCGAACGAGAGCAGGACCGCCCCGACGGCCTCGATGGCGAGCGCGTACGTGACGATCCGAACCACCAGTCCCCTCATCCGCAGATGCACGAGACGCCCGTGGCTGCGGGCCAGGACGCCGCGCTGCGTCAAGGTGACCGAACGCCCGAAGAGGAGCATGAAGAAGGTCGAGAAGGTGAGGATGCCGAGGCCGCCGAGCTGGATCAGGCCGAGGATGACCCCCTGGCCGAACGGCGACCAGGCGCGCGCAGTGTCGACCGTGATCAGCCCGGTCACGCAGACCGCCGAGGTCGCGGTGAAGAGGGCGTCCAGGACGCCGATCCGGCGACCTGGCCCCCACGCCACCGGAAGGCTCAGCAGCCCCGTGCCAACCAGGATCAGGACCGCGAACGAAAGGACGAGCAGGACCGGCGGATCGAGGCGCCTGAACCGTTTCACCCGTACCCCAGCTCGTCCAGCCGGTCCTCGTCGAGGCCGAAGAAGTGGCCGATCTCGTGGAGGACGGTGATCCGGACCTCCTCGACCACCTCGGCCTCGGACTCCGCCCATTCCAGCAGAGGACGGCGGAAGATCGTGATCTGGTCGGGGAGCAGGACGTCGTCGTGGCGCCGCTCGGTCAGCGGCACCCCCTCATACAGGCCGAAGAGCGTGTCTTCGGGATCGTCGGGATCGTACCCCATCGACACGAGGAGATCGCGACCGGGCGCGTCGGCGATCACCAAGCTCACGTTGTCGAGATGCTCCGCGAACGGCTCGGGAAGGCGGTCCAGGGCGCGCCGGACGAGCCGCTCGAAGCGGGCGTTGGAGACGTGGAGCATGGCGCGGCCTCAGGCGGGCTGTCCGGTCGGGCCGCGGCTCGATCGGTAGCGGTCGAGGCTGGCCCTGATCTCCGCGCATGCGTCCTCCCGGTCCAACCACTCGGTCACCAGGGTCTCCTTCTCTTCGAGCTCCTTGTAGTGCGTGAAGAAGTGGCGCAACTCCTTCAGGCTGTGCTCCGCCATGTCCGCAAGGTCCTGGATCTCGTCGTAGCGGGGATCATGGGCGGGCGCGGCGAGGATCTTGTCGTCCGTCTTCCCCTCGTCCAGCATGCGCAGCATCCCCGCCACGCGTGCCGTCTGGAGCGACAGCGGCTCGGCCGCCAGCCCGATCACGAGGATATCCAACGGGTCGTCATCCAGGGCCAGGGTCTGCGGGATGAACCCGTAGTTGAACGGGTACTCGAAAGCCGAGAACAGGACGCGCGAGAGCCGCAGCAGCCCGGTCGGCTTGTCGATCTCGTACTTCTGGTTCCCCCCGCGCGGGATTTCGACGACCGCGGTAACCGTCTTCCCGTCGAAGGCCGGATCCACGGCGTGCCACGGATGGAGGACGCCGACGGTCAGGCCGCCGCACCTCCCCCGCCGCCGCCCGACGCGTACACCTTGTCGGCGTAGGGCGCGAGGACCGGCATCCGCCACATCTGGCCCGAGTACCCCTTGATCAGGCACACGACCCACAGGATCAGCCCGCCGAGGAACAGGACGATCCAGATCAGGAAGCCGATGATGGAGCCGATGATCGGGATGATCGTCCCCAGGATCATCGACAGCACGGTGAAGATCACCCACACCGCGATCCAGGCCACGCCGAAGACGATCGACTGGGCCGCGTGCCAGCGCACGACGGCATTGCGCTTCTC
>Ga0299913_10004112_pt1 | contig 12134 bp, 11 predicted proteins | sample RVTome_9_FD_201360 | JGI IMG/M metagenome (GOLD analysis project Ga0299913, IMG submission 201360) | Soil microbial communities from uranium-contaminated site in the Upper Colorado River Basin, Wyoming, United States - RVT155D38 (version 2) ... | reverse complement strand
GGTCGGGCGAGACCGCGGTTTCGGAGACTTCGACTCTGGGTGAGGGCATGAGATGGCCGGTGAGCCAAGGATAAGCGGGATCGGTGTGCTTCAGTCGCCGGCGCGGTGGCTCACTGCGAAAACGGCTCGAAGAGCTCTATCGGGTTCCCGGCCGGGTCCTCGACGAGGATCTGGCGGCCGCCCCTCCCTTCGACGGTGTCACCCCGAAAACGGGCCCCCAGCTCGCCGAGACGCTCGACTTCGGAGGGCAGGTCCTCGACTTGGAGCTGGATACGGTTCCAACCTCCCGGCCTTGGCTCCTCCCCGCCGGCGGTGCCGGCCCCGCCCGCCCCGGGCTCGTTGAGCAGCAGGCGCAGCCCATCCCTGGACAAGGCGGCGAAGCCGGGTCCTGGGCGCATGTCGACGGTGAAGCCCAGCATTTGCTCGTAGAAATCGACGGCGGCATCGACATCGTCGACGATGTACCTGAAAGCCAGGGATCCCACTTCTTCCTCCTTGTGAGACGTCGATCTTCGTACCCATCTCTTCGATGTGGCAAAACCCGGCGATGGCTCTTCTCGGGCAAAATGGCGTCCTCGTCGATAGGCTGGCGACCCGGATTCGAGCGATTCACGGTCAGGAGGACTCGATGGGTGAGATCGTCGGCGTAGGGCTGATCAGCCATTCCCCCACGATCATGTTCGACGAGGCGACCCGGCGCGAGATCAACGACGGCAAGGAGATCAGCCTGGTCCCCGGTCTGATCCGGCTGCGGGACGAGGTCCTCGACCGTCTCCGCCCCGACACCATCGTGATCATCGACTCGCATTGGGTCTCCACCGTCGAGCACCTCCTCTCCGCCCACGCCAGGAGACAAGGCATCTTCACCTCGTCGGAGTTGCCCCGGGGGATGGCCCAGATCCCCTACGACTTCCCGGGCGACCCCGAGCTGGCCCGGCTCGCGGCCACCCTGGGCGAGGAGCTGGGCACACCCACCCACGCCTCGGATGACGACTACCTGCCCGTCTACTACGCCACGGTCAACCTGCTCCACTATCTCCGCGACGACGAGAACGTGGTGTCGGTCTCGGTGGTGCAGAGCGGTGAGACCGACGACTTCATGACAATGGGGGAAGCGATCGGCGAGACCATCGCCAGATTGGACCGACGGGCGGTGGTCCTCGCTTCGGGAGGTATGAGCCACACCTTCTGGCCTTTGAAGCAGATCCCCAAACACGAGGCGTCGGACCCGGTGCACATCTTCACCCCCGAGGCTCGTGCGGCCGACGAGGAGCGGTTGGATTGGATGCGGGCCGGCGATCACGCCCGGATATTCGACAAGATGGACGATTACATGGAGCACGCCCCGGAGGGCTCATTCGGCCACTACCTGATGATGCTGGGGTCGATCGGGGGCCGCGCCTGCATCGCACCCGGTGAGCTCTTCTCCGACTACGAGAACGCCACCGGGACCGGCCAGGTCCACGTCTGGTTCGAGCGCCCGGAGCGGGGCTGGACGGGCTGACGCCGATTCTGCTCCACGCATGGCACAATCCGGGGTAGTGAACGACTCGAGACGAGACGACCTCACCGGGGATCTGGCCTATCTCGCCTCGTCCTTGGAGGCGCTGTCCCTGGCCGACATCCCCGCCCACGCCAGGCTGATCGAGAGACGTGACTGGCTCATCCGCACCATCCGGGATTACCTGATGCCCCGGGTCGGTGACCCGACCGCCCCTCTGATCGTGGTGTTCGCCGGTCCCACCGGGGCCGGCAAATCGACCCTCCTCAACTCTGTCGTCGGATCGGACCGCAGCGCCGCCGGCCCGATACGGCCCACGACCAAGGACCCCCTGGTCCTCTCCTCGGAGGCAAGGGCCGACCGGTACCGGCTGATCGGCGGGGTCTCCTGCGATGTGACCACGGGCCGGGCACCCATCCTCGAGGAGCTGATCTTGGTCGACACCCCCGACATCGACTCCACGTCGACCGAGCACAGGGCGATGGCCGAGACCATGATCGACAACGCCGACATCGTGGTCTACGTGAGCTCGGCGCTTCGCTACTCCGATCAGGTGCCCTGGGAAGTGCTGCGCCGCGCCCATTCGCGAGGTGCTCCGGTGATCCAGGTCATGAACCGGATCAAGGGCTCGAGCCGGGGGGCGCTCGCCGACTACTCGCTTCGCCTCCACGGGGAAGGGTTGGGCTCCGAGGTGGTGGCGGTACAGGAGCACCATGTTCCCCGGGGAGCGCAATCGGTCCCGTCTGCCGCAGTCCAGGAGCTGCGAGACCGTCTATTGGCGGTGGTCGAGGCTCGCCGCGCCGGCGCCGCCAATGTGGTCCGATCGGTCCTCGAGACCACACTCGACCAGGCGCGTGAGGTGATAGACGAGGCAGCCGAGCGACTCGAGGTGACCGGCGTGGCGACGGTGGATGTGCGCAAGCTGCTCAAGGTCGACATCGGCCGCGTTGCCGCTCTCCGGGAGCCGCGTCCGGGGGGAGGCCTCGACCTGAGGCCCCTGGTCGACATCGGATCGAGACGCTTCCGGACCCGGGGCATGATTCGCCGCCGCTTGCCTTCCCCCACCGCGGTGTCCCGCGCCGTCGAGATGTTCGACGAGTCGGTGATCGCGGCGATCGATGCCGACATGCGTCGCCAGATCCACGCCGGGAACCTCATCCAGGGCAAGGAGCGGAAGAACCTGCTCTCCGACCTCCATCTCGCCGCCCGATCAGCGCTGACCGCCTGGCGCATCGACCTCGACGCTTCTCTCCCCGTCGCCGGGTCGCTGGACCCTTCCCTGATCTCGTTCCTCCTCGGGCGAAGCTGCTTCGAGGAGCCGGACCAGAGGCTCGCCGACGTGATCGGACTGCTCGCCCCCGGGATCGATCTGCGCCTCTCGGTCACCGAGGCGAAGGAGGCGCTCATCGCCCGGCTGGCACCCGTCTATGCGGAGGCGGAGTACCGGCTCGGGTCGCGAATAGCCGGTCTGTCCGCTTCCCGCCGCTCTATCGACAGGGTCAAGGCTTCGAGGTGGGCCGTGGTCGCGAGGTCGGCTTTCGCCAATGCATGACGCGCTTGTTGGCCTTCTCGACAAGGTCGACACGGCTGTCGCGGAGTCGATGGGAGTGCTTCACCGGCCCGATGTCGACGTGGTCGCCCGTCTGGCACGAGACATCAGGGTGAGGCTGTCCTATCCGGAGTCCGTGGTGGTCGTCGCCTTTGCCGGGGGGACCGGGGCGGGCAAGTCGAGTCTCTTCAACGCGGTGGCAGGTGAGGAGGTCGCGCTCAGCGGTGGCATCCGGCCGATGACTTCCAAGCCTCTCGCCTCGCTCCCGGCGGAACATGCCGGTTTCCTCGCCGGTTACATGGACGCTCTCGGGATCACCGAACGAGTCGAGCACGACGGTCCGTCCTGGCTGTGCCTGCTCGATCTGCCCGACAACGACAGTGTGGAGTTGGATCATCGGCATCAAGTCGATGCCCTCTTGCCTCGGGTCGACCTGGTGGTCTGGGTCACCGACCCCGAGAAGTACCGCGACGCCCGGCTGCACCACGGTTACATCGCCCCTCTCGCCACCTATCAGGACCAGTTCATCTTCGTCCTCAATCAGGTCGACCGGCTCGACCCGGAGGACGCCCGGGCGGTCGAGGGTGACTTCGAGGAAGCCCTGCGTGAGGACGGGATCGCCGAGCCTCTGGTGATCGCAACGGCGGCGCACCCGGTCGCCGGCCCCCCGATCGGCATCGATAGGCTCGTCGATCGGCTCGAGGTTGCCAGGGACGGGCGTCGGGCGGTGTATCGCAAATCGCTGACCGACCTGGCCATGGCAGCGGTTCGACTGGTCGAGTCGTCGTCCGGCGCCCGTGGCGTCGATTTCGAGACCAGATGGGCCGTGGCGGTCGCTTCGGCGGTCGGTCTCGCCTTGGAGGGACGGGCGGCCGGCGGGGCGCACGACCTGGCCTCGTTCCTCTCCGAACTGGCCGTCGAGATCGATGGTGAGAGCGGCGGCGAGCGTCTCCAGGCCATGGCGGTCGAGGCACATGCCTCCTTTCTCGCCTGTGTCGCCAGGTCGGCCGAGCAGATGGGGGCGCCCCCGGCGAGACGCCGTTTCTGGCGCTCCCGGTTCGTAGAGGCCCCCGGCCCGGTCGAGGAGGAAGCCCTGCCCGAAGCCCGGGAAGAGGACCTGGTTGCGAGGGTCGACGAGGTCATCGGCGACCCGGTTCGGCACGTGCTGATGCAAAGGGGACGGGCCCACGCCGCGGTCACCGAGCTGGCACTGGCCCTCGGTGACCTCGAGCGCAAATCCACCTAACCTCGGCCGCCATGCAGGACGCGGAGACGCTGATCGCCAATCAGTGGGTGAGGATGGGCATCGTCCTCGCCCTGGCTCTGCTGATCTACCTGCTCCTGACCTGGGTCGGCTCCAGATTCGTTGGTCGTGTGGAACGGCGAGCCCCGGAGGCGGGCCCCCGGGCCGCGACATTGTGGCTCATGGTGCGGCGGGTCATCACCGTGGTCCTGGTGGTTTTCGGATTGCTCATGGTGTTCGACATCTGGGGGTTCAGTCTCACCCCGTTCCTCGCCATTGGCACCGTGTTCGGGGCCGCCATCGGGTTCGGGGCGCAGGATCTGGTCAAGGACGTCCTGGCCGGCTTCTTCATCCTCGCCGAGAACCAGTACCGGATCGGTGACACGGTGACCATCGCGGACACCAGCGGGACCGTCGAAGACATCCAGTTCCGCATCACTGTCCTCCGCGACTTCGAGGGCAACGTCCACTTCGTCCCCAACGGCCAGATAACGGTGACCTCCAACTTCACCAATCTCTATGCACAGCCGGTGCTCGACGTGGGGATCGCCTACGGGGCAGACGTGGACCACGCGATGGAGGTGATGCTCGACGAGCTGCGCAAGCTCGCCCTGGACCCGGATTGGAAAGACCGGATCACCGAGGAACCGGAGATGCTGGGGGTCCAGGAGCTGGCCGAATCGGCCGTCATCGTCCGGGCCCGGCTGACCACGAGGGCGGACGAGAGATGGTCGGTGCGACGCGAGGCATTGTTGCGGATCAAGAAGCGACTGGATGCCGAGGGAATCGAGATCCCGTTTCCGCACCTCACCATCTTTCAGCCCAACAGCTGAGGTGCAATCACCCGGAGCGACCCGGGGGCCCACTCCACCGTCCCGCTCTCGACCATCCCCAGGGCCTCCCCGTCGGCTTGCGCCGCGACCGGGGGGTCTGCCGCGATCCCTACCAGCTGCAGGTTCGGGACCACGGTGAAGCCGGGGATCGAGTCGAGGGAGCCGTTGCGGAGCAGGGTTGCGACGATCCGTGGGACACGCCGCCTCTTCAGCCTCCCTATCGTCAGCAGCGTCATCGGATCGGGGGCGTCCGGGGCCACCCGCAGCGCGATCGGGCCGAAGTATGTGTAGACCGGGCGAAACTGGACCAGGGCCGCGGTCGCCAGCTGCTCGTCCTCCCCGTATCTCACTCTGATGGTGGGCACACGACCGGGGAACTGCCTGAGAGCGACCCCCAACGCGGTGCGGGCGTAGTGAATCGAACCGAACCGGTACTTGCGGTAGGGCTCCTTGTCCGCTTCGAGCACCACGGCTGCGTCGAGGCCGAAACCCCCGGCGAACAGCGCGTGATGGGTGGTCTCCACCGAGCCACGGGTCAGGGTCATGCGGGCCGTGCCCAGGGCGACAGGCAGGACCTCGGGCTCGATGAGGAGGCGGGCAGCCTTGGCCGGTTTGAGCGGGATGCCGAGAAGCCGGGCGATCACGTTGGTCGTCCCGGCCGGGATGACCCCGAGAGCCGAACCGGTCTCGACCACTCCCTGCGCCACATGATGGACGATCCCGTCACCCCCCATGGCCACGACCACCTCGGCGCCCTCTCTCGCCGCCTCGGCGGACCTGGTCTCGGCATCGGCGGCCGATTCCGGCCACACGGCCTCGACCTGTCCCACCTTTCCCAGGATCGACATCACGGTTCGATGTGCTCCGCCGGTGAACTGCGATGCCGAGGGATTGGCGAGGACGACGATGCGGACCATCTGGGCCCGAGCCTACAGGCGGGGTGAATCCGGGTGAGTTGCGAAGCCGGCGGTACCCTCCGGCACCGTGACGGACCCTGAGTCGAGATTCTCCCTGGTAGCGGGTGAGGGCGACGGAGCAATGCTGGGCCTGGCCGCCGGTGACAGTGCCGGGGGGCTTTGGGAGCTGGGCTACACCGCCATAACCGAGCAGGCCACCGTCATCGCCTACGAGCTCATCGAGCACGGTGGCCTCGAAGTCGACTCACTGGTGGGGGCCATGCGCGAGCTCGACGGCTTCGGCGAGGAGGAGCCTGTGTTCCGGATGGAGAGCCCCGAGCTCAGGGCTTGGCTCGACGGGGCGACCGCGGGCGCACCGGTCCCGGCCCGAGAGCCCTCCCTCGACGGAGCGCCCCGCGCGGTGCCGGTCGGTGTCGCCTTCCGTCGCGATCCCGAACGTCTCCGTAGCGAGGCCCTGGCCTTGGGCCGGGTGTTCCACAGCGAGCCCTCCTCGATACTGGCCGGTGTCGTGACCGCGGCTGCGGTGGCTGCCTCGTGCTTCGGCCAATCGGGGCGTGATCTCCTGTTGGGCGTGGTCGAGGCGATCGCGCCGGCCGCCGAGACGCTGGTAACCGGCTCGGAAGATGGCCCGGATCCCGCCGAGCTCGTGGCGAGGATGGGGGGCCTGCCCGACCTGGTCGGGGTCAGCGACGGCGAAGAGGCGCTCGGCATAGCCGCCGGGCTCGGCGGGCCTCGCTCGTGGAGCCTGGTCGCCGCCGGGCTTCTCCTCTCCGCCCCGGTGGTGGAACGGTCCCACCTCCCGGTGGAGCAGGCGGCCAAGATCGGGGGCAGCCCTCTCGCCGCCATGGTGGGGGGGATAGTGGGAGCCAGGGTCGGGATCCGGGCCTGGCCGTGGGCTTTCGCCAACGACACCTGGTTCGCCGAGATCGGGCGGAGGCTGGTGCGGGGGCCCCAGGAGGTCAGGGACCTCCCCATTCCCTATGCGGTGGAGCAGCACCTCATATCGGGGGAGCGTCAGGGGTTGTACTAGTTCCAGCCACCGGCAGGTCGGCGGCCGGCCAGAGCCGCTCCGCATCGTCGACTGCCCGCAGGACCCACCAGCCGGCGACGACGAAGCCGATCAGGGCGCCCATCGCCCAGAGCCGGCCCACATCGAGGACGTCGACGATCAGCGCCCAGGTCAGGGGCCCGAGGATGGTGGCGAACCTGCCCACGGTGGCGTACAACCCGTAGAACTCGCCAAGATGCCGGGGTGGGGAGACCCGGGTCATCACCACCCGATCCGCGGTCCAGGTCGCACCCAGGGCCACTCCTCCCAATGGGCCGATGGCCCAGGCCAGACCGATCAGGCCGGTCACCGCCGCAGCCACCCCTGACCCGATCGCCACCATCCACAACACCAGGACGGCGCGCAGCACCCGGAGCGGCCCGAGGTCCTCCACCAGCCTTCCCGCGGCGAAGGCACCGATGATGGCGGCGGTGATCGCCACCGCGAGCAGGGCGGTGACGAACTCCCCGTCCAGCCCGAGCTCCCGGGTCACGAAGATGGTGAGGAAGCCGCCGATGAGGGTGTTGATCGCGTCGGTGTAGAGGAATCGGCCGACCAGGAACCGAACCACGCCGTCGTACTTGGAGGCGAGACGCCACGAGGAGACCAGCCGGCTCACCACATCCCTCATCCGGGGCAGCGGCGCCTCGTCATGGCCGCCACGCTCGGTGATGAAGAAGAAGGCGGGCAGGGCCAGGATCAGGAAGGCAAGGGCCAGGATCGCGAACGTGGCGGCGAAGGACCAACCCAGCACGTCGAGTGTGACGACGCCGAGACCGAGCCCGATGAAAGAGCCGAGATAACCGACACCCACGCCGCGCCCGGAGATGCGGCCCCGGTTGGCCGGCGTGCTCACGTCGACCAGCAGCGCGTCGTATACGACGGAACCGACGTTGAACGCGACCAGGGCGACTCCGAGGAGGAGCAGCGACATGACAACCGGTCCGGTGGCGAGGAGGGCGGTGGCGGCCACGGCCACGATGGTGGTGACGATCAAGGTCGGGACCCGGGCTCCTCTGACGTCGCTGCGCGCCCCGGCCCACGGGGCGACGAAGACGACGATGGCGCCCGCGGCCGCCTCGACCAGGGCCAACGCGCTGTCACGCTGGCCCACCGAGGCGAGCCACTCGGGGAAGTAGCGACCGATCACCCCCAGGGCGAAGATGGTGTTGGCCAGGTCGTACAGGACCCAGGACCCGAGCGACAGCCGGCCCGGGGCCGCCCCGCGACCGGTCATCTCAAAAGGTGACGGCCACCGAAATCAGCTCCTCGCGACCGAGGAGCCCGGCGGCGGCCTGCAGCGCCCTCGATGCCTCGGAGAGGGGGAACTGATGCGAGACGAGATCGTCGATGCGGGGGTCGGTCTCGATCTGACGGGCGGCCCACTGGTACCCCACCGTCGTCGCCCCCATCGCTCCCCGGACGGTGAGCTGTTTGGCCACGAGGACATCGCTGATGAAGTGGAACGCCCGGTTGCCCTTGGTCGAGGCGAGGATGACCCGACCGCCGCTCCGGACCAGGTCGAGCGCGGTGAACAGGGCCTCGGGATCGTCAGAGGTGACGTCGACCACGATGTCGGGTCTGCGTCCCAGCGCCTCGGCTATGGCGCCGCCGACATCCTCCTTCTCGGCATCGATGGCGAGGTCCGCCCCGAGGCGCTTGGCCAGTTCGAGCCGGTCACGGTCGTGGGAGAGGCCGGTCACCCCGACCCAGCCTGCGCCTGCGGCCTTGGCCGCGATGAGACAGGCCAGCCCTCTGGGGCCGGGGCCGAGGATCAGCACGTTCTCACCGTTCTGCAGGGCGGGAAGCTCCACTGCCCAGGTGTGGCCGGCCGCGAGCGGGTGGACGAAGGTGCCCACCTCGGCGGGCACGTCGTCGGTCAGCGGGTGGAGGCGGGCCGCCGGGTCGATGTAGAGGAACTCGGCGAGACCACCCCAGAGCCCCGGAGGCTCGATGGAAGGGATGAACCCGTAGGAGTTGGAGGGGCGCCGGCGGGCGCAGGTGGCCAGGTTGAGTTTGCAGCGGTGGCACTCGCCGCAGTGGATCCGGGGCTCGACGACCACCCTGGTCCCCACCGTGTAAGGGATGGTCGGGGAGCCGCGGGCGATCCTCCCCACCACTTCGTGCCCGGGGATGAGGGGGTAGACGACATCGCTGGCTTCCCCTTTCCACACCTGGACGTCGGCCCCGGAGAGGCCGGTTGCCTCAACTGCGAGCCAGCCACCGTCGAGGTCTGGTTTGGCGGGCAACTCCGTGAGGGAGAAGTGACGAGGCTCGACGAGCATCATGGCCCGCGCTGTGGTCCCTTCCATCGACGGCGAGTGTAAACCTGCTTCGGAACGGGGCCATCATCCGGTCAGGAGACGTCTGATCCGATCCATGCCCCGTTCGATGTCTGCTTCGCCCACGGCATAGGAGAGTCGCAGGAAGCCGGGTGTCCCGAACGACTCGCCGGGGACGAGGGCCACGCCGGCCTCTTCGAGGATCACCGTCGCCAACTCGTCCGTGGAGGCCCACCGCCCTTCCAGTGCGTCGGTGACCTCGGGGAACACGTAGAAGGCGCCCTGGGGCTCGACGCATCTCACCCCCGGAATGTCGCTGACCAGCCCATACATGAGCTTGCGTCTGCTGTCGAAGGCCCGGCGCATCTCCTCGACGGTGTCCTGAGGGCCGCGCAGGGCGGCCAGGGCGGCGTGCTGGGCCACGTTGTCGACATTGCCGGTGAGGTGGGACTGGTGGGCGTTGGCCGCTTCGACGATGTCGGCGGGGCCAACCATCCACCCCACCCGCCAGCCGGTCATCGAGTAGCTCTTGGCCACACCGTTGACCAACAGCCAGTTGTCGAACCGGGGCGTCACCGCCGCGATCGACGGGGCCACGTCGGTGAAGTAGGTGAGACGCTGGTAGATCTCGTCGGCGAGGACCCATATGTCGTTGGCCAGGGCCCACTCCCCGATTGCCCTCGCCTCTTCTGCGGTGTAGACCGCACCGGTCGGATTCGACGGGGAGACGAACACCAGGAGCCGGGTTCGGTCGGTCCGCGCCCGGTCCAGGTCCTCGATCGTGACCTTGAACTCGTCCTCGATCGCGGTAGGCACCGAGACGACCACTCCGCCGGCCAATTCGATGCCTGCGGGGTAGGTGACCCAGTGCGGCGAGGGGAGCAGCACCTCGTCACCGGGATCGATGAGGGCGGCGAACGCCTGGAAGACAGCTTGCTTCGCCCCATTGGTGACCATCACCTCGGACCAGTCGACCTCGACGCCGGAGTACCGGCCCACGTCCTCGGCTATCGCCTCCCGGAGCGGGCGTAGCCCGGCCGAGGCGGTGTACTTGTGGTTATCGGGGTCGTAGCAGGCTCGGGCGGCGGCGGCCACCACATGCTCGGGGGTGGCGAAGTCGGGCTCGCCGGCGCCGAAAGAGACGACGTCGATCCCCTCCCCGCGAAGCTCGCGGGCTCGGGCGCTGATCCCCAGCGTGGCCGACGGCGGGATGCGGCTGAGACGGTCGGAGGCGCGTTTCATGGTCGTTGGGCAGATTATGGCTGCGGGGATGGCCCCTCCGGCTCAGCCCTCGAGCTTGTCCTTGGCCTCGTCAACCGCGCCCTCTGCCGCATCGGCGGCCCTGCCCGCCGCGTCCTTGGCTGCCTCGCCGGCGTCGGAGGCCTTCTCCGCGACCGACTCGGCGGTGTCTTCCACTTTGTCCTTGGCCTGCTCCATCGACGATGACGACTTGTCCCTGAGCTCCTCGATCTTGGTGCTCGCCTTGTCCACCGCGTCCGAGGCGAAGTCCTTGGTCTTCTCGACGTAGGGCTCGGCCTTCTCCTTCAGCTCGGCGCCCTGTTCCTTGGCCTTCTCGGCGAGCTCGGCCCCTTGCACCTTTGCCTTTTCGACATAGGGCTCGGCCTTCTCCATCAACTCCGCGCCCTGTTCCTTTGCCTTGCCGAACCAACCCTTGATCGTGTCCATGAGTCCCATGAGGCATCCTTTCGCTCAACCATCCCCATCGTAGGGATCGTGCCGCCTCCCCGTTTGTCCCTCGCCTGCCGCCGACACTAACCCGTGTCTGGATCGACTTCGGCGGGCCGGGCCGGTTTGGCCCTGCCTGCCGTTAATTTGGCCGACGTGACACTGCCCAGAATCGATAGGAGACGGCTCTGGAGGCGAGCCCTGGTCGTGTTCGGTCTGATGACCGCGGGTGTGGCCGCACCGTTGCTCGACCTCTACGGGAAGAACCCGGGTGTCTTCGTGGCCAATCGGAGCACACCGGGCCAGATCGTCTTGTTCGCGCTGCTGGTGACCTTCCTCCCGTCCCTGATCGCAGTTCTGGTGCTCGTCGTCACCGAGAAGCTCGGCGAGCGCCCGGCCACCATCGCCTACTACGTGCTGGTCGGGATCTCGGCGGCGGCGACCGGGATGGCGATCAGTCGCCAGGTGGTCCCCGACCACACCGCCGCCGCCATCGCATTGGGGGTCGGGGTCACGGTTGTCGTGTTGCTCCTGTGCTCGCGCATCGAGCAGGGCCTTCTCTACTTCTCCCTGCTCGGGCCGGCGGTCCTCGTCATGTTCCTCGCCATCTCGCCGACCTCGCGCCTGCTGGCCGAGCCGGTGAGCGAGAGCTCGGACATAGAGCACATCGGTCGTCCCGCACCGGTGTTGTTCATCCAGCTCGACGAGTTGCCCCTTGCCTCGCTGATGAGCGAGGACGGGACGATCAACGAACGGCTGTTCCCCAACTTCGCCCGACTCGCCGACGAGGGCAATTGGTATCGCAACGCGCTCTCCAACTCGATATCGACCACGTCGAGCGTCCCCGCCATCCTCACCGGGCGTCTCGGGGAGAGCGAGGACAGCCCCTCGGTGGCGGACCATCCCAACAACCTGTTCACCCTGCTCGGTGACGGCTACCAGATGCACGTCGTCGAGTGGCTCACCGATCTCTGCCCCCAGGACCTCTGCCAGGATTACGCCGGGCGTGGACCTGCCCGTTTCGGCAGCCTCCTCCAGGACGTCGGCGTCGTCTACGCGCATCTCTCCCTCCCGG
>Ga0299913_10004111_pt1 | contig 12135 bp, 9 predicted proteins | sample RVTome_9_FD_201360 | JGI IMG/M metagenome (GOLD analysis project Ga0299913, IMG submission 201360) | Soil microbial communities from uranium-contaminated site in the Upper Colorado River Basin, Wyoming, United States - RVT155D38 (version 2) ... | reverse complement strand
CGAGCCCGTGGGCGGTCTCGGCGTCGCGCACCCGGCGGAGGTCGGGCCCCAGCTCGCCGTCGGCCAGCACCCGGAACCCGCAGCGCTCGTAGTACGGCCCGTTCCACGGCACGTCGCGGAACGTGGTGAGCGTCAGCGCGTCGATCCCCCACCGCCGCCCCTCGGCCGCCACGTGCTCGATCAGGCGCCGACCGAGCCCCCGGCGGGCGAACGCCGGGTCGACGCTCACCTGCTCGATGTGGGCCGAGCGACCGCTGCCGGGCGATGCGCCAGGGCGGTCGAGCACGTCGACGAGCACGTAGCCCGCCACCTCGGCGCCGGGGCCACGGCCGTCGTCGCCCGCCGCCTCTCCGCCCTCCCGACCCTCGCCGCCCGCCGGGCCGTCGCCGACGGTGACGACCCATGCCCGGCCCGCCGCCCGGTACCCGTCGAGCACCGCCAGCGGCAACGGCTCGTCGGCGGCGATCTCGGGCATGTCGACGTCGAGGAACAGCCGCCCGGCCGCGCGCTCGATCGCCCGCAGCCGCTCGAGCTCGTCCGGCCGCGGTGGGCGGAGGCGGGCGGCGTCAGTCGCGGGTCTGCCCCTCGCCCATCACCACGTACTTCTCGGTTGTGAGCTCTCGCAGCCCCATGGGCCCGCGGGCGTGGAGCTTCTGGGTCGAGATGCCGATCTCGGCCCCGAACCCGAACTCCTCGCCGTCGACGAACCGGGTCGACGCGTTGACCAGCACGGCGGCCGCGTCGACCTCGCGGGTGAAGCGGTCGGCGGCGGCCAGGTCGCGGGTGACGATGGCCTCGCTGTGCCCCGAGCCGTAGCGGGCGATGTGGTCGATCGCCGCATCGAGCGAAGGGACCACCCGTACCGCCAGCTTGAGGTCGAGGAACTCCTGCGCCCAGTCGTCCTCGGTCGCCTCGCCCACCCGGTCGGCGCCGAGCAGCGCCCGCGCCTCATGGTCGCCGACCAGCTCGACGCCGGCCAGCCCCTCGGCCACCCGGGGCAGGAACCGGGCCGCCACGTCCTGGTGCACCAGCAGCGTCTCGGCCGCGTTGCAGACCGACGGGCGCTGTGTCTTGGCGTTGACCGCGATGTCGGCGGCCATGGCCAGGTCGGCGGCGGCGTCGACGTAGACATGGCAGTTGCCGTCGCCGTCGATCACGTAGGGCACGGTGGCGTTGTCGAGGATCGAGCGGATGAGTGACGGCCCGCCCCGGGGGATCAGGCAGTCGACGTGGTCGCGCTGGCGCATGAACTCGACCGCCGCCTCGCGCGAGGTGTCCTCGACCAGCACCAGCGCGTCCTCGGGCAGGCCCGCCTTGGCCAGGGCCTCGCGGAGCACGCCGGCGATGGCCACGTTCGAGCGGACGGCCCCCGACGAGCCCCGTAGGAAGGCGGCGTTGCCCGACTTGAGGCACAGCCCGAACGCGTCGCTGGTCACGTTGGGGCGGTTCTCGTAGATCATCGCCACCACCCCGAGCGGCACCCGTACCTTGGCGATGCGCAGGCCGTTGGGGCGGGTCCATCCCTCGGTGATCTCGCCGACGGGGTCGGCCAACCCGGCCACCTGGCGCAGACCGGCCGCCATGCCCTCGATACGGGCGGCCGACAGGCTGAGCCGGTCGACGACCGTGGCCGACGCGCCGGCGGCCCGCTCGCGCTCGACGTCCACGGCGTTGGCGGCCAGCAGGTCGTCGCTGCGCTCGACCAGCAGGTCGGCAGCACCGAGCAGCACCGCGTCCTTGGCCTCGGTGGACAGGGTGGCCAGCACCCGGCTGGCGGCCTTGGCTCGGGCTCCCAGGGCGGCGATGTCAGACATGCCGCCCATGCTACGGCCCGTCACCGCAGGGCCCAGCCCGGTTCCTGCCGCGGGAAGCGGGGCCCCCGCACCGGATCCCGCGGCGGGAACGCGCGGTGCCATCCCGGGATCAGGGATCAGGGAGTGACGCCACCGCCGGTCGTGACCCCGGCGCCGTCGGGGCCGGGGCCGGGGCCGTCGCCGCTGACGGCCAGGCGGACCGCTACGGCGGCGAAGCTGGGGATCCCCGAGTCGGCGCCCACGTCGGTGCGGGCGATCAGCACGCCCACGTCGGGGGCCGCGGTCGTCACGAACGGCACGTCGGCGGCGAAGGGTGCCAGCGTCCCGTCCCCGCCGGCGGTGACCGGGTGCTGGGCCAGCAGCGCACCGGGGGCGGACCGCGGCCGCAGCTCGACCACGACGGTGCCCTCGTGGCCCCGTCCCTCGCCGCTGGCGGCGAACGTCGGCGGCGAGATGGCGGCCAGCGGCTCGGGCTCGTCGATCCGCACGTCATCGGACCCGGCCGCCGTGACGAACCAGTGCTCGCCGTCGAGCCGGCGCAGCGCGAGCGTGACCACCACCCGGTCGAGCCTCCGCCCGTCCTCACCCCGGCCGAACACCTCGATCTCGCCCGCCCCCGGCTCGCCGGGCAGGAAGTCCGACAGCGGCGGGTCGTCGACCGGTAGGAACGTCTCGACGAACGACCGGGCCGCGGCCACCGGGTCGGCGGTGCGCTCGCCCGCCGGATCGGGCCACAGCGCCTGGTCGAGGTCGGCGGCGAGCGTGTCGGGGCCCGTGGTGGGCGCGTCGGTCGCAGCCGTGGTCGACGAGGCGCCGGACCCGGTCCGCAGGTCGTCGCCCGACCGGTCCAGGGTCGGCACCGCGACGGCCACCGCTGCCAGCACCGCCGCGGCCCCGGTGACAGCGCGGCGCCGGCGGTGGGCGGCGCGGGCCCGGTGGCGGATGGCCTCCAGGCTGCCACCGCCCGGCTCGACGCCGGCGGCCTCGGCCCGAAGCGCAGCGGCCAGGCGGTCCTCGACACCCGTGGGGTGGTTCATGCGTCCTCCTCCCCCAGGTCGCGGGCGAGCGAGGCCAGGCCGCGGTGCAGGTGGGTCTTCACCGAGCCGGCCGACACGCCCATGGCAGCCGCGATGTCGGCCTCGGCCAGGTCGAGGTAGTAGCGCAGCACGAGCGCCTCGCGCTGGCGCCCCGGCAGGCGGCGCAGGGCGGCGACGACCCGCTCGTGCTCGGCCCGACCCAGCGCCGCCGACTCCGGGCCGGGGACGGCGGCGGCAACCGTGCGGCGGGCGTCGTGCCGCTCGACCACCTTGCGCCGCCGCAGGTGCGAGCGCGCCCCGTTCAGCACGGCGCTGCGCAGGTAGGCGGGCGCCCGGTCGAGCCGGCGGAGGCCGCCCCACCGGAGGTGCAGCTTGACGAACGCGTCCTGGGTGAGCTGCTCGGCCACCCCCCGGTCGCCCACGACCAGCGTGGCCAGCCGCACCAGTGCCCCGTAGTGCTCGCGGTGCAGCGCCGCCAGCGGATCACCGCCCAGGCCGGGGTGGTCGGCAGCGGCCGCCGGGGGGACGGCGGCCGCGTCGCCGGCGAGACGGGGACGGCGGCGGCGCCCGCCGGGAGCGGGACCGGTTCGCCGCTTCCCGCTGGGCGGAAGGCTCATCACCGTCATCATCACCTACAGACGCCGGCGGGCCCACCGAGGTTGACGGGCGCCGCCGCGCGCCCGCTCCCGTTCCTGCCGCGGGATCGGGGGCCGGGACATCGGATCCCGCGGCAGGAACGCAGGGCACGGCCGACGCGTCGCCGCAACGGCCCCCGCGTGGCAGGCTCGGCACCCATGACCACCTTCCGGCCGGCAGAGGCGGGCGCCGCCGTGCTCGACGACGCCGTGCGGGCGTTCGTCGACGCGCTGGCGCCGGCGCTCGAGGCGCTCGCAGCGTCGGTCGAGACGGTCGACGCCCGGCGCCTCCGGGTCGACGTCGAGGTGGAGGCCTACAACCTGGCCTGCGCCTTCATCGACGCCGACGGTCTGCACACCGACGACGAGCTGTGGGCGCTGATCGCCGTGTTCGGCCACCGGCTGCCGTCCGACCTGGGCCGGGCCACGCCCGCCCACATCCGCGACGCCGGCCTCGTCGCCGGCCGGCGCACGCTGCTCGACCGGCCCTCGGCCCTGGCCGAGGTGGTGGCGGCGGCCGACGCCCGCGACGGCGGCACCCGCAGCGAGCTGCTCGCCCGCCACGGGGCGCAGATCGGCCACGCCGTCGCCGCCCTCGACCTGCTGCCGTCACGCACCGAGCTGGGGGCGATCGAGGCCTTCCGCGCCGCGGTGGAGCGGGCGGCGAGCGAGGCCCGGGCCGCCGCCGGCGAGGTCGCGCCGGCCGGCGGCGAGGCCGCCACGGCCGGCGCGGCGGCGGCACCCGCCGAGGACGAGCTGCCTCCGCCGCGCCCGCTGGACGAGCTGCTGGCCGAGCTCGACGGCCTGGTGGGCCTCGACGGCGTCAAGCGCGAGGTGCACCTCGTCACCAGCCTGCTGCGGGTCCAGCAGATCCGCCGCGAGCGCGACATGCCGGTGCTCGACCAGAGCCGCCACCTGATCTTCACGGGCAACCCGGGCACCGGGAAGACCACCGTGGCCCGCCTGCTCGCCAAGATCTACCGCACCCTCGGGGTGGTCGAGCGGGGCCATCTGGTCGAGACCGACCGGGCCGGGCTGGTGGCCGGGTTCGTGGGCCAGACCGCGGGCCGGGTGGTCGCCGCCTTCGACCGGGCCGACGGCGGCCTGCTGCTGATCGACGAGGCCTACAGCCTGGCCCGCGGCGGCGAGAGCGACTTCGGCCGCGAGGCAATCGACACGGTGGTGAAGCTGGTCGAGGACCGCCGCGACCGCCTGGTGGTGATCCTGGCCGGCTACCCCGACGAGATGGAGACCCTGGTGGCCGCCAACCCGGGGATGCGGTCGCGCTTCCCCAGGACGATCCACTTCGCCGACTACAGCGACGACGAGCTGCTGGCCATCGTCGACTCGCTGGGGGCGAAAGGCCACTACCGGCTCGACGACGGGGCGCGGGCGGCCGCCCGCCGCTGGCTCGCGGCCCAGCCCCGCACCCGCGGCTTCGGCAACGGCCGCCTGGCCCGCAACCTGTTCGAGGCGGCGGTCGCCCACCAGGCCACCCGGCTGGTCGAGATCGACGACCCGACCGACGAGCAGCTCGTCACGCTCACCACCGCCGACATCCCCGGCCCGGCGGACGTGGCCGGCGCCCCGACCGCCGAGGCCCCGGCGCCCTGACGACCGTCAGACCTCGGCGTGGACCTCGTGCAGGGCCAGGCCGAACATGATCTCGGCGATACCGAAGAACAGCATCCGTATGCCGAGCAGCAGGCCGAGCACCAGCACCGTCGCGTCCGGCCACACCAGCGCAGCCAGCCCGACGGCGACGCTGAGCACGCCGCCGAACAGCAGCCAGCCCCATCCCTCGACGCGCAGCGACAGCGCACCCATGATGCGGGCCACGCCGGCGATGATCAGGTCGATGCCCACGACCACGGCCAGCACCCACAAGGTGATGCCGGGCCAGATGACGGCGAGCACGCCACCGAGGACGAGCACCGCACCGGCCACGATGCCCAGCGTCGAGCGGTAGCGCCCGGCCGACACCAGCTCGCCCAGCCCGGTGAGCACCAGGCCCAGCGCCACCAGCAGGGCCAACGTGCGGGCGGCGGCGACCAGGTCGAGCATGAGGATCACCCCCACCACGGCCGACGCCACGCCGAGGGCCAGGAAGGCCCACCACTTCGACGAGGCCCGGCGCAGTCCCGCCCGCTCCTCCGGCCACAGGAAATCACCCGTCGCTTCGCTCATCGCCGCCCTCCTCGATTGGGGGAGATACCTCCGGGCTCGCGCAGAGCGTAGGGCGTTCGTGGACGCTGCGCGCCGGCATCGCCACGTTCGCCGGCTGCCGGGCGACGCCACGTCGCCGCCCCGGGCGGCCGGGGCGGCGACCGCGCCCTGGTGAGCGGGGGCGGTCGTCGACCAGAGGCCACCACGTGCTCGCCCGCGGTTCGGCCCGGGGTTAACGTCACGAGGCCGATCGTGCCTAGGGTCGGTTCGCCGGCACACTCTGGCGGGCCGGTGGGAGGACGTACGTGGCCAGCCTGACGTTCGACAGCGTGACCAAGCGGTTCGACGACGTCGTCGCCGTCGATGCGCTCGACCTGACGATCATGGACGGCGAGTTCATGGTGCTGCTGGGCCCGTCGGGCTGCGGCAAGACGACCGCGCTGCGGATGATCGCCGGGCTCGAGGACATCACCGACGGCAAGCTGCTCATCGGCGACGAGGTGGTGAACGACGTCGACCCCGCCAAGCGCGACGTGTCGATGGTCTTCCAGAGCTATGCCCTGTACCCGCACATGACCGTGCGGCGGAACATCGAGTCGCCGCTTCTCGTGCGCCGCTACCGCGTCGACGGCCCCGACGAGCCGGCCCGCAAGCTCACCCGGGCCGAGCGCACCGAGCGGGTCGAGGAGGCCGCCCGGGTGCTCGGCCTCGGCGAGCTGCTGGCGCGGAAGCCCGCAGCCCTCTCCGGGGGCCAGCGGCAGCGGGTCGCCCTGGCTCGCGCCTTCGTGGGGCGGCCCAAGGCGTTCCTGATGGACGAGCCGCTGTCGAACCTCGACGCCAAGCTGCGGGCCGCCACCCGGCTCGAGCTGGTCGACCTGCATCGCCGCGTCGAGACGACCGTCGTGTACGTCACCCACGACCAGGTCGAGGCCATGACCATGGCCGACCGCATCGCGATCCTGTCGGCGGGCCGCCTGCAGCAGGTGGGCACCCCCCAGCAGGTGTACGAGGCGCCGGCCAACCTGTTCGTCGCGCAGTTCATCGGCACCCCGCCGATGAACACGATGCCGGGCACCGTCAGGACCGACGGCGAGGCCGGCCCGGCCGTCGACGTGGGTGCCGGCCGCGTGCCGGTGCCTCCGGGATTGGCGGCCCACCTCGGCGAAGGCCAGCCGGTCGTGGTCGGGGTGCGGCCCGAGCACCTCGTGCTCGCGCCCGACGGGCCGATCGAGCACCGGGTGCGGGCGGTCGAGTGGCTGGGTCACGAGTGCCTGGTGTTCGGCTCGGTCGGCCCGTCGCCTGTCGTCGTGCGCCAGACCGGCATGGCCTCGGTCGATGCGGGCAGCACGGCACGGGTGACCTGCGATCCCGCCCAGGTGCACCTGTTCAACCCGGACACGACGGAGCGCCTGACGTGAGCGACGCCGGGCCCGGCGCGCTGGTCAGCTCGGTCGACACCGGCAACAACGCGGGGGCGGCGGGACTGGTCGCCGAGGAGCGCCTGCAGGGGCGGGGCCGGCGCCGGTCGCGCCAGCGCTACTCAGCCCGCGAGGTGGGGCTCGCCGCGCTGCTGCTCGCGCCGTCGATCGCCGTGTTCGTGGCCTTCGCCTACCGGCCCTTCCTCAACCTGCTGAACTGGGGCACCTTCGAGAGCCGCCGCAACGGCGCCTACTTCGTCGACGTGGGCCTCAGCCAGTACCGCGAGCAGCTCACCGGCTCCGACTTCCGCGACGGCCTGTGGCACAGCGTGCAGTTCGTGCTCTACACCGTGCCGGCCGGCCTGGCGCTGGGCGTGCTGCTTGCGGTGTCGGCCCACCGCCGGCTGCGGGGCATCAAGGTGTTCCAGGCCATCTTCAGCTCGACGCTGGCCAGCTCGGTGGCGGTCACCTCGGTGATCTTCTTCTACCTGTTCAACCCCGTGGTCGGCCTGATCGCCACCGACTGGCTGAACGACCCCGACCGGGCCATGATCGCCGTGTCGATCTCGTCGATCTGGCAGAACATGGGCCTGTCGTTCGTCATCGTGCTGGCCGGGCTGCAGGCGGTGCCCGACGAGGTCATGGAGGCGGCGCTGCTCGACGGCTACGGCGCCGTGCGCCGCCTGCTGCGCATCACCCTGCCGCTCATCTCGCCGGTGCTGCTGTTCCTGCTCGTGGTGCTCGTGATCTTCGGCCTCCAGGCCTTCGCCCAGATCGACATCATCACCCGGGGCGGCCCGGTGGGCGCCACCGAGACACTGGTCTTCAAGATCAACCGCCTGAACCGGCCGGACAACATCGGCATCGGCGCCGTGTACTCGGTCGGCCTGTTCTTCGTCACGCTGATCGTGACGACCCTGCAGTTCGTCATCCTCGAGCGGAGGGTCCACTATGCCCGCTGACGCCGGCACCGGGCCCGGGGCCGTCATCACCGCGGCACCGCCCGCCCTGGCTGACGAGCCCGACGCCACCCGGACCCCCGACCGCGAGGTCACCGCCATGCCGGCGGACGAGCTGCTGGGGTCGGGCCGCAGCCTGGCCGCCACCACCATCGGCCAGCCCCCCTGGCGGCACGCGCTCGGGCTGGCCGGCCAGTACGCCGTGCTGGTGGCCCTGGCCGCGATCGTGCTGCTGCCGATCGTGTTCACCCTGCTGCAGGCGCTCTCCCCGCCGTTCCGCTACATCAACGAGGGCAAGCCCCTCCACCCCGTGTCGGTCGACTGGAAGGACCGCACCTGGGTGTCGGGCGGCGCCGTCTCGGTCGTGCTGCGCACGGCGGTGGTGGCGCTGATACTGGCCTGGGTGCAGCTGCGGGCCGCGGGCGGCGGCGTGCGCGACCTCGCACCCCTCGCCGCCCCCCGTCGCATCGCCGCGGTGGTGGCCGGCGTCGTCGCCATCGGGCTGGTGGCCGGCCAGGTCTGGGCGGCGGCGCTCGACCGGTCCGCCGCCACGCCGTGGTGGTGGCTCGCCGCCGTCGCTGCGGTGGCAGCCACCCAGCTCATCGGGTTCGGCCACGGCGGCACGGGGTGGTGGCGGCCCGTGCTGCTGGCGGTGCTGGTGGGCGTGGCGGTCACCGCGTTCGTGGTGATGGCGTTCGGCGCCTCGGTGTGGAGCCGGGGCTGGGACTCGGGCGAGCTCGGGCCGGCGATGCAGCGCAGCTTCGTCATCACCGTGCTCATCACCGTCACCCAGGTCGTCACCTCGATCCTGGCCGCCTACGCCTTCGCGTTCCTGCGGTTCCCGGCCAAGACGCTGGTGTTCGCCTTCTTCATGGGCACGCTGCTGCTGCCCCTCGAGGTCACGCTGCTGGCCAACGTGCAGACCATCCGCGAGCTCGGCTGGATCAACAGCAACGCCGGGCTGGTGATGCCGTTCGCGGCCACGGCCTTCGGCACCTTCCTCATCCGCCAGGGGTTCCGGGGCGTGCCGCCCGAGATCCAGGACGCGACCCGGCTCGACGGCTACGGCCACATGGCCTTCCTGTGGCGCTTCGCCGTGCCGCTCACCCGCCCCGTGATCGCCTCGTTCACGGTCATCTCGGCGCTGGGCGCCTGGAACCAGTACCTGTGGCCCCAGGCGGTGATCGACGACAGCCGCTACCACACCGCGCAGATCAAGTTGCGCAGCATCGTCGGGGGCGACGTGGCCAACGCGAACGTGGGCGTCGCCGCCGCCCTCATCGTGGCCATCCCCGTGGTGCTGCTGCTGATCGCCTTCCAGCGCCAGATCATCCGCGGCCTCACCGCGGGTGCCGTCAAGGGATGAGCGTCACGCCGGGCCGCCGCTCCCCGACCCCCTCCTCTCCCGTCTCCCCCGCCTCCCCAGGAGGAGCCCCATGACCCAGCGACACCCCCGCCTGGTCCTCACGCTGCTCGCGGTGGCCGGGCTGGTGGCGGCCGCCTGCAGCGACCCGCCCACGTCGGGCGGCGACGCGGCCCGCACCGATGGCGACGGCGACGACGAGGTCGACCTGCCCGACTGCCCGGTGGACGCCCTCGACGAGGCTGGCGGCCCCGTCGAGGTGGACCTGTGGTACGGCGGGCTGGTCGGCTCGGTGCAGGGCACCATGGAGGACATGGCCGCGGCCTTCAACGAGGCCCAGGACGCGGTGGTGGTCAACGCCAGCAACCAGGGCGCCGACTACGCGGAGGTGTACCGCAAGTTCACCAGCGCGGCGGCGGCCGGCACCGACCAGCTGCCCGACATGGTCTACCTGGAGGACACCCAGCTCCAGGCCATGGCCGACAGCGGCTTCGTGCTGCCCGCGGAGGCGTGCATGGAGGCGGCCGGCTACGACCTGACCGACCTCGAGCCCGCGGTCCGCTCGAAGTACTCGGTCGACGACGTGCTCTACCCGGCCTACGTGAACGTGTCGACGCCCGTCCTCTACTACAACAAGGCCCACTGGGAGCTGGCGGGGCTGGACCCCGACGAGCCGCCGGAGACGCTCGACGAGGTGCACGAGGCGGCCCAGCAGATCAGGGAAGCCGGCGTCGCCCCCCGGCCGCTGTCGTTCCGCACCTCGCGCTGGTTCTACGAGACGTGGCTCACCGGCGTCGGCGACGAGATCGTCAACAACGACGACGGGCGCGACGGCCTGGCCACCGAGGCGACCTTCGCCACCCCGGCCGCCGAGGACGTGATGGGGCTGCTCGCGCAGATGGACGACGAGGGACTGCTCAACGCCTTCGCCGCCACCGAGGGCAGCATCGACCACTATCTGGCGCTCGTCACCCAGGACTCGTCGATGCTGCTCGAGACGTCGACCGCGGCCACCACCATCCGCGACGCGCTGGAGGGCACGATCACCGCCGAGGAGGCGGGCGCCGGGTTCGACCCCGGCTCCATGGACCTCAGCGTGCTGGTGCCGGGCACGGGGGCGTTCCCCGGCATCGAGGCGCCGGGGCGGGTGTTCCCGAGCGGCGGCGCCTTCTACATGCTGAACACCTCCGAGCCGGCCGAGCAGGCGGCCTCGTGGGCGTTCATGGCGTTCATGCTCGAGCCCGAGAACGCCAAGCGGTGGCACGTCGACGGCGGCTACCTGCCCGCGGTCAAGGCCGTGGAGGACGACCCCGAGGTCCAGGCCTACTGGAAGGACGACCTGGCCGGGGTGCTGCTCCAGCCCGCCGTCGAGCAGCTCGCCGACGCCGATCCCGACCAGCCCGGTCCGCTCATCGGCCCCTACCCGGACGAGACCGACGCGATCGAGGCGGCGCTGGAGGCCATCCTCTTCGACGGTGCCGACATCGCCCCGACGCTCGCGGGCGCCCAGGACGTCGTCACCGAATCGCTCGAACGCTACGCCCGGTAGCCCGGTGGGCCCCGGCACGAGGAGGTACCGATGAAACGCCCCCGGCAGGCCCTCGCCCTCGCGGTGGCCGCAGCGACCCTGGTGGCCGCCGCGTGCAGCGACCCGCCCACCTCGGGCGGCGACGCGGCGCGCACGGATGGCGAGGACGACGGCGACGGGGAGGCCGGCCTGCCCGAGTGCCCCCTCGACGCGTTGGACGAGGCGGACGGCCCCGTCGAGGTGACGCTGTGGTACGGCGGCATCGGCGGCCCCACCGAGGACACGCTCGAGGCCCTCGTCGCCGACTTCAACGCCGGCCAGGACCGCGTCGAGCTGGTCGCCAGCAGCCAGGGCGGATCGTTCGCCGAGGTGTACCGCAAGTTCGAGAGCGCGGCGGCGGCCGACACCGGCCAGCTGCCCGACATCGTCATGCTGGAGAGCACCGAGCTGCAGTCGCTCGCCGACGGCGGGCTGGTGCTGCCGGCCGAGGCCTGCATGGACGCCGCCGGCTACGAGGTCACCGACATCGAGCCGGCCGTGCGGGCGGCCTTCTCGATCGACGACGTGCTCTACCCCGGCTACATGAACGTGAGCTCGCAGGTCCTCTACTACAACAAGGCCCACTGGGAGCTGGCGGGGCTCGACCCCGACGAGACGCCACAGACGCTCGACGAGGTGGTCGAGGTGGCCCGGACGCTCAAGGAGCGGGGCGTGTCCGAGCGGCCGCTGTCGTTCAAGGCCAGCCACGCCGTGTTCGTGAACTGGCTGAGCGGCGAGGGCGTCGACGTGCTCGACAACGGCAACGGCCACGACGGGCTGGCCACCGAGGCGACCCTCGACGACCCGGTCGCGGTCGAGGCCCTCGAGACGCTGCGGCAGATGAACGACGAGGGCCTGCTCAACGCGTTCGGCAACGTCGAGGGCAGCGTCGACCACTTCCTCGCCCTCGTGACCCAGCAGTCGTCGATGCTCATCGAGACCTCGACGGCGTCGGCGACCATCGCCCAGGCGGTCGAGGGCACGATCACCCCCGCCGAGGCCGGCATCGACTTCGACGCGTCGGTGATCGAGCGCGCCACCCTGGTGCCGGGCACCGCGCCGTTCCCCGGCCTGTCGCGCGCCGGGCAGGTCAGCGCCGGAGGTGCCGGGTTCTTCATCGTGGGTACGGCCGACCCGGCCGAGCAGGCCGCGTCGTGGGCGTTCCTCGAGTTCATG
>Ga0299913_10004110_pt1 | contig 12135 bp, 6 predicted proteins | sample RVTome_9_FD_201360 | JGI IMG/M metagenome (GOLD analysis project Ga0299913, IMG submission 201360) | Soil microbial communities from uranium-contaminated site in the Upper Colorado River Basin, Wyoming, United States - RVT155D38 (version 2) ... | reverse complement strand
GGCCCGCCCTAACCAGCCGACATGGCGAAGACTTCCTCATACTGTCCGCGTTCGCCGGACAAAGCCGCGGGTTCTATATCGATGTCGGAGCGTTCGACGGCGTGTATGGGTCCAATACGTGGGCGCTGGCCCAATCGGGCTGGAGCGGGATCTGTATCGAACCCGCACCTGAGGTGTTCCCACAGCTCACGAGAAATCGCCCATCGGCGCTATGTGTCGAAGCTGCATGCGGAGCCGATGATGGCATCGCAACTTTGTCGATCGATCCGACCATGCAATTCAGGTCCGTTCATTCGATGGATCGGGTGAAAAAGGGGTACGAAAATGCCATCGAATTTCGGGGTCTGGATACTCAAGCCTTTTCGTCTGTCGCTGTCGATGTCGTGGCAATCAACGGTCTCCTCCGGAGGACTCGAGGCTTTCGGGAAATAGATCTACTCAACATCGATGCGGAGAGCGCCGTACCCGAGGTGTTCTCCGGACTGGACCTCGATTGGTACACACCCCGGCTCATCGTTGTCAGCTCCGCAGACGAGTCGATAAATAGATGGGCGACCGACCGACTCGAGAATGCCGGCTATGACCTTTGTCGCACCATCCACGAGAGCATGTTCTTCGCGGCCGACCCGGCTTTGGCAAAGCGAGTGCGAACGACCGCGATCAATTGCTTTTTGCCTCGCAACCTGCATCCTTTCGGTCTGACTCATACCCGCCTCCCAATGCGCAACGATCGGATCCTTCTGCACGGTCATGAATACGTCCTGGAAGAACTGGCGACCCACATCGCCGGAATTTCAGCGTCGAAGGATGCGGTCGCTGTTGGAGACGGCTCATGAAGGTGGCTGTCGTATCACCGTATCCGGTACCCCCTGCCACTAACGGTGCCACAGCTCGAATCGAACGTCTCACCAGCTGGATTCTCCACCGCGGGCATGACATCCACTACGTCTGGGCTCCCACTGCCCCATATGCAGCTGACCCAGCCACCCTCGACTTTCATCTGACCGAGACGTGGGGTTCAACAACGATCCTCCCCGAAGTGGTCCATCCCGAAGAGCCTTCAGGAGGAGATGATTGGCATATCGACGATTGGGTTGGAGAGGTCCAGAGGGCCCCGTTTCAGGAGGCGATGGAAGCGTTCCGTCCCGACGTCGTTCTCGTCAACTACATCTTCCTCTCCAAGTTCTTGGATTGGTCCCCATCATCTGCCCTGAGATATCTCGACAGTCATGACCGACTGTCCCGGCGACAACTCTATGAGGACGCGGGGATATCTGCAGGCTTCTTCTACACCTCGGAGGCTGAAGAACTCGACGCATGCCGCCGCGCCGATGTGGTCTTTGCAATACAAGACAACGAGTTGGACCACTTTGCCTCCTCGGGGAGGCCCATCGCCGTGGTTGGGCATCCGGAACCAGCGAACTACCGGTCAAGCCCCGGTCGCGAGACCGGCGTGAAGATCGGGGCCATCGCTGGTCACAACAAATTCAACATTCTCGCCTTCGACGAACTCATCGAGGAATTGCGTCGAACGGACGTACTGCGACGCCGGGGCGCAACCCTTTCGATCGCAGGAAGCTTGACCCACGTCGGGCTCCTCAACGGGAAGTATCAGGACTTGCCAGAGGGCGTCGAGGCTGTTGGCCTCGTGGAGGATCTCGACTCTTTCTACGACAGTGTCGATCTCGTGATAAACCCAATAACCCTCGGAACCGGTCTCAAGATCAAGACTGTCGAAGCCCTCGCCAAAGGAAAGCCTCTCCTCTCGACATCTACAGGAACCGATGGGATCCCCGTCCACACCCCGTCTCACGATTGCGAGGATGTTCCCGCACTCGTGACGCGGCTCGACGACCTACTCGAGGACCCGGGTCGGAACCTCAACGCCCTGGCCAACGTGAGCCGGAATGTGCATTCCGAATACCAACTTGCTCTGGAACAGAACTTGATTGCCCTGTTCGACCCGGCTGTTCTCGCAGCACATTCCGAAAATCGGCTCGGCAGCTATATCGCTTCCCGAACGAGCGCCCTCGATCCCGTCGTATCAAGGGGCCTGACTCTCCGAGACCCATTACTTGGCGGGATACACCAACAAACCATGGTGCACGTTCTGAACCCGGCACCAACCCGCTACGACACCGACCTCTACTCCGCCCAGCCCGTGACGTTCGAGTCGATGCGTCGAGCCGCGGGATACGCCCGACTGAATAGGATCGACGTGGACCTGGTGGCTGTTCTCGGTGGGGAAGAAAACGTCGAGGTCCCTCATGGCTTTACAAGAGCCACCCGCCGAGCCCGACCGGTCACGAGGCTCTACGGTTTCAACAAGCGCCGTCCTTTCCCTTTACTTGCCGACATTCTCGAGATCGGCGCCGAGGAGTCAGATAGCGAATGGATGATCTACACCAATGCTGACATCGCCGTCCTCCCTCACTTCTACACCTACGTCAGTGAGAGGATCGCCGAGGGTCACGACGCGATGGTGATCAACCGTCGCACTATCGACCGCGATGACAGCGACATATCGAAACTCGAACGGATGAACGCGAAAATCGGAGAGAAGCATCCGGGTTACGACTGCTTCGTCTTCCGTAGAGCCCTGGTGGACAGCTTCGAGCTCGGAGACGTATGCATTGGTGTTCATCTGGTCGGACGTGTGCTGCTGTGGAATCTCCTCGCTCATGCCCGGAACCCGATCCTCATTGAGGACGCCCACGTCACGTTTCACCTTGGTGACGACAACAGCGGGAAGTCACCCGAGTTCGTCGATTACATCGAGCACAACAGCTCGCAAGCGGTTCGAGCAATGGCGAAGGTCGACGAGTCGGACGAGACTCGTCGACGATTCGATCGGGCCTTGAAGTCGTTCCCATCCAACCTGCTTGCCCTCAACTTCAACCGGTCGATTCTTGTCACAGACGATGGCGATCTCCGCCCTCAGTTCGCAGATCGGCCCATCTTCATCCACTCGCTGTTCAGGACAGGGAGCACGTTCCTGTGGACCGCCCTGAGGTCGTCACCACATCAAAAGACTTACTACGAACCCCTGCACGAGGAGCTCTCGTATCTGAGTCCCGAGACCTTGGATAGATACAAGGCGAGACACACGCTGACCACACGGCACAGACTCGATGGAGAGTGGCTTTTCGCAGAGTACGAGCCTCTGCTACAGCCCGGACGGGTAGGTGTACCTGGCTATCGGAGACAAATGGCCTACGAGAGCTACGCCGACAACTCTCCTCAACCCGTTATGAGGGCGTATTTCGACCATTTGATCGCACAATCAGGGCCACGTCAGCCGATTCTGAAGATGACCCGGTCGGCCCTACGTCAACGTTGGTTCCATCGAGAGTATCCCGGCGCCCATCATCTGTATCTGACACGAGACCACCGTGAGCAGTGGGCTTCCTACCTGACCTTCATGACCGAGACGGCCCGCGGATTCGCCCGAAACGACGCGATCATCTGCGGATTGAACAAGGACCGGGCCTTGGTCAAGCCCCTGAATTCATTGGTCAACCTGGTCGAGTTGCCCACGAGCGGAGATTTCTTCACCTTGTATGACGAGGTCTTCGACCGATATAGCTGGGCGGACCGCTACACGCTTTTCTACTACTTGTGGTTGCAGGGCCTCTTGGAGGCTGCCGCGACCGGATCGTTCATTGTCGATATGAATGCCGTCGCCGCCGGCCGCTCTCAGAGAATGCGTCTCGAGTCGTATCTCGGCGTTCGTGGTGCACAAGTGGGTATGGGGCATTTCGAGATGACAGGCTACGACCACGACCTACCGCTTGACGCTCCCGAAATGTCGGCGATCGAGCGAAGGGTGGAGGAACTGCTGGTTGCCACTTTTGGAGCCAGTAGGTTCAGACGACTGACCGAACTCGACCTGCCCGTCGGCACATTGCGAACTGTGCTCGACCTCGTTGGCGTTTGAATCCGCACGTCGATTCAACCTACGTCGAGCGCTCAGCCACCGAGGTCGGCGATAACCCGTGCAATACGTGGCCCCGCGGAACCATCCCAGAGCGGCGGCACACGTCCCATCGGCGGAGACGCGACGAATTCGATGGCGGCAGACTCGATCACCTCGGGATCGTTGCCTACCAGCCGGTTAGTCCCCATGGTCACAGTGATCGGGCGCTCGGTGTTGTCGCGCAACGTCAGACAAGGAACGCCCAAAACCGTTGTCTCCTCCTGAATGCCTCCGGAGTCGGTCAGGACCAAAGCAGCGCCTGACATCAATGCCATGAACTCGAGGTACCCGATCGGCTCCGTGACACTGATGCCGTCCGCGTTAGTCAGGCCCTGCCGAAAGAGGACTTCTTGTCCCCTCGGGTGCAGCGGAAGCAGGATCGGCAGCTCCTTGGCGACCCGGCGGAGCCCCTCGACCACCCGGCCAGCTGCCAGATCCTCATCGACGTTGGATGGCCGGTGCAATGTCGCGACAGCGTATCGCTCAGGCAGGTCGAACAGCCGACGGGCACCTTCGATGTCGAGCACGTCCCGGAATCGAAGCAAAGTGTCAATCATCGGGTTACCCACGAAGTGGATCCCCTTCGCGGAGATGCCCTCCTTCAATAGGTGCTCTTCGGCTTCGGGACTGGTCGTGAAATGCAGGCTGGAGAGGGCATCCGTAACCACTCGGTTCACTTCTTCGGGCATCGTCCGATCGAAGCTTCGCAACCCGGCTTCCACATGGGCGACCGGGATTCGAAGTTTGGCGGCGGTCACTGCCGCCGCCAGAGTCGAGTTGATGTCGCCATATACGACGATCAACTGTGGACGCATCTCCTCGAATAGCTCCTCGAGGGCGATCATCAGCGCAGCGGTCTGGGCCGCGTGCGAGCCCGAGCCAACACCCAGGTTCCGATCGGGTTGGGGCATGTTCAACTGCTCGAAGAAGATCTCCGACATCGCAGCGTCGTAGTGCTGGCCGGTGTGCACGAGATATGGTTGACGCCCGATCTCACCCAACGCAGAGACCACGGGTGCGGCCTTCATGAAGTTTGGGCGTGCGCCAACGATGTGGAGTTGTGGAGTTGACACTGAGGCATCGTAACCCGTCAAGTTGTCAGTCCTTGGCGCCCGTTATTTCGACTTGCCGTAGGATTTCGGCGCCCTCAACTCCATCGACGGCGTATATCGCGAGGTCCCGCTGGCTTTCGGACATGTCTTGGATCCTGGTCAAGGCCGAGAACATCGAAGCCCTGCGTTGGTCAAAGGTCCGGGTGACGGTCGAGATTCGTCCGTTGATCACGATGGCAAGGTCGACTGACGCCTGATCTCCGATACCATCCAGAAAGCCGGTCACCATGAGCGGCCACGGACGACTTTCGAAGTCCGCTGATTGGTGTGCCGACAGGTCGTCAACTACGGCCACCCAATCTGTTGGTGTGCCGAGTGTCTGAGAGCTCACCTCAGCTCCCACCAGATGCCGCCTCACCCCTGAGTTGAAAATGGCGTCCCATCCACCTTTCAACGGCACCCGCTCGTTGACGGCGTGCCACATCTGATCTCGGTCGGCCGCGAGCGAGCCGATCGATTGGCGATCATCTCTCATCTGTAGGAGACGAGGCTGAGAGTCTCCACCACCTGTCAACGTGTGACCGTCGAGCTCCCACGCCGAGAGATCGGTGCCGATCAGGTCAGCGATCGTTGGCAAGACATCGATCAACTCGACAGGGGTATCGACAAATGAGCCCTCGCGTCCCGGCAACGAAATGAACAGCGGAACTGTCGCGACCATTGCTCGAGCCCTGGAGTCCGGTTGCCGAGCTGACATGCCGGGCTCAAATGAGACTCCGTGATCGGAGGTCACGACGAGGATCGTGTCCTCGAACATGTCCATCTCTTCCAGCTTGTCAAGGAGCTCTCCGAGGAGCAGATCGGCAAAGCCGGCTTGGAGAAGATGTCGCTGAAGACCCTGATCGACAAGCCAATCGTGCTCGAGCCACGTCCCACGGTCGATCCCAGGAATACGAGCAATCTGGAGATAGCGAGATCCGTCAGGCAGGTAGACCCAGGGACGGTGGGGAATCATGGTGTGGATGAAGAAGAGCGTGGACGAATCGGAAGCCGAATCCATCCCCTCGACGAATTGCTCAAAAGCAACTCCCCTATCTGCAAGCAAGTGACTCCTGATTGCCTCCTGGACCGCCTCTCTATTTTCGGGCTGATCACCGAAATAGCCCCAGTTCTCATCTACCGGAGGGAGACCCGCTGCGAGGTTTTCGGGAAGGATCATGTGGAGAGCCACAACACCGACATCAGAGCCCATCGCTAGGAGCCGGTCGGATGCTGGCTCGGCTTCGCTTCGACACAGAGTTGGAGGACATAGCCGCGTAGCCGGCTCGTTAGCCACGATTCGATCAAAGGCTCCGGTGGTGAAGAGACTGTTGGGATGTGTATTGAAGATCGGAAGGGCCGAGTGCGAGCCGTCGGGATAGTTACCGGTGAGCAGAGACGGAATAGCTTCGATCGTGGAAGGCACTGCGGTCGACGTGTCTGCAAACCACGTAGTGATTTCGGCGAGTCTGGCGAAATTCGGGAACCGCGATCGGTTGATCTGACCAGCTCCATCCATCAACGAGATCACCGGCAGTTCGTCGAAGACAACCATCACGACGTTTCGATCACCCGGACCGGTAATGGTTGCACTACTGGAATTCGTTGCTGCCATCACCGCCCGCACATCGGAAGTCATCAAGAACAACATGATTGCCACCAGCGGTAGCGCCAGGCAGTAGCGGCAAAACTGGCGAATTCCTGGGAATCTGAGGACGGCGAAAACGAAGACTCCACCCAGCGAGAGTGCAACCGCAACTTGGAGCAGAACTGGCAGACCCAGAGCCCGTTTCGCAAGCTGCAGGGCGAAGACACTGGAAACGAGTCCTAAGACGATGGTGTGCGCCCACCTCCGCCATCGGCCTGGTAGTAGAAGAACAGGCGCGACGAGAATCGCGGGCCCAGCGAAGGCCACCAACGCGACAAACAGCAGGTAGTCGAGCGGCGGTGAGCCACGAACGATGAAGAAGGCGACATCCTGTCGAAGGAGGTCGATCAGAGGCAAGGCCACTGCAAATGAGTAGGTCGCCACGATTGAGGCAACCATGTCGCGTCGCGGCAGTTCCACCAGCATCCCACCACCAAACCTGCTGACTGCTATCAAGAAGGCGCCTCGAAACTACGGACTTGTTGTGTCAAAGGATAGGCAGGCCGACCCGAACGCCACTGGGAAACCTTGCCGGATGACGAGAGCAAACTTGCCGATCTGGCGGCATCGACCGCGTCAGCTCAGCTTGGCGAGTAGCGCATTGAAGAACCTGGCTGACACGGACCCACCGTTGATATCCGCCGCATATGCCAGAGCGGCAGCCCGATCGTATTGTTCGAGGAATTGGCGCACGCTGGAGAGACTCTCCGTCAGTCCATTCGGATCATCGGGGTCATAACCCACGCCGAATCCCATCGCGATCAGGTCTCGGAAGCCACCAGTCAACGGGGCAACGACGGGGACTCCGAAACTGAGCGCCAAGAGGGCAGCCCCAGAGTTGAGACTGGCACGATATGGGAGCACGGCAACGTCCAATGCGACCATGAGACTCGCCATCTCGCGGTCGCTCAACCGGCGTGCCACCAGCCTGACGTGATGCGCTTTCTCCAGGTCGAGGAGGAGTTGCCGCGACTCCTCGTCACGTCCCGGGATGCCTGCCACCAGGGCCCGCACGTCGGGGTCCAATTCGATCTGGTTTCGAACGGCATCTACAAACTCGGTGAGTCCTTTGTATGGCTGTATTGATCCCAATGCACCGAGGACGAGATCAGTCGGCTCGTACCCCAACTCGAACCTTGCGGTGGCGCGGTCGACATGTGATGGATAGGCCCCGACATAGGACGGATGGGGCACTTCGATGATCTTGTCGACAGGTAAGGAGTAGTAAGGGGACGTTGCCTCAACGGTGGCGGGAGACATCACGTGTATGACGTCTGCAACCTCTGAGAGCCGAGCTCTCAGCCGAGACTCGACTTCGGGAAAAGGACACTGGTGAGGCAACACGTTGTGCACCGACCAGGCGATCTTGCTGCCTGCGGCTTGCAACGACTCCAGGTGCTCGCCGAATTCCGTGGCTCTCGCTTCAGCCTGACGCGGGTTCTCCGCTCCCGAAATGACATCAGAGGTCCAGTGCAGGTGAAGAATTGTGTCGACACCAATAGACCGGGCAACCTGCAGGCTGTCGAAATCCGATCTGCGGGGAAGGCCGACCGGAGCAACCCCCGATGCATACGCCTGGCTGTACAGCAGAGCCTGGTAGGGATTCATCCGGGCGACCGGATGATATCCCAGTACCCATCCCCCGTCGTCTGAAAGGACGCTTCGGGCTGCTCGGGCGATCTGGCCTCCCAGCGGTGTTGTGTCGAGGATCATCTCAGACTGTGTCCATAACGCGACTCAGGATCTCTCCGTATCTCTTGGCGTTGGACTCGAGTGTCCTCTCCTCGAGGATCCACTCCTTGGCCTCCTGGGCTCGAGCCTTGCGGAGATCTGGGGAATCGAGTAGCCGGCCGGCGGTGTCCGCCAGGGAGTCAGGATCATCGGGGGCGAAAACTTCCCCTCTACGGCCCGGGGCGACGAGCTCGCGAAGGGCGGGTAGGTCGGAAGCGATGACCGGGATCTCCATGGCCATCGCCTCGAGTGGTTTTAGTGGAGTCACCAGACGGGCTGCACGGTCGTCGACTCTCGGAACGACAAACAGGTCGATCAGGGCATAGTGATCTTCGATCTCCTTGTTGGCGACATGACCCGTCAGGACGAAGTGCTCAGTAAGACCGAGCTCTGAGACCAGAGCGGAAAGCCTCTCACGTTCCGGCCCGTCGCCGACGACGAGCCCTGCGACATCGGTCCCGGACTCCCGTAGACGCGCCACAGCGATGATCAGGCTCTCTATCCCCTCACGAGCTCCAAGGTTAGAGATGTAGCCGAGGATCGGCCGACGATCGAGATCATATCTCCGCAAGAGTGCTCGTGACTTGGGTCGGGGTTGGAATCGTTCGACGTCGACAACGTTGGGCACTACCGCCACCTTGTGACCCGAAACCCCTCTGCTCATGATCTCGCGACGCATGGCCTCGGCGATCGTTATGACAAAGTCGGACTCCAGGAGGCAGCGGGTCTCCTGGTCGTGCCGGCGTTGGTAGTACTCGCCCTGCTCGCTCCGCTCGAACTCATTGGTCCACGTGTGCTCGAGAAAACTCCGCATCTCATAGATCAGGGGTACAGAGAGGTGCCGGGCCACTGCCAATCCAACCAAAGCGGTTTCGTAGCCCCGATAACCCGACCCGGCCTGGATGAGCGCCGGCCGGCTCTTCATGGCTATCCCAGCCGTCAGTGTGGCTTGATCGTTGAGAATCTGATCGTAAGGAATGGATCGGGTGTCGTAACCGCTGCCAAGATCGAGTCGGTGGTGCGCGATTCCGTCGACGACGTCGAGCTGGTGAAAGTCCTCAAAACCCTGATTCCTCGGGAAGCCGAGAGACGTGACCACTGTGGGTTCGTATCCCGCCATTTTCTGGGCCGCCAGGGTCATCCGGCTCCGTATCGTGTACCCACGCTCGAAGAACGGTAAGGACTCCTTGAGGATGTGCAGAACCGCATTCTCAATAGGTGACATCCCTGCAGATGTGCCACTGATGTGGGGTAGCCATCCCGGTTCTGTCTCGCGGAGTCGTCCCTCCAGCACCCTGGCTTGGTGACGGAGTTGATCGTCATCCCGATCTGCCAGCGCGAGACGAACGGAGGTCAATGCTGCTGTCAGCTCACCCAACTTGATGTAGCACTTTCTTCGCAGAAGATGAGCCGCCTTCGACGAGCCCAGCTCCGGTGTGGCCGCATCGATGAGCTCCAGACAAGCTTCGTAGTGACCGGCGTCATAGGCTCGCTCTGCGGCAGCCAGCCCGTGAGAACCCACGCCGGTCTCAACCTGGCGGAGCTCCTCGAGACGGGCGATCCTCTGTTCGTTTCCAGTCAGATCCGGCAGCGGCGGTAACGGACTCTGCGTGGTCGCAACAGCCCACATTTCGCCGACCAACCGGTCCAGGCGAAGAGGATGATTCCGCCAGCGAGCCAGGGCTCCTCCTAGCATCCACCAACGGCGGGCCCGCATACGCATCAGTTTGGCCAGGAGCACTTTCCTGCGGGAATCGGTCTCAATCCTCTTGATCTGTTCCTCTCGGTAGCGGTTCCGCCACTTCCTGGCTTCCGCCTGGAGGCTCTCGGCGCGTTCCTTCAACAAGGGGATCTCAGCCACCTCCTTGTTGAGTTCGTCGGCTCGACGCTTCCACGCAATCGCGCGCTGCCTGTCACTGTGCTGCCACGCATCCATTTGATTGCCCGTCACCGGCAATGGCAGGGAAGAAGCCATCGCGCCATCCATGCGCAACCGAGACCAATCACCTGCGATTGGAGGTTTCAGCTCATTTCCGTCCCAGATCTCGATCTCATAGCCCCAACGTTCCAATCCAGTGGTTGTTCGGTATTCGATCACGGCGACTGCGTCGGGACCGACGTCACTTCGCCATTTGTCCTCGAGAACCGAAATTGGTTCGACGGCCCCTCTTTTCCACCACTCCCCTGGCGCCATGAGCCCTTCGGCGATGTCATCTACAGCCTTGCCTGCGCTGACGGCGTGACCCACGTTTAGGAGGTCCGCTAGTCGCCCCCGAACGTCGGAGGGGTTGAGGGTCATGTCCTCGTAGCGACTTATGAGGGTCCGGTCGGGGAAGAGTCGGTCGAGATCGGCAAGGATGCGGGCGTGTTCGACCCACTTCTCCGCGAAACTCCATGGGTCCTTGATCCCCCATGGCACTGCCAGGTGGGAGCGGTAGACCTCGCGGGGGTCTCTGATCAGCCCAACGACCGCGAGATGGGGCACGGCTTGGAGAAGCTGAAGACACCAGCGGGCGTGATCTGGCGTCTTCTCCCCCAAATGAATCGCTTCAGATGGCGAAAGGCCAACGACTAAAGCGTTGAACAGGTCCCATAGGTACGAATCATCAGGGAGACCGTCCACCAACACATGCGGTTGGATATCGAGCTCAGAAGAGGACTCGAGATCCGAGAACCATTGGAACGCAGCATGCGCGCTCTCTCTTGACAGCGGAGGTGGAAAGCGCTCGGCGATGGCGGCGGCATGGCGCCAGAAGTGTGTCTCCCGAGGAATCCAGACATGCTCGAGCTCCATGGCGAGACGCTGCAGCACGGTTGTCCCAGAACGGGCCATGCCAACCAGGAGAAAACGAACCTCGGGTCCCGGCGAGACCTCGACCCTCCCGCCTAACGCATCGCTCGGGGGACGTTTGTGGCGACTACTCACTGATGCCCCTCACGACCAAATTGCTTGCTCCCGTCAAAACTCGTATCCGAAGGCGTGCAGGTCGAGGGCAAACCTTCGCTCAACCACAGCACGTGAGGCCTCGTCGTAGTACGACCGGTAGTCATGCGTGCGACCCGGGGTGGGGTTGACTTGGGGCACGGCCTTGGTTCCAAGAGCGAGTTTTTCCATGACTACATCAAAGTCTGCCTGCAGATGCTCGAACCTGATTACAAAGTCGAGGTCATCATTCAACGCGGCTTCAAGATGCGCCGCCGGCTTGTCCAGGTCATCGCCAAACATCGCCTGTAGCCAGGGACCGAACCCCTCTTTCGCGGCTGTGGCCGCTCGAAGCTGACGAGGACTGCGATGGATGAAATGAGCAGGATTGTCGAGCTGTCTCACATAACGGCGCCTGGTCTTCTCGTAAAGAGAGACGACCGAGTCGAACGGATTCCTCACGCCGCAGAACTTGAAAAGCCCCTCGCTTTCCTCAGGAGTCAGGATGCCGTAGGTCAGCAATTGGCCGAGCCGCCCGTGTTTGGAGTCAACCAGGACCCGGCCATCTGCCTCCACGTTTTGTGCTGGAATGGTCTCCCCGTCGTAGTGATCCTGCAAGACCCGAATGATCGCGGTGGAGCCGGTTCGAGGTGTCGCGATGAACAGGTATCCCTTTGCTCGTGAGATGACTGGCATGGTCCCGATTGGAGAATAGGAAGCGAGCGGAGCTTAGATAGGGATGTCTCCCAGCCAACACGACCCTCCT
>Ga0299913_10004109_pt1 | contig 12135 bp, 10 predicted proteins | sample RVTome_9_FD_201360 | JGI IMG/M metagenome (GOLD analysis project Ga0299913, IMG submission 201360) | Soil microbial communities from uranium-contaminated site in the Upper Colorado River Basin, Wyoming, United States - RVT155D38 (version 2) ... | reverse complement strand
GGGCGGAGCCGTGGGCCTTGCCGGTGTTCTGCGCGTTCGGCGCGGGCCAGGCGATGATCGTCCGCAGGACGATGAGACTCGGCTGGTCGGTGACCTGCTCGGCCTTCTGCAGCGCCCGGTGGAGGGCAGGTACGTCCTCCTCGTACTTCTCGCCACCGTTGGTCCAGTCGACGGTCTGCACGTGCCAGCCGTAGGCCTCGTACCGCTTCGCCGTGTCCTCGGACAGCGCGATGTCGGTGTCGTCCTCGATCGAGATCTTGTTGGCGTCGTAGATCAGGGTGAGGTTGCCGAGCTGCTGGGTGCCGGCGAGCGACGACGCCTCGGACGCCACGCCCTCCTCGATGTCGCCGTCGCTGGCGAGGGCGTAGACCCGGTGGTCGAAGACCGACTCCCCGGGCGCGGCGTTCGGGTCGAGCAGGCCGTGCTCGCGCCGGGCGGCCATCGCCATCCCGACCGCGTTGCCGAGGCCCTGGCCGAGCGGGCCGGTGGTGGTCTCGACGCCCGCCGTGTGGCCGTGCTCGGGGTGGCCGGGGGTCTTGCTGCCCCAGGTCCGCAGCGCCTCGAGGTCGTCGAGCTCGAGACCCCAGCCGCCGAGGTACAGCTGGATGTAGAGCGTGAGGCTCGAGTGCCCGCACGAGAGCACGAACCGGTCGCGCCCGGGCCAGTGGGGATCGGCGGGGTTGTGCCGCATCACCTTCTGGAAGAGCAGGTAGGCCGCCGGCGCGAGGCTCATCGCCGTCCCGGGATGGCCGTTGCCGACCTTCTGCACCGCGTCCATCGCGAGCACCCGGACGGTGTCCACGGCCTTCGCGTCGAGATCGGTCCAGTCGAGTGTGGTCACAGGGGTCCTCTTCGTGCGTCGGGTGGGGTCCGGACGAGTGCGCCTCACGTGCGAGCCTACCCATGCGGGGCGATAGACTGCGAGGCGCATCAGCGCCCATCACCCGGCTCCCGTACCCGAGGACTCCCGTTGACATTCGTCGGCCATTCGGCCTCTGCGATCTCTCAGCCGCAGCCGACGCCAGCATCGGTCAAGGACGTCCTCGCGGCGTACGTCGGACTGATGAAACCGCGGGTCATCGAGCTGCTCCTGCTCACGACCGTGCCCGTCATGTTCTTCGCCCAGCGCGGCGTCCCCGACCTCGGCCTGGTGGTCGCGACCGTGGTCGGTGGCACCCTGTCGTCGGGGTCGGCCTCGGCGCTGAACTGCGTCTACGACCGCGACATCGACGAGCAGATGCGCCGCACCCGGCGCCGGGCGCTGCCCCGCCACATCGTGTCGCCGGTCTCGGCGACCGTGTTCGGCGTCGTGCTCGGCGTGCTGGCGACGGTGGTGCTCTGGACCTGGGTCAACCCGCTCTCGGCGATGCTCGCGCTCGCGGCGGAGGCGTTCTACCTGGTCGTCTACACGGTGCTGCTCAAGCGCCGCACGACGCAGAACATCGTCTGGGGCGGCCTCGCCGGCTGCTTCCCGGCCCTGATCGGCTGGACCGCCGTCACCGGTGAGCTGGCCTGGCCGCCGGTGGTGCTGTTCCTGGTCGTCTTCTTCTGGACCCCGCCCCACACCTGGGCGCTCGCCCTGCGCTACCGCGAGGACTACGCCAACGTCGACGTGCCGATGCTCCCCGTCGTCGCCCGTGCCGAGGTCGTGGGCCGCCAGATCGTGCTCTACTCCTGGGCCATGGTGGCGACCTCGTTGCTCCTGTGGCCGGTCGCGGGCACCGGCTGGGTCTACCCGCTCGCCGCTGCCGGGCTCGGCGCGGTCTTCCTGGTCGAGGCGCACCGGATGTGGCGCCGCACGCGTGGCACCGAGGACCTCACCGCGATCCAGCCGATGCGACTGTTCCACTCCTCGAACCTCTACCTCTCGCTGCTCTTCGTCGCGGTCGCGCTCGACCCGCTGCTCACCCGCTGACGGGACGCCACGGGAGAAGTTCAGAAAGTCCGCGCGGGGATGCAACCGATCCGGCGGCCACGACGTCGTACGAGGTGACAGCGTCTCTGTCCGCCCACGGGGGTGCGGATCAGGGCGCTGTCGCCATTTCTATGGCCCCGCCGCGGGTCGACGTGGCGCGCGGCAGCAGCGAGAGCAGCGCCCAGGTCATCGCGGCCGAGATCAGCGCGGCCCCGAGCAGGTGGAACGCGACCAGCACCACGGGCAGGTCCGTGGCGTGCTGCACGAACCCGATCGTCCCCTGGAGCAGCTGCACCGCGAGCAGCAGGAGTGCGGCCCGGCGGGCCGCGGCGGGAGCGGTCAGCACCAGCCCGACGGTGAGCCCGACGAACAGGAAGACGGCGTCGGCGTGCAGCTGGCTCACCTGCAGCGGGTCGAGGCCGGTGCGGGGGGAGTCGAGGTCGCCCGCGTGGGGCCCGGACCCGGTGACGACGGTGCCGACGTACAGCACCACCCAGCCGGCGGCGAGGACCACCCAGCCGAGGCGGCGCACCCCGGGGGAGGCGGCGGGCCGGGCCGGTCCGCGGAGCTCGTCGAGCAGCACCACGCAGACCCCGATGATCGCCATCGAGACGAGCAGGTGGAACGACACGATCCACGGGTTGAGGTCGGTGAGGACGGTGACCCCGCCGATCAGCGCCTGGGAGGGTACGCCGAGCGCGATCACGGTCGACAGCATGAGCGGCCGCCGGTCGGAGTCGGCGCGGCGGGACGCGACGAGCGCGGCCAGCCAGCAGGCGATCGCGATCGCGGCGAGCACGAACGTGAGCATCCGGTTCCCGAACTCGATCGCCCCGTGGATGCCGAGCTCACCGTGCGGCACGTAGGAGCCGTCGGTGCAGCGCGGCCAGGTGGGGCAACCGAGGCCCGACCCGGTCAGCCGGACGGCACCGCCGGAGACGACGATCCCGATGTTGGCGACCAGGTTGGCGACGGCCAGCGGCCACAGCAGCCGCGGCAGCGCGGCGAGGCTCACTCCCATCGGAACGTCCTCGCCGTGAGCGCAGTGCCGACCGCACCCCACGCCAGCAGCACCAGCAGCTCGACGCCGGGGAACGTGCCCGACGAGAGCGCGGCCCGCATCGCCTCGCCGAGCGCGCCCGAGGGCAGCCACTGGGCGACCGAGCCGAAGCCGCCGTACGACGACGCGGGCAGCACCACGGCGCCGCCGGCGAGCAGCAGGAGGTACACCAGGTTGGCGGCGGCGAGCGTCGCCTCGGCCCGCAGCACACCCGCCAGGAACAGTCCGAGCGCGGCGAACGCGAACGTGCCGGCCAGCGCCGCGAGCACGAACCAGAGCGCACCGGCGCCGCCGGGTGCGGGCTGCCAGCCGAGCGCGAGCCCGACCCCGCCGATCACGACCAGCTGGCCGAGCTCGACGAGCAGGAGCGCGCCGACCTTGCCGAGCAGGAGCCCGGAGCGGGGGAGGGGCGAGCTGCCGAGCCGCTTCAGCACGCCGTAGCGCCGCTCGAAGCCGGTTGCGATCGCGAGCGATGTGAACGCGGTCGACATCACCGCGAGGGCCAGCACCCCGGGGGTGAGGACGTCGACCGGGCGGCTGCCGAGGTCGAGGCCGAGCCGGTCGGCGCCGACGACCGCGCCCACGAGCACGATCACCGGGATGACGACGGCCAGCAGCAGCTGCTCGCCGTTGCGGACCAGCAGCCGCGACTCCATCGAGGCCTGCGCCAGCACCATCCGCGGGAACGGCGCCGCGCCGGGCCGGGGAGCGAAGCCGGTCACGGGGCGAGCTCCCGCCCCGTGAGCTCGAGGAACACGTCCTCGAGCGTCCGCTGGCCGAGGGACAGGGTCTCAGGCAGCACGTCGTGCTCCTCGCACCAGGCCGACACCTTGGCCAGCGTGGTCGAGTCGGCAGGCCCGGTCACCAGCAGGCTGACGTCGTCGAGCTGGGTGACCTCGATGTGGTCCCCGAGCCGCGTCCGCAGCGACTCCGGCGCACCCGCGGGGAACGGCTTCGTCACCACCAGCCGGATCGTCGAGACCGTGCCGCCGCGGGTGAGCTCCAGCGGCGTACCGCTCACCACGAGCCGGCCCCGGTCGATGATGTGCACCTGGTCGGCGAGCCGCTCGGCCTCCTCCATGTAGTGCGTGGTCAGCACGACGGTCACGCCGTCGGCACGGAGCTCCGCCAACAGCTCCCAGGTCGTACGTCGAGCCTGCGGGTCCATCCCCGCGGTCGGCTCGTCCACGAACACCAGCTCCGGCCGCCCGACGAGCGCCATCGCGAGCCCGAGCCGCTGCTGCTGGCCGCCGGAGAGCCGGCGATAGGGAGTGCGACCGCAGTCGGCGAGGCCCAGCCGCGCGCTCAGCACGTCGGTGTCGAACGGGTGCGCGTGCAGCCGTGCGACGTGATCGAGCATCTCCCGGGCACGGACCCCCGACCAGGCGCCACCGGACTGGAGCATCACCCCGATCCGCGGCAGCAGGTCGCGCCGGTCGCGGCGCGGGTCGCGGCCGAGCACCCGGACGGTGCCGCCCTGGGGGCTCCGGTAGCCCTCGCACGTCTCGAGCGTGGTGGTCTTGCCGGCGCCGTTCGGGCCGAGCACGGCCGTGATGGTGCCGCGTTCGACGGTCAGCGACAGGTCGTCGACGGCGAGAGTGTCGCCGTACCGCATCACCAGGCCCTCGATCTCGACGGCGTCAGCGGCGGCGGGCACGGATGAAGTGTAGGAACGCGCGTCAGACCTCGACGTCGTCGGGGGCTTCCTCGTCCTGGAGGGTCGTGTCGGAGAACACGCCCGGCGGCTCGCGCCAGGTGTCGGTGTCGCCGGCCTCGGCCGCCCGGAGCGCGGCGTGGACCCGGGCGGGCGTGCACGGGATGTCGACGTGGCGGACCCCGAGGTGGGACAGCGCGTCGACCACCGCGTTCTGGACGGCGGGCGTCGCGCCGATCGTCGCGGCCTCGCCGATCCCCTTGACGCCGAGGTCGTTGTAGGGCGTCGGCGTCTCGGTGCTGTGGGCCTCGACCATCGTGGTGTCGGCCGCGGTCGGCAGGGCGTAGTCGGCGAACGTCGACGTGAGCGGGGTGCCCTCGGCGTCGTAGACGAACTCCTCCCACAGGGCCTGGCTGATGCCCTGCACCGCGCCGCCGTGCTGTTGGCCGGCGACGAGCATCGGGTTGACGACCCGGCCGCAGTCGTCGACGGCGATGTGACGCAGCGGGGTGACGAGGCCGGTCTCGGTGTCGACCTCGACCACGGCGACGTGGGTGCCGAACGGGAACGTCGCGTGCTCCTGCTTGAAGTCGGAGCTGACGACCAGCGGCTCACCGCGCTCGGCGGCCTTGGCGGCGAGGTCGGCCCAGCTGACCGAGCTCGTGGGCACGCCCCGGACGGCGAGCCCGCCGTCGGCGACCTCCACGTCGTCGGCGGCCGCCTCCAACAGCTCGGCCGCAAGGTCGCGCGCGCGCTCCAGCAGCTCGGTGGCCGCCTGCGACACGGCCTGGCCACCCATCTGCAGCGACCGGGCGCCGCCCGTGCCGCCGCCGCGCGGGACGACCGCGGTGTCGGACTGCTCGTAGGTGATCCGGTCGAGGTCGAGCCCCAGCCGGTCGGCGACGATCATCGAGAACGCCGTCGCGTGACCCTGGCCGTGGGCCGACGTCCCGGCCCGGACCGTCGCGGAGCCGTCGTCGTGGATCTCCACGACGCCGAGCTCCCGACCCCCGAAGCCGGTGATCTCGACGTACGACGCGAGGCCGATGCCGAGCTGCCGGACGTCGCCCGCCTCCCGGCGGCGGGCCTGCTCGGTGCGGGCGCCCTCGACGTCGGCCAGCCGGAGCGCCTCGGTCAGCGGCAGGTCGTAGTCGCCCGAGTCGTACGTCGCGCCGGCGTGCGTCTCGAACGGGAACTCGTCGGGCGCGATGAAGTTGCGGCGCCGGATCTCCTCCGGCGCGAGGTCGAGCTCGTCGGCCGCCAGGTCGAGCAGCCGCTCCAGCAGCGCCGCCGCCTCGGGGCGCCCGGCTCCGCGGAACGCCCCCACCGGGCTGGTGTTGGTCACGACGCTCAGCCCGTCCCACCGCACACGGGGGATCCGGTAGGGCCCCTGGCCCATGGTGCGGGTCGAGCCGGCGGCGAAGCTGCCGCCGAAGCCCGCGTAGGAACCGCAGTCGCCGACCACGCGCGCCCGCAGCCCGGTGATCCGGCCGTCGCGGGTGAGTCCCAGCTCGGCGTACTGCACCTGGCCGCGGCCGTGCATCGAGAGCATCGCCTCGCTGCGGGTCTCGGTCCAGGCGACCGGTCGGTCGAGCGCCAGAGCGGCGCCGACGATGGCGGCATGGTCGGGCGAGATGCCGGCCTTGCCGCCGAACGCCCCGCCGACGTGGGGAGCCACGACCCGGATCTCCAACTTGTCGATCCCGGTGAACTTCGCGAACAGCCGCTGGCCGAGGTGCGGGTGCTGGGTCGAGACCCAGACGGTCAGCCGGTGCCCGGCTTCGTCGGGGGTCGGGTCGGCCAGGATCGCGTTGCCCTCGATCGGCGCGGTCGCGACCCGGTTGTTCTCGATCCGGGCGCGGACCACGACCTCGGCGTCGTCGAGCGGGTCGCCCTCGCCGAGCCGGCGGATCGCGATGTTGCGGGGGAGCTCGGCGTGGATCTCGGGCGCACCCTCGTCGGCCGCGGCCTCCGGGTCGACGACGACCGGGAGCGCGTCGTAGTCGACGTCGACCAGCTCCGCCGCGTCGACCGCCTGGGCGCGGGTCTCCGCGACCACCAGGGCCACGGGATCGCCGACGTACCGCACCCGGTCGCCCGTCAGGGCGAACCGCGGCACCGCGTCGTTGGCCTGCGCGAACATCGGGACCGGCTGCTCGCCCAGCTCGGCCGCGGTGAAGACGCCCACCACACCGGGGGCGGCCAGCGCCTCGCTCGGGTCGATCGCGGTCACGTCGGCGTGGGCCAGCGGGCTGCGCACGAACACCGCGTGGAGCACGTCGGTCCGGCCCCGCGCGAGGTTGTCGACGAACGTGCCCCGGCCGCGGAGCAGCTCGGGGTCCTCCACGCGACGGACGGCGGTGCCGAGGATCGATCCAGCCATGGCGTCGACACTAGTGGCGGGCCGCGAGCCGTCGCGCTGCCTCCCCGGCTCGTCAGGAGCGAGCGAGTAAGGCGAACCTTACTTGAACCACTCCCATCATTAACGGCACACTGGTGTTGTGGAAATCCTCGAGGAGCGCCCGACCCGGGATCGCGTGGCACGCGCGATCCTGGTGAGCGGACCCTCGACCGCCGCCGCACTGGCCGAGCAGCTGGCTCTGACGCCGGCCGCCGTGCGGCGCCACCTCGACCACCTCGTCACCGAGGGCACGGTCGAGGCCCGCGACCAGAAGGTCTACGGCCACCGCGGCCGAGGCCGGCCCGCGAAGGCGTTCGCCCTCACCGAGAGCGGCCGCGACGCGTTCGACCAGGCCTACGACGACCTGGCCGCCGACGCGCTCAGGTTCCTCGCCGAGACGGCCGGTGAGGACGCCGTCCTGGAGTTCGCCCGGCGCCGGATGTCGTTCATCGAGCGCGACTACCGGCACGTCGTCGCCGAGGACGCCACGCTGTCGCCCGCCGAGGCGCTCGCGAAGGTCTTCAGCGACGAGGGCTACGCCGCCAACGTGCGCAAGCTCCCCCTGGTCGACCAGCGGAGTGTCGGCGAACAGCTGTGCCAGCAGCACTGCCCGGTCGCCCACGTCGCGCAGGAGTTCCCGCAGCTGTGCGAGGCCGAGACCGAGGCCATCGGCCGGATCCTCGGCACCCACGTCCAACGACTCGCGACGATCGCCCACGGCGACGGCGTCTGCACCACGTGCATCCCCGATGTCACCAAGGAGAGGAAGACGCAGTGACCTCCATCGAAGAGCTCAACCCCGAACTCAAGGGGCTGCGCGAGCGCTACCAGTTCGGCTGGGCCGACAGCGACGTCGCCGGCGCGGCTGCCAAGCGCGGCCTGAGCGAAGAGGTCGTCCGCGACATCTCCTCGAAGAAGAACGAGCCGCAGTGGATGCTCGACCTGCGCCTGAAGGGCCTCAAGCTCTTCCACCGCAAGCCGATGCCCACCTGGGGCTCGGACCTCTCGGACATCGACTTCGAGAACATCAAGTACTTCGTCCGCTCCAGCGAGAAGCAGGCGGCGACCTGGGAGGACCTCCCCGAGGACATCAAGAACACCTACGACAAGCTGGGCATCCCGGAGGCGGAGAAGCAGCGCCTGGTCTCCGGCGTCGCTGCGCAGTACGAGTCGGAGGTCGTCTACCACTCGATCCGCGAGGACCTCGAGGAGCAGGGCGTGCTCTTCCTCGACACCGACACGGCGCTCCGCGAGCAGCCGGAGCTCTTCCGGGAGTACTTCGGCACCGTCATCCCGGTCGGCGACAACAAGTTCGCCGCGCTCAACACCTCGGTGTGGTCGGGCGGCTCGTTCATCTACGTGCCGAAGGGTGTGCACGTCGACATCCCGCTGCAGGCCTACTTCCGGATCAACACCGAGAACATGGGCCAGTTCGAGCGGACGCTGATCATCGTCGACGAGGACGCCTACGTGCACTACGTCGAGGGCTGCACCGCGCCCATCTACTCCTCCGACTCGCTGCACAGCGCCGTCGTGGAGATCATCGTCAAGAAGGGCGGCCGCTGCCGCTACACGACCATCCAGAACTGGTCGAACAACGTCTACAACCTCGTCACCAAGCGGGCGACCTGCGAGGCAGGCGCCACCATGGAGTGGGTCGACGGCAACATCGGCTCCAAGGTCACGATGAAGTACCCCGCCGTCTACCTCATGGGCGAGCACGCGAAGGGCGAGACGCTCTCGATCGCGTTCGCCGGCGCGGGCCAGCACCAGGACGCCGGCGCCAAGATGGTGCACGCGGCGCCCCACACGTCGAGCTCGATCCTGAGCAAGTCGGTCGCGCGCGGCGGTGGCCGCACGTCGTACCGCGGGCTGATCCAGATCAACGAGGGCGCCCATGGCTCGAAGTCCAACGTGCTGTGCGACGCGCTGCTGGTCGACCAGATCAGCCGCTCCGACACCTACCCCTACGTCGACATCCGCGAGGACGACGTGTCCATGGGGCACGAGGCGAGCGTCTCGAAGGTCAGCGAGGACCAGCTGTTCTACCTGATGTCGCGCGGCATGGCCGAGGACGAGGCGATGGCGATGATCGTCCGCGGCTTCGTCGAGCCGATCGCCAAGGAGCTGCCGATGGAGTACGCCCTCGAGCTCAACCGCCTGATCGAGCTGCAGATGGAGGGAGCCGTGGGGTGACGCGCTTCGCGCGTCTCCCACGGATCCCCGGCGGCGCTCCGCGCCGCCCATGGCACCGCGCGTGCCGGACCTACGTTTCCACCCAGAGAGCTGATCCGTGACACTGACTGAATCCATGGCTGACGCCCTCGAGATGTCGAGGGTGCACTCCCACTTGCATCCCCAGGGGTCGTTCGACGTGGCCGACCACGCCGTCCCGACGGGCCGTGAGGAGATCTGGCGGTTCTCGCCGCTGAAGCGTCTTCGCGGCCTGCACGCGGACGCCGGGTTCGGCGCCTCGACCACCAAGGTCGAGTGGAACACCCCCGACGGGGTCCGCGTGGCGTCCGTCGACGGCGACGAGGCGCGCGCGCTGCGCGGCATCTCCGGCCTGGTGCCCAACAACCGCTTCACCGCCCGGGTGCTGGCCGAGGTCCCGTCGACCCTGCTGATCGACGTGCCCGCCGACCTCGAGGCCGCCGAGCCGGTGCTGGTCGAGCTGACCGGAGCCGACGCCGCCGGGACCGAGGCCGGCCACGTCGCGCTCCGGTTCGGGGCGCACAGCCGGGCCACCGTGGTGCTCAACCACACCGGCAGCGCCTCGCTGGCGCAGGTCGTGGAGATCGCCGTCGGTGACGGTGCCGACGTCACGGTCGTCTCGCTCCAGGACTGGGCCGACGACGCCGTCCACCTCACCCACACGCAGGCCCGCGTCGGCCGCGACGCGTTCTACAAGCACGCGGCGATCAGCTTCGGTGGCGACGTCGTCCGGATGGACGCCAACGTGACCTACGACGGCCCGGGCGGCAGCGCCGAGATGCTCGGCCTCTACTTCGCCGACGAGGGCCAGCACATCGAGCACCGGCTGTTCGCCGACCACACCGCGCCCCGCACCCGCAGCCGCGTGAGCTACAAGGGCGCACTGCAGGGCCGGGGCGCCCACACGGTCTGGGTCGGCAACGTGCTGATCCGCAAGATCGCGGAAGGCATCGACACCTACGAGGAGAACCGGAACCTCGTCCTCACCGACGGCTGCCAGGCCGACTCCATCCCCAACCTGGAGATCGAGACCGGGGAGATCACGGGCGCCGGCCACGCGTCGGCGACCGGTCGCTTCGACGACGAGCAGCTCTTCTACCTGCGGTCGCGCGGGATCGAGGAGCACGAGGCGCGCCGGCTGGTCGTGCACGGCTTCTTCAACGACCTGATCCGCAAGATCGGCGTCCCCGCCATCGAGGAGAAGTTGGTCGCGACCGTCGAGGCCGAGCTCGCCAAGAACGTGGGGGGCATCCTTGGAGACGCCTCGTCCCTCGGCTCCTCAGGAACCGAGGAGCGTGAGTGATGGCCTTCGAACGAGCCTGTTCCCTCGAGGACGTCGCCGAGGACGAGGCGCTGGGCGTGACGCTCGGGGCCTACGAGGTCGCGGTCGCCCGCCACGGCGTGGAAGTCTTCGCCGTCGAGAACATCTGCAGCCACGCGGCGGTCGCTCTCTCGGAGGGCGAGGTCACAGTGTCTGATTTCGGGGCTTGCACCGTCGAGTGCTGGCTGCACGGCTCGCGCTTCGACCTCCGCACCGGCAAGCCCACCGGGCTCCCGGCCACCGAGCCCGTGGCCACCTTCCCCGTCGACGTCCGCACCAACGCTGACGGCAGCACGGACGTCTACGTCGACACCACGACCACCCTGAACGGAGTGACCCCGCAGTGAGCACGTTGGAGATCAAGGACCTGCACGTCAGCGTCGACACCGAGGACGGCCCCAAGGAGATCCTCAAGGGGGTCACGCTGACCATCCGCGCCGGCCAGGTGCACGCGATCATGGGCCCGAACGGGTCCGGCAAGTCGACCCTGGCCTACTCGATCGCCGGTCACCCGAAGTACACCATCACGCGCGGCACCGTCACCCTCGACGGCGCGGACGTGCTCGCGATGACCGTCGACGAGCGCGCCCGGGCCGGGCTGTTCCTGGCCATGCAGTACCCCGTGGAGGTGCCCGGTGTCTCCGTGGCCAACTTCCTGCGGACCGCGAAGACCGCGATCGACGGCGAGGCTCCCAAGCTGCGCACGTGGATCAAGGACGTCAACGGTGCGATGGTGCAGGCGGGCCTCGACGAGACGTTCTCGCAGCGCAACGTCAACGAGGGCTTCTCCGGTGGCGAGAAGAAGCGTCACGAGATCGCGCAGCTCGAGCTGCTCGACCCGTTGGTCGCGATCCTCGACGAGACCGACTCGGGCCTCGACATCGACGCGCTCAAGGTCGTGTCCGAGGGCGTGAACCGGTTCGCCCAGGACGACGACAAGGCGGTGCTGCTGATCACGCACTACACCCGGATCCTGCGCTACATCACGCCCGACTTCGTGCACGTCTTCGTCGCCGGCCGGATCGCCGAGGAGGGCGGTCCGGAGCTCGCCGACCAGCTCGAGGCCGAGGGGTACGAGAAGTACACGAAGGCCGCCGTATGACCCTGCCCGGCCTGCTCCCCGATCTGGAGGTCCTGCGCAAGGACTTCCCGATCCTGGCGCGCACGGTCGCGGGCGGTCAGCCGCTGGTCTACCTCGACAGCGCCAACACCTCGCAGAAGCCGCAGGTCGTCATCGACACGATGGTCGACCACCTCGAGCGCCACAACGCGAACATCGCCCGCGCCATGCACACCCTGGGTGCGGAGTCGACCGAGGCGTTCGAGGGGGCCCGCGACAAGGTCGCCGGCTTCATCGGCGCCCCGTCACGCGACGAGGTGATCTTCACCAAGAACGTCACCGAGGGGCTCAACCTGCTGTCCAACACGTTCGCGTGGGCCGACGGCGACCTGCGCGTGGGGCCGGGTGACGAGGTCGTCATCACGGAGATGGAGCACCACTCCAACATCGTGCCGTGGCAGCTGCTCACGGAGCGCACCGGGGCGACGCTGCGCTGGTTCGGGATCACCG
>Ga0299913_10004108_pt1 | contig 12136 bp, 13 predicted proteins | sample RVTome_9_FD_201360 | JGI IMG/M metagenome (GOLD analysis project Ga0299913, IMG submission 201360) | Soil microbial communities from uranium-contaminated site in the Upper Colorado River Basin, Wyoming, United States - RVT155D38 (version 2) ... | reverse complement strand
AGCCCGGAAGCTGCGCCGAACACCCCCACGCTGCACCTCTTCGCCATGACGATCGGGGGATAGCCAGCCAGCCAGCCGGTCCGGGACACCGGGGCGATGCTGGCCTGCGTCCGAGAGAACGCCACGCCCTAACCGGACCGGGGGACGGCCTTGCGACGGCACCCTGGATCGGAGAGCCGGGCGCAGCGAGAGCGTTACCGGAGGGGGACGAGCTGGTCGCGGCACACCGCGGCCGGCTCGTAGATGCGCGTGCCGTTCAGATCACCCGGGGCTGCCGGGCCACCAGTGCGCGATCGGCACCGCGGACAGCCGCGCTCCAAAGGGTGCGCCCGCGCAGCGGCGACAGCGGCCGGCCGGTTCCACACGGGCATGCGGCGCCGACCTCCTCGAACAGTCCGCAGCAGCGAATCTTCGAGCGCGTCGGCCTGCCCGACCGCCATTGCGACCGGTGTAAGGCTGTCGAACAACCTTGTGTAAGACTGTTATACAATGTACGGTTGCGGCCCATGGAGGAGAAGATCGAGGTCGTCGCGTTCGCTTGCCGCGGCACCCTGGTCGACTGGAGGGGTGCGATTGAGTCGGTGGCCTATGAATTGGCTCGCCGCAACGGCGACAGCCCGCTCGATCGCGGCGCCGCCCTGGGCCGGCGCGTGGAGAAGCTGGCAGACCGTCACGGGCTCGCGCGGGGCTTCGAACGGCTCGCCGATGAGCGCGGCTATCGGGGCGAGGAGAGCGGCGACGAGTCCCTCGCCCGCGTGATTGCCATGGCGCGCCCGCTGCCCGGCGCCCTCGAGGCCGTGGCGCTCGCGGTCCGGTCCGTGAAACGGGTGGTAGCCGTCTCTCGCGCCGAAACCGTCGGCGCGCTGCATCCGTTCGGCGCGGCGTTCGAGGCCGTGGTCGCGGATCTGCGCCCGCTCGACCCCTCGCTCGAAGCAATCCTGTACGTGAGTGCCGCCGACTGGCGGCGCGTGGAGGCGCGGCGCCGCGGCATGCGGGCCGCCGCGCCGGACGAGCTGGGACGCGCGCTCGCCACCCGCACGCCGCGGCCGACCATACTGGTCGTCTGATGAGCGGGCTCGCGGTCCAGCCGATCTCCACGACGGAGGCCGTCGTCGCTTCGTTGCGTGCGCGCATCCTCGACGGCAGGATCGAGCCCGGCGTGCGAGTCACCGAGTTGGAGCTGGCGATGGAGTTCGGCGTCGCCCGGCCGACCGTGAGGGCTGCGATCCAGACCCTCTGCCACGAGGGACTGCTCGTCCGCGAGCGCAACCGGAGCGCACACATCCCCGTGCTGACCCGTGATGAGATCCTCGACCTGTTCTCGGTGCGCATCCCCCTGGAGTGCCTCGTGGTACGCCAGGTGCTCGAGCGTGGCGCGCCGCTCACGCTGGCGCGCGAGGCGATGGCGGTGATGGAGGCCCTGCCCGACGACGCCGGCTGGAGCCAGGTCGTCGCGGCCGACGGCGCGTTCCACCACGCGCTCGTCAGCGCGGTCGGCTCGCCGCGCCTAGAGCGTCTGTACGGCTCCCTGAGCGGCGAGATCCGGCTCTGTGTCGCCCAGTTGCGGCCGAGCTGGGCGTCGCCGTCGGCGATCGGGCACGAGCATCACGAGGTGCTCAACGTGCTGGAGTCGGGCGACGTGCAGGCCGCCGAGGCGCGGATGACGGCGCACCTCGAGCGCGCCGTGCGCGACCTCACGGGCTGACGCCGGCGCCCATGGCGCGCAGGCGGGCCGGCTCACCGTGCCAGGCCGCGTCGAGGATCGCCTCGAGGGCTTCGACGTCCAACCGCCGCGGGTTGTTGTCGATGAGGCGCTTGATTCCGACGGACTGCTCCGCCATCGTGCGCAGGTTGCCGCGCGCGACCCCGATCTCGGCCAGCGAGCTGGGCAGTCCGATCGTCTGCCCCAACGCGTGGGCTTGCGACACCGCGTCGCCGCCCATCAGAGACGAGAGCTCCGCGATCTCGTCCGGACGCGCCGACCGGTTGTATTCCATGACGTAGGGCAGCAGCAGCCCCGTCCCCAGCCCGTGCGACGTGTGTGTGGCCGCGCCGAGCGCGAACTGCAGCGCGTGCGCGGCGCTGACGCCGGAGTTGCCGAATGCGATCCCGGCCAGCAGCGAGCCGTACAGCATGCCGGTCCGGGCCTCGAGGTCGGACCCGTCCTCGACCGCGCGCTCGAGGTTGCGGAAGACGTGGCGCGCGGCGGTCACCGCCAGCGTGTCCGAGAGCAGGTTCTTGCCGACCTGCGGGCGACCGAGCACGAGCTCCGGCGTCGGCTCCTCGCGCGCCGCCATGAACGATTCGACCGCGTGTGCGAGCGCGTCGATGCCCGAGTGCGCGGTCACGGTGGGCGGGGCGCCGATCGATAGCAGCGGGTCGCAGATCGCGTGGCGGGGGATCAGGTGCGGGCTAGCGACGCCGACCTTCATCTCCGCCGAGGGGTCGGTGATGACCGCGACGGGCGTCGCTTCGGAGCCGGTGCCGGCAGTGGTCGGAAGCGCGACCAGCGGCACGATCGGGCCGGGCACGGACTGGACGGCGTAATAGTCGGTCAGCGGCGCGCCGTGCGCGAGCAGCAGGGCGGTGACCTTCGCGAGGTCGATCACGCTGCCGCCGCCGACGGCGACGATCACGTCAGGCTCCGTCGCCGCTCCCAGCGCCGCGGCCGCGTCGACCGCGGAGCTCGGGACGTCGACGGCCGCCTCCGTGAAGACCGTGGCGTCCATCGCGGAGAGCGACTCGACGACGGTGGCGAAGCCCGGGGTGCCCGCGATGATCGGGTCCGTGATCACAAGGACGCGGCGGCCGTAGCCCGCGGCGACGCGCCCGGCGGCCTCCGCCATGCCGGTCCCGAAGAGCACCTGCGAGGGGGCGCGTAGGACGGCGAAGTCGGTCATCGGTCGGCCTCCAGGAATGTGGTCAGCAGTCGGTTGAACTCGGCGGTGTGCTCCAGCGACGCGGCGTGGCCGCAGCGGCCGAAGGCGCAGCCGCGAACGTCCGGCAACAGCTCCAGCAGTGGCAGGAAGGCGTCGCGCAGCGGCACGACGCGGTCCTGCGCGCCGTGCACGAGCAGCACGGGCACGGAGATGCCCGCCAGCTCCTCTCGCGTCAGCGACAGGTCGTCGACCCAGCGCTGGCGCGGCGCGGGGAACAGCTCGGGGTACCAGGGCTGGGCGACGGTCGCCTGCCGGCGCGCCTCGATCGCGTCTGGCGTCGCCGCCCTCGGGTCGAAATTGATCAGTTCGATGAGCGCCTGCGCCGCCTCGAGGCTCGGCGTGGTGTACCCCCACAGCTCGTCGAGCCCAGCCGGCAGCGCCATGGGATGCCCCATCGATCCCACCGCGACCACGCGAGTGACCGCATCCGGGCGTGCGCGCGCGAGCGCCAGCGCGATCGCCCCGCCGGCCGAGTTGCCCACGACCGCGAACGACGAGATCCCGAGCGAGTCGACCAGCTCGAGCGCCTGCTCCGTCCACGCCGACCGGAATGAGCCGGAGGGCCGCGGGCCGGCGCCGAACCCGAGCAGGTCGGGCGCGATCACCCGATGGTGCGGGGCGAGCGCGGCGATCAGCGGCGCCCACGCCGCGGCCGTCGTCCCCGGGCCGGAGCCGTGCAGCAGCAGCACGGGCGGCCCGGAGCCTTCGGCGAGCATCGGACGGCGCTCAGGCCGGGACGGCGGCCCGCTCGAGCACGTTCATGAACGCGCGTGACCACTCGGGCATGTCCGGCCAGCCGCGGCACGAGACCATGTTCCCGTCGACGCAGTCGGGCTCGTCGACGACGGTCGCGCCGGCGTTCTCCATGTCGCCCTTGAGCGGCGGGAACGCCGCTGTCGTACGGCCGCGCAGCAGCCCGTAGACCGCCGGTACCTGGGGGCCGTGGCAGATCGTTCCGACCGGCAGGTTCTGCTCGAAGAAGTGCTCCGTGATCCGGCGGACGTCGGCGTCGGTGCGGATGTACTCGGGCGCGCGGCCGCCCGGGATGACGAGGCCGACGTAGTCGGCCGGGTCGACCTCGGCGAACGTGACGTCGACCGGCAGCTTGCGCCCGAACTTCTCGGTGTAGGCGTCCGACTCGCGGTCGAAGTCGTGGATCACGAGCTGGACGTCGCGGCGCGTGAGCGCCGCCACGTCGGCGATGTAGCCGGCCTCCCGGAGCCGGTAGATCGGGTACATCGCGTCGAGCTCCTCGGCGGCGTCGCCGACGAGCACGAGCACCTTCTGCTGCGACACGGAACCTCCCTCCTGTTGGGTCAGTCGAATGCGAAGTACTTGGGCTCGAGGAACTCGAGCAGGCCGTGGTGGCCGCCCTCGCGGCCGATGCCGCTCTGCTTGGCGCCGCCGAACGGCGCCGCCGGGTCCGAGACCACGCCGCGGTTGAGGCCCACCATGCCGGTCTCGATCCGCTCGCCGACCGCCATCGCGCGTCGCAGGTCGCGGCTGAACACGAACGCCACCAGCCCGTGCTCGGTGTCGTTGGCGAGCGCGAGCGCCTCGTCGTCGTCGGCGAAGGTCATGATCGGCGCCACCGGGCCGAACACCTCCTCGGCGAGCATCGCGCTCCCCGACTGGACGTTGTCGAGCACCGTCGGCGGATAGAAGAACCCGGGTCCGGGCAGGCGCTCACCGCCGGTGCGCACGCGCGCGCCGCGATCGACCGCGTCGGCCACGAGGCGCTCGACCTTGTCGCGCGCGGCCGCGTTGATCAGCGGCCCAAGCTGCGCCCCGTCGGTGAACCCGTTCCCGACGCGCACCGCGGCCATGGCATCGACCAATCCCGACGTGAAGGCCTCGGCCACCGCCTCGTGGACGAGGAACCGGTTCGCGGCCGTGCATGCCTCACCGCCGTTGCGCATCTTGGCCGCCATCGCTCCCTGGATCGCGACGTCGATGTCCGCGTCGTCCAGGACCAGGAACGGCGAGTTGCCCCCGAGCTCCATCGACGCGCTGATCACCTGCGGCGCGCACAGCTCGAGCAGGCGGCGGCCGACCGCGGTGGAGCCCGTGAACGACAGCTTCCGCAGGCGCGGGTCGCTCAGGATGGCTTCGGCGAGCGGGGCCGGCTCGTCGGTGCAGACCACGTTGACGACGCCCTGCGGGACACCCGCCTCTTCGAGCATCCGCACGATCGCGAGCGCCGTGAGCGGCGTCTCCTGGGCCGGCTTGAGCACCACCGTGCATCCCGCGGCGAGCGCCGGCCCGAGCTTGCGAGTGGCCATGGCGGCGGGGAAGTTCCAGGGCGTGATCAACAGCGCGATGCCGATCGGTGCGTGCGCGACGAGCATCCGGTTGGCGCCGCCGGGGGCGATCGCGAAGTCGCCGTTGGCGCGCACGGCCTCTTCCGAGAACCACCGCAGGAACTCGGCGGCGTACGCGGTCTCGCCGCGCGCCTCGGACAGCGGCTTGCCCATCTCACGCACGATCAGGTGGGCGATCTCGTCGGTGCGCGCGGACATCAGGTCGAACGCGCGACGAAGGATCTCCGCGCGCTCCCGCGGAGCGCGGTCGGCCCAATCCGTCGCGGCGGCCGCCGCGACGTCGACGGCGGCGACCCCGTCCTCCGGCGCGGCGGATTCCAGCGAGCCGACGACGGATCCGTCGGCGGGATCGAGCACGGCGAACCGCCGTCGTTCAGTGGCGATGGCCATGGCCCAGACCCTAGCGCGCGGGTGATAGGAAATGCAAGAGACACGGGAGATGTTGACAATCAATGCAAGAACCTCGTAAGTTCTTTGCAGGCGGGTGCAAGGTTGCCAGGCCGCCGGCTGTCGGGAGCAGGCCCAACGCGTTGGAGGTGGAGTGCATGAAGGGGAGATTCCAGGTCGCGGCGGCGCTCGTCGCGGCGGCCGCAGCGCTCACGCTCGTCGCCTGTGGCGGCGGTGACGACGAAGGCGGTGCGTCGACTGCGGCCACCGACGCGACCAGCAAGCTGTCCAGTGAGCCGATGACGCTCACGTTCCTCTGGTTCGAGTGGCCCCCCGCGCAGGCCCTCGAGGAGCTGGGCAAGGAGTACACGAAGGAGCGTCCGAACGTGACCGTCAAGGTCAACACCGTGCCGAACGCGCAGTGGCACGACGCGATCTTCACCCAGTTCGCGGCGCGCAAGACGAACTTCGACATGCCGATCCTCGACTCGCAGAACATCGGCGAGGCCGTCGAGAACGGGTCGATCGTCGACATGACGGACTTCGTCAAGGAGAACATCGACACGTCCGTGTACGACCCGTACTTCCTCGCGGCGTACGGCCAGTACCCGCAGGCCCAGACCGGCGAGCCCAATCCCGACGCGAAGACCTACGGGCTGCCGCTGCTCGGCGACACGTGGTCGATGATCTGGCGCAAGGACCTGATGGGCGACGAGCCGCCCGCCACGTGGGAGGAGATGATCGCCGCCGCCGAGAAGTGCCAGGACGAGAACCCCGGCATGAGCGGCCTCGCGTTCCACCAGGCCGGCTCGAGCGACGCCGCGGCGGTCACGTACAACGTCATGAACGCGCTCTACGGCGGCGAGCTGTGGGACGCGGGCAACCGCAAGATCGAAGGCGTCATCAACAACGACGCCGGCAAGAAGGCGATCGACGTCCTCGTCAATCAGATGGTCCCGCTCGCGCCCAAGGGCTCGAACAACTGGTTCATCGACGAGGTCAACGCCGCGATCAGCCAGGGCAACGTCTGCGTCGGCTTCCAGTGGATCGCCGCCATGGGCGGCCTGCTCGATCCGAAGAGCTCGGAGCTGGGCAAGACGAGGGAGGCGATCCTCGAGAAGCTGGCGTTCGCCCCGCTGCCCCCGCAGGAGACCGACAAGGTGCCGCTCGGCGGCATGGGCCTCCACGTCTCGCGCTACATCCCGGAGGAGAAGCAGGCCGAGGCGCTGAACTTCATCAAGTGGTTCCAGACGCCCGAAGCCCAGAAGAAGTGGGCGCAGCTCGGCGGCGTCCCGGCGCGCAACGACGTCCTCCAGTCACCCGAGTTCCTCGAGACCCAGCCGTACAACCAGGTGTTCACCGACTCGGTTCCGCGGCTGAAGGACTTCTGGAACCTGCCCGAGTACGCCAAGCTCCTGAACGTCCACTCGACCCAGGTCAACGCCGCGATCTCCGGCACCGAGGAGCCGGACGCGGCGCTCGACAACCTGGCGGCGGAAGAGCAGGCGATCCTCGACGAGAGCGGCGAATAGGGGACCCTCCACAGGAGGCCGGGATGGGGACGCCCGGCCTCCTGCCCTGACCTGAACGAATGGCCGATACGCTCGAATCACCACCGACGACCGCGCCCGCGCCGACCCTCGAGGCGCCGGCCGCGGCCAAGCGCTTCCGCTGGCTGACCGACCGATGGCTCGCCACCCTCTTCGTCTCACCGGCGCTCGCGCTGCTGGTCTTCCTGTCGATCTGGCCGCTGATCCGGCTCATCTGGCTGTCGTTCACCGACTACTCGGTCACCCGCGACGTGCCCGAGAGCTTCATCGGGTTCGAGAACTACGTCGACGTCCTCACGTCGCCGGTCGTGCAGGCGCGCGCGCTGACGACGCTGATCTTCGTCGTCGGCGCGGTCCTGCTGCAGACCGTCCTCGGCTTCGCGATCGCGTTCCTGATCTCGCGCCGCGCCAGGGGCCGCGGCGCGCTCACGACGCTCTTCCTGATCCCGATGATGCTCTCGCCGGTCGTCGTCGGCCTGTTCTGGAAGTTCATGCTCGACGTCCAGTTCGGCGTCGTGAACTCGTTCCTGGACAGCCTCGGGCTCGGCCGCGTCGAGTGGCTGACCCAGCAGCGGCTGGCGCTGCTGTCGCTGGTCGTGGTCGACTCGTGGCAGTGGACGCCGTTCATCATGCTGATCGCGCTCGCGGGCCTGACGGCGGTGCCCAAGTACCTGTACGAGGCGGCGGAGATCGACCGCGCCTCGGAGTGGTTCAAGTTCCGCCGGATCACGTTCCCGCTCGTCTGGCCGCTGCTGCTGATTGCGATCATGTTCCGCGCGATCGAGGCCTTCCGGCTGTTCGATCTCGTCTACATCCTCACGGGCGGCGGCCCGGGCGGCACGACCGAGACGCTGTCGTACAACGTCTACAAGGTCGCGTTCTTCGGCTTCGACACCGGCCGCGCGGCGGCGTACGGGATCCTGATGGTGATCGTCGTCATCCTCGCCGCGCAGCTCTACCTCAGATACCTCGACCGTCTCCAGGGGCGCTAGCGATGGCAACTCACATCCAGCCCTCCGGCATCGCCGCCGAGGGAATCGCGGGCGAGACCGCCCGGCCGCCTGTCCGCCGCCGCCGCCGGATCGGCTCCGCCTTCGAGATCGCGCTGCTCGCGCTGCTCGCCGTCGTGATGCTGTTCCCGGTCCTGTGGATGCTCGAGACGGCGATCAAGGACACCCGGGACATCTACGCGGTGCCGGCCAAGGTGTTCAACTTCGGCCCCACGCTCGAGCACCTCAAGGACGTCTTCAGCCCGGACTCCCCGGTGTTCTCGGGGTTCCAGAACTCGGTCATCGTCGCCACGGCCTCGACGATCATCGCCACGGTGCTCGGGGTGCCCGCCGCGTGGGCCTACTCGCGGTTCCCGATCCCGGCCAAGAAGGACCAGCTGTTCTTCATCCTCTCGACGCGGTTCATGCCGCCCGTCGTGGTCGTGATCCCGGTCTTCCTGATGTTCCGCGACCTCGCGCTGCTCGACACGCTTCAGGGCCTGATCCTCGTGTACGCGGCCTTCAACCTGCCCTTCACGATCTGGATGATGAAGGGCTTCATCGACGAACTGCCGGCCGAGTACGAGGAGGCGGCGATGCTCGACGGCTACTCGCGGTTCGAGGCGTTCTGGCGTGTGACGATGCCGCTGCTGATCCCGGGCATCGCCGCCACGGCGGTGTTCGCGCTGATCTTCTCCTGGAACGAGTTCGTGTTCTCGATCTTCCTGATTACGGATCCAGAGTCGCGCACGGCGCCGGCCGCGATCGCGGGCCTGATCGGCGGCACGACCATCAACTGGGGCCTGGTGGCCGCCTCGGCGATGGTCTTCGCTCTGCCGGTGCTGCTGTTCGCCTTCCTCGTGCGCAAGCACCTGGTCGCGGGCGTGACGCTCGGGGCGGTCCGCCGCTGATGGCCGAGGTTCTGGTCAAGCGCCTGCGCAAGGAGTTCCCCGACGGCACAGTCGCCGTCGAGGAGCTCAACCTGGAGATCGCCGACGGCGAGCTGTTCGTGTTGCTCGGGCCGTCGGGCTGCGGCAAGACGACGACGCTGCGCTGCATCGCGGGCCTGGAGGAGGAAACCTCCGGCCACATCGTGATCGGCGACGAGGTCATGAGCGGGCTGCGCCCGTCGCAGCGGGACATCGCGATGGTGTTCCAGTTCTACGCGCTCTACCCGCACATGACCGTGCGCGACAACATGGCCTTCCCGCTCCGCGCGGCCAAGCGGCCGGCGTCCGAGGTCGCCGAGCGCGTCGACGAGGCGGCGCGGATGCTGCGGCTCGAGCAGTTTCTCGACCGCAGGCCGAGCAGGCTGTCCGGCGGCGAGCAGCAACGCGTCGCGCTCGGGCGGGCCATGGTCCGCCACCCGAAGGCGTTCCTGATGGACGAGCCGCTGACGAACCTCGACGCCGAGCTGCGCGCCGACATGCGCGCGGAGCTCAAGCACGTCCAGCAGCGGCTCAGCTCGACGATGATCTACGTGACCCACGACCAGACCGAGGCGATGGCGCTCGGGCGCCGGATCGCGATCATGAACAACGGTCGGCTCGAGCAGCTCGGCGCGCCGATGGAGGTGTACGCCCGGCCGGCCACGCTGTTCGCCGCGCGGTTCATCGGCTCGCCACCGATGAACCTGATCGAGGCGGAGGTCACCAACGGGCATCTGACCGCCGCCGGCGGCCTGAAGATCGCCGCGCCGGACGGCATCAAGCGCGGCGACCGCGTGATCGCGGGCGTTCGCCCCGAGCGCTTCACGGTGTCGGATTCGACGTCGGATCCCGACGCCGCACGCGGACGTGTCGTGTCCCGCGAAGCGCTCGGCGACGAGACGATCTACGTCCTCGAGACGGAGGCGGGCCTGCTGAACGTGCGAATGCCCCCGACGGCCCGCTTCGGCGAGGACCAGGTCGTCTCCGTGCGCCACGAGGGCGCGGCACCGCCGGTCTACGACCCGCAGAGCGAGCGGCTGGTGGGCCGATGACCTCGGCCGTCGTCGCAAGCGGCATCTCGAAGGCGTTCGGCGACGTCACGGCGCTCGACGACCTGGACCTGGACATCCCCGAGGGGGCGTTCTTCGTACTGCTCGGCCCGTCGGGCGCCGGCAAGACCACGACGCTGCGGGTGATCGCGGGGCTGGAGAAGCCGGACAGCGGCACCGTGCACCTGACCGGTATCGACGCGACCGGCGCCTCGCCCGCCGAGCGCGATCTGGCGATGGTGTTCCAGTCCTACGCGCTGTATCCGAAGCAGACGGCGGCGGCCAACATCGCCTCGCCGCTGCGGGCGCGCAAGCTGCCCAAGGCCGAGATCGACGCGCAGGTCCAGCGCGTGGCCGAGCTCCTGCACATCGAGAAGCTGATGGAGCGCAAGCCGTCGCAGATGTCGGGCGGCGAGATGCAGCGCGTGGCCCTCGGGCGGGCGCTCGTGCGCAACCCGCGTGCGTTCTTGATGGACGAGCCGCTGACGAACTTGGATCTGAAGCTGCGCGTGGAGATGCGCACCGAGCTCACCCGCATCCACCGGTCACTGGGCCGGACCTTCCTGTATGTGACGAACGACCAGGTCGAAGCGATGTCGATGGCCGATTACGTCGCGGTACTGCGCGCCGGGAGGGTTCAGCAGGTCGGCTCGCCGACCGAGATCTACGACCGCCCGGCGAACCGCTGGGTGGCGACGTTCGTCGGCTCGCCGCGCATGAACCTGCTGCCGTGCACCGTCAACGGACGGCTCGACGGGACGGGCTGGTCGCTGCCGAACCCGGGGTTCGGGCTCGAGGGCGATCGCCCGGCGTTGCTCGGCGTGCGCTCCGAGGATCTGTCGCTGGACGTGCGCGACGAGTCGGCGGCGCTCGACGGCACGGTCTACGCGGTCGAGCCCCTGGGCGACCGCACCCTCGTCGACGTCGAGATCGGCGATCGGCGGATCGTCATCAAGGCGCCGCCGACGGCATCGCTGGAGATCGGCCAGCACGTCCGCGCGTCCGTCGACCTCGACCGCATCCACCTGTTCGACGCCGACACTGAGTCGGCCATCGCGCGCCGATGATCGATCTCCCGCTGCCGCCGGTGCTCAGGCGGGCGCGGATCCTCGAGCGTGTCCAGCGTGAAGGCCGCGCCTCGCTCACGGACCTCGCGTCCGAGCACGCCGTCTCGCCGGTCACCGTGCACCGCGACCTCGAGCTGCTATCGGGCGCGGGGCTGCTCGCACGCGTGCGCGGGGGCGCCCGGTCGCTGCCGGATACCCGGCCGCCGATCGAGGCCGGGTGGAACACGCGCGTGCACGAGGCTGCGCGTGAGAAGGACGCGATCGCGCTCAAGGCACGCGCGCTGGTAAAAGATGGCTCGACGATCTTCGTCGACGCGTCGACGACCGGCATGGCGCTGGCGCGCGCGCTGGAGCTGGACCCGCCGACCGAGCTGACGCTGGTCACGAACTCCCCGGCTATCGCGCTCGGGCTGACGGCGGACTCGATCTACGTGATCATGCCGCCCGGCGAGCTCGACCAGCACATGCGCGTGCTGACGGGACGCTGGACCGTCGAGTTCCTGGTCGAGCTGAACATCGCCGTGGCGTTCATCTCGGCCGCCGGGATCACGCTCGAGCACGGGCTGACGACGTCCCGGGCGGCACTCGCCGACACGTTGAACGCGGCCGCCGAGTCCGCGCAGAAGAAGGTCGGGTTGCTGGACTCGACGAAGTTCAAGCGCGCCTCCCTGCTGACCGTGCGCAGCGCACAGTCGCTGGATCTGATCATCACCGACGACGGGCTCGATCCGAGCACGGTCGCGGAGTTCCGCAACGCCGGGGTGAATCTGATCGTGGCGGAACGCGGCCCGGCGCCCACCGAGGATCCGCAAGCGGACTAGCCCCGCCCCGAAGCGGCGAGACCCGCCTCGCGTCGACTAGAGCGTTCGCGCCAAGATGGCCGGTGCGGCTTGACCCGCGGTCTG
>Ga0299913_10004107_pt1 | contig 12138 bp, 13 predicted proteins | sample RVTome_9_FD_201360 | JGI IMG/M metagenome (GOLD analysis project Ga0299913, IMG submission 201360) | Soil microbial communities from uranium-contaminated site in the Upper Colorado River Basin, Wyoming, United States - RVT155D38 (version 2) ... | reverse complement strand
GCTTCGGGAAGGGGATGTGGAAGACCTCCCACCGGAGCCAGGAGAGGCTGGCCGATCTCACCCAGCTGCTGGGCGAGGCGACCCGCGGCCACCGGGTGGTCAAGGCATTCGGCATGGAGAACTTCGAGCAGCGCCGCTTCCGGGAGGCCACGCTCCGGCATCTGCGCGTGAAGCTGCGGCAGCAGATCCTCACCTACCTGTCGGGGCCGGTGGTCGAGGCCCTGGCCGCGGTCGGGGCGGCGGCGTTCCTCGTTTACGCCGGCAACGCGATCCGGGCCAACGAGATCTCGGCTCCGGTGCTCATCAAGTTCCTGCTGGCGGTGGTCATGATGTACGACCCCATCCGCAAGCTCAACAAGGTAAACCTGGTCCTCCAGGAGGCCCGGGCGGCGGTGCAGCGCATCGCGTCCGTGATGGCCATTCCCAACGACATCGTCGAGGCCGACGCCCCGGTCCCTCTCGCGGAGTTCCATGACAGGGTGGCCTTCGAGCGCGTCTCGTTCGGCTACGGAGCGACGCCGGTGGTGTGTGGCCTCGATCTCGAGATCCGCGTCGGCGAGGTGGTGGCGATGGTGGGGCCGTCGGGGGCCGGAAAGTCGACCATCGCCGCGCTGCTGCCGCGATTCTTCGACCCCGAGGAGGGTCGCATCAGCCTCGACGGCATCGACATCCGCCGGGTCTCTCTGCGCGACCTGCGCAGCCAGATCGGCCTGGTCACGCAGGACACCGTGCTGTTCGACGATACGGTGCGCAACAACATCGCCTATGGCCGCTCGGACCTGCCTCTCGAGCAGGTCCGCGAGGCGGCCGCCGCGGCCTACGCCGACGAGTTCATCTCGCGCATGCCGCAGGGTTACGACACGCGCATCGGAGAGGCCGGCGTCAAGCTCTCCGGTGGTCAGAGACAACGCCTCTCGATCGCCCGTGCCCTGCTCAAGAACGCGCCGATCCTGATCCTCGACGAAGCCACCTCGCACCTGGACAGCGAGTCCGAGGCCCTGGTGCAGAAGGCCCTCTACAACTTGATGCGCGGCCGCACCGCCCTGATCATCGCCCACCGCCTCTCCACCATCACCTCGGCCGATCGCATCGTCGTGATGGAGGACGGCGTGATCAGTCAGCAGGGCACCCACGAGCAGCTGCTGGCCGAGGGCGGCACCTACAAGCGACTCTACGACCTGCAGTTCCAGGTCTGAGCGCCGGCGCTCACTCGACAGCCGTCGTCCACCGTGCCGTGTCGCCGGTCTCGAAGCCGTCGCCGAACAGGACAGGGCGGACCTGCAGGGCGTTGAGGGCCGCACCCAGCAGCTCGTCGCCGCCGGGCGTGATGCCCGAGTGCAGGTCGAGGTTGCCATCGGCGCCGACGATCGCCCAGTGCCGGGAGTAGGTGACGAGCTCCAGCTGCTCAGCGGGCCAGTCGCCGCCGACCTCGTAGTGCGGGCTGCCGGCCTCCTGGTCGACGCTGGTGTAGGAGCGCACCGCGGGCTGGGTGGGCATCCAGGCGTAGATCAAGACCTCGTAGGCCCCTGGCGCCACCCCGTCCAGGAAGATGCAGGTCTCGAGATTCGCCGTAAAGGTGACCAGGTAGTCGTCCATCAGCAGGGACGCTTCCCCGGTGGTCGCCGGGTCGTCGACGGTTGGCGTGTCGGTGCCGCCGATCTGCAGGAGCGAGACGGACGTCGCCCTGCCCTCGAGATCGACGAGGCCCCGGGTCGTGGACCCGTTGTCCGCCCGCAGCGCATTCCACACGCCCGGCAGGCCGGCCGCTCCGTGGATCGGCGGAGGGGCGTTCTCGGGCTCTCCGAAGTCGATGTTCAAGGCCTGCGCGCCGGCAGGACCGCTCGTGCAGAGGATCGCGGCGATTGCCCACGCCATGACCGGACGGCTCACGCGCATGCAGGAAGAGTAGCAGGGATCGAGGATCGGCAGCCCTCGGTCCTAGTCGTTGCGGCGGCGTCCGAAGAGCCTCGCGAGCTGATCGGGCGTGCCCTCGGCGGCGGCGCGTTGCAGGGCTTCGATGCCGCGCGGCCGGTCGGCCTGTTGACCGGCCACCGCCTCGTGCTGCTCCCGGGCCCTGCCCAGGCGCTTGCGGAACAGGAGCAGCCCCCTGATCTGACCCTTGCGCCGGATGACGCCGACGAGCTTCCCGTCCTCGATCACCGGCAGGCCGGGGAAGTTGCTGGCGAGGAAGAGCTCGGAGACGCGAAACAGGTCCCAGTCGGCCTCGCAGCACGTGAACTGTCGGGACATGTGTCTCTCGACGGGAGAGGCCTCCGCGAGCTCGTTGTACATGACCTGTGAGAGAGCTCGCACGGCGTCCTTCTCGGTGAAGACGCCGACCACGCTCCCCGTCTCGTCGACGACGGGGGCGGAGGCGAGGTCGGAGCCGAGCAACCGGTCGATGGCGTCGAGGACGTCGTCTTCGGGCCGCAGCAAGAGGGTGTCGCGGGTCATCCAGTCGCGAGCCACGGGCAGGTCGACGTCGGTCATGCGGTGTTCCTCCACGCGACCCGACTCTAACGCCGACCCCCACCGCACGCCAGGATGCAGCTAGGCCCTGCCGCTGGCGAGGTGCATCACGAGACTGACGACGAACACGACGAGAAAGATGAAGAAGAGAATCTTGGCGATCCCGGCGGCGGCGCCGGCGAGGCCGCCGAACCCGAGGATGGCGGCGACCAGCGCCACGACGAAGAAGATGAGGGCCCAGCGCAGCATGGAGGCCTCCTTTCGCCGGGAGCATCGAGCAAGGGCCGGGCCAGCAGCGCTCGGGAAGGCCTGGCGGCCGTGCGACGGAGCCCCAGCACTCCCAGGATCGGGTAGGAGTCCCCCAGCACGGGAAAAATTACCGTGTCGCGCGAGCGGACCTCCCGGTTTTGAGGTGATCGCCGCCCGGGCGCCCGGTAGCCCGCAGGCCCTCCCGGCACTCTGCCCGACGCCGTGGCATGCTGCCTGCAGGCGAGGGCGCCTCGATGACGGCTTCATCGGGGGCTCGGAGTCTGCCACAGCCCCGATCGGTCGAGGAGGTTGCAATGAACGAACGATGGCGAGAGCTCCGGCGGAAGGCGGCCGGACGGTGACGCTCTTCGAGCTTCTCCTCCTGCTGCTGATCGCGGGTCTGTGCGGCGCCGCCGGCCAGGCGATCACCGGCTTCTCGCGCGGTGGTTGCCTGGCCTCGATCGGCGTCGGCTTCGTCGGAGCCCTGATCGGTACCTTCGTCGCCCGCGCCATGGGGCTCCCCGAGATCTTCGCCGTGACCGTAGGAGGCACGGCCTTCCCGATCGTTTGGTCGATCCTCGGTGGCGCCCTCTTCGTCGCCGTCATCGCCCTGCTCAGCCGGCGCCGCGTGTAGGCCGCCGTCAGGCCGCCTCGGAGGCGGGCTCGTCTTGCGCCCTCTTCCGGTTCGGGCAGGTGGAGCAGGTCAACGACTCGCCGTGCGCGCCCAGCACCTCGGGCCCGCCGCAGGAGCCGCGCAGGCAGGGGCGGCGGAAGATGACGCCGACCGACATGACGAGCATCACGAGGGCGGCGAGCACGAGGGAGGCGAGGAGCAGCGCCATGGAGCTTCAGCCTATCAACCGACCGCGAATCGCGGCCGGGACGGAAGAGGCGAGCTCCGGACGGGCCTCGAGGAGCCGGGCGATGTCGGCCAGGTCCTTCTGCCGCTTGCTCGGGCGCCGCCTGGCGTCCCCGGCCGCCCACACCTTTCCCTGGAGCACGTCCTCGACGCGCGCCACGGGCAGGTCGTGCCCGAGCACCGTTCGCACCTCGGCGCGTTCCGGGAAGCTCTGGTAGCGAGGGTCCGTCTGAAGCTGAATCCGCAGGTCGGAACCCTCCGCCGAGAGGTTGACGCTGTGGGCGAAACGCTCCACACGGACAGGCTCGGACAGGAGCTGGATCGCCCGCTCGATCTCACCGGCGGCGAGGGCCAGATCCAGATCGAGGCTCACCACCGGCTCGGCGTAGGCGTTGACCGCCTGCCCGCCGATGACGCAGAACCGCACCTCCGCCTCTCGCAGCACGGCGAGGACTCTGCCCAGCAAATCGACATGGTCCATCGTCACGGTCTTCCAGAACGTCGCCGCCTGCATGGGAGGCCTCCGAGTGGAGACTATCGCGATTGCCGCGCCCCCCCGCGGATGGCGCTTCAGTGGTCCTCGGCCGCGTGGCGGGCGAGGTGGCGCCGGAAGCTCGGGGAGGAGCGCTCCTCGAAGCCGCCCTGCCCGTCACGGATCAGCAGCAGCACGGCGAGACCCTGGCGCTCGGCGAGGGCGAGGGCGTCGTCGGGGCCGAGGACCATGAGCCCGGTGGCGAGGGCGTCGGCCGTCGTACAGGAAGGGTGGAGCACGGTGACGGACGCCAGGCGATGGTGGACCGGGGCGCCCTCCCGGGGATCGAGGATGTGGGTCAGGCGCACGCCGTCGACGAGGCGGAAGTTGCGGTAGTCGCCGCTGGTGGCGAGAGCGGCGTCGTCGAGCGGCACGATGCGCTGCAGGCTCCCGCGAACCGCGTCGGGGCGTTCGATGCCGATGCGCCAGATCTCGCCGTCCGGGTTGCGGCCGCGGGCGCGCACCTCGCCGCCGACCTCGACCATGTAGCGCTCGTGCCCGAGCGCCTCGAGCGCTTCGGCGACCCGATCGACCGCGTAGCCCTTGGCGATGCCCGACAGATCCACCTCCACCGTCGGGACGGCCTTGGCGACCGTTCCGGCTCCAGGGTCCAGGCGCAGCTTGTCGAGGCCGGTGGCGGCCTTCAGCTCGCGAACCGCCGCCTCGCTCGGCTCACCCTCCGGCTGCCCCGGGCCGAAGCCCCAGGCCTCGACCAGAGGTCCGACCGTGACGTCGAAGGCGCCGCCGGTGACGTCCCCGATCCGGAGGGCCTCGGCCAGCACGGCAGCGGTGTCGGCGGAGAGCGCGAAGGGCGTGGTGTCGCGATGGCGGTTGAGGGCGGAAAGCTCGGAGTCTTCGCGCCACGTCGACATGGCGGCGTCGACCCTCTCGAGCTCGGCCACGATCGTCCCCTCGACGGCGGCCGAGGTCTCCTCGTCGAGGGCCTCGGCCATGCGCACCGTCCAGGTCGTGCCCATCTTCGCTCCCTGGAAGGCGGCGGCCAGCGCCGGCGCGCGCTCGGTGGAGGCCGGAGGTGAGGAGCAGGCCGTGCAGACGAGAGCGAGGAGCAGTGCCGCGCCGGTCGCGAGCGGGCGCCGCCGGCACGCGCCACCCTCCCGGCTCGACGCCAATCCAGGCCGATCGGGCGCCGTCATGAAGTCGTCAGCCGCCGAAGTCGTCGTAGAGGATGTTCTCCGGCTCCACGCCGAGACTGTCGAGCATGTTCTGGCAGGCCTGGAGCATCAGCGGCGGGCCGCAGATGTAGTACTCGATGTCCTCGGGCGCCGGGTGATCTTTCAGGTAGTGATCGTAGAGGACCTGATGGATGAATCCCGTGTAGCCGGTCCAGTCGTCCTCGGGCAGGGGCTCGGAGAGCGCCAGGTGCCACTCGAAATTGTCGTGCTGGGCGGCCAGCTCGTCGAACTCCTCGACATAGAAGGCCTCCTTCATGCTGCGCGCGCCGTACCAGAAGGTCGCCTTGCGGTCGGTCTCCAGGCGCTTGAACTGGTCGAAGATGTGGGAGCGCATCGGCGCCATGCCGGCGCCGCCGCCGATGAAGCACATCTCGGCCTTCGTCTTGCGGGCGAAGAACTCGCCGTAGGGTCCGGAGATGACGACGTCGTCGCCCGGCTTCAGGTTGAAGATGTAGGAGGACATCTTGCCCGGCGGGATGCCCTCCGGCCCGCGGGGTGGTGGCGAGGCGACGCGGACGTTGAGCATGATGATGCCCTTCTCCTCCGGGAAGTTTGCCATCGAGTACGCGCGCTCGACGGTCTCCTCGACCTTGGAGACGTACCGCCACATCTTGAGCGTGTCCCAGTCCTCCCGGAAGCGCTCGTCGATGGCGAAGTCCTCGTACCTGGCGACGTGCGGAGGACACTGGATCTGGATGTAGCCGCCGGCTTTGAAGGGCACGTCCTCGCCCGCGGGCAGCTCGAGGACGAGCTCCTTGATGAAGGTCGCCACGTTGCGGTTCGACCGCACCTTGCAGTGCCACTGGCGGACGTCGAAGATCTCGGCCGGGACCTCGATCTTCATGTCGTTCTTGACCTTGACCTGGCAGGACAGGCGCACTCCCTCGCGGGCCTCGCCGCGTGAGACATGGCCCGCTTCGGTGGGCAGCATGGCGCCGCCGCCCTCCACCACCGTGACCTTGCACACGCCACAGCTCCCCTTGCCGCCGCACGCCGAGGGGACGAAGATCTTCTCCGCCGCCAGGGCGCCGAGCAGGGTGCCTCCGGAGCGCGTATGCACGGCCTTGGCCGGGTCGTCGTTGATCGTGATGGTGACCTCGCCGGAGGGCACCAGACGGCGGCGAGCCGCCAGCACCACTCCCACCAGAGAGAGGATCACCGCGGTGAACATGAAGACGCCGAGCCCGATCGTGGTCATCGCCAGACCGTCCTCAGAGCTGGATCCCGGAGAAGGCCAGGAATCCGATCGCGAGCAGGCCGGCCAGGATGAACGTGATGCCGAGGCCGCGGAGACCGTGGGGGACGTTGCTGTAGCGCATGCGCTCCCGGACCGAGGCGAGGGCGATGATGGCGAGCGCCCAGCCGACCCCGGAGCCGAAGCCGAACACGACGCTCTCGGCGAAGTCGTACTCACGCTCGACCATGAAGAGGGAGGCGCCGAGGATCGCGCAGTTGACGGCGATCAGGGGCAGGAAGACTCCCAGGGCCGAGTAGAGCTTGGGGACGAAGCGGTCGAGCGCCATCTCCACGATCTGGACGACCGCCGCGATCGACCCGATGTAGCAGAGCAGGCCGAGGAAGGTGAGGTCGTACTGCGCCAGCGAGGGGTGGACCCAGGCGAGGGCGCCCTCCTTGAGCAGCTTGGCGTAGACGAGATTGTTGAGCGGCACCGTCAGGGTCATCACGAAGACGACGGCGGCACCCAGACCGAGCGCCGTCTCGACCTTCTTTGAGCAGGCGAGGAAGGTGCACATGCCGAGGAAGAAGGCGAGCGCCATGTTTTCGATGAAGATGGCCTGGACGGCGAGGTTGAGGTAGTGCTCCACGGCTCTACTCCTCCTCCTGCTGCTCGGGCTTCCAGGTCCTCAGGGCCCAGATGAACAGCCCGATGAGGAAGAAGGCGCCGGGCGAGAGCAGCATGAGACCGTTGCCGGAGTACCACCCGCCTTCGGTGGTCAGCTGGAGGACCTCGCGGCCGAAGAGCTTCCCCGAGCCCAGGAGCTCGCGGAAGAAGGCCACTGCCAGCAGCACGATCGAGTAGCCGATGCCGTTGCCGATCCCGTCGAGGAAGCTCTTGCCCGGCGGGTTCTGCATCGCGTACCCCTCGGCCCGCCCCATGATGATGCAGTTGGTGATGATCAGGCCGACGAAGACCGAGAGCTGCTTGGAGATGTCGTAGACGTAGGCCTTCAGGATCTGGTCCACCAGGATGACCAGGGAGGCGATGATCGTCAGCTGGACGATGATCCGGATCGAGCTGGGGATCCGGTTGCGCACCAGGCTGACGGAGACGTTGGAGCCGGCGGTCACGGCGATCACCGCGAAGCACATGACCAGCGCGGTCTCCATCTTCGTCGTGACGGCCAGCGCCGAGCAGATGCCCAGCACCTGGAGGGCGATCGGATTGTTGTTGAAAAGCGGGTCGAGGAGGATCTTGGAGCGCTTTTCGGCCATCAGGTGCTCCTCCCTTCACGCAGTCCCTCGAGGTAGGGACCGAAGGCCTCGGGCCCGAGCCAGAACCGCAGCATGTTGCTGACACCGCGGCTGGTCAGGGTGGCGCCCGACAGGCCGTCGACCTCGTAGGGATCCTGTCCCGGCGGGCCGGCGGCGCCCTTGATCACCTCGATCACCGGGTTCCAGCTCTCGTCGTAGACGGCGCGTCCGGCCCACAGGTCCTTCCACCGCGGATTGTCGACCTCGCCGCCCAGCCCCGGGGTCTCCTTGTGATCGTAGAAGGTGATGCCGCGCACGGTCCGGGTGTCGGCCTCCAGCCCCAGGTAGCCGTAGAGCGTGCCCCACAGGCCGTAGCCTTCGATCGGCAGGACGATCGTGTCGAGCTCGCCCGCCTGGTCGTAGAACTTGTAGACCACGGCCTGCGCGGGCATGCGCAGGATCCGCGAGCGGTTCTCCGGCGCCGCGAAACTCCGCGCCGGGTCCCTCTTCGCCCGCTGCTGATCGTAGGTCTCGGGGTCGCCTTCGACCTCCCGGCCGGTCTCCAGGTCGACCAGGACCGGCTCGGCGTTGGCCAGCAACCGCTCGACCTCCTCGGGCGCCGGCGTGGCGCCGGGCTCGATCAGCCCGGCGGCCTCGACGACCTGGCGGCGGCGATCGAGCGCCTTGTTGGCGGCCTGCTCGTCCTCGAGCAGGACGGCTGCGCTCGATACCATGACCGCGAAGACGACACAGACGGCCGCCGCGAAGAGCAGCGTGTAGCGGCCGCTATGTCGCATGGCGGGACCTCCTCCGGCGCACGCCCGCCTCGACCACGAAGTGATCGATGGTCGAGGCGAAAATGTTCATGAACAGGATCGCGAGCATCATCCCTTCCGGATAGGCGGGGTTGAGGACCCTGACCAGGATGGCCATGACGCCGATCCCGAATCCGTAGACGAGGCGCCCGGTGTCGGTGTGGGCGGCCGAGACCGGATCGGTGGCCATGAACACGGCTCCGAATGCCCAGCCGCCGAGCACGACCTGCCAGTGGAACGGGACGTTGACCAGCAGGTTGGTGTCGGAGCCCACCGCGTTCAACAGCAGGGTCGTGGCCCAGCTCCCGGCCACCAGGGCGGCCATGATCCGCCACGACCCGATCCCGGTGAGGACCAGGATGAGGGCTCCGATCAGGCAGGCCAGGGTCGAGGTCTCGCCCATCGATCCGGGGATCAGGCCGAGGAAGGCGTCCTTCCAGGCGATCCCCTGCGCGAGCTCGGCGAGGCCGCCGCTGGCCGCTCGCGCCAGCCAGGTCGCGCCGGAGACGCCGTCGGGGCTCGTCTGCGCCGCGATCCAGACGTTGTCGCCCGAGATCTCCGCCGGGTAGGCGAAGAAGCAGAAGGCCCGAGCCGTGAGCGCCGGGTTGAGGACGTTCATGCCGGTACCGCCGAAGATCTCCTTGCCGATCACGACGCCGAAGAGGATGCCGAGCGCCACCTGCCAGAGGGGGATGGTCGGCGGCAGGATCAACGGGAACAGCATCCAGGTGACCAGGAAGCCCTCGTTGATGTCGTGACCGCGCATGGTGGCGAAGATCGCCTCGGCCGCGCCGCCGGCCGCCAGCGTGACGACGAGGATCGGCAGGTAGTAGAGCGCGCCATGGACGACGCAGGCCCAGACGCTCGCCGGGTCGAAGGGCAGCCCGAGGGCCTCCATCGCCGTCGTCTGCCAGGTGGCCAGCGGGGCGGCGCCCGCGGCAATGGCGCGGTGGGCCTGCAATCCGGTGTTGTACATCGCCATCGCGACGGCGGGCAGCAGGGCCACGACGACGACCATCATCAGGCGTTTGAGGTCGATGGCATCGCGCACGTGGGTGAGGCCGCGGGTGACCCTGCCCGGCGTGTAGACGAAGGTGTCCGCGGCCTCGTAGAGGGCGTGCAGCCTCTCGAGCTTGCCGCCCTTCTCGAAATGCCTGGCCTGGCGGTCCAGGAATCGTCGCAGGGCTCGCATCAGCCCTCCTTCTCGATCGTGGTCAGGAGGTCGCGCAGGTAGACGCCGTACTCGTGCTTGCCGGGACAGACGAAGGAGCAGGTCCCGAGGTCCTCCTCGTCGAGCTCCAGCGCGCCGAGCCGCTCCGCCTGCTCGAGGTCCTGCATCGTCAGGGCGCGCAGCAGGGCGGTCGGCGGGATGTCGAAGGGGAACACCTTCTCGTAGAGGCCGATGGGCACGATGGCGCGGTCCGATCCGTTGGTGGAGGTGTCCATGACGAAGCGCTTCCCCGGCACGAGCTTGGAAAGGAAGGCGCTGGTCACCGAGAACCGCGACAGGCCCGGCGCCAGCCAGCCGAGGAGCTCCCGGCCTCCTCCCTCCGGGAGCACCGAGACCTGGCAGTGGCGGCGGCCGAGGTACCCGTGGACGTCACCCCGTGCCTGGCGCCCGGTCAGCACCGAGCCGGAGACCACGCGATGGTCTCCGTCCTCGAGCTCGCCGCGCACCAACTCGTCGAGCGAGGCGCCGAGCCGGGTGCGCAGCAGGCGGGGGTTGGAGACCGAGGGCCCTGCCAGGGAGACGACGCGCTCGACGTCCAGGGCGCCGGTGGCGAAGAGCTTCCCGATGGCGAGCGCCTCCTGATAGCCGATCCACCAGACCTCGTGCTCCCGTCCGGCTGGATGCAGGGTGTGGATCTGGTAGCCGGCGGTGCCGCAAGGGTGCGGGCCATCGAACTCCTCGACCCGGATGTCCCCGCTCGAGGGGAGCTGGGGCGAGAGGCCGGGAGGCGTGCAGACGTAGAGCGGCCCCGAGGTCAGCTTCGAGAGGGCCGCCACCCCGCGCTCGAAGTCGGCGCCGCGGTCGGCCAGGACGGTGGCCGGATCGGGCGCCAGAGGATGGCTGTCGGTGACGGTGACGAAGAGTGCCTCGGGCGCCCGCTGCGGGTCGGGGACGCGGCTGAAGGGGCGCCTGCGCAGGGCCACCCAGTGGCCCGACTCGGCCAGCAGGTCGCGAACCTGCTCGCGAGAGAGGGCCGACGGGTGCTTGTTCGCGAAGCTCGAGAACCTCACCGCGTCGCCGCGCCCGCCGATGTCGGCGGAGGAGAGCTCGATGACCACGGACTGCAGGGCTCGGCGCTCGCCCCGGTGGACGGCGACCACCCTGCCGGCCGCAGGGGAGGTGTGGCGCACGCCGGGCGTCTTCTTGTCCTCGAAGAGCAGCTGCCCGCGCCGGACGGAGTCGCCGGCGCGCACGTGCATCGTCGGCTTCATGCCGACGTAGTCGTCGGCGAGCACGGCGACGCGGGTCACCTGCCGGGCCGGATGGACGGATTGCTCCGGCTGGCCGGCCAGGGGCAGGTCGAGGCCCCTTCGAGTCGTGTGACGAGCCATCCGCTATGGTTTCCTTGCCGACATTGTGAAAACTTTCACAAGCAAGACGTCGAGTGCAAGCGCTGCGGCGACTCGCGGCGTGCCCTCGGTGCGGTGGCGCTGCGCGGCCGAGCGAGCATTCTGTGCCAGCGCAGGACGACCGTCAACGACGCGGTGTCGCGCCGTCCGGTGAGACGAGGTAACGAAATCGTCCCCGGGGCGCCCGTCCCAGTTCGAGGTGGCGCCTCCCGGCGCCCACCTCCATGGGGCCGGGTCATGGCACCCTGGGGTCCAGTCGGACGCGCGAGCGAAGGGCGGGGGTTTCGTTTCGGGCCAAGTCTCCTCTGCCGCCGGCCGGTTCCGGAGTCTTGATCCGGCCCCTTTCCGCTCACCGCCCGTCGTGCCGCTCCACGAGCTGGGGCAGGAGGCGGTCGACGATCAGCTGCGCGGCCAGCTCGTGCCCGGCGGCGGTGAAGTGCGACTCGTCGGCGAAGAGATCGTCCCGCCCCTTGAGCTCCGAGTAGAGGTCGACGAGGGGGGCGTCGAGCTCGGCGGCGAGCTCGACGGTGGCGGCGTTGTAGCCGTGGGCGTAGCGCTTCCAGCTGTCCCACTCCGCGATCGGGCCGACGTAGGGGCGGGTCAGGAGGACGACGCGGGCGCCACCCTCCCGCGCCATGCCCACCATCGCCCGCAGGTTCCTCCGGTACTCCGCCAGGGGTACGCGGTGGGTCTTCTCCTCCGGTGCCGGGCGGGTCGCGCGCAGGGCTCCGAGGACCAGCCGACCGAGGGCGAAGGGTCGCAGCCAGCGCTCGACGCCGCCCGACCCCACCATGGCGTAGCGCAGGTAGTGAGCATCGGAGACCCGCGAGGGATGGGCGTCGTTGGAGCCGAAGCTGATCAGCACCCAGTCCGGCTGCCAGACCAGCACCTCGCGCAGGCGCGTGATGCCCTGGTAGGTGGCATACCCCCAGACGCCGGCGTTGACGACGTCGATCGGCTCGCCGCGCTCGGCCAGCAGGCGCTGCAGGTCGGCCGGCCAGTTGGCGC
>Ga0299913_10004106_pt1 | contig 12139 bp, 10 predicted proteins | sample RVTome_9_FD_201360 | JGI IMG/M metagenome (GOLD analysis project Ga0299913, IMG submission 201360) | Soil microbial communities from uranium-contaminated site in the Upper Colorado River Basin, Wyoming, United States - RVT155D38 (version 2) ... | reverse complement strand
CGGCGAACGTCATGCGGGCACGCTCCCGGGCGCGCGCGAGACGCTCCTCGACCTCCGCAGGGGTCATCGCGCGCGCCCGGTCGAACTGCCCGGCGTTGATCCCGTCGACGAAGTCGGGCGTCTCCTCCTCGGCCGTCGAGGGATCCCACGTGCCGACGCCGATCCGCTCGCACACGTCGGCGCACAGCTCGAGCCACGCCGCGACGTGGAACAGGGTGTCCTTCGGCGACCACCCGTCGGGCGTGACGGTCGGATCCTCCGCGCGCTCGGCCGGGATCGCGTCGACGACCGCGCGGAAGCGCTCCCATCCGGCGGCCTCGTCGGCGAGGAGCCGTTGCCTGTCCACGTTCACTCCTCGTCGTCGGTGACGCCCTCGTCCGGCACGTACTCGAACGTCCTGCCCCGGATCAGCACCTCGTCGCCGGGCTTCGCCCCGAGCGCGGTGAGCCGGCGGTCGACGCCGCTCTTCTTCATCCGCTGCTGGAGCTTCGCGAGCGAGCGCTCGTCGTCGAGGTCCGCCTCCATCACCCAGCGCTCGACGTCGCGGCCCTGGACGCGCCATCGGCCTGCCGCTTCCCGCTCGACCGTGAACCGCGGCCGACCCGGTCGCAGGACCACGTGCGGCTGGCGTTCCGGCAGCAGCGCCGCGGCGTCCCGCGCAAGGGCAGAGATCCTCTCAGCGACCACGTCGAGACCGTCGCCGGTGGTGGACGACACGGCGATCGCGTCGCCGCCGAGCGCCGTCGCGCGCCCGGCGGCGTCGTCGACGAGGTCCACCTTGGTCCCGACCACGAGCGACGGGCGCGACGCGAGATCGGAGTCGTACGCCGCCAGCTCCTCGCGGAGCACGTGGAGATCCGCGGTCGGATCGTCGGCCGACAGGTCGACGACGAGGACGAGCGCCGGGCATCGGACGACGTGGCGGAGGAAGCGATGGCCGAGCCCGCGCCCCTCGCTCGCTCCCTCGATCAGCCCGGGAACGTCCGCGACGACGAAGCGCTCCCCCTCGCCGCCGGCGACGCCGAGGTTCGGCGTGAGGGTCGTGAACGGGTAGTCGCCGATCTTCGGCTTCGCCGCCGTCAGCCTCGACAGCAACGTCGACTTCCCGGCGTTGGGGAGTCCCACGAGCCCGACGTCTGCCACGGTCCGCAGCTCGAACCGCAACCGCCGCTCCTCACCGTGCTCACCCGGCTCCGCCACGCGGGGCAGGCGGTTCCGCGGCGTGGCGAGCTTCGCGTTGCCTCGTCCACCCCGGCCGCCGCGCGCCACGACCGCGCGGTTGCCGGCGCCCACGAGGTCCGCGATCAGGCCTTCCTCGTCGAAGATCACCGTGCCGTCGGGCACCCGCAGCACGAGGTCCTTGCCGGTCGCGCCATCACGCTTCGAGGAGCGCCCTGCCGCCCCGCTCGCCGCTCGCTGATGCGGATGGTCGGCGAGCCAGGCGAGATCGTGCACGTTCGGATCGACCTCGGCGATGACCGAGCCGCCGCCGCCGCCGTCGCCGCCGTCGGGGCCGCCGCGCGGCTTGAACGGCTCGCTGTGCAGCGACGCCGAGCCGTCGCCGCCCTTGCCGGCCTGGACGGACACCGTGCACTCGTCGACGAATCCCATCGATCGGGAGCCTAGCCGGTGGTCGTCGACGGTCGGCCCGGAGAAGATGGACGCATGCCCGACTCCGTCACGGTCTGGATGGTCCACCTGGCGAGCCCGAGCGGAACCGACGTCGAGGGCACGCTCCGACTCGACGAGGACGCGCTGGTGTTCGAGCACGGCGCGAAGCCCGCGGAACTGCGATTCCCGTTCACGACGATCGCGAAGGTGCGCCGTGTGATCGGCTCACCCGTGATCGTCGTCGAGTGGATCGACGACGCCCAGCCGAAGCGCACCGCGTTCTACTTCGTCCAGCCGCCGCCGTTGCATCCGCCGACCCCGGAGGACCTCGCCAGGTCATCGGAACGACCGCTCGGGCCGATCGCGCAGAAGCGGGCGCTCTCGAAACGCCGCCACACGCGGTCGAACATGGGGTACCTGACGATCAGGGCCCGACACACGAAACCGCTCGTCGAGGCATGGACGAGCGAGCTTCGGATCCGGATCCGCGAGACCCGCGCCTGAGGGAGCGGCGTCGTGCGGCGGGGCGATCAGCCCTCGATCGCCGCGAACCGACGACCGCGTGACTGGCGGAACGTCACGGTGCCGTCCCGCAGCGCGAAGAGCGTGTCGTCGCCGCCCTTGCCGACGCCGTCGCCCGGGTGGATGCGTGTGCCGCGCTGGCGCACGATGATCGAGCCCGCGGTGACCTGCTCACCACCGAAGGCCTTGACGCCGAGGCGCTTGGAATTGGAGTCGCGGCCGTTCCGGGACGAACCGCCGCCCTTCTTGTGTGCCATAAGGCCTCCAGGGTACCAACTACTCCGCGGCGTCCTTCGCCTTCGATGCCGTGGACGTCGTCTCCTTCGCCGTCGTCTCCTTCGCCGTCGTCTTCTTCGTAGCGGGCTTCTTCGCAGCGGGCTTCTTCGCAGCGGGCTTCTTCGCAGCGGGCTTCTTCGCGGCCGGCTTCTGAGCGGCCGGCTTCTGAGCGGCCGGCTTCTGAGCGGCCGGCTTCTGAGCGGCCGACTTCTGAGCGGCCGGCGCCTTCGGTGTCTTGCCGTCCAAGGACACACCCGTGATCTCGAGCATCGTCAGGACCTGACGGTGACCTTGACGACGGGCGTAGCCGGACTTCGGCCGGTACTTGAAGATCTTGATCTTGTCGCCCTTCTTCTCGCCGAGGGGCGACGCCGTCACGACCGCCTTCGAGGCACCGGCGCCGGCATGGGTCGTCCCGTCGTCCTCGACGACGAGCAGGGGCTGGAACGTCACGGTCTCGTCCTCGTGGACCAGGCGTTCGACCTCGATCACGTCGCCGGCCTGGACCTTGTGTTGCTTCCCGCCGGTCTTGATCACCGCGTACATGGTTGCGTCCTTTCGACATCGTTCGCTTCGGGTGTGTTGCGAGCGCGCTGCTCAGTCGACCTCGTAGTTGACCACGATGCCCCGGCCCTCACAGGCGGGGCAGGTCTCGGAGAAGGATTCAACCAGACCGGAACTCACGCGCTTGCGCGTGACCTGCATCAGTCCCAGCGGGCCGATCTCGAAGACCTGCGACCGTGTCTTGTCGATCGCGAGCGCCTCGCGCATCGTGTCCTCGACCTGCTTCTTGTTCTTCTCCAGCAGCATGTCGATGAAGTCGATCACGATGATCCCGCCGATGTCGCGGAGACGCAGCTGTCGGGCGACCTCGCGAGCCGCTTCGAGGTTCGTGTTGACGACCGTCTCCTCGAGGTTCGTCTTGCCGACGGCCTTTCCGGTGTTCACGTCGACGATGGTCATCGCCTCGGTCCGCTCGACGATCAAGTACCCGCCCGAAGGCAGCCACACCTTGCGGTCCAACGCCTTGTGGATCTGCTCGACGACCCGGTGCTCCTCGAAGGCCGGGAGACCGCCGGTGTGCAGGGTCACCTTCGGCTCCAGGTCGGGCGCGATCTCACGGACGTAGTCCATGACCTTGTCGTACACCCGTCGCGAGTCGGTGACGAGGCCGCGGTACTCCTCGTCGGTGAACAGGTCCCGAACCACGCGGACCGTCAGCTCCGGCTCCTCGTACAGGACGTTCGGTGCCTTCTTCTTGCTTCCCATCTTCTGTGCCTGCTTCTGGATGTCGTCCCAGATCCGGAGCAGGCGCTCGAGGTCGGCGGTGATCGCCTCCTCGGAGGCACCCTCGGCGGCCGTCCGCACGATCACGCCGTGCTCGTCGGGCTTGAGCTTCTTGAGGATCGTCTTCAGCTTGCGCCGCGCGTCGTCGGAGAGGCGCCGGCTGATGCCGGACAGGCTCTGGTTCGGCGCCAAGACGAGGTAGCGGCCGGCGAGGCTGAGGTTCGCCGTCAGGCGAGCCCCTTTCCCACCCATGGGATCCTTCGTGACCTGGACCATCACGGCCTGGCCCGGCTTCAGGATCTGCTCGATCCGCGGCGCCGGACCCTCGACGTCCTCGGGCGAGTAGTTGACCTCGCCGGCGTAGAGGACGCCGTTGCGCCCGCGGCCGACGTCGACGAACGCAGCCTCCATGCCGGGGAGCACGTTCTGGACGCGACCGAGGTAGATGTTGCCCACCATCGACGTCGCGCCCTGCCGTGTGACGTAGTGCTGGACGAGGACGTCTTCCTCGAGGACGGCGATCTGGTCGCGGTCGCCGTGCTCCGTGATCACCATGAGCTTGTCTGTCACGCGCGGCGGCGGCGCCACGGGTTCGCGACGCCGGCGACCGTCGCGGCCGGTCCTCGAGCGCGTCGTCTTGATGCCCCGCGTCGGACCTCCCGCGGCGATCTGCTCCTCGACCTGCTTCTGGGATTGCCGCGCCGGCCTGCGTTGCTTGGTGGGCTCTCCGTCGGCTGCGGGCGTGACGGCGGTCTCGCTCGTCTCCGTCGCTTCCGTCTCGGCGGCCACCGCGGTGGTGGACGACGAGCCGCTGCGACGGCGACGGTTCCGGCTGCGGGAGCGTGAGCTCGCCGATGCCGTGGCCGCCGTCCCTCCGGCGTCGGCGTCGGCGTCCGCGGCGACGTCGGGCGCGGCGGCGTCTGGTGTCGCATCGTCGCGCTGTGTCGCGAGCGACTCGACCGCCTCGCCCTCGGTGTCGGTCCCGATCGCGTCGGCGTCGGGAGCGGCCGGACGCGCGGGTCTCGCGCCGCCGCCGCCACCTCGCCCGCGACCGCCACGTCGACGCCGGCGGGCGCCCGAAGACGTGCGGGTCGTCGTGCCGGCGGGGGCTGCGTCGCCGTCGCTCACCGTCGCCGCAGGCGACGTGTCGCTCGCGGAGGGCTCGCCGGCGGCCGATCCGCCGGCGTTCGGCTCGCTGTCGGCAGGCTTCCTGGGCGGCCGAGAGCGCGGCTGGCGTGGGCGCGGCGTGGGCGCCGACGCGTCGGGGCCATCGGCATCGTCCGCGGCGGCCTTGCTCGAGGCGGCCTTGCTCGAGGCGGCCTTGCTCGTGGTGGCCTTGCTCGGGGCGGGCTTGCTCGAGGCGACCTTGCTCGAGGCGGCTTCTCCGTCGGCCTCACCGAGGCTCGGCTCATCGCCGGCGGTCGAACCGTCGGACGTCGTCGCCGTGCGCGAAGCGCCGCCCCGGCCGCGGCCGCCGCGACGGCGACGTCGCCGCGCTCCGGTGGTCGATCCGGCCGTGCCGGACGCCTCGCCGTTGTCGGAGGGCTCCGAGCTCGTCGGCGCCGCACGCTCGCTGCTGGTCGCCGCCGACGACGTCGATCCGTCATCGGCGGCGGGAGCCGGCGCGGCCTGTGCCGCGACGGTGTCCTGGTGCTCCATGGGGGTGTTCCTCACCTTCGCTCGTGAGCGAGAGGCGTGCCGGGAAGGACGGCGTGCACCGCAGCGGTCCGGTGTGGACCACGGCGGAAGGGCGTTCGTTCGTCTCGGCCCGCGCTGCGGCGTTCGCCGCGCGGCGGGCGGGCGTCGGTGCGCACCCGGTTGACGTCCTGTCCGGCGCCGCGTGCCGCGTCCCTGGGTGTTCCCCGGGGTCCGGGCCGCGCGCCTCTCGGCTCCGTGGATCCCGCTGGGGCGGCGAGCCGCCCGGCGGGCACATCTGGAAGCGAGCATAACAGCCGACCTCACGCGAACCGTGGAGCCGCTCGGCGACGGCCGCGCGGAACCGCAGGTCATGGGGTCCACCTGACGGCCTAGCCCGGGCGGGGGCGCTGGGGGGACCCCGTTGCGCCGGAGGGAACCCGGCGGTCGCCCCATGGCGGCCGTCCGACCTCGGGGTTCAAGCTTCGTCCCATGGCCGCCCACGCGACGATCCCCACGTCGCAGCCGTCGCAGCGCGCCGACCGGGTCCGCATCCTGGTCGTCGACGACAACGAGGGGTTCCGCGAGTCGCTCGCCACGTTGCTCGACGGCGACGACCTCGAGGTGATCGGCCAGGCGTCGTCGGGTTCCGAGGCGCTCGAGCTCGTGCGGACGACCTCACCGGACGTCGTGCTGATGGACGTGCGGATGCCCCGGATGGACGGGATCGAGACGACGCGCCGGATGAAGGCGCTGCGTCCCTCGCTCGGGATCGTCGCTCTCACCGGCCTCGAGGATCAGCGCGCCGTGCGCGACATGCTCGTCGCGGGCGCGTCCGGCTACGTGCTGAAGGATTCCGACGGCGACGAGATCGTGCACGCGATCCGCCGTGCGGCCAACGGCGGCGCCCTGCTGTCCGCCGACGTGACCCCCACCGTGATCGAGGAGCTCACCGAGGCGCTGGAACGCGAGCGCCAGCGGGCCCGCCAGCTCGAGGTGGCGCAGGAAGCCCTGCTCGAACGATCGGCGCGGCGCCAACAGCTGATCGGTCGCCTCGGCCACGAGCTGCGCACGCCCGTCACCGTGATCCTCGGGATGGCTCAGTCGCTCCGGCGTCCCGGCATGTCGCCGGATCAACGCGACGCCGCCCTCGAGACCTTGATCGGGCGCGCCGAAGGCCTCGCTCGGCTCGTGCAACGGTTCGAGGCCGCCGTCGAGGCGGGCCTGACCGAGTGGGCCGACGTCGCCCAGGTCGCCGTCGAGGCCGCCGAGCTGAGCCCCCGCGTGCGGGTCGAGATCCCTGGCCACCCGGTCATGGCGACGTTGAACCGCGTCGCCGCGCGCCGCGTGCTGGAGGAGCTCGTCGAGAACGCGCTCGCCCTGTCCCCCGACGACGACGAGGTCGTGATCCGCGTCGAGCTCGGCGAGGGTCGCCCCGAGGTCCGGGTGGTCGACCACGGGCCGGGCATCGATCCCGTCGTCGCGGGACGGATCTTCGAGCCTCTCGAGCAGGCCGAAGATCTCCACACCCGCACGCACCAGGGCGTGGGCCTCGGTCTCTCCCTCGCACGCATGAGCGCCAGGGCGATGGAAGGCGACGTCCTGCTCGAATCAACGGGCCCGACGGGATCGACGTTCCTCTGGATCGTCTCCGTCGGTCCCGGCGCGCCCGAGTAGCGGTTCCGGCCGCCGCCTCGTCCGCTCCCCCCGTCGCGCCGCTACTTGAAGCGGCGCATGTGCACGTTCAGGAGGAGCCCCACCGCGACGCAGTTCACCAGCATCGCGGAACCCCCGTAGCTGAGGAACGGCAAGGGGATGCCGGTGATCGGCATGATACCGACCGTCATCCCCACGTTGATGAAGATCTGGATCGCGAACATCGAGGCGACGCCCGCCGCGACGTAGGTGCCGAACGGATCCTTCGAGAGGTACGCGATCCGGATCGCGCGGTAGAGCAGCACCGCGAACAGCACCAGGACCGCGAGCGAGCCGAAGAAGCCGAACTCCTCGCCCACGACGGTGAAGATGAAGTCGGTGTGCTGCTCCGGCACGTAGTCGAGGTTCGTCTGCGTGCCGGTGAGGTAGCCGCGGCCCGTCAGCCCGCCCGAGCCGATTGCGATCAACGACTGATCGAGGTTGTACCGCGCGTCCTCCGGGCTGTTCGCGCGGTCGAGGAAGGCGGTGATCCGATCGGCCTGGTAGTCCTCGATCAGCCCGGTCTGGAACGCCAGGAAGATCAGCACCAGCGCCGCGACGGTCAGCGCCGCGAGGTGCTTCGCGCGCGTGCCCGCGACCACGAGGATGCCGACGGTGATCGCGACGAGGACGATCACGGTGCCGATCTCGCTGTTCACGAACACGAGCCCGATTGACGTCAACGCCAGCACGCAGACGCGGAACACGTCGCGCAGTTCCGGCTGCGGGGTGCGGAGTTCCGAGAGCATCGCCGAGAGGACGAGGAGCAATCCGATCTTGGAGAACTCCGCGGGGCTGATCTGCAACAGGGCGGCGCCCGGGATGTCGATGTAGGCGCCGGTCGCCGACGCCATCCCGGGGATCTGCAGGATCGCGAGCAGCAGCAGCGTGGCCGCGTAGACGAAGCCGGCGTAGACCTTGAAGAAGCGGTAGTCGAACGTCGCGATCACGAGGACCAGCACCACTCCGATCGCGGCGGTGACCGCCTGCTTCTTCACCCGGTCGAACGGATCGAACCCGTCGGCCGCCAGCGTCTGATGCGTCGCCGAGTACACGAGGAACATCCCGACGACGATCAGCAGCAGCGAGACGACCAGCAGCACCGGGTCGAGGTGCCGGATCGGCCGCCGCTCCTGTGCCCAGACGCGTCCCGCGACGAGGTCCATCCGTCAGTCCTCCTGCGTCGTCAAGCAGCCGAGTGGGTTGGGTTCGAGGCCGTAGATCCGTTCGATGATCCGCCGGACGATCGGAGCGGCGGTCTGGGATCCGAAGCCGCCCTGCTCGACCATCGCGACGATCACGTGGTCGGGATCGCTCACCGGTCCCACGATCGACGCGAACCACGACGTGTCCTGCTTCGAGCCGTTCTCGGCGGTGCCGGTCTTGCCACCCACCGGGATCTGCGAGAGCGGGAACCCACCGAAGGCGCAGGCGGCGGTCCCGCGCTCGGTCACCCCGAGCAGCGCCTGATGGACGTACGCGAGCTGCTGTTCGGTGTAACCGGGCAGACGTTTGTCGCACTTGCCGGAGATCCGGCGGACGACCTCGCCGTCCGGGGACAGGATCTGGTCGGCGAGGTGCGGACGGCAGAGATGCCCGCGGTTCGCGATCGCCATGTAGGCCCGCGCGAGCTGCAGTGGCGTCGACTGGAAGTAGTCGGACCCGATCATCGACAGGATGTTGCCGCCGGGCTGCCACACACCTCGGTAGAAGACGTCGGGATGCTGCTCGGCCCAGTCGGCGTTGGCCATCAAGCCGACGTCCTCGAGCGGCAGGTCGATGCCCGTCTGCTGTCCGAACCCCCACTCGCGGAAGAGCTTCTGCATCAGCTCGCCGTCCTTCGCGAGCTGGTTGTTGAGCCAGTGGAAGTAGAAGTCGGAGCCGAACGTGTAGAACCACGTGTCGCAGGATTCCACGAGCGCCTGCCCGAACGAGATCGTGCTGTTCGAGGGCTTCCAGTTCCCGAACGACGCGCCGGACTCGTCGCCCGGGTGCACGTACTCGGTCGTGCACGGGTAGTAGCCGTCGAGCGTCGCGAAGCCGGCCTTCACGGCGGACAGGCCGCTCACCACCTTGAACGCGGAACCGGGATAGAACCGGCCCTGCGTCGCCCGGTTCAGCTGTGGTGAGAGCTGCTCGTTGTCGAGGTACTTCCGCTGTTCCTTCGTCGGCTCCTCGACGTTCCACCGGGGGTCGAACGACGGAACCGACACCATCGCCTCGACGCCGCCGTCGGAGGGATCGAGGACGACGACCACCCCGGCCGAGGCCTTGAGCGTGAACCCGTCGGAATCCGTGAGCGTCCGCGCGCGGTCCATCCCCAGCCGCAGCTCCTCCTCCGCGATCCGCTGGACGTCGAGGTCGATCGCCAGCTGGACGTCGTTGCCGGGCACAGGTTCGAGGGAGCCGAGGGCACGGAGCACCTCGCCGTCGGCGTTCACGATGTACTTCCGCTCGCCCTTCTCGCCGCGGAGCCACCGCTCGTACGTCTGTTCGAGCCCGCCGCGCCCGACGAGATCGTTGATCCCGTACGAGCGGAACCGCGGGCTCTCGAGCTCCTCGGCGTTGATCAGCCCGAGCGTCCCGAGGATGTGTGCGGCCGTGCGGCCCTGGGGGTACTTCCGGACGCTGGCGTGCACGACCTCGACGCCCGGGAAGTCGCGGGGATGCTCGTCGATGTAGGCCTCGACGTGGGGATCCACGAACTCGGCGATCGGCTTGGGCTGGTACGGCAGGTACTTGTTGCTCTCGAGGCGGCGCGTGATCTCCTCGACCGGCCGGTCCAGCAGCAGGTGGAGGTTGTAGATGACCTCCTCGGCGCGGCCGCTGGCAAGCAGCTCGTCCATCGCGACGCGGATCTCGCGGCTCTTCTGGTTCACGACGATGTCGTCGCCGTTCGCGTCGAGGATCCGGCCGCGGATCGCGTCGGTCCGGACGAACCGGACGCTGTTGTCACGGGCCTGCGACGTGAACTCGTTCGTCGCCAGCACCTGCAAGAACCACAACCGTGCCGTGAGCGCCGCGAACATCAGCAGGACGAGGAGCGCGAGCACGCGGAGGCGGGCGCCGACCTTGTCCATCAGAAGCGCACCACCCGGGTCGGACGCGATCCCTCGAAGACGCGGCGCAACAGCGGGAACAACAGCGGCGTCAGGATCGCGTTGTAGAGCGCCGCCAGCAGTGCGACGCGCACCGCGTTCGCGATCGAGTCGTCGTAGTTGCCGAGCAGGAACGACACCACGACGTAGAACAGCACCCCGCCCGCGGTGCCGAGCGCGACGAGGATCACCGGGAGGAACGGCGACGGCGACACGATGAACTGGCGGAGCATGCCGATCGTGTAGCCGAGCAGCGTGAGCGTAAGCGCGAGGATGCCCTTCGGTTCGTTCAGCAACAGGTCCTGTGCGAACCCGCTGATGAAGCCGACGACGGCGCCCTCGCTCGGGCCCTCCAGGAACGCCACGACGACCGTGACGAGGTACAGCAGCTCGGGGCGGACGCCGAGCAGGCGGAGCTGCGCGAAGACGGTCGATTGCAGGAGCAGGGCCGTCACGATGATCACGCCGACCGCGACCACCCGTCTGATCACGGGGCAGCGTCCTCCTGGTCGTCGTCCGCCGTCGTCGCCTGCAGGACCAGCACGACGTTGAGCGTGGAGAAGTCGACCGCGGGGCGGATCTCGACCGGCAGCGACAGCGCGTTCGGCTCAGGCGACACGCGCGAGATCTGTCCGATCAACAGACCGGACGGGTAGACACCGGGCTGTCCGTCGACCTCGTAGCCCTGCGTGAAGATGTTCTCGTCGCCCTCGAGCTCCGCATCGGGCTCGACGTCCATCGCGAGGTCCTGGTCGCCGCGTCCGACCACGAGGCCGGCCTCGGGCGTCCCGTCGATCTCCGCCCACACGGCGTGGTCGCGATCGAGGATCAGCTGCACTTCGGAAGAGTTCGCGGTGACGTCGATCACCCGCCCGACCAGGCGCGCGGCGTCGGGCGAGCCCGCGATCACGGGCATGTCGACCGCGACGCCTGTGTTCGTGCCTCGGTTGATCGTGACCGTCCAGTCGAAGTTCGAGACGCCGTTCGCGGTGACGACCGCGGGGATCCCGTCGGGATGCAGGTCCTGGAGCCCGAGCAGGTCCTGGAGCTCTTCGAGCTCGTTCGCCTCGACCTGTCCCCCGGCGGCGACCGCGCGCGCGTCCGCGAGCTCCTCCTTCAGCCGACGGTTCTCCTCGGCGAGCGACGGGAGGTTCGCGAGGCCGATGAAGAAGTTCGAGATCGGGCGCGTCACGCTCGTGACGGCCTCCTGCATCGGAGCGATCGCCGTCTTCGCCGTCCGCCCGAGCGACGCGAGAGGCCCGGTCGTCCCACTCCGGTAGTCGAGCGTGATGATCGCGAGGGAGACCGAGACGAGAGCGACGACGAGGAGCCGGGTGCTGCGCGGACGCCGACGGATCGCCACCACGGGCTACCGGCGGCTCGGACTCACCAGGACCCGCTGCAGGACCTCGAACTCCTCGAGGCATTTGCCCGATCCCAGCACCACCGCCTGCAACGGCGTGTCCGAGATGCGCACGGGCATGCCCGTCTCGTGGCGCAGCCGCTTGTCGAGTCCTCGCAGCAGCGCGCCGCCGCCCGTCAGGACGATGCCTCGGTCCATGATGTCGGCGGCGAGCTCCGGCGGGGTCCGGTCGAGCGTGGTCTTGATGGCGTCGATGACCGCGTTCACCGGCTCTTCGATCGCGCGGCGGATCTCTTCGGCGGTGATCGTGATCGTCTTCGGCAGCCCGCTCACGAGGTCGCGCCCCTTGATCTCGGCGACGAGCTCCTCGGGCATCGGGAAGACGGACGCGATCGCGAGCTTGATCGCCTCGGCGGTGCGCTCACCGAGCAGCAGCGAGTACTCCTTCTTCACGTGCTGGATGATCGCCTCGTCGAGCTCGTCGCCGCCGATCCGGATGCTCGTCGACGTCACGATGCCGCCGAGCGAGATCACGGCGACCTCGGTGGTTCCGCCGCCGATGTCGACGATCATGTTCCCAGTGGGTTCGTGGATCGGGAGCAACGCGCCGATCGCGGCGGCCATCGGCTCCTCGATGATGTAGGCGCGCCGC
>Ga0299913_10004105_pt1 | contig 12141 bp, 9 predicted proteins | sample RVTome_9_FD_201360 | JGI IMG/M metagenome (GOLD analysis project Ga0299913, IMG submission 201360) | Soil microbial communities from uranium-contaminated site in the Upper Colorado River Basin, Wyoming, United States - RVT155D38 (version 2) ... | reverse complement strand
GATACCAAAATGACGCTTGCTCAATTACAGCGCGAACTCAATTCGGTGCAAGGCCAATACGAGCTGATCACGCAGGATGCACCCGAATTACAGGTCGACGAGGGAGAACTCCGGGCGGCGCGGCAGCGCCTTACCGAAGAGATGGCGCGCCTGCAACCGAATTTCCGTCGCGCGCCCGATGATGCGGTTGGCGGCATACCGGTAGACAGCGAGTACATTCTTTTCGTAATCGATACGTCCGGCAGTATGCACGCGAAATGGGATTTCCTCACACAGAAGCTCGAAGAAGTGCTGAATGCTTACCCCACAGTCAAAGGTCTGCAGATCATGAACGATAACGGCACCTTCATGTTTCCGCAGTACGGAAGAGGCTGGATGGAGGATACGCCGCAGATTCGTCAGGCGATCAACAACACGATGCGTAACTGGGCTCCGTTCAGTGACAGCAATCCGGCGGATGGGCTCGTATACGCGCTTCAGACGTTCTGGGATCCTGAGAGACCGATGAGCATTTATGTTTTCGGCGATGACTTTACGGGAGGTTCCATGGATGCTGTCATTCGCGATATCGACAGCATCAATATCGAAGACGAGGAAGGAAACCGGCCCGTCAGAATTCATGCCATCGGATTTCCAACTTCGTTCAGCCGATCCGCAGCTCCGGCCATGGCGCAGAGGTATGCCGGATTGATGCGCGTGGTTTGTGAGAAAAACGGCGGTACCTTCGTCGGACTGACCGAACGCGATCGTCGTCGCTAACCGGCCAGTACGGGTTGAGGACACGACTTGGATCCGGGACCGGCGTTTTGCTTTAGCGTACTGAAGTCATAGCCGGCTGAAGTCCCATTTCGCCACAATTGATCCGCGGGCTGCCATATTGCCGCCCATGCGCGGACGTTTTGCCGCTGTGAAATTAGCTCCGAAGGCAGCCACACGGCTGACATAAACCAAAGGAGATGAACATGCGCGCAAAACTCACGACCCTCGGCGTCCTTGCCTGCCTCCTGGCAGGTCCTCTTCTTGCAGCAGACAAGGCATCAAAACAGGAGACCATCGGCGTCGGGATGGGCGCCACTATCGGCGCGCTGGCCGGTGGTCCGGTCGGACTCGTCCTCGGGGCCGCCATCGGTGCAAAGGTCGGCGATGAGTTCCATCAGAAAGACGTCCAGGTGGTGGCGCTCGACAAGTCGCTAAACGCGTCCCGGAGCCGCGTCTCGAAGCTGGAACAGAACGTCGACTCGCTCAATGCCGGCATTGAAAGGCTCAACAGCGATCTGCAACGAATGCATGCCGCTTCGCGCCCGGAGTTGCTGAGTCTGTTGCAAAGCGGCATTGAGATGGACTTGCTGTTCCGCACCGACGAGCACGTGCTGCCGGACTCGACTCGCGCGAGGCTCGGCGAGCTTGCTGCCAGCCTTGCCGCAATGCCGGACCTGTATCTTCAGCTCGACGGATTTGCGGATGAGCGTGGCGACAGTGAATACAACCAGAATCTGTCGGCACAACGGGCCGAATTCGTGAGCCGGGTGCTGCAGGAGAACGGTGTGCCGGGCGATCGCATCGTACTGGCCGCGCATGGCGAGTCACCGGCCGCTGATCCGAACGCCGACAGTTATGCCCTCGAGCGCAGGGTCAGCCTGACTCTGTTCGTCCAGGATTCGCCCTCGGTTGCCGCCAATCCCGACTGAGGCAACCGAAGCCTTCCCCAAAGACTCTTCCCGAGTCTCCGCTCGGCCGGCCCGTAAGGCCGGCCATTTTCTTTTCCGCAATGATCGCGGCATTATGTGCCGTGTGCACCGGTAAGGAAAAGCCACTATGACGGAACTGGTCGAAAAACGCTGCAAGCCCTGCGAAGGGGGTACCGATCCGCTGACCGAGTCGGCTGTTTCCGAACTCCTGGCGGCACTCGATCCGGCGTGGACGGTCAGCAACGACGGCAAAAGCATTCTGCGGGAATTCCGCTTCCCGGCCTTCAGCTGGACGATCGCTTTCGTGAATGCCGTCGCCTGGATTGCAACGACCGAAGGGCACCATCCAGACATGACGGTGTCCTACGCGACCTGCACAGTACGATACAAGACCACAGCGATAGACGGTCTGTCCGACAACGACTTCATCTGTGCCGCCAAGGTCGACCGCATTGCAGCCGATCTGTAGCAGGGCCTCCGCTTGAAGCCCGATCTCGCTGACGTCGAAGATGCGGCGACGCGGCTGTCCGAGGTGGCCGTCATGACGCCTCTGCTGACTTCGCCTGAACTCGATGAGATTGCGGGCGGCAGCGTATTCATAAAGCCAGAGTGCCTGCAGCTCACGGGTTCGTTCAAGATTCGAGGCGCCTATAACATGATGAGCCGGCTGTCGCCCGAGCAGGCCGAGCGCGGCGTGGTTGCATGGTCGTCCGGAAATCATGCGCAGGGCGTGGCGGCCGCCGGCTCGCTACTCGGTATCAGAACCGCCATCGTCATGCCGCAAGATGCACCGCGGATCAAGCTCGAAAACACCCGGCACCTGGGCGGCGAGCCGATACTTTACGATCGCTTTACCGGGGACCGGGAAGCCATTGCGCGCAAAATCGCTGCCGAGCGGGGCGCCGGGCTGGTCCCCTCTTACGACCATGCGGACATCGTCGCCGGGCAGGGCACGGTCGGACTGGAGATAATGCGTCAGTGCGAAGCGCTCGGAGTGACGCCGGATAAGGTTCTCATTCCCTGCGGTGGCGGTGGGCTCATCGCCGGCTCCAGCGTTGCCATACGTGGCATCCGACCGCACACGACGGTGCATCCCGTCGAGCCCGAGAACTTCGACGACACCGTACGGTCGCTGAGAGCCGGCAAGCGCCTTTCAAACGATGCGAGCGCACGGTCGATTTGTGATGCCTTGCAGGCGCCGACGCCGGGCGAGCTGACGTTTCAGATAAACCGCGAGGTGCTGGGCGAAGGTCTGGTAGTCAGCGACAGCGAAGTCGGCGAGGCGATGCGCTTCACGTTTCTTCATCTGAAGCTGGTCGTGGAGCCCGGCGGCGCTGCCGGACTGGCCGCGGTGCTCGCAAAAAAAATAGCGACCGAGGGAAGGGTCACGGTCGTGGTCTTGAGCGGAGGCAACGTCGATCCGGAGCTATTCGCGCGCATACAGCGAATGTAAGAGCCGCCACCCCCGAGAGCGATTCATCCGGGTTGCGACAGGCCGCATGGCTATGCTCCTACACAACGACCGCGAAGGACGGTGGACGCTCGCCGCAGTCAGGTACAGCAGGGCCCCTCTTGCGCTGCTGCCAGTCGTCGAGCCATTTGATCACCTGCTCGAGTTGCGCCATTTCCTTCCGCACACGGTGACGCGGCATCTCGCAGACGCCGATACCTTCTTCGGCTGCCCGCACGAAGTTCTGGCTGTCACGCAGCACGCCAATGACAGGGATGCCGAGCGAGTTCAGAAAGCGCATCAGTTTGTCGAAGCTCTTCGTGTTCTGGCGCGTTCTGTTTGCAACGACGGCGAGCTTCCGATCGCGGCGATCGATTTTTGCAATCAATAGCAGATCGGCAATGCATCGCGAGGCCGCATGAATATCGATCGCCGAGGGCAGCACCGGCACCAGAATACTGCTGGCCTCACGAGTAATCTCTCGCAGGTTGTCGTGGCTCAATCCGGCAGGTGAGTCGACTATGAGACTGGTCGTCTCCAGTGGCACCCGCAATTGCCAGCTTCTCGTTGCCTGCATCGTATTTTTAAAAGCGGCGATGCCGTGAATCGGCGGCTGACTGGCTGAACGCTTCTCTATCCAGCGCATCGTCGAACCCTGAGGATCGCAATCCATGACGGCAGGTATCGGCCCGCGAGCCGCATACCAGCTTGCCAGGTTCGTCACGAGCGTGGTCTTGCCGCAGCCTCCTTTCGGATTCAGCACGACAATGGTGTTCAGGTTCCGTCTGTCGGGTGTGATCAGCATCTGATCCCCGACTGTGACCCATCTCTCTTTCTGGTTCCTTGCTCCCGTTCACACAATGCCGGCAGGCCCCGGCGGCCCAAAACGCGATCAGACAGCGGGCTTGCGCAGTTTCAGCAGAAACCGGTCTGTCCTGCCCCTGACCGATTCGTCGAATACCGGCCGACTGTGATCGTCAGACTCGTTTCGCAACAGGTCGCTGTCGGCCTCGACCACGAAGCCGGCCGCTTTTGCGGTGTCTATGGTCTTGTCTTTTTCGGCGCGATGCAGAGCCTTGTTATCGGCATCGGCTGTGCCGGAATGGTCGATGATCCCCAGTACGCCGCCGGGCTCCAGTATTTCATAAACAGTCTGAAGAACCTCGACCGCGGCATTCGGCCCGGAGCCGTTATAAACGTCGTGAAAGTTCAGTGCGGTTATCGCCGCATCGAAGCTCCCGTGGTCAGCGCTGATTTCATCGAAGTTCTTGTTCAGGCGCGTCACGTTCGGCAACCGGTTCCCCGCCAGACGCTCGCTGATTGCCTTTTCATTCGCGCCTTCGCGGAACTGCAGGGCCGCATCCGTGTTGTGCGCGACGACTTCCCCGTCCGCGCCGACTGCGAGCGACAGGACCTCGGTGTACCAGCCGCCGCCCGCCATCAGGTCGATCACCTTCATGCCGGGTTCGATGCCCAGGAAATCGATGACATCCGCGGGCTTGCGGTTTTCATCGCGGGCGCGGTCGGCTTCCGCTCGCGACGCGTCGGCGAGCCTGCTGCGCAAATTATCAGGTGCCGCCGCCGGTTCTGCAGCCCGGGTCTGGGCGATCGGCTCCGGCGTCGGTGTATTGTCGGGCTCTTTGTCGCCACAGGCACTGACGATCAGCGCCGCCGCCAGAAGGACGGCGGATGGCTTAACATTCGGTGAAATAATCATTGCTTGCTCCAGGCAGATGCAGCGGGCATTGCCGACCGAGGATACAGGGGCTGAATCCGGGCAACAACGCAGATATGCCTCGCGGCCCCGACATGCGATACCACTAGAACATCTCGCTCGGATCGACATCGTCCGTGACCGGCTCGACGCGGCCCTCAATGAAGCCCCCGGTGATCATCTTCGCATAGCTCTGTCCCGGTCCGACCATTGGATAGACGCCGGCGTCAGGATCGATAATGACTTCGAGAAACGCCGGCCCCCGAAAGGACAGGAATTCCCGGATGACGGCCGGAATGTCTTCTTTGCGATCCAGCCTCTTTGCAAACCCAAAACCGTCAGCTTCGGCGGTTTTTACGAAGTCCTTGCGGTGAAGCGATTTGTCGCTGCCCGACATGCGGCCCTTGTAATACAACTTCTGCCATTGACGCACCATCCCGTCGCCGAAGTTGTTGAGCACGATCACCTTGACTGGCAGCGCGTAGGTCGTCACCGTTTCCAGTTCACCGATGTTCATGCGTATGCTGGCGTCGCCGTCGATATCGATTACCAGCCGGTCAGGCTGGGCAAATTGCGCGCCGATAGCAGCGGGCAGACCGAAACCCATCGTGCCCATGCTGCCGGAGGTCAACCAGAGGCGCGGTTCCTTGAAGTCGAAATATTGCGCAGCCCACATCTGATGCTGCCCGACACCGGTAGTGATAATCGCCTGTCCGTCGGCGATGCGGTTTATTTCCTCAATGACGGCATAAGGCTGAATCAGTGCAGCATCCCTGTCGTAGTTCATGCGATGCTTGCTCTTCAGCGCCGCGATTTCCTCCTGCCAGACCGGGAATGACTTGTCGAAGCGGATTCTGTTTCCATAGTCGAGCAAATCCTGGAGATCCTGTTTCAGGAGTCCGACGTGATGCCAATCGACGCGCTTGACTTTGCCGATTTCAGAAACGTCGATATCCAGATGTGCGATCCTTCGTGCGTTCGGTGCAAAGCGGGCGGGGTCCCCGGCGACCCGGTCATCGAACCGCGCACCGATTGCGATGACGAAATCGCAATCCTCGACTGCATAGTTCGCGAACGCCGTGCCGTGCATGCCGAGCATGTGCAGAGACAGGGGATGCGCCGTGTCGCTCGCGCCGAGCGCCATCAGCGTCGTGGCAATCGGAATACCGTGGGTTTTGGCGAAGCGGCGCATGGCTTTCGTCGCGTCTCCCAGAATCACGCCGCCTCCTGCGTATATGAGCGGACGCTCGGCTTCGGCAAGCATGGAGAAAAACCGCCGGCAGGCGTCGTCGCTCAGGCGGTTATTGACGATTTCGTGGAGCCGGTTGCGATAACCGGTCAACGGCAGGCAGCCGCTTCCGGAGAAGATTCCCTCCCAATTCTGCACGTCCTTCGGGATATCGACGACAACAGGCCCCGGCCTCCCGGTTCTTGCCAGCTCGAACGCGGTGCGCATGGTAACTTCGAGCCGCTCCGGTTCGGTGACCAGAAACACATGTTTGGCAACGGCGCCCATGATGGCCGATACCGGCGCCTCCTGAAACGCGTCGGTACCGATCGCATTGGTCGGCACCTGTCCGCAGATGACCACGATCGGGACGGAATCAGCCATGCAGTCGCGCACCGGCGTGACCGTGTTGGTCGCACCGGGTCCGGATGTGACCAGAACAACTCCAACTTTGCCGCTGGCACGGGCGTAGCCCGCCGCCATGAATCCCGCACCCTGTTCATTCGCCGGTACGATCAGCGGAATCGGGGATTTGCCGTCCGCTTTGCGGTGCCGGTCGTTGTATCGGAACACGGCATCGTAAGTCGGCAGAATCGCGCCGCCGCTGTAACCGAAAATCGTGTCGATACTCTCATCGGCAATCACCTGCACGACCATATCCGCGCCGCTCATACGCGTTCCGTGCAGAGGGTGCAAAGGTAAGTCGCGGGCTGGCAACCGCAAGTTCATCGTTTCCATTATAAAAATTTGCTTTGGGCGGCTTTGTCGCGAGTGTTTACCAAATATTGCTGCATTGCAATACCGGGTAATCTGCGCCAACATCCTGGGCGCTGACGAGAAAAATTGGTTACATTGGAATCTTTGCAACCACGGCGGCTGCATACTCAGGAAACAGGCAGGATGCGTCACGTCATTTCGGTATTGCTGCAAAACGAGGTCGGCGCGCTGACCCGGATGACAGGTCTTTTCTCGACTCGCGGCTATAACATCGATTCGCTGAACGTTGCGCCGACTTACGATCCGCTCGTGTCCAGAGTAACGCTCGTGATATCCGGGTCGGATGCCGCCATCGCGCAACTCGGTACTCAGCTGGCCAAGCTTGTCGACGTCGTCAATATTCACGATATGACACTGGGCGATCATTTCGAGCGCGAGTTGGTCATCGTCAAACTCAAGCTCTCGACGGGCGGTCTGGCGAAGGTGCTGAATCTGGCAAGGCAGTTCAGCGCCGAAGTCCTCGACGACGCGCAAGTGAGCTGTACTCTGCAGCTCACCGGCAGGCCCAACGAAGTCGATGCTTTCGTCGATGCGGCGGCGAGCATCGGCGAACTCGCTGCTATAGCCCGCAGCGGAAGCGTCGCCGTATCCAAAGGCGAAGTGACCTTGTCGTCGTATTCCCGCCAGCACAGGCTGACCGGTTAACGCCGCGCAGACTCCTGGCCTGATGGCTTCCTCTGCCGGCCGGTATGACGTAATCATTATCGGCGGCGGGATCAATGGGGCGGGCGTTGCCAGAGACGCGGCGCTGCGCGGTCTCGAGGTCCTGCTTCTCGAACAGAAGGATTTCGGCAGCGGAACGTCCAGCTGGTCGAGCAGGCTCATCCACGGCGGCCTCCGTTATCTCGAATACGGCCAAATTCCACTGGTCTACGAGTCTCTTCGCGAGCGACGCATTCTGCGGCGCACGGCACCGCACCTCGTGAAGAGAATCCGCATCAACATTCCGGTTTATGACTACAGCAAACGCGGAATGCTGATGCTCCGAGCCGGCATGATTGCGTACGATCTGCTCTCGATGCGAAAGACCCTGCCGCGCCACCGTGTGCTGAACAGGAAAGAGTTTTTGCAGCACGCGCCGGGCGTCAACGCGTCGGGCCTTCGGGGCGGCGTGCAATATTTCGATGCTCAGGTCGCTTTTGCCGAAAGGCTGGTTATCGAAAATATCATTGCCGCGTCCGCGGCGGGTGCCGCCGTCAAAAACTACAGCCCGGTCACGGCAATCGATATTCAGAACCGGCAAGTTTGCCGCGTTCGATATGTCGATGGCGATACCGGATCGGCCGTCGAAGCAGAAGCCCGAGCCGTCATAAACGCCACCGGCCCCTGGGTCGACCGGGTGTTAGCGATGGCAAACGTACCGATGTCGAAACTCATGGGCGGCACCAAGGGCAGCCATATCGTCATTGGCCGGTTCGCCGGGGCGCCGAGAGACGTCTTTTACGTGGAAGCACATGCCGATGGCCGACCTTTCTTCATTATCCCCTGGAACGATCAGTATCTGATCGGTACCACGGACACGCGATATGACGGCGATCCGGGCGAAGCCTCCACAACTTCCGAAGAGATTGCGTATCTCCTGTCGGAGACGAACCGCATTTTTCCCGGGGCGCAACTTCAGGAGAAAGACATTCATTTTACGTACGCTGGAGTGAGGCCGTTGCCTTACATGAGCGCAGGGCCGGAGTCCGCCATCACTCGGAAACACATTATCGAGCGTCACGAAAATGCGAAAAATTTGTGGTCTGTTATCGGCGGGAAGCTCACTACATACCGCAATCTGTCCGAGAAGATCGTTGACCGTATCGTAGAAGCATCCGGTTTGCGTGCGGCAGCGTGCAGCACGCGCGATCAGAATCTGCCGGGCGCTACGAGCATGGATGCGGCGGAAAAGCGGCTCGGAGAAATTGAGGATCTCTCACCTAGGGGCAGGGAGCGAATCCTTGATGTCTATGGCAGCCGCGTTCACGAAATCCTGCATCTTGCAGGCGGCGGACGGGAGCAGTGTGCCCCGGTCGACCCGCTGAACAGCGTACTCGCCGCCGAAATCAGGCTTGCGATTCGACATGAATTTGCACGGAATCTTGTCGATATCCTGCATCGGCGGACGATGACGGGGCTGTCTTCGGATCTTGGGGCGTCCGTTGCGCAGGGTATCGCAGACGTTGCGGCTGATGAATTGGGATGGGACGAGGTTGAAAAGGCACGGCAACTTCAGGCGCTTGGCGACTACAACGCGCGGCTGAAGGTGCCGGGAACAGCTGATTGAAATCAATCGAACACGCGCGTATGGCCGGCTTCGACAGAACCTTGCAGCAGTCGAGTACGGAAAGCGTCGTCCGCCGACCTACCGCATATTCTCGATCATCGCCGTCGCAAATTCGCTGCATTTGACCTGTTTTGCGCCTTCCATCTGCCGCGCAAAGTCGTAGGTCACCGTTTTCTGCCCGATCGTCCTGTCCATGGAATCTATTATGATGTCCGCGGCTTCGGTCCATCCCACGTACCGGAACATCATTTCGCCCGACAGTATCAACGAGCCGGGGTTCACCACGTCCTGGTCGGCGTATTTCGGCGCAGTGCCGTGCGTCGCTTCGAAGACGGCGTGACCGGTCGTGCTGTTGATGTTGCCGCCCGGCGCAATGCCGATGCCGCCGACTTGCGCGGCGAGGGCATCCGACAGGAAGTCGCCGTTCAGATTCATGGTTGCTATGACATCAAACTCCTTCGGTCGCGTCAGAACCTGTTGCAGCGCAATGTCGGCAATGGCGTCTTTCACCAGAATCTTTCCCGAGCGGAGCGCCTCGTCCTGTTCAGCGTTTGCAGCCTCAGTGCCCTTTGCGGCCTTCGTGCGCTCCCATTCGTTCCAAGTGTAGGTCTGGTCACCGTATTCGCGTTCCGCCAGATCGTATCCCCAGTTTCTGAAGGCGCCTTCCGTGAATTTCATGATGTTCCCTTTATGCACGAACGTGATGCTCTTCCGCTGGTTCGCAACGGCATAATCCAGTGCCGCGCGAACAAGCCGTTCCGTACCCTCCTGCGATACCGGCTTCAGGCCGATGCCGGAAGATTCCGGAAAACGGATCTTGTCGTACTCTTGCGGAAAATTTTCCTGAAGCAGCGTCAGAAACTTTTCGACCGCAGGTGTTCCGCGTTCGAACTCTATGCCGGCGTAAATATCCTCCGTGTTCTCGCGAAAGATCACCATGTCGACGCTACCGGGATCGCGCACCGGCGAAGGAACACCATTGAACCAGCGCACCGGACGCAGGCAGACATAGAGGTCGAGAAGTTGTCTCAGGGCCACATTGAGGGAGCGTATACCGCCGCCGATCGGCGTTGTCAGCGGACCTTTTATTGACACGAGATATTCGCGGCAGGCATCGACGGTCTGATCCGGCAGCCAGCTATTGTACAAATCGTAGGACTTCTGTCCCGCGTAGATCTCCATCCATCGTATCTTGCGGCTTTCGCCGTACGCGACCCCGACTGCCGCATCGAAAGCCCTGACAGCGGCGCGCCAGATATCGGGCCCGGTGCCGTCCCCCTCGATGAACGGGATGATCGGATTGTCCGGCACCTGCAGATTGCCGCCGTCAATTGTTATTCTGGCGCCGCCCGGGGGTGGTGTCGGTGTGGCATCTGTCATGTTGCGCTCCGGTCGTGTTTGTAAGGGCACTGCTCGCGTCGCGAGTATCGCCCGCAGATCGACATTATAATCAGACGCTCTCGACTTCGCGCGGCGGGGAGACCGTAATGCAACATCGAACAGCCAGGGCGGGCATGGGCGCCGCTTTTCTGGCAGCGGCTTGCTTGAGCGCAACGGACGCAATCGCGCGTCAAAGCGATACTGCGAAGGATCGGGACCAGCGACCGCGCGTGGGGCTGGTGCTGGGTGGTGGCGGCGCGCGCGGGGCTGCGCATATCGGAGTGTTGCGCGAACTGGAAAAAATGAGAGTGCCGATCGATGCCATCGCCGGCACGAGCATGGGCGCGATCATCGGCGGACTTTATGCCGCCGGCATGACGCCGCAGGAACTCGAGGGGCTGATCGCGGAACTGGACTGGACCGAAGTATTTCAGGACAAGTCGCGGCGTGAGGAACTGACGTACCGCCGCAAGCAGGACGACGTGGATTTTCCGGTCGACTTCGAACTGGGCTTGAACAGCGGCCGGCTGCAACTTCCGAAGGGCCTGATTCAGGGGCAAAAACTGAGTCCGCTGCTGCGGGAGTTGACGCTCGATGTCGCGCACATCAGCGACTTCGAGGATTTGCCGACGCCGTTTCGCGCCGTTGCATCGGACATCGAGACCGGCGAATCCGTGGTCCTGTCAGGCGGAGACCTTTCCCTGGCGATGCGGGCAAGCATGTCTGCGCCGGGCATCTTTGCACCGGTGCTGGTGGACGGACGCATGCTCGTCGACGGCGGTCTGGTGGGCAACCTGCCGATCGACACGATCAAGGAAATGGACGTCGACGTGGTTATCGCGGTCGATGTGGAATTTCCCCTCTACTCGCGCGAAGAACTCGACTCGGCCGTCGGCATAACGGGCCAGGTCCTGACCATACTTATCAAGAAGGAGACACAGAGGCAGCTCGCCAAGCTCGACGCAAACGACATTCTGATACGCCCAGAGCTGGGCAACTACGGATCGACCAATTTCGCGCAAATCACGGAGACGATAAGCCCCGGCGCTGAGGCCACAATCAATCAGCAGGCTTTATTGCAGCAGCTGGCGATCGATGAGAAGGAGTACAGGCTCTACCAGGCGGAGCGAAGTTCGCCCGCGGATCAACATTTCGAGCTGGACTTCGTCCGCGTGCTGGACCAGGGCCCGTTGTCGGAGCGCGTTCTGGCATCGCGGCTCGAGACGGAGGCGGGAGATACGATCAGCACACAAACGCTGGCCGACGACGTGGCGCGCCTTTATGGTCTGGATCTTTATGAACACGTCGGCTATCGATTGCTGCACGAGAACGATGAGTTGGGGGTGGTGTTCGAAACTGTGCCGAAAAGCTGGGGTCCGAATCTCCTGCAGTTCGGCATGTCCGTTGAAGATGATTTCGAAGGATCCACTGCATTCAATATCTCCGGCAGGCTCACTCGTGCCGGAGTGAATTCGCTGGCAGCGGAATGGCGCACCGATCTGCAAGTTGGCACCGAGCCTTACCTGGCATCCGAGTTCTATCAGCCGTTGAGTTTCGACTCGCGCTATTTCGTAGCACCTCGCGTGAGGCTGGAACAGACGAATCTCAAGGCTTTTGCGGAGGATATGAATATTG
>Ga0299913_10004104_pt1 | contig 12141 bp, 9 predicted proteins | sample RVTome_9_FD_201360 | JGI IMG/M metagenome (GOLD analysis project Ga0299913, IMG submission 201360) | Soil microbial communities from uranium-contaminated site in the Upper Colorado River Basin, Wyoming, United States - RVT155D38 (version 2) ... | reverse complement strand
CGAGCAGCGCGACGAACAGCATTGCCGGATCCGGCAGACGGTTGCCCACCCTCTCGACTGCCGCCAACGCGCGCTCGACACGACTGACCCGCGGTTTCTTTGACTTCGCGATATCCTGCTTCCTGTTTCGTCGTTTGTGGGACAGTCTGGATGCCGGGTCGGCGCTATCGACGGTCTTTTACCTTGTAATCCCCGGGCACCTCGAACGTCGAGTCGGGCACGGATGCTTCCGAAACCTGCTGCGTGGTGCTCTTGACGGTCACCTTGCCGACTGCGTTCATCATTTTGGCCATTGGCCCCCCGCCTTCAAAACGGAAACTCGTCTCCGTTTCGCAGGGCACACCCGCTTTGGCCAGCTCGGTGTACCAGAGCGCCCACCCTTTCGCCTGGCCGGGCTGTGCCTCTACGACCTCCGGACGGCTCGTAAACATGCCGCGTTCGGCGGCGGCCAGGTAGAAGTTGCGGAAATCCTCGCTTCCCGGTGCATCAGGCGCTATCCAGAGATCGCCGCTCATCGCCATATCCAGTTGGGGACCGCCCTCCGGTCCCGCGTTGGGAAGCCGAATGTCTGCGCGAAAACGGTCGCACTGAAAACCGGCAATTTCGCGACTTTCGCCCACCGCCGTGAAATCCACCGTCATGCCTTCGCTTTCGACCGATGCGAGCGCTTCACCCAGCTCCGCCATGGTCGCGATCTCGGCGGACTTCTTGCGATGATCGAGCGTCACCATCCGCCCCTCATCGAGATCGAAGATAGTGGAATAACCCTTCTTTCTCTGCTGCCAATCGCTGCGCATCTTGTGACCCTTGATGTACGTCACAGTATCGCCGTCGGCGAGGGCGCCCAGTCCCTTGCCACTGTTGCTGGAGGTAATCGTCACGTCGGCAGCGGCCGGCAACCAGGCCAGCAGCAGTAGAACCCCGGTAAGTGCTCGCATCTTCGCGCCTCCCCAAAATCAGACCATCGCCATTTTCAGTGACGGCGTTGTTGTTCGTCCGGATGGAATAATACGCACAACTCGCCACCGGGCGCCACAGGCCCGCGGGGAAACGCGTGCATCGCCAGCCTTATGGTGAATGTCGTCCGGCGATGACCTCCAGACGCTCCCGGATCGTCGATTCGGGCAGCCAGCGTCCGCGGACCATTACGCCGGCACGGTGCCTGACATTGGCGATATCCTGAAGCGGATCGGCTTCGAGCAGTATCAAGTCTGCTCGTCGCCCGACTTCCACCGTGCCGAATTCCTCGCGCGCACCAAAATACCGGGCGGGATTTCGCGTGCCCGTCACGAGCACCTCGAACGGGGTGAGCCCGGATGCGACCATCATCGCCATCTCATGGTGAATCGAGAAACCCGGAACGTTGAAGAACTGCGGTGCATCGGAGCCAAGGGCCAGCGGAGCGCCGGCGTCGTGCAGCTGTTTCGTAAGACGGCGGCGCAATTCCACGAGCTGCCGGGCGGCCGGCGGCTGGAAATCGGGCCGCGTACCGTATTCTTTCTTCGCACGCACCCACTGATCACGCACCTCCCGGGGCATGTAACGCATTTCGGGCCAGCGGATCATCTTTTCGGCCGGCTCCGGGGATGCCAGATGTTCGACGAGGCTTAGCGTAGGAACGTTCCACGTGCCTGCCTCGAGTGTGCGGCTGACGGCCTCGGGGATACGGCCCGGGTCGGCAAGATCGACCAGCCCGCTGCCGAAGAACCCGGCCTCGCGATCGGGCATGCTCTCATAGCCGGGCACCATGAATTCGACGTAGCGATCCAGATGGTCGATCGACGTCTGTCGGGCATCGAGTGCACCGGAAAGCCCAACCTGCTCCGGGATATGGCCAGCGAACGGCATGCCGAGCGTGTGCGCGGTACTCGCCACGCGTTCATAGCTGTCTGGCGGCATCTCGACCACTTTCAACAGATCGTAGCCGGCAGCGTGACGCTCGCGCACTGCGCGCTCCGCGGCATCCGGTGTCGCCGAATTGTTGCCCGAGAGAGCGGGGCCGGCGGCGTAGATAGTTGGCCCCGTCAGCTCGCCACTCGCCGTCTGCTCGCGCAGCTCGAGGTGTAAGGGGTCGCCTGCCATTCCGCGGACAGTGGTTACGCCGTTGGACACGTAGAGGAACAGAATGTCCTCTGCATAGCGACGATCGTCCGATCCCGGAATGTGACCGTGCATCTCTGCAAGTCCCGGCATCAGAAACCGGCCCGTCCCGTCGATACGTTCAGCGCCGTCCGGGATGTCGAACTCACCAGAGGGCGCTATGGCGGTGATACGTTCGTCCTCGACCAGTACTGTATGCCCCGGCAGCACGCGCTCCCTGTCCATCGGTATTACGGTGACATCGACGAACGCTATGGCGTCGGTCGTGTCTCCGGACGGCGCTTCGACATCGCGGTCGTTACAGGCAGTGGAGGAGACCGCGAACAGCACCAACGCTATCCGCGCCAGCCCACTTGGCCTCCTCGCAGCCCGAGACGTTGCCGGATTCACTGTCAGCACCTCCTTCCCGCTGCGACAGAGGCGGCTCGGCCGTTCGCGCATCTTCGAGTTGCTACCGCAACCGATCAGGCGACGCCGGTCCGCACTGGCACGGAATTCTAGCAAAATGGGGGCGGCCACCCGAAGGCGGTCGCCCCCGGCGGGGGAACCTCAAGGGTCTGCGCCGCGGCCGCCGCGTCGAGCGGCCTGCAAGGGTATGGTTGCGCTACCACGAATTTCCGCTACTCGCAGGGGTTTGTCAATGACCCGCCGGAGAAGTAACATCGTTGTGCGGTCTCCGGGGTTGCATAGGACGTTTCCTGGAGGCAGGTAGCGCTCTCAAGCGGCAGCCCGGCAGGGCGATCCGTGCAGCGGGCATGCGTTCAGGTACGGAATCGGGCCGCACAGCCGATAATCCAAAAACAACAAATGAGCAATCCATCGAAACACAAGGCGAAGCGACGCAGGAGCGCCCCTACCCTCGAAGATGTCGCGAAGCACGCCGGCGTCTCGCCGATGACCGTGTCGCGCGTCATCAACGGCGCTTCGACCGTTCGCGAGGGGACGCGGGAATTGGTCGCCGCTGCGGTACGGGAACTCGGATACTCGCCAAATGAAGCCGCGCGAAACCTGGCCGGCGCCAGGCAGATTCATATCGCAATGCTCTATGCGAAACCCAGTGCTTTCATCGCGGAGTTCCTGTTCGGCGGACTCGAGCAGGTCAGAAGGCACAACGCCCAGTTCATCGTCGAGAAATGCAGCGACGTAACGAGAGCTGTTTCCGAAATCGAGCGCATCGTTTCCGATGGCGCCGACGGGCTTCTGATCGCTCCCCCACTCGCCGATTCAAGTCAGGTACTCGACTTTCTGGAGACCGATGACGTGCCGGCCGTCGTCGTAACGTCGAGCCAGGTAAGAGACAGCGTCAGCGCAGTCGGAATCGACGCTTACAAGGCAGCGCGAGAGATGACTCGCCATTTGATTTCGATGGGCCACCGCTCGATAGGGTTTATCGTCGGACATCCGGCGCACGCCACGAGCGGGCTGCGTCTCGCGGGCTACCGTGACGCGATGAGCGAGGCCGGGCTGGATTGCCCGGATGACTACATCGCACAGGGCGACTACACGTATCGATCCGGCCTGGACGCCGCCGAGCGACTGTTGAATCTTGAGGCGAAACCGACCGCGATATTCGCCAGTAACGACGAGATGGCTGCGGCCGCCGCCGCAGTTGCCCATCGATACGGACTGGACGTGCCGGCCGATCTCAGCGTGTGCGGATATGACGATACGCCCCTTGCGACCGCGATCTGGCCGCAGTTGACGACGATCCACGTACCCATTGCCGAGCTGTCGCGCGCTGCCGCGGACTTGCTGGTACGGGCCATCCGGGCTCGGCAGGTTGGAGAGGCCCACGACCCGCAACACATCGTGCTGGACTACGCGCTGATCAGGAGGCAATCGGACGCCGCGCCTCGTACTCGCCCCAAATTCAGGCTGTCACTAGACCCGGAATAGTTCGTTCCGGATCAGGGAATTCTCGCGCCTCGAGATGGCCGAAATCGATAGAATCGAAGCCATGAAACGAGGAGATCCATGAGGACCTGTTTTCCTGCCAGAAGACCCTTACTGGCGGCGGCCGTCACCATATTGCCGTTGTCGATGCTGATCGCTCCAGAGGCATCGGCGGAAAGCGGCTGTAAGCGAGGCGACCTCGCCGACATCTACTGCGACGAGAATGGCGACATGGTCGCGGACCGACCGGCCGATGAATCGCAGTGGGCCAACCCTGGCACCTTGATTTTTGCCTATACGCCGGTGGAAGACCCGGCCATCTATTCGGATATCTGGCAGCCTTTCATCGATCACCTCCGGGAGGTGATCGGGCGTGACGTGCGCTTCTTCGCCGTGCAGTCCAACTCGGCGCAGGTCGAGGCGATGCGCAGCGGACGCCTGCACATCGCCGGTTTCTCTACCGGCCCGACCCCCTTCGCGGTCAACCTGGCCGGCGCCGTACCCTTCGCGATGATGGGCTCCGACGATGGCCGGTTCGGCTATACCCTGCGGCTCTACACCCATGTGGATTCCGGCATCGACGACATCGCGGATCTGAAAGGCAAACGCGTGGCACATACCTCACCAACCTCCAACTCCGGCAATCATGCGCCACGGGCGTTGTTCCCCGGGCTGGGCATCGTGCCCGGGGAAGACTACGAGGTGGTCTACTCCGGCAGCCACGACCAATCAATGCTCGGCGTGGTGGCGCGGGACTATGACGCCGCCCCCGTCGCTTCGGAAGTGGTGGAACGCATGGCCGCGCGCGGCCTGTACGATGAAAAGGACGTCAAGATCCTCTACGAGTCGGAGCCCTTTCCGACGACGTCCTACAGCTATGCTCACAATCTGCATCCCGACCTGGCGGCCGGGATCGAGGAGGCGTTCTTCAGCTTCGAATTCGTCGGCACCGAGCTCGGCGAGGAGTTCGAGGGGGTCGAGAAGTTCGTGCCGATCAACTACCAGGATCACTGGAAGGTGATTCGTGCCATCCAGGCGGCCAACGGAGTGAATTACGCCCGCGACGACCCAAAGTGATTCGTCGACAGTGCGCTGCGCGGTGATCGTGCATTGGTGAATCTACTAGTTGAGGTAAATCGCCCGTGGGACGGGCACCTCAATCCCGCGAATCGGACTATTCGCGGGCTGTAGGAGCCCGCCTTGCGGGCGATCCGTGTCAACTGGGTGCATTGGTCCTGAGTCCGACAGGCTCGTAGCGTAAGGAATCGCGTGAATGCTGGAAATCTCCAATCTGGTCAAACGCTATGGCCATGACGAGGTCGTGCTCAAAGGGCTTGACCTGACCGTGGAAGACAACAGTGTGGTCGCCATCGTCGGCGCCTCGGGGGCCGGCAAAAGCACCATGCTGCGCTGTATCAACCGCCTGGTGGAACCGACCTCGGGGTCGATCAAGCTTAACGGCACGGAGCTCGTCAATCTGAAGGGGCGCGCCCTGCGGCGCGCACGGCGCAAGATCGGAATGGTCTTCCAGGGCTTCAATCTGATCGACCGTCTGACCGTGATGGAGAACGTACTGGCAGGCCGCCTCGGTTATGTCACTCTGTTTCAGGCGATCTCGCGCCGCTATCCTCAACCCGATATCGAACGCGCCTTCGTGCTCATGGAGCGCGTCGGCATCGCGCACTATGCCAACAAGCGCGCCGACGAGCTCTCCGGCGGCGAACGCCAGCGGGTCGGAGTCGTCCGCGCGCTGATGCAGGAACCCGAGTTGCTGCTCGCGGACGAACCCACCGCCTCCCTGGATCCGCGCACGTCCGAACAGATCATGCGGCTTCTGCATGACCTGGCCCGCGAGCTGTCGTTGCCGGTGCTGATCAACATCCATAACGTAGCCCAGGCAAGGGCCTATACCGAGCGCATCGTCGGGCTGCGCCACGGCAGGATGATCTTCGACGGTAAGCCGGCGGACTTCGACGAGAAGGCGCTGGATGCCATCTATGGCGGTATCGAGGCATCCGACGACGGGAATCAACGGGGCGTCGTCGCTGGTCTCCCGGCGGGTGAACCATGACTCCGGCTCAGACCCGCGCACCGGAGCGGGCCTGGCACAAGCCGCCGTTCATCGCCAACCCGTTGTTGCGTTACGGCGTGCTGGCGCTTTTGGCCACATATCTGATCTGGGCCTTCGGCAGTCTGCAGTTCAACTGGGAGCGGATCGCCGATGGCTGGCCGCGAGCGGGGCGCATCTTCGGCGGCGGTTTCCCGCCGAGCTTCGAGCGTTTCGATCTGCTGCTCACCGGCTTCAAGGAAAGTTTTCAGATCGCCGTACTCGCCACGCTGTTCGGCGTGATGCTATCGATTCCCTTCGCGGTGATGGCAGCGCGGAATATCGCACCGCTACCGGTCTATCTTCTGGGTCGCGCGACGATCATCCTCGCGCGCAGCTTTCATCCGGTGATCGTCGCCATCCTCTTCGTTGCCGCAGTGGGCTTCGGCCCGCTGGCAGGGATCCTCACGCTGACCCTGTATTCCTTAGGCTTCGTCGGCAAGCTCCTCGCCGAGGAGATCGAGGAGATCGACTGGGGGCAGGTCGAGGCGATGAAGGCCACCGGCGCAGGCTATTTCGCCATTTTAGTCTACGGGATATTTCCACAGGTCCTCCCGCGCCAGGTGGGCCTGTCGATGTACCAGCTCGACAGCAACCTGCGTGCCTCGGCCGTGGTCGGTATCGTCGGTGCCGGTGGTATCGGCAGCACCTTGATGAACGCCTTCGGACGCTACGACTATGCGTTCGCCTTCGCGATTCTGCTGGTCATCATCGCGGTGATCCTGGTCAGCGAGGGCATCAGTGGCTGGGTGCGAAAGAAGCTATGGTAGATCAAGCTCTGGCCGACCGTGTCTGGCGGCGCTACGAGCGGAAAGAGCGACTCATCCGTTATGGGGCGATGCTGGCCACGCTGACACTGCTGGTGTGGGCGGTGCGCGATATCGATATCTTCTGGCCCTGGGTGTGGGATGCGCCGAACCAGATCTCATCGCTGGGCGCACGCATGTGGCCGCCCGACCCGAACCGTCTGGGCGAGATCGTCAGGGCCATGATCGAGACGCTGCATATCGCCACCGTGGCGACGATGCTGACCATCTTCATCGCTCTGCCGCTTGCTTACATCGCGGCGCAGAACACAACGCCGAATCGTGCCTGCCTGTGGCTGGGGCGCTTCATCCTGGTCGCCAGCCGCTCGGTGAATACCATCATCTGGGCGTTGCTGTTCGTGGCGATCTTCGGCCCCGGCGTGCTGGCGGGGATTCTGGCCATCATATTCCGTTCCGTGGGCTTCATCGGCAAGCTGATGGGCGAGGCAATCGAGGAGATCGACCGCCGCCCGGTCGAGGCGATGGAAGCCACCGGCGGCTCCAGGCTCAAGGTCGTCGCCTATGCGGTGGTGCCCCAGGTGATGCCAGCCTTCTTTGCCATCGTCATCCTGCGCTGGGACATCAACATCCGCGAGTCGACGGTTCTCGGTCTGGTCGGTGCGGGCGGTATCGGCGTGATCCTGCAGGGCTCCATCGATACCTTCGCCTGGCCCACCGTGGCGACCATCCTGATTGCCATCATCGTACTGGTCCTGATCGGGGAAACCTTGACCGGTCTGTTACGCCGCGAGGCGATCTAGCCGCAAACAATGCCGGGTTCTGGCCGGTAGAGGCTCGTCGCTCCTCCGCGGAGGGATTTCATCGAATCACGTTTAAAAAGAGAGCGTAAGTCAGATTCTTGAATGCGCCGCAACCTCCGAGAGGGAAACAAGGCCGGACCAATGCAACTTGCACTTGATGCCGTCTTGCGGAATGCTGCACCGGTCCTGCAGAAAGGCTTCGACCAATGGATTGGGGATTATGGGCGTTGCTGCCGCTCGGGGTGACGTTGCTGCTGGCGTTCGTCTTCCGTTCGGCACTCATCGGAATGCTCGCAGGCGCTTCCATCGGCACCTTGATGGCCGGCAGCGCACCGGGCGTCGGGCTCAACGAGCTGTTTCAGTCTGCGCTGGGCAACGGCGACTTCGTCTGGATCTGCGAGATCGTCATCCTGATCGGCGTCCTGTTCGAACTGTTCCGTCGAGCGGGCGTACTGGGCGCTCTTGCGGAGCGCTTCTCGGTGCGCTCGGCGAGTCGACGCGGCGTTGCCCTGACGGCCTGGGGAATGGGCTTCGTCATCGTCGACGACTACTTCAGCCCGCTCCTGACGGGAGCAGTCATACGGCCTATGTCGGATCGCGCCTCCATCCCCAGGGAGAAGCTTGCGTTCATTCTCGATTCGACGACGGCGTCAGTCTGCATACTCGTTCCCTTTACGGCATGGGGGGCGTACGTTGCCGGCCTGATCGCAGCGCAAGGCGGAGCCGTCGCGTCCGTCGATGAGGGACTCCGGGTATTCATCGCCGCCATACCCTGGAATTTCTATCCGATCTTGCTGATTCTGTTCACGTTGCTGATCGCTGCCGGTCTGGTTCCCGATTTCGGCCCGATGCGGCGCGCGGAACGTCGCGCCGCGGAAACCGGGCAACTGCTGCGATCGGGGGCCAGGCCGCTGCTTTCGGAGGAAGCCGGCGACTTGGCGCCTGTGTCCGCTGACCGGCGCCCGCTTCTGCTGCTCGAACTGTTCGTGCCGGTCCTGCTGCTAATCGCTGTTGCAACCTGGAGTATCGTCGCAACAGGCGCGGTGCGCATCGTCGAGGCATTCATGCTGGCGGATGCATGGCTCATTGCCGTGCTCGCCATGCGCGGCGATTTCCAGCGCGTGACGGATGTCGGTGAGCTGATTGTCGCCGGCGCCGGCAACGTTATGGGGGCGCTGCTGATCGTGGCGCTGGCTTATGCGCTCAACTCGGTAACGCGCGAGCTGGGCGCCGGGCAGGTCGTCGTCGAATACTTTTCTGCGGATCTCAGGCCGAACGTCCTCGTTGTATTGACGTTTCTGGTAACGGCTGCACTGTCGTTTTCTACCGGCACTTCATGGGGCGCATTCGCATTGATGATGCCGGTGGCATTGCCGGTTGCCTACAGCCTGACCGGCGACGCCCTGGCGCCGCTCGTCTACCAGACCGTTGCCGCGGTTCTGGGCGGCGGTATTTTCGGCGACCACGCGTCACCGGTATCGGATACCACCGTACTGTCCTCGCTCGGGGCCGGCAGCGACCACATCGATCACGTGGTGACACAACTGCCTTACGCCCTGGTCGTTGCCGCGGTGACCGTCGTCGGGTACTTGCTGGTCTAGTGGAGACAAAGAGAGCCCGGATAATCGGGTATCGGTCTCAGTCGCGTGGCGGCAGGCCTGTGTGCTGCGTCAGCACTCGGTTCCGTTTCAGGCGCTTTTCATGGGCCTTTAGCGAGTTCTTGCGGCGCGGGGAGCGATGCGCAAGACCGGCATCCGGTTGATGCCGCGGCACCAGATGCTCCGCGCTTCCGCCGATCAGATGCGAGAGCTTCATTTCCTTCAGCGTCTCACGGATGAGGGGCCAGTTCGCCGGGTCGTGATAGCGCAACAAGGCCTTGTGCAGACGTCGCTTTTCGGGTCGCTTGACGATGTGCACGCCGTCGCTCTTGTACGTGACCTTGCGCAACGGATTTTTGGCGGAATGGTACATCGCGGTCGCCGTGGCCATTGGCGCCGGATAAAAGGCCTGCACCTGGTCCGCGCGAAAATCATGGCGCTTGAGCCAGCGTGCCAGATTGACCATGTCCTCGTCCGTCGTGCCGGGATGCGCGGCGATGAAATACGGAATCAGATACTGTTCCTTGCCGGCTTCTTTCGAGAACTTCTCGAACAATTCCCGAAACTCTTCGTAGGCGCCGATTCCGGGCTTCATCATCTTCGTCAGCGGGCCGTCTTCCGTGTGTTCCGGTGCGATCTTCAGATAGCCGCCCACGTGGTGGGTCACCAGTTCCTTCACGTACTCGGGATCCTTCACCGCCAGGTCGTAGCGCAATCCCGAGGCGATCAGCACCTTCTTCACGCCCGGCAGGGCGCGCGCCTTCCTGTAAAGGCCGGTGAGTGACGAGTGGTCGGTGTTCAGGTTGCCGCACACATCAGGGTAGACGCAGCTCGGAAGCCGGCACGCCGATTCGATCTTCTTGCTCTTACAGGCCAACCGGTACATGTTGGCCGTCGGCCCGCCGAGATCGGAAATGACACCCGTGAAGCCGGGCACCTTGTCGCGAATCTCTTCGATCTCGCTGAGTATCGACGCTTCCGAGCGGTTCTGGATAATGCGACCTTCGTGCTCCGTGATCGAACAGAACGTGCAGCCTCCGAAGCAGCCGCGCATGATGTTGACGGAAAAGCGAATCATTTCGTACGCAGGAATGCGCGCATCGCCGTAGGAAGGATGCGGCACCCGGGCAAACGGCGTACCGAACACGTAATCCATCTCGTCGGTCGAAAGCGGCAGCGCCGGCGGATTGATCCAGAGATCCTGGTTACCGTGCGCCTGCACCAGCGCGCGGGCGTTGCCGGGATTGGTTTCGAGGTGCAACACGCGATTCGCGTGCGCATAGAGAATGGCGTCGTTACGCACTTTCTCGAACGACGGCAGGCGAATGACGGTGCGCGAGCGATTGCGCCGCGCGTCCGGCACGAAGCGCAGCACCTTCGCCGAAGCGCCGGTGCTCGCTTCGCCTTCGCTTCTGGTCGTCGTGCACTCGCGCAGTTCCTGTGTGTTCACATAAGGATTGACGACCTGGTCGACGCGCCCGGGCCGATCGATGCGGGTCGAGTCGATTTCCCAGAAGCCCTCCGGCTTGTCCCGGCGGATGAACGCGGTGCCGCGGAGATCGGTAATACCCTCGATCGCCTCGCCGCGCGCCAATCGATGCGAGAGCTCAACGATCGCGCGTTCCGCGTTGCCATAGACGAGGAGGTCCGCGCTGGCGTCGAGCAGAATCGAGCGACGCACCTTGTCCTGCCAGTAGTCGTAATGCGCGATACGGCGCAGCGACGCCTCGATGCCGCCGAGCACCACCGGCACGTCCTTGTAGGCCTCCTTGCAGCGCTGCGAGTAAACCAGAGAACAACGGTCCGGACGCCGACCGGCGGAGCCGCCCGGGGTGTACGCATCGTCGTTGCGCACTTTGCGATCCGCCGTGTAGCGGTTAATCATCGAATCCATGTTGCCGGCGGCTACGCCGAAGTACAGATTCGGTCGTCCCAGGATTTCGAAGGCGTCCCTGGAACGCCAGTCGGGCTGCGCGATGACGCCGACGCGAAATCCCTGGGCTTCCAGCAGGCGGCCGATGATTGCCATGCCGAACGAGGGATGATCGACGTAAGCGTCACCGGTCACGATGACGATGTCGCAGGAATCCCAGCCGAGCGCTTCCATTTCGGCGCGCGACATCGGCAAAAACGGCGCGGTACCGAAGCATTCGGCCCAGTAGCGGTTGTGGTCGTAGAGCGGTGTCGGACGGGCGTTCATGGGTGCCGCGGGAGTGCCGGTAGTGCGAGAAGTCGGCCCTTAAGGTGCGAGACCGGGAACTGAGCTTAGGGGTTGGCGAGACTCCGCACAAGTTGCTGCCCCGAGCGGCGACTCATGAATCCCCCTGTGCAAGGCGTGGGTGCCGGCCTGCCCGCCCGTCCGCCGTCGCAGGGGGCGGTGCGAAGAGGAGCCACGCCAGCGCCAGGCCATAGCAGGCTGAGGTCGCGAGGATCTCGACGCCGTGGGTCCAGCGCACGACAGTGGGGAAGACCGTTACCTGAATCAGGCCCGACAGTCCGACGGCCGTGAAGTGCCCGACACCGAGCGCGACCGCGAGCCGTCCGCGGGAGCGGCACCAGAAGGCGATGACTGGAATCGACACCAGCAGAAACAGCGTGCTGCGCACGAGCAGCACCAGAAGGAGAATCGACATGGGCGGCACGAAGACGAAATCGAGCTGCTCGTAATAGGGCAGTACGATCGGCGCGATCATGATTCCAAAAACCAGGTAGAGGGCGGGGAACGCGAGCAGCGCGAGAAACAGCCGGACGGCCAGGGCGCCCGTGCCGAAGGGGGCGAAAACGGTCCGGGCCGGACGAGTCGCGCTGACGTCGCGCGGGGCAGGAAACAGCCACACCACCACCAGGGCGCATAACACGCTGGCCGGCAGATTGGC
>Ga0299913_10004103_pt1 | contig 12142 bp, 11 predicted proteins | sample RVTome_9_FD_201360 | JGI IMG/M metagenome (GOLD analysis project Ga0299913, IMG submission 201360) | Soil microbial communities from uranium-contaminated site in the Upper Colorado River Basin, Wyoming, United States - RVT155D38 (version 2) ... | reverse complement strand
GCTTGTGCAAAAAAAAGAGAAAAAGATCGAAGTTGAAAAGAACATTGCGGTAAGACTGCTCAAAAAGATCATGCCCGTCAACGTAGAGCTCAAGACCGACAAGTTTCTGATGCGAGCGGCCACCGGCGTGCTTTATGCCACCCCGTTGCTTGTCGCGCTTGTCATGATTGAAATGACCGACCTCGTTTTTGCCCTTGATTCGATACCGGCTGTCCTAGCCGTAACGTCCGACCCGTTCATCGTCATAACGTCAAACGTATTTGCCATCTTTGGATTGAGGAGCCTCTATTTCCTCCTGGCAGGCTCCATGGAAAAATTCTACTACCTAAAGCCGGCTCTGACCGCGCTGCTGTTCTTCATAGGCTTCAAGATGGTGTTATCAGAGTTCTATCACATAGAGATAGAGCTGTCGCTTGCAGTAATAATGTCAATCCTTGGAGTTTCCCTGGGCCTATCATATCTGAAGACGCGCAGGATGAAATCATCGGCACCATCAGGGCAGGCAGAGCCCACACGCGATTGACACGCATGTCAACCATTCAACATGGAACCGAATAATGTGTCTCAGGTAATTTTCTTACCGCCCACTCTTCGCAATCTTGTGCAGGAACTAACTTGGATAGCGGTTAATTTGCAATATTGCGCTCATTTGTTGGTTTGATTGCAAACGTTGTTCACACTAGCCTGAATGCTCGAGGCGGAGGCGAGCGCCTTTCCATCGCGACGATAAAGGCGCTTTCCGCGATGGGAGCCGAAGTCGAGCTTGCCACCGTTGAAAAGCCCGACATGGCCCTGATACGCGACGCGTATGGCACGAGCATCGACCGCGACGTGAAGAGGATCCGGACGCTCAGCCTGTTCCAAGAGCATGAAGGCAGTCCCGGCTTCACGATAAACACGCACGGCGACATGCTGCCGTTCTTTCGGCGGAATTTCACCAAAAATAACGCCATCACCTACTGCCACTACCCTATCGCCGGCCACCTGATGGACTGCGGCGACCCGGATTATGCCGGCGTCCTCCAGAACATGTGCCTCTCAAGCACGGTTCCAGAATGCCGTGGCGCGCACGCGGAAGTAGCAAGGAGCGCCTACGGCAAGATGATGAAAAACTCTACGGTGCTTACAAATTCTGAATTCAGCCGCAGGGCGATATTCAAAACGTTTGGCGTCGACTCTACAGTCCTCCACCCGCCAGTAGACACTGACGCGTTCAGGAGCGCCCTGTCGTCGGAGTGCAGGGACGACTCTATCATTGTGATTTCGCGCTTTCATCCAAGCAATAAGATAGAGAACGCCGTCCGCCTTGCCAGGCTTCTCAGGCAGAACGATCTTGGCAGCCGCATGAACATCGTCGGCAACATGTCGCCGGACGGCGCCGGCTACTTCAACTACCTGCGCCACCTTGTAAGGCGCTACGGCCTTGATGATTTTGTCAGGTTCGAGGTAAACGCCAGGTTCGACAGGCTGCTTGGCCTCATGCGCAGGTCAAAGGTCTACGTCCACCCCCTGCCCGGCGAGCCTTATGGGATATCGACTGTCGAGGCAATGAGCGGGGGGATCATCCCGGTAGTCCAGGACATCGGCGGGCACACAGAGTTTGTCCATGCAAAATACCAGTTCCACACCTTCGGCCAAGGGGTGGAAGCGGTGGCCGTCGCGCTTGGCGCGCCCGCGTCCGAGCGGGCCCAGATGAGCCACCTGACCCACCAGTACTCGACTGCAAACTACATCAAGAAATTCCAGCAGATCGCGGCAAGAGTCTTTGACATCTGCAGGCCTCTGGAGCTGGAGCCGGCGCCTGTCATTTCCGTGTCAAAGAGGCCCGAGCCGGCTGCTTGAACCTTGTATACACATACGCCGTGTCTACTGGCTGGTCCGCGGTCCAGAGCGTCGGCAGCGTGACCGTGCCTGCAAGCTCTAGTCCGTGGTTTGCGATGACGCTGCCCCACCCCCAGCCGGTCCTGTCCCTTGTGTGCGCCTTCATGACGTGGCTCCCCATGAAGTTAAAGCCGGCGCTGCTGCCGAGTTCTTTGATCGACTCGACCTGCCCTATGACGCTGTTTGCGAGCATTTCGCCCATCTCTGGAAGCCCCGAGATAAAGAACATCGGCCTTGACAGATTCAGGGCGCGGTAGTCAAAGCGCGTCGCGTCCGCGTTCACCGCGTTGTACCTGACGCCGGTCGCATCTGATATCGAGTTTTGCAGTTGCACGAGGTCGTAGTCGATCTCTATTCCGTGCGACTCCATCCCGAGCAGCCTGCCGCAGTACGCTATTCTGCCGTCGCCGGACCCCACGTCGACCAGCTCCTTAAAGCCGAGCGACTTTGCCCCGTGCGCGAGCGCAAAGGCCGATAGCATCCAGGTCGGGTAGAAGGGCTGGTAGCTCGTGTCGTGCTTTTTGCTGCCCAGCCAGTAGCTTGTGATGTCACCTTCGTAAACCCTGCAAGCCACGCCGGAAATTTCCAGATCGTACGACCGGAAGTAGATCGGGTTGGCGGCCGCAAACCTGTGCAGCGACTTTAGCGTGCCGTCGTCGATCGGGATAGATGTGGAATGCGACAGCGGCACTACTTCGCAGAGCAGGCTCCGCCCTCTGTAGCCGCGCATAAACTCGCCCTTTAGCCGGATTATTGCCTCTGGAATTGGATCGTCCATGTTTTAGTAGACCGACTCTGCGCTTGGGCGCAGCCCACGCCTGTAGCTCTTGTGGCCGCATTCCTTGCAGCGGTAAAGCCTCCTGCGCTTGTAGGTGTATATAGCTTCAGGGTCTTCGGTTATTTCGTGTCGCGTTTTTGCCATGCACCGGTCGCAAAAGCGCAGTTCAGACGACAACACCTGATGATGTGGCTGCAATTTTTAATACGTATCTATGCCGCCTGTAGGGCGGGCGACACGTGCCGGCTTATATATTCTGGAGGGTAACCAGTCAGCTGAAATTGCAGGGGCTCCAATCCATCCAGATGCACAGGGACATTACCCGGTTGCGGTCTCTGGGAGTTGGCGAGAACTTTTTCCGGACTGGCAGACTGACCCCGGAAATAGCCAGGGGCCTGTGGGGGGCCTGCTTTATCTGCGTGAAAGATACCTCAGACAAGCCTAGTTGTGTGCTTTATCTTCTTAGTTTTTTTGCCAAAAGATCCGGCACTTCTCCCGGGCGCCTTGCCACCGGCACGTTGGCCCTTGCATAGTTGGCAACCTTCGATTCTGCAGAGCCATAGTTGCCGTACACTATTGCGCCGGCGTGGCCCATCCTCTTTTCCTTCGGCGCCGCCCTGCCCGCAATATAGGCGATGACCGGCTTGTCAAACGAAGTCCGTATGATGTATTCTGCAAGCTGCTCCTCCGCGTCGCCGCCTATCTCGCCCACGACAACAATAGAGTTGACGTCGCTCCTGTCCCGGATAAGGTCAAACGCCTCGATCAGGTTCGTCCCGTTTATGGGGTCGCCCCCGATCCCGAGACCCAGCTTCTGGCCGTAGCCCCTGTTTGTGAGGTTGTAGGAGACTTCGTACATCAGGGTCCCGCTGCGAGAGAACACGACTGTGCTGCCTGCCTTGAACGGCTGAGCCGGCATGATGCCCACCTTCATCACTTCTGGCACGATCACGCCGGGGGTGTTTGGCCCGACCATCCTCGCGCCCTTCTTCTGGGCATATTCGAGAACCTTTATCGAGTCCCTGATCGGGACGTGCTCTGGTATCGCGGCCAGCAGCTTGATGCCGCTATCAAGCGCTTCGATGGCCGCCATCAAAAAGAATGGTGCCGGGACAAATATCCCGGATATCTGCGCGCCTGTGGCCCTGACCGCGTCTGCCATCGTGTCGTACACGGGCGTGCCTTCAAAGTTCTGGCCGCCCTTGCCCGGAGTCACACCCGCGGCAATGTTTGTGCCATACTCTTTCATCAGGCGGGTGTGCGTCGAGCCGTAGCTGCCGGTTATGCCCTGTATCACCACCGGCTTTTTGCCAAAGTCCTTGTCGCCCTTGCTTCCGACGAGAATGTCAAAGATGTTGAACGTCCTTTCAATTGTTGCCATTTTAATCATCGATTTACTGCCGCGACTGCGGCCTGAATTGCCTCTTCGACCGTGTTATAGAGCTTCGCCCTGCTCCCGTTGAGCATCGCCTTCGCTTTTTCAGAATCGGCGCCGGAGATCCTCGCAAACACCGGGACGGCTATCAGGTTGTTCTTGTACGCGTCCAGTATGGCCTGCGCGACAAGGTTGGTCCTGACGATCCCGCCAAAAAGGTTCACGAGTATGGCGTCGACCCGCTTTATCTTGCTTATCACCTGCAGCGCCTCGTAGATGGTTTCGGTAGTCGCCCTCCCTCCAAAGTCCAGAAACGCGCCGGCCGTGCCGCCCGCGTCAGAGACCATGTCGAGCGTGGACATCACCAGCCCGGCGCCGTTGCCGATTATCGCGATGTTGCCGTCCAGCTCTACGAGCGAAAATCCGCTGACCTCCGCCTGCTTTTCAAGTTCCGAGACGTGCTCGTACTTTTTCAGCTCAGGGTGGCGGAACATCGCGTTGTCGTCGATTATCACCTTTGCGTCAAGCGCCATGAGTGAGCCGTCGCCCAGGATCGCGACCGGGTTTATCTCTGCCAGCTCGGCCTCCTTTTCGCCTATCAGCCGGGACAGCTTTGTCGTAAAGTCTACAAACGACACCACGGTCCTGCCGCTCAGACCCAGTTTTGCCGCCGTGTCTTCCGCGGTCTGCGGGTTCAGGCCGTCGATCGGGATGTCGACTACAACCTTGTTGCCGGCGCTTTCAATTTCCACGCCGCCCTCGGCAGAAGAGATCAAAGAGTAGCAGCGCTTGCTCCGGTTCAGGAAAAGCGAAAGGTAAAGCTCTTTCTTGATGTCGGCCATCTCTTCGAGCAGTATGCCCCGCGGGAGCTCGCCCTTGACTTCCTTGTGCAAGAGCTCGTTGAACTTGGGCTCCATCTCGGCTTCGCTCTTGCACTTTACAATGGCCCCGGCCTTGCCCCTGCCGCCGACAGTCAGCTGCGACTTTAGCACCAGCGGATAGCCGAGTTTCCTGCCGCCCTGCCTTGCCTCTTCTACGTTGTTGGCAAGGTGCGACCTCGGTATCCTGATTCCGTACTGTTCAAAAAGCTCCTTTCCCTGATATTCGAGTAGCCTCATATTTTCAGCAACAGCCAATCAATTCTCGCTATTTATAAATTAATTTCCTGTTTGTTGCGTGCTAATTCGCATCCACCGGAAGGCGTCAGGGTTCAATGATAGTTGCGGACAGCCTCTGGATTTCCCGGTCAAAACAGGCGGGGCAGAGCAGCACAGAATTGAACTCTATCAAGCTCAAAGACAGCTTATTGCAGCTCTCGCAGCTTCCCATTGCTCCCTCTCCCAAGTATGCCTGACAGGTCGTATTTGTGAATTATGGTGTCTTTGGTTTGAAGTGCGCTTGAGGCGGTTTCGTATCGCTTCTTGATGCTTTGTCTGTAGTAAAGACATACAAACTCTCACGTATATCGCCCGGCGCGCCCGGGAAACGCATGTCCCGGATTGTCTTCTACATCCAGATCAAGGTTGCCGCAATGGCCAGCATAGGCGCAGCATTCTTCCTGTTATACCTGCCCGGGCTCTGGGATAATGATGCTGTCGACGTTGCTGCACAGGGCTGCGCCGGTCGGCGTCGTTGCCATAGCGGCGCTTTTCCACCTAGTTAATTTCCTGAGCTAGCAACTGCCTTTTTATGCGGCTGCAGCCGCACTATTGCAAGATAGATGAGTGAAGCAGCTGCAAGGCTCGGGATCGCCGCGCCTATCGCAGGCAGCTGCGGCATATAGATCGGCGACAATGGCGACAGCATGTAGTTTATCAGGGCTCCAAGGGCCCACGCGATTACCGCCGGCACTCCGACGCCAAGTTTGTTCTGGCGCACGTACATCATTTCTTGCGTGTACTTTTGCTTCTTTACGATGTAATAGTCGGTCAGGATCACCCCGAACAGCGGGACGAATATCGCCCCTATCAACAGCAGGAAAACTTCGTACTGCTGTATAGAGATCACCGACGCAAGGATGGCGCTGACAGCAGTCATCCCGATTACCAGGTGCTTCTGGCTCAGGTGCGAAAATATGTTCTGCGCCGACACTGCTGCAGAGTAGACGTCGGCAAAGGCGTTGTCGGCCTCGTCCACCAGCAGGAGCAGCATCAAAAATCCAAAGAACATGGCCTGTATCGCCACCACTATTGCAATGACGTCAAACGTCCCGAGCAGCACGCCTCCAAAGTAGAACAGGATGTTTGTTATCGTAAAGCCGATGAACGTCCCCCAGACCGCGCTCCTGCTTTTCTTTGCGAACCTGTTGTAGTCTGCTGCAAGCGCTATCCAGGATATCGGCATCGCTATCACGAGGTCGAGCGCCGAAAAGAAGGACATCCCCTGCCCCGGCGACGCAAGGAGCGCCCCGATGTCAACCGAGTTTATCAGGTTCACGATGATTATGGCAGAAGTCACGAGCGCTATCCACACGGCGAACTTGCCGATCCACTTTCTTATGACGTTGAGCGGGCCGGAGATTGCAAGCAAGGCGACGAGAGTGGCAAATATGCCGACCCAGAAATAGTACGGCAAGATGCTTCCGGCAAGCAGTTCAGCCGCCTTTGCCATTATCATGATCTCAAACGTCGTCCACCCGATCAGCTGCATGATGTTCAGCACCGAAGGCAGGTACGATCCCCTAATGCCAAACGCGGGCCTCATCGTAACGATGGACGGCGCCCCGTGGTCGCTCCCAATCTTGCCGGCAAGCGCGAGGAGAAGCGAGCCGGCGGCTGACCCCACGATGATGGCAAGTATTGCATCTGCAAAGCTCGCGGCAGAGAGGAGCGAGCCGGCAGAGAAGACCAACAGCCCCACGCCGAGGCTGGCCCACAGCACAAAGTAGTCAAAGCCGCCAAGAACCCTGTGCTTGGCGGGCACCGGGTTGATGCCCCACTCTGGCGCGCCCTTGAATATCAAACTCGGATTATTACAAAGGCTGGCGTTAATAATCTATGCATCATTGCAAGAACGCTGAGGCGCCGGCGCGCACAAAGTTAGCTAGCTCGTATGTCTAAATTAGCTTGCCACTTAGATTAACCAAGCGCCCCGCGATGTGCAGGCATGCAGGCAATAACAAACGAAATAGAAGAGGGGAGATCGGTGTTCTGTGAAACTCATAACAGGTATTGCGAATCTGTCTCTGGCAGCCAGAAATGCGCATGCTGCGGCAAGCGCGTCTGCCTCTGCAACTACGTCCTCTAATCCGATAGACTGATAAGTCTATCATTTTTTAACACCTTGCTTGAAGATTGCGCTATCTATAGCAGGCAGCGACTCTGGAGCGGGCGCAGGGATGCAGGCAGACCTCAAGACGTTTTCCGCCCTCGGCGTGTACGGCTGCACCGCCATCACCGCGATAACCGCGCAGAACACCAGAAAAGTGTCCGAGATATTCGAAGTGTCGCCGGCAATGGTGGAGCAGCAGATCAGGTCCGTCATGACCGACATGCCGCCAGGCGCCATCAAGGTAGGTATGGTCTACAGCAGGCAGACGATAGACGCGGTGCGCCGGTCGCTCAGGGGATCAAAAGTCCCGATTGTGCTCGACCCGATCTTTGCCGCAGGGACCGGAGCCAGGCTGCTGCGCGACGACGCGTTTGACTCGTTTGTCTCGAAACTTTTGCCAATATGCACGCTGGTAACTCCGAACAGAATTGAAGCAGAAAGACTGGCAGGAATCAGGATCAGGACAGAGGGCGACGGCATGGAAGCGGCAAAAAAGATCAGCAGGCTTGGAGCAGAGAACGTCATTGTAAAGGGAGGCCACTTTGGGGCTTCCAGCGTCACCGACCTGCTGCTCGACAACAAGAACAGGATGACCAGGATCACGAACCCGAGGATAAAGATAGAGGAAAGCCACGGCTCGGGATGCAACTTTTCATCCGCGGTCACCGCTTACCTTGCGAAAGGCGCGGCCCTGCACGACGCGTGCAGGATGGCAAACGAGTACGTCCACGTTGCGATCAAAAACGCGGTCAGGGTAGGCAGGGGCCTGCCGGTCACAAACCCGCTTTCTGCGATTTACCGCGACGCCAGCCGCTACCACGTGCTGGCAGAGCTGCAGGCGGCAGTCGAGCAGGTAGGCGCCCTTGCAGATTTCTACAAATTGATACCGGAGACGCAGACAAACTTTGTTTATGCACTGCCCGACGCGGCCGGCGCGACAGAAGTCGCAGGAGTGCGCGGGAGGATAGTCAGGATAGGCAACAGCGCGGTGCCGGCTTCGTACATCGAGTTCGGGGCTTCAAAGCACATGGCATCCGCGATTATGGGGTACATGCGCGTCAACCCAGCCTTCCGGTCCGTCATCAACATCAGGTTCAACAACGAGCTTGTGAAAACATGCAGGTCGCTCTTTTCAGTGTCAAGCTACGACAGGAGTAGGGAGCCGAAGGGCGTCAAGAAGAAGGAGGGCTCTAGCGTCGCGTGGGGGACACTTGCCGCGCTCGCACGCAACCCAAAGGCTGAAGTCATTTACCACAAGGGCGACGTCGGCAAGGAGCCCATGATAACTGTCTTTGGCAGGAACCCGGGGGAAGTCGCGGCCAAGATCAAGGCGATACTGGAAAATTATTGAACCAGCATGGTTTTACCTTATATATAGCTGAAGAGTGAAAAAGACAGGAAACATGAAAGCGGTAATCCTGGCAGGAGGGCTCGGCACGAGGCTGCAGCCCTACACATTCTTTATCCCAAAGCCGATGCTCCCGCTTGGCAACAAGCCGCTTCTCGAGTACATCATCGAGTGGCTGAAAAACGCCGGCGGCATCGACGAGATGGTCCTCTGCGTCAGCTATCTGCACAGGACGATCGAGGACTATTTCGAGGACGGCGCCCGCTTTGGAGTCGAGATCGAGTATGCCCGGTCAGAGAGGCCGCTTGCCACCGCGGGCCAGCTAAAGACCGCGGAAAAGCTGCTCGACGACTCGTTCGTGTGCGTCTACGGCGATTCAGTCTACGAGTTCAACCTGCGCAAGATGCTCAGACAGCACAGAGAGTCAAAGGCGTTTGTCTCAATGGCACTCTTGCAGTACGCGACAAAGCTGAAATACGGATTTATCGACCTCAACGGGCAGGAAAAGGTCACGGCGTGGCGCGAAAAGCCGGAGATAAGCGGCCTGATAAACATCGGCTGCTACGTGATGGAGCCGGAATTCCTAAAGATCATACCAAAGTCAGGGTCGTTTGGGATGGACGACGCGGTGAGGAAGGCCCTGGAGCAGAAAAAGATCGTCAAGGGCTTTACGATAGACACGGGCTTTGTCGACATTGGCGACAAAAAGTCGTACCTGGACGCAAACCGGCAATACGCGAGGAGGCTGGGCAAGATCTAGATGGGCATAGCCCTGTTCGAGGACTTGCACTGGCAGAACTTTTCGCCCATCTCGCTTACAAGGGCCACCTTTGACATCAAGGTCGGCTCGAGGACCCTGTTTGAAGAGCACAGGGCGGCGCCCGAAGTGCTGCTGGCAAGGGAATACCTTGCAGGCGTGACTGGCGAGCGGCACGTCCAGTGCAAGGTCAATCCGAGTTCGATTGACAATGACACGGTGTTTGTCAACGGCCTGTTGCACCCCGGGGCAATCTACCCTGACCGCCTGCTCAAGATCACCCACGCCTTTGCGATAACTGCCGGCGACAGGCTCCTCGTGGCAAGGCTTGGCAGGAAAGGCGCAGAATATCTTTCTGATTGCGTCGCGGCCGGCAAAAAGATCGACGTCAGGAAATTAAACGTCGAAAAATCTACAAGGCTCAAGGCTGAAGAAAGCCAGGGACTCCTGTCCGATCCGTGGGATGTCATAAGCGTCCTTGAAAACTCGCTTGCGGTGCAATTGTCCGGCACGCACGGAGAAAGCGACCTCGGCCCCGGCGTCAGAGTGGCAGGCAGCAGCGCGGTGGCGGTTGGCAGGAATGCCTCGGTGGAGGAAGGGACGGTGCTTGACGCAAGGCGTGGCGGCATCTACATCGGCCCCGACGCGTACGTCGCGACGAGCAGGATAGTCGGGCCGGCGTACATTGGCGGCAGGACGCAGGTGAAGCAGTTCTCGATAATCGAGTCCAGCTATGTCGGCCACGACTGCAGGGTGGCCGGCGAGATAGAGCATTCGCTAATTTCCGACTACACGAACAAGACCCACGCGGGCTTTATCGGCCATTCGTACGTCGGAGAGTGGGTCAACGTCGGCGCCATGACCACCACATCTGACCTGAAAATGACGTACGGCAACATCAAGATGGGCAGCGGCAAGAACAAAGCAGACACGGGCCAGAACAAGATAGGATCGTTCATCGGAGACATGGCCAAGACTTCAATCGGCACGCTCATTTACAGCGGCAGGCGGATCGGCGTTTCTTCGCACCTGCACGGGCTCGTCGTGCAGGACGTGCCCAGCTTTACGATCTATGGCGCTAGCGTCGGGGCGAGGAACGCAGAGCTCGAGCTACACTCCGCGATAGAGACGCAAAAGAAAATGATGTCGCGCAGGAGCCAAACGATGAGCAAGGCCTACGAGCAGATGATAAAGGACGTCTTCTCCATGACTGCCATTGAGAGAAAGCGCGCCGGCGTTCGGAAGACCAAGTTTGCGTTGTAATTACATGTAGTCGAGCCCCTCGCCTTCCTTCCAGAGCCCGAGCCTCTGGTGCAGCCATGGGTAAAAGTTGGCGTCGCCGTTTTCAAACTCTTTCTTGATTATCTTGATGATGCTCTTTGACACCTGCCCCGGCTTGCCGTAGATCTGCTTTTTGTGCCTGAGCTTCAAGCCGAGGCCCTCTTCCCGGTCGTAGGCTTCGTTGATTATTGACTTGATCCAGCCCGGGCTCAGCGGAGGAACCAGCACGTTGCTCTTTGCGTCAAATATCGTTTCCGGCCTGTCGGTGTTGAGCCTGACCGTCAACGACGTCACTTTTGGGAAGTACAGCAGCTCTTCCTGCATCGAGCCCGAGTCCGTCATTTCAGCCCAGCAGCGGCCGCTGTCTAGGAATTCGATGACGTTCGCATATTCCTTCCACAGCGGAGTGATCAGGAACTTGTCCGGGTGCTCTTCTGCAAGCCCCTGCAGTTTTGATTCAAGGTTGTACTGTTTTAACGCGGACATGGTCGCATTCAGCATGACGAGGACCACCTTCTTGTCGGTGTTCTTGATCAGCTCGACGAGCCCGCTGACTATTGAAGTAAAGCGCCTGTGCGTCAGGTTCTCCCGCCGGTGGATGTCCATCCTTATCCACTCGCCCTTTTCCAGCTGCGGGTAAAGGTCGAAGATGCTCTTGCGCGGCTTCTCCTTCCGCTTCTGGTAAATCGCGTCGACCACCGAGTTGCCCACCACGTGGACAAAGTTCTCGGGGTACCCTTCCCTTACGAGGTTGTCCCTGTTGAGCTTGGTAGGGGCAAAGAAGAACTGTGTCCCGGCGGAGCATATCCAGGTGTCTATCTGCTCTGGGAAGGGCTCCTCCCTTGCAAGGAACCACTTGCCGTCGAACTGACTGCTGATGAACCTGCGCACCTCTGACTTTGTCGGCTCCTTGCCTGCCTTTAGTTTCTTGATCGCTTCAGGGCTCATGGAACGGAGGCCTGCCTCGTTCTGCCCCACCTTCTGCCCCATGCCAAAGACCCAGGCAAGCGGGGCGATGCCTGCAACAAGCGTGTCCCCGTGGACTATGGGCAGGAGCGACTCTGAGCCAAAGTTCTTTCTGCAGTACCGGCCAAACGAGCCGAACTTTACTATCAGCTCGCTTGCCTTTTCCATTAGGTCGCCCCTGATCTGGAGGTTGCAGCCGACGAACTGCTGCAGGTTGAACTCCTCGATGCCAAATCCAAGCACCTCGTCAAAGTGCTGGCCGGTGTTGATCACGAAAACTGGCAGGTCTTCTGTTGCCGCCTCTATGACCAGCGGCGCCTGCTTGTAAAAATCCGGCTTTGTGCCGGTCACTATTGCGAGCACGGGGGTTTTTTCCTTGCGCGCCTTTTCAAAAACCGACTGGAGGCTGTTAGACACTTTGATTGGCAAAAGGCTGCGCGATACGTCGATCTCTCTGACGCTCAACGAAGGTCATCCAGGTTGCTG
>Ga0299913_10004102_pt1 | contig 12142 bp, 12 predicted proteins | sample RVTome_9_FD_201360 | JGI IMG/M metagenome (GOLD analysis project Ga0299913, IMG submission 201360) | Soil microbial communities from uranium-contaminated site in the Upper Colorado River Basin, Wyoming, United States - RVT155D38 (version 2) ... | reverse complement strand
GGCGTCCGCCGGTCTCGCGCGCGATCGTCGACAGGGGCCTGGCGATCACGACGACTCCAGCAACGCTCGGAGGACCTCGCGCGCCACGACGCGGTCGTCGAACTCGACCGTTCGGTCGGAGAGCTCCTGCACCGACTCGTGCCCCTTCCCGGCGATGACGACCCCGTCGCCCGGCCGCGCCTCGCGCAGCGCGCGGGCGATCGCGGCCCGGCGGTCGAGCTCGATCACGTACGGCCCCCCGCCCTCGACGGCCCCTGGCTCGATCGCGTCGACGATCGCGCGGGGATCCTCGCTGCGCGGGTTGTCACTCGTGATCACCGTGAGGTCGGCCGACGAGGTCGCCGCCCTGCCCATGGAGGGTCGCTTGTCGCGGTCGCGGTCTCCCCCGCAACCGAACACGACGATGAGCCGGCCCGCGACCAGCGGGCGCGTGGCCTGCAACACGCCGTGGATGCTATCCGGCGTGTGCGCGTAGTCCACCACCACCATGAACTCCTGCCCCTCGTCGATCGGCTCGACCCGACCGGGCACCTCCTGCACGTCGGCGATGCCGGCGACGATCGCGTCATCGGGCCATCCCACCGCGCGGGCCATGCCGATCGCGGCGAGGCAGTTCGACGCGTTGAAGCGCCCGCGCAGCGACGAACCGATCTCGAGCCCGTCCACCCGGAACACCAGCCCCGACGCCGACGCCACGACGTCGGTCGCTCGGAGGTCGGCGCGGGCGTCGATCGAGAACGTCGTCAACGGGATCGACGCGAGCTCGAGCAGGCGGCGGCCCCACGGGTCGTCGACGTTCACGAGGCCCCGGCGGGCGTGTTCCTCGGTGAACAAGGCCGCCTTGGCCGCGAAGTAGTCCTCCATCGACGAGTGGTAGTCGAGATGATCCTGCGAGAGGTTGGTGAACGCCGCGGCGTCGAAGACGACCCCGCCCACGCGGTGCTGATCCATCGCGTGCGAGGAGACCTCGACGGCGACCGACCCCACACCGTCCGCGCGCATGGCGGCGAGCAGACGGTGCAGGTCGGGGGCCTCGGGCGTCGTGCGCGCGAGCGGCACGGGGGCACCGTCGATGTGGGCGCCCGTCGTGCCGATCAGTCCCGGGCGTTCCCCCGCGCGGCGAGCGATCGCCTCGGCCAAGTACGTGACCGTGGTCTTGCCGTTGGTGCCGGTCACCCCCAGCACGGTCATCGAGTCGGCCGGGTCGCGGAACGCCTTGGCAGCCATCGGCCCCATCGCCGCACGGACCGACGGCACGAGCACCTGCGGCGCCGGAAGGTCGAGCCAGCGCTCCACCACGAGCGCCGCGGCACCGGCATCGAGGGCATCGCGCGCGTAGGCATGGCCGTCGCTCGTCCGCCCCGGCACACAGAAGAACAGCGCTCCGGTGGTGACCTCGCGCGAGTCGTGGGCGACGTCGAGGATCGAGATCGCCGGGTCGCCGCGGGTCCGGGAACCGGGCACCGCGAGCAGCAGCGCCGACAGCGGGATCGGCGCGAACGCAGGCGCAGACGGGGGGAAGACCGACGGGGAAGACACCGGCTCCGAGCTTACTCGCGCCCCCGGCCGCCAGCCGGTAGCCATCAGGGGGTTTCCGCGTCGTTCGGCGGCGAGGCCACCGGAGGTGCCGCGGGGATCGCGAGCCGTTGGATCGCGTACCGCGCGATCTCCTGGAACAGCGGCGCCGCGGCGAGCCCGCCGTAGACGGTGCGCGGCTCGTCGATCGAAACGGCGATCACGACGCGCGGATCCGCCGCGGGCAGGAACCCCGCGAAGGAGGCATGGTAGCGCTGCACGTAGTTCCCGTCGGCGTCGAGTTTGCGGGACGTGCCGGTCTTGCCGGCGACCTCGTACCCGGGGATCTGGGCGTTGACGCCGGTTCCCTCCTCGACCGCGGCCGCGAGCATGCTCGTGAGCACGTCGGCGGTGTCCGGGCGGATGATCCGCCGCGTCGGCTGTCGTTCGGCCGTGCGGAACGCGCCGTCGGGCGACTCGAACCCACGCACGAGCCTCGGCTGCATCCAGCGGCCGCCGTTCGCGATCGTGGCGTAGACGTTGGCCATCTGCAGGGGGGTCACCGAGATCCCCTGGCCGTAGGAAACGGTCGCGCGGATCACCTCGTCCCATCGGTCCGCGGGCAGCAGCACGCCGGATGCCTCGCCCGGGAAGCCGATGCCGGTGCGCTCGCCGTAGCCGAACCGCTCCATGAACGAGCCGAGGGTCGCGCTGCCGACCTGCTCGGCGATGAGCGCGGCACCGATGTTGCTCGACTCCGTGATGATGTCGCCGATCGTCATCGACTCGACCGGATGCTCATGCGAGTCGCGGATCGTGAAACGACCGACCTCCATCGACGAGGGCACACGGAAGCGGCGATCGAGCGTGACCGCGCCCGTTTCGAGGGCGGCGGCGGCGGTGATGATCTTGTTCACCGAACCGGGCTCGAACGCGTCGGTCACCGTGCGATTGCGCATCGCCTCGGCGGGCGCCTCACCGAACTCGTTCGGGTCGAATCCCGGGTAGGTCGCCATGGCCAGGACCTCGCCCGTCGTCGGATCCAGCACGACCGCGGTGCCGCCGAGCGCGCCGTTGTCCCTCACCGCTCGCTCCAGCGCCGCCTGCGCCATGTACTGCATCTGCCGGTCGATCGTGGTGTGCAGGGTGGCGCCGGGGACGGGCTGGACCGCGGTGTCGATGCCGCTCGAGATCGGCAGGCCGTCGGCCGACAGCTCGGTGGTCCGTTCGCCGGGCGTGCCGGCCAGCACCGAGTCGTACTCGCTCTCGAGCCCCGCGGCGCCGGCCCCGTCGATGTTCACGAATCCGACCACCTGGGGAGCCAGCTCGCCCGCGGGGTAGTAGCGCTTGGGCACCTCGAGGAAGCCGATCCCCGGCAGGGCGAGCGCCTCGAGGGTATCGGCGGTCTCGAGGTCGACCTGGCGGTCGATGAACGCGAAGGTGCCGTCGCTCTCGAGCGCCTCGCGGACCTCGCGGCGCTGCAGGCCGAGCACCTCGGCGATCGTCGTCGCCTCGCTCGCGGGGTCTTCGACGTAGCGGGGGTCGACGTAGACGTCTCGGGCCTCCCTGGTGACCGCTAGCGGCACGCCGGTGCGGTCGACGATCTCGCCGCGCCGAGCAGGCAGCGTCACCGTCCTCATCCGCTGCTGCATGCCGAGCGCCTCGAGCTCGGGGTTGTCTCGGACCTGCAGGAACGCGAGCCGGACGACGATGCCGGCGAACGCCAGCATGAACAGCGCGAGCATCGCGACGAGCCGCCTGACGGGAGGCCGCCTCATGGCTGGCTTCAGCCCTCGTCCGCGGGATGTTCCCGCTCGCCGGGCACACGAAGGATCACGGAGCCGCCGGGCTCCGGGGCGACCATGCCGACGGCGTCGGCCCAGGCCGCGATGCGCGAGGGCGACGACAGCCGGGCGACCTCGATCTCGAGCTCCTCGTGGGCCTCCTCGAGGGCCCGCAGCCGGTCCTGCGCATCGTCGGTCCGATACGTGGTGTTCACGACCAGGGCGTTCAGCGCCACCACGGCGAACACCAGCGCGCACACCACCGAGGCGGCGAGGAACCAGAACGCGGGTGTGGACCCGCGGCGCGCCCGACGCTGGGGAGGGGAAAGGGGCTTCGGGCGCGCCGCGGGCGGGCGTGCGGACGGCGGAGCGGGCTCGGGCGCTCGGAGCGCCGGGACCGATCGGGCGGGAACGCTCACGCGGCGGCCCCCACCCGCTCGGCGGCGCGGAAGATCGCGGCCCGCGCCCGGGGGTTGCGCGCGACTTCCTCGTCGCTGGGACGCAACGGCTTCTTCGTCAGCGCCACGACCCGCTCGTCGTCGCGGAACGTGGTCTTGACGACTCGGTCCTCGAGCGAGTGGTAGGCGATGACGACCACGCGGCCACCGGGAGCGAGGAGCCCGACCGCCTGAGGCAGGGAGGCGGCGAGCTCCTCGATCTCCCGGTTGACCGCGATGCGGAGCGCCTGGAACGTCCGACGCGCGGGGTGGGGGCCCCCCGGCCGTCGTCCCACGGCGCCCACGATCACGCCCGCGAGCTCGTCGGTGGAGGTGATCGGACGGCGCCGCACGATCGCCTCGGCGATGCGCCGGGATCGTCGTTCGCCGCCCAGTTCGAAGATCAGGTCTGCGAGCTCGCTCCGGGGCAGGGTGTTCACGAGGTCGGCGGCGGAGCGCTCCTCGTCGGCGTCGCCGCCCATGCGCATGTCGAGGGGCCCGTCGGTCCGATAGCTGAACCCCCGCTCCGCCCGGTCGATCTGCATCGAGGAGACGCCGAGGTCGTAGAGGAAGCCGTCGACCGGCCCCCCGACGAGCCGGTCGTCCACGCGCTCGAAGGTCGTTCGGGCGGTTCGGAATCGGTCGCCGTATGCATCGAGCCGTGCTTGGGCGAGCGCGATCGCATCCGGGTCGCGGTCGACCCCGATCACGCGGCCCACCCCGGCCCGCAGCAGGGCCTCGCTGTGCCCACCGGCACCCACGGTCATGTCGACCACGATGTCGTGGCGTGGCGCCTGCTCCACGAGGAACCGCACCACCTCGGCGACCATGACCGGCCGGTGCGCATCGTCGCCGCCCGGTGTGCCCGCCCCCGCTGCGTCCGCGTCAGCCGACATGTCCCGCCAAGATGCCGATGCCGATCGATGCGAGCAGGGTCAGCGCCGTCATGCCGATCAGCGACAGGCTCTGGCGCACCTCGGGGCCGAGCTTCGTGGGATCGGCCCGGCGTGGATCTGGAACCGTCGTTGCCATGTGCGCCCTACCTCCTGGGATCGAGCGCACCGGTCTGGTACGCATCGGCGAATCCGGCGGTGTAGCCGTCGTAGGTCGCGCGGTCCCAGACCTCCATGCGATCTCGCACCCCGAGCACGACGACCTCCTTGTCGATGCCGACCGCCTCTCGGAGCCGGCCCGGGATCGTGACCCGGCCCTGCCCGTCGAGCCTGGCCTCCTCCGACGATCCGAAGAACATGCGGGAGTAGGCGCGGCCGTCGGTGTCGGAGAGGGGGGAAGACGCGACCTCGTCGGATCGCCGCTCCCATTCGGCCCTGGGGAAGACGTACAGGCAACGATCCTGCCCCACGGTGATCCAGCAGCCGTCGACGAACGCGGCCCGGAACTTCGCTGGCAGCGAGACCCTGCCCTTCGGGTCGAGCTGGTAGCTGTGCGTGCCGAGCAGTTCGGTCACGCTTCCTCCCCTTTCCTCCACCAAGCCACACGTTTATGCCACTAACACTCCACCGCGTCAACGGGAACAGGTGTTCGGAGGCGTGGGCAGGTCAAGGGGTCGCCGGAGTCGCCGGCACCGATGGGGCCCACGGCTCGCGCCGAGGGCCGTCAGATCAGGAAGTCTTCCCAGCCCGGCTCGAGATGGCCGAGCGTGAGGTGGAACCCGTCGCGCGGAGCGAACGGCTGACGGGCGAGGTGGAACCCGGCTTCGGCCGGCGTGCGATCTTCCTTCTTTGCATTGCAGCGGCGGCAGGCCGCGACCACGTTCTCCCACACGTGGAGGCCGCCGCGCGATCGGGGCACCACGTGATCGAGGTTCTCGGCGCTCCCGCCGCAGTACTGGCAGGCCCACTCGTCACGGGCGAACACCGCTCGCCGCGTGAGGGGCGCATGGGGCCGGTACGGCACGCGCACGTACCGGCGGAGCCGCACCACCGAAGGCGCCTCGAGCACCAGGCGCTCGGAATGGAAGACCATGCCGTTGGACAGGACGACCTCGGCCTTCTCCTTGAGGACGAGCACCACAGCACGGCGCGCCGGCACCACCGCCAGCGGCAGATCGGTCGCATTGAGGACGAGCGCCCGTCCCATGCGGGTCAGTCTACGGGTGCCCCGCGGGACTTACGGCCTCGACGCGACGAATCACATGCGTGTAATCTAGGGGCGCGGCGGCCGGGTCGAGCGCGATGCCTGGAGTTGCGAATAGGGGCCGCGCGGGGCGTCCGCGAACATCGGCCCGGTCGCCGCACACTCCACCAGCATCGCGCTCGCTTGCGGAAAGCTGCCCACGATGGCCCCCCGACGGCAGGGATCGCGCGGGGCCGGGCCCTGGGTTCGTTCGCATCTGACGTACGATGACCGGGTCGCTCGCTGCCCCGCGGGCGCGGTCGGAGGTGCGGGTGGAGGTCGAAGAGCGATCCCAGGACTGGACACGCTTCGCGGCACGCTTCCAGGAGATCGAGACCAACGTGGAACGCGTCGTGCGAGGCAAGCACTCGGAGATCCGCCTCGCCCTCGTGGCGCTGATCGCCGAAGGTCACCTGTTGATCGAGGACGTGCCGGGCGTCGGCAAGACGATGCTCGCGAAGTCGATCGCGCGCTCGATCGACTGCTCGTTCCGCCGGATCCAGTTCACGCCCGACCTGCTGCCGACCGACGTCACCGGCGTCAACGTCTTCAATCAAGAGCAGCGTGACTTCGAGTTCAAGCCGGGGGCGATCTTCGCCAACATCGTGCTCGGCGACGAGATCAACCGCGCCTCCCCCAAGACACAGTCCGCCCTGCTGGAGTGCATGGAAGAGCGCCAGGTCACGATCGACACGGAGACCCACCCGCTCGGCACCCCGTTCATGGTGATCGCGACCCAGAACCCGATCGAGCACGAAGGCACCTATCCCCTGCCCGAGGCCCAGCTCGACCGATTCATGCTCCGTCTGTCGATCGGCTACCCGGACGCCGAGATCGAGACCCAGATCCTGGACAGTCATACCGCGGGGTCCCAGCCGCTCGCGGAGATCGGCACGGTCAACGACGCGCCGGGGGTCGCGGAGATGATCGACCAGGCCCGCCGGGTGCACGTGGCGCCGGCGCTGCGGCGATACATCGTCGCGCTCGTCGACGCCACCCGGCACCACGGTGACGTGTACCTCGGCGCGAGCCCGCGGGCGTCGATCATGATCCTTCGGGCGGCCCGAGCCCTCGCCGCGGCCGACGAACGCGACTTCGTCATCCCCGACGACGTGAAGGCCCTCGCCGTGCCCGCGCTCGCCCACCGCATCATCGTCACGGCCGACGCCGTCATGACGGGACGGTCGACCGACGTGGTCCTGCGCGAGATCCTCGCCGAGGTGCCCGTCCCCGTGGCGGAGAGCCCCTGATGCCGTCCGGCCGGGGCCTGGTGGTCTTCGGCGCCGGGCTCTCGATGTTCGCGGCCGCACGGGCCGTCGGATCGTCCGGCCTCGAGATCGTCGGCATCGGTCTCGTGGCGTTGCCCTTCCTCGCGGGGCTGTTCGTCCGGTGGGGCAGGGCGAGGCTGCGGGTGCGGCGGCGCCTGTCCGATGTACGGGTGCAGCCCGGCACCCGCGTCACGGTGCGACTCGACGTCGAGAACGCGGCCCCTACCCCCTCCCCGTTCCTGCTGCTCGAGGATCGACTGCCGACGGCGCTCGGCCGGCCGGCCCGTCTGGTGGTCGCGGGGTTGCCGGCGCACGGCTCCCAGCAGGCCGGCTACACCGTGCTGCCACAGGCTCGCGGGCGATACCGGCTGGGGCCGCTGGCCGTCGACGTGACGGACCCGTTCGCCTTGACGAGGCAGCGGATCGAGTTCGACGACCTCGACGACCTGCTCGTCACGCCGCAGATCGAGGATCTCGCCGCCTCGCCCGACTCAGGGCTCGGTCCGAACTGGGGTGCCACCCGGGCCCGGCAGCTCTTCCGCACGGGCGAGGAGTACTACACGATGCGGCAGTACCAGATCGGTGACGACCTGCGACGCATCCACTGGCCGTCCGTGGCGCGCACCGGCGACCTCATGATCCGCCAGGACGAGTCGTCGCGACGCGCCAGCGGGCTCGTCTTCCTGGACAACCGCGGGCACTCGCTCGGCCAAACGCACACGCCCGGGTTCGAGCGCGCCGTCTCCGTGGCCGCCACGCTCGGCGAGCTGCTCGCCCACAGCGGCTTCGCGCTGCGCCTCGGCACGGCGGACGCGCCGCCGGCCGCCGTGAGCGAGGATCGGTTCCTCGACGCGCTCGCCGGCATCTCCCACGCGTCGGCTCGCTCGGTCGGGCCGTCGCTCGCACACCTGCGCGCGGGCGCCTCGGCCGACACGTCGCTCGTGTACGTGGCGGCGCCGCCCGCGCCGGGCGAGCTCACGTCGCTGATCCGCGCCGGCGCCGGGTTCGGCCCCAAGCTCGTGGTGCTCGTGCATCCGGTCGAGCCGCGGAGCCTGCCCGCCGCACAGGCCGCCCAACTGGAAGGTCGCGCGACCCAGGCGCGACTCTCGCTCGCTCGGGCCGGCTGGGACTGCATCGTCTTGACACCGTCCACCTCCCTGAAGGAACGATGGCACGCACCCAAGGACCGTCCGCTCGCACACAGCGGCTGATCGCCGGCTTCGCGACGGGGCTCGTCGCCGTCGCGGCTGCGATCGCGCTCGGCCGGGTCTTCGAGGGCAACGGCCCGACCCTCCGGCTCGTGGTCGCCGCGATCGCCTCGGCCGCCATCGTCGCCGCGCTCGAACGACGGAGCCTGGCGCTCGCGACCCTCGCCAGCGCGGCGGGCCTCGCGGCCGCCGTGGGCCTGCTCGTGTTCCCGGAAACCACCTGGTTCGGTCTGCCGACGATGGAAACCCTGAGGGTGGCCCTCGACGCCGCCGAACGCGTCGGCGAACAGGCCAGGGTCCAGGTCGCGCCGGCGCCGCCACTGGCGCCGCTGTTGCTCGCCGGTCTCGCAGGGGTGTGGGCGGCCGCGTTCGCCGCACATTCCCTCGCGTTCCGCGCGGGCAGCCCACTGCTCGCCGTGCTGCCGCCGGTGGCCCTCGTCGGGTTCGCGGATTCGGTCCTCGAGGACGTGATCCGGCCGATCTTCGGCCTGCTGTTCCTGGTGGCCGTGACGGCCCTGCTCTTCGCCGATGGGCTCCGTCGCGTGCAGGCGTGGGGACCGGTCTGGACCGGGCCCGGCCGGGCCGCCCGGCTCGACGTCGCGGCGGGGCGGGGCGCCAGACGCCTCGCGGCCGCTGCCGTCGCCGTGGCTGCGATGGCGCCGCTGCTGCTCCCGGGCTTCGGCACCGGTGGCGTGGTGGACTTCTCCACCCAGAACGACGGCCGGGTCCGGATCGACCCGCTGGTCTCCGTGCAGGCGAGCCTGCAACGAGACGACGTCGCGACCGTCTTCGAGGTCCGCGCCGACGTCGGTCGCTATTGGCGCATGGTCGCGCTGCCCAACTTCGACGGCAGCATCTGGAGCCCCGACCTCGACCCGGCCACGCTTCCGATCGAACCGGGAGCCACGCTGGCGACCGCGACCCCGGTCGCCGAGCCTGCCGAAACGACGGAGGTGACGTTCACCACGACGAGCGAGCTCGCGCTGCCGTGGCTGCCGTTGCCGTACCCACCGCGCTCGACCGACGCCGAGCTCGACGGCATGCGCTGGGACCCAGAGGGCGGATCGATCTCGCTCGAGGGAGGCATCGGTCCCGGTCAGACCTACACCGCCGTCGCCGACGTCGTCCAGCCCACCCCGGCTCAGCTCCGTGCCGAGCCGATCGCCGCGACCGCCGAGAGCGTCCGGTACACGCAGACCCCCCCGGACCTGCCGACCCAGATCGCGAGCATGGCCAGGCGGTGGACCGAGGGTGCGGCCACCGACTACGACGCGATCATCGCCCTGCAGGAGCGGTTCACCGATCCCCGCTGGGGGTTCAGCTACGACGCCGAGGTCCCCGGATCCTCGAGCGAGCGGGCCATGGTCGAGTTCCTCACCCAGACGCGCGTCGGGTTCTGCCAGCAGTTCTCGAGCGCCATGGCCGTCATGCTGCGCACGCTCGGCATCCCGGCCCGGCTCGCCGTGGGCTTCACGCCGGGGCGCTTCGACGACTCGGCCGACCGGCTGTCCGTCACGACCGAGAACGCGCACTCCTGGGTGGAAGTGCTGTTCCCCTCGTTCGGCTGGGTGCCCTTCGAGCCCACGCCCGACCGCCAGAACCTGGCCGCCTACCCCTACCTGGATCCCGACGCGGGCGACGGGTGCACGAACGCCGACGGCTCGCCGTGCGTGCCGCGACGGGGCGGCGCGGCCGGGGCGGGCAACAACCTCGCCAACCCCGCGTTCCTCACGGCGGCCGAGCGCGAGGGAACCCGGGTCGGCCCCGGCGGCGCGACCGAGGGCACGACGGCGCTGCCGGACGCCGGCGGGGTCGCCGCCGCCGTGGTCGACGAAGGGCCGGTCACCGTCGGCACCGCGATACCGGCGGCGCTCGCCGTGGCCGCGCTCGCGTTGGTCGCCGTGCCGCCGTTCCGCGCATGGACGCGCCGGCGCAGGCTGCGCCGGGCGGGCGCCGCGCCGCGCCGCCTGATCTTGGCCACCTACGACGTCTTCACCGATCGCGCGGCCGAGCTCGGTCATCCGAGGGCGCCGGGGCAGACGCTCGACGAGTACCGGCGCACGGTCGAGGGCTCGGGCACGATCCACGACGGCGACCTCGCGCGGCTGACCCGGCTCGCCACCGATGCGGCATACGCGGCACGCGAACCGGGGCGCGAGGAGGCCGAGGCCGCGGCGCACGCCTCGGACGCGGTCGTCCGCGCGATGCGTCGCCAGGCGAGCTGGAGCCAGCGGCTCGCCGGGCCCTACCGTCGGCGCTGAGGCTGCGGTCGATCGTCGGCCCGGGCCTCGGGTCGGCCTTACGAAGTACCCGTGACGGTCTGCGCCGCAGCCTCTCGCAGCGCTCGCACGAATCGCTCGCGGTCTTCGCGGAACTGACGCACGTCGGTCTCGACCCCGCTCGCGATGTCGTCGATGGCGACGAAGAACGCCATCTGCCCGTCGCGCAACGCGTCGATCACCTCGCCGTCGCGGCGGCAGATCTTGAAGATGCTCTGACCGTCGGTGACGAGCTTCACCTCGGACAGGTGCTTGTCCATGGCGGCCTTCTTGTTGAGGAACTCCCAGGACCTGCGCACCCGCTGCAGCGACATGCCGCCGTCGAGCAGCGACTTCACCACCCGCAGCGCGACGAGATCCCGGAAGGCGTAGAGCCGCGGGACGCCGGGACGCCCCCCGGTTCCCTGGACCGACGGTTGCACCAACCCGATCTGATCCCAGTACCTGAGCTGGCGGGGCGTGCAGCCGGTGAACTTGCAGGCCTGGTGGGTGGTGAATCCCTCGATCCGGTGTGGCGCCCCCTCGGTCTCGCTGCTCCGTCGTCGTTCACCTTCGACACGGGTCATCCGGTGCCGGCGGCAGCACCGACCGACGACTCGCGCCCAGGGGGAAGGGGACCCCGTTGTACAACAGCGTGCCGAAGCGCGGCAAGCTGCGAGGTCACGACGGTCGCCGAACCACGCGAACGCGCGTGGAACCTACTCCTCGTCGGTCGGCGTCGGCGGTCGGAACCGGGCCGCGAGCCGTCCGATGATGCCGGTGAACGACCCGCCGTCGGTCTGCATCGCGCGGATCTGGTCCCGGCCGAGCTGTCCCAGGTACCGATAGATCAGCAGCGCCGAGCCGATCATCATGATGAACCCGACGGCCGCGATCCACGGGCTGACCACGAACAGCAGGAGCAGCACGCAGCCGAGCACGAACGCGATGGCCGAGAGCCTGATGCGCCGGGCGAGGTGGGTGTAGAGATCGGTACGCCCGACCTGCTCGACCAGCTTCGGGTCGTCCTCGGCCAGCCTGCGCTCGATCTCCTCGAGGATGCGCTGTTCGTGTTCGCTCAGGGGCACGACTCGATTATAGGGAGCCTGCCCGACCTGAGAACCCAGTCGAACCCGGGCGTTCAGTCCGATGGATGGCGCCGGGACCGCTCGAGCAGCGACGCGGGCATGGCCGACCCTCGACCGAACCGATCGTCGATGCGGTCGACCGCGCGTTCCACGTCGCCCCAGCGTTCGCCCCGGAGCAACGCGAGCTGCTCGGCGCCCGCCGCCACCAGCCCGCTCGCCTGTACCCCGAGCAGGCGCACGCGGCGTCGCTCTCCCGGCAGGGCCCGGTAGAGCTCGGCAACCGTGTGGTAGAGGTCGGCCCCGACGTCGGTCGCGTCGGCGAGCGTCCTCGATCGGGTGAGGGTCGTGAAGGTGGCCAGACGCACCTTCATCGTCACGGTGCGGGCCCGGAAGCCGTCGGCTCGCAGCCGCGACGCCACCCTGCCCGAGAGCGCGAGCAGTTCGCGTA
>Ga0299913_10004101_pt1 | contig 12142 bp, 9 predicted proteins | sample RVTome_9_FD_201360 | JGI IMG/M metagenome (GOLD analysis project Ga0299913, IMG submission 201360) | Soil microbial communities from uranium-contaminated site in the Upper Colorado River Basin, Wyoming, United States - RVT155D38 (version 2) ... | reverse complement strand
CCGACCACCTGGCGGAGGGGGCCGTGGAGCGGGTTCGGGCGTCCAAGCACCTCGAGCTCGTCGGCCTTCACGCGCACATCGGCTCCCAGATCTTCGAGCTCGAGCCATACGTCAAGGCGATCGACGTAATCGCCGGCTTCTGCGAGGTCGTCCAGCTCCAGCCGGAGCTGCTCAATGTCGGGGGCGGGCTCGGGATCGCCTACCTCGACACCGACGAGCCCCCCTCGATCGACGACTACGTCGACGTCAAGGTACGCGGCGTCCAGCGGGTCTTCGACCCCGCGCCGCGGATCCTGGTCGAGCCGGGTCGCTCGCTGGTCGGGAACGCGGGCGTCACCGCGTATCGGATCGGGACAGTGAAGGAGATCCCCGGCGTCAGGACCTACGTCGCCGTCGACGGCGGTATGTCGGACAACCTGCGGCCGATGCTCTACGGATCCCGCTACGAGGCGGTGATCGCAAACCGCGCGGGCGAGACCGCGGACCGGCGCGCGACGATCGCGGGCATGCACTGCGAGTCCGGTGACGTATTGGTCAGGGACGCTGACCTGGCGGCCCCTCGGGTGGGGGACGTGCTCGTCACGCCTGCGACCGGCGCGTACGGGTACGCGCTGGCGAACAACTACAACGGAGTGCCGAGGCCACCGGTGATCTTCTGCCGGGAGGGCGACGCCCGCGTGGTCGTCCGCCGCGAGACCTGGGACGACCTGCTTAGCCGCGACGTGGAGGCCTGATGCCCGGCGGCAGCGTTAATGCGAGGGCGCTCGGAGGCAGCGCCGAGGAGCGACCCGTCGTATGAAGGAGCAGCCGCCGGTTTACGTGGGCATTCTGGGGAAGGGCACTGTTGGCAGTGCCTTCCAGCAACTGCTCACCGCCAGGGCTGACATGGTCGAGGAGGTCTCCGGCCGGCGCCCGAAGGTGACTGGGGTCCTGAGCAGCACGAAAGGTGATTTCGACGAGATTCTCGCCGCGAGCGACGTGATCGTCGAGCTGATCGGCGGGCTCGATCCCGCCCGCGACTACGTCACCCGCGCGCTGCGCGAGGGGCGCCATGTGGTCACCGCGAACAAGCAACTGATCGCCCAACACGGGGAGGAGCTCGTCGCGGCCGCTCGGGAGGGCGGCGCTCAGTTTCGGTTCGAGGCCGCCGTCGCCGGGGCGATACCGGTGATCCGGGTCGTGCAGGAGAGCCTCGGCGCCATCCCGATCGAGAAGGTCTTCGGGATCGTCAACGGGACGACCAACTACATCCTCACCGCGATGGCGCGCGCGGGGCTCTCCTACGACGATGCGCTGAAGCAGGCCCAGAACCTCGGCTACGCCGAAGCCGACCCGACGGAGGACGTCGGCGGCGCGGACGCCGCCGCGAAGATGGCGATCCTCGCGAGGCTGGCGTTCGGGGCCCCGGTGCGCCTCGAGGACGTCCCTTACGAGGGGATCGAGCAGATCAAGCCAGACGACCTCGCCTACGCGAAGGAGCTCGGCCTGTCCCTGAAGCTGCTCGGGGTCGCCGAGCGCGTTGGCGACGGCGAGATCAGCGTCCGCGTCTTCCCCTGCTTTCTCTATCCCGGCCATCCGCTCGCTCCGATCGAGGGACCGTTCAACGCCGTCATGGTCGAGGCACCCGCGATCACCGAGATCACGATGTCCGGGCCAGGCGCAGGGGGCGTCGAGACGGCCTCGGCGGTGCTCGGCGACGTCGTCTCCGTGATCGCGGGCGGCTCGCCGCTCTTCGAGGAGAACTCGAAGCTCCGGATCGCCAAGGACGTGGAGATGGCGTTCTACCTCCACCTCGAGGTCGCCGATCAGCCGGGAGTCCTCGCTCGGATCGCAGAGATTCTCGGTGACCACGAGGTCTCGGTGCGCAGCGTCGTCCAGCGCGGACGCGGCGAAGACGCCACGCTGATCATGGTGATGCACCCGGTCAGCGAGAAGCGCTTCGACGCCGCACTGAAGAAGATCGCCAAGCTCAGGTTTCTTCGCTCGCCGCCACGCTCGATCCGCGTGATCGAGGAAGAGTTCACCTAGGTCGGACCCGCAGAGAGATGCCGACGCCGCTGATCGAGCGCTACCGCAAGCACCTGCCGCTGGAGGAGGGCGACCCCGTGGTGACGCTCAACGAGGGCTCGACGCCCCTGATCCACTCGCCGCGCCTGTCAGAGAGGGTGGGCGCCGAGGTCTACCTGAAGTTCGAGGGAGCCAATCCGACCGGCAGTTTCAAGGACCGCGGGATGACCGTGGCGGTCTCCCGGGCGAAGGGGGCCGGCGCGGAGGCGATCATCTGCGCGTCGACCGGCAACACGGCGGCGAGCTGCGCCGCGTACGCGGCCCGCGCTGGGGTTCGGGGAGCGGTGATCGTCCCCGAGGGCAAGATCGCGATCGGGAAACTCGCCCAGGCGCTGATGCACGGTGCGCGGGTGATCGCCCTGGAAGGGAACTTCGACCAGGCGCTCGAGATCGTTCGCGAGCTCGCGAACAAGCACCCGGTCGAGCTCGTCAACTCGGTCAACCCCTACCGGATCGAGGGCCAGAAGACGGCGGCGTTCGAGACCTGCGACGAGCTCGGGCAGGCCCCCGAGGCGCTCGCGATCCCGGTCGGCAACGCGGGCAACGTCACCTCATGGTGGGCCGGGTTCCAGGAGTACGGGGAGTCGCCGATCCTCTACGGGTTCCAGGCCGCTGGCGCGGCCCCCTTGGTGGAGGGCCATCCGATCGAGAACCCCGAGACCGTCGCCTCGGCGATCCGGATCGGCAATCCGGCGCGCTGGGAGGAGGCGATGAACGCGTTCACGGCGTCCCGTGGCCGGGTCGCGTCGGTCAGCGACGACCAGATCCTCGAGGCCTACCACTGGGTCGCATCGAGCGAGGGGGTCTTTTGCGAGCCTGCATCGGCGGCGTCGGTCGCCGGACTGCTCGCCCATGGCCTCCCGGTCGCCGACGGGGCGGACAAGCCGGAGTCGGTCGTCTGCGTGCTCACCGGCCACGGCCTCAAGGACCCCGACACCGCCCTCGGCAAGGCCCCCGCGGTGACCGGCTGCAAGGCGGACCTGGGCGCGGTCGAGAAGGCCGTCTTCGACTAGCCGACAACGGCCTCCGGGTCGCGGCGAGGTCCGCCCGGTCGGAGGCGATGGCTTCGCCCCGGCGCCCACCCAGTCAAGCGGCGGAGGCGATCACCTCGCCGAGCTCGAGCGGCTTGCGAAGCTGCGACTCCGGCGCGCTGAGCGACGCCGAATTCGAGCAGCAGAAGGCGAAGGTCCTCGGCAGCTAGCCTGAATGCGTGGCTTCCCAGCCACGCGTAGAGTTGCTCTGGTGGCGTGAGTGCCCCTCCTGGGAGCGGGCCCTCGCGATGTTGCGCGAGGCGATGGACGAGGAGGGGATGGATCCAGCTCGGATCGAAGTGCGGGAGGTCGACACGGACGAGTCCGCCGAGCGCGAGGTCTTCGTCGGCTCGCCGACGATCCGGATCGACGGGGCCGACGTACAGCCCCTTGAGGGGGCCCCGACGGGACTCGCCTGCCGGGTATACCGGCGCCGCGACGGGCGGACCTCGCCCCTGCCGGACCCTGAAGACCTCCGTGATGCCCTTCGCGCCGCCGCACCGTCCTGACGGGTAGCCTGCGCCGATGGCGATCCCGATAGGCGAGCGCGCCCCGGATTTCGAGCTACCCGCCACCAATGGACGCCGGTACGGCCTCGCGGCCGACGATGCTTCCGCCACCCTCGTTTACTGGACCTGCAATCACTGCCCTTACGCGCTCGCCTGGCACGATCGGATGCTCGACGTGGCGCGCGACTACGCCGAGCGTGGGGTGCGCGTCCTGGCGATCAGCTCCAATGACGCTGAGAGCTATCCGGCCGACTCGTTCGAGGCGATGGCGGACCGGGTCGAGCGCGACGGCGATTGGCCCCATCCGTACCTCTATGACGAGAGCCAGCAGGTCGCGAGGGACTGGGGAGCCGAGAGGACGCCGCACGTCTACGTGCTCGACTCCGACCTGATCCTCCGCTACTGCGGCGCACCGGATGCGGACTACGACGATCCCTCCCAGGGCGCGGCTTGGCTACGGGCCGCCCTCGACGCCGTCCTCGAGGGTCGGGAGCCCGAGCCGGCCGAGACCGAGGCGGTCGGCTGCACGATCAAGTGGCGGCGGTGAGATGACCGCGCGGCGACGGTTGGTCAAGGTGCCCGCCTCCTCGGCCAACCTCGGGCCCGGATACGACGTGCTGGGGGCGGCGCTCGCCATCCACCTCGAGCTCGAGGTGGAGGAGGCAGGATCCTTCTTGGTGGAGGCCCATGGTCTCGATGTTCCGCTGGACCGATCGAATCTCTGCGTCCGCGCCTTCGAGTCGCTGCGTTCGGCCGACGGGATCACCTTCCGGATTCGCAGCGAGATCCCGCTCGCGGCCGGGCTTGGCTCGAGCGCGGCAGCGATCCTGGCCGGCCTGCTCGCCGCCGATCACCTTTACGAGCTCGCCCAGGAGCCCGAGGACGTGCTGGCGAAGGCCGCCGCGATGGAGGGTCATCCCGACAACGTGGCGGCGGCCCTGTTCGGCGGATTCGTGCTCTGCGCCGACGACGATGGGACCCTCGCGGCGACTCGCCTGGATCCGCCGGAGGGGGTCGAGGCGGTGGTGGTGATCCCGCGCGAGCAGGTCACGACCGTGGAGGCGAGGGCGGCGCTCCCCGAGCGGGTCCCCCTGCGGGACGCGGTTGCCAACATCGCCGCCGCCTCGGAGTTGGTCCTCGGGATTCAGCGCTCCGATCTGACCCTGATCGGCCGGGGTCTCGCCGATCGCCTGCACCAGCCTCATCGGGCGCGGCTCTACCCGCGCTCGATGGAGATCGTCTCGGAAGCGCCGCGGATGGGCGCGATCGGGGCGACGATCTCGGGGGCGGGCCCCACGGTGCTCGTCTGGACCTTCTGGCAGAGCACCGGCGATGTGATGAAGGCGCTCACCGAGCGGGTGGGGGACTGGGCGGAGGTGCGCCGGGTGCCGTTCTCCCCGATCGGTGCGGACGTCCCCGAGCTGTGAGGGAGAGCCCGAGTAGCGGCGATCGCTGCCTGGGCTCTTCACCGGCGATGAACCCAAACGGCGGCGGCCCCGCCCTGCCGGGGCCGCCGCCGTTCATTTTTGGGCCCGGCCTAGTCGAGCAGCCCGACCTGGCGCAGGATCGAGACCGAGTCCGAGTACACGTCCTTGCGCTTGATCTGGCCGTCTTCGAACGGGATCACGTCGACGCCGCGCCACTCGATCTTCTTTCCGCTGGGCTCGGCGACCAGGTCGCCGCGTCGCATCGTGTTGGTGTGCGTCGCCGTCGCGGTCCACTCCTGGGTGACGACGCCGTCGCGGGCGTAGAGGCGGCGCGTCTCGAAGCGAATATCCGGCCACGTCTCGAAGATCGAGGCGATGTGCTCGCGCACCTCGTCGCCATGGGCCGATTCGCCTGCGGTGTGATTCTCGAAGACCATGTCGGGCGCGTGCATCGCCATGATCGCGTCGAGGTCGTGGTCGTTCCACGCCTGGTTGTAACGGCCGATCGCCGCTTCGAGACTCTGCGCCGCGTCCTCTCCCACGTGAAAAGCATATGTTCGGAGGGCGAAAAGGGGAACGGATATGAGGAGGAGAAATGGCCGAGGGCTACACGATTAAGAACGTCGATGAGTTCGAGGAGATGGAGGGGAGCGGCGGCGCCACCTGGCGGCTCGCCCGAAAGACTCTCGGGGCCGAGTCGTTCGGCTTCAACGTGGTCGACATCGAGGCCGGCGGGCAGATCCCCGCGCACAACCACACCGAGGAGGAGCAGGAGGAGGTGTTCATCATCCTCGAGGGCAACGGCACGATCGTCACCGATGGCGAAGAGCACGACGCCCCCGCCGGCACCTACTGCCGCCTCGCTCCCGCTGTCAACCGCACGATCCTCAACAAGTCCGACGCCGCCGTGCGCGCGCTCCTGATCGGAGTCCCGGTGAAGAGCGGCTATCAGCCGATGTCCTGGGGCTAGCGCGGTCGAGGCTCAGGAGAACTCTTCGAGCGACGCCCGCTGGCGGCGAAGCTCGTGGTCTCGCTGGCGGCGGGGCACACCCGATTCGGCCGTCACCGCCTCGTTGTGCTTCGCGTCGACGATCGCCCTGAAACGCTCGGTCTCCGAGCCTGGGCTGGAGGGTTCGTCGATCCCTTGCTCTCCCTGATCTGCCTTGGTTCGGTCCTTCATCCTTCTCCGTTTGAGTCTTTCCCTGTCGGGACTATTTGTACCACGATTGTGAGCATTCGCTAAACACTATTTTCAACAGCTCACAAGGCTGAAAGTAGCGCTGCAGGCAGACATCTGCGCCGGTTCGCAAATTGGGAGAAAACCGATTGGCGGCGAGGTGAGGACCGCCGCGGAGCCGGGTGGGGCCGGACCTATAATTTCCGGTCCCGTCGGTCCATTTCCCGTCGCGCGCCCGCTCGAAGAAGGCGCGGAACCGGAGGAACAATTGAATCACCTGTCCCCAGAGCGTTCGCGTTTCTCGCCGGAGCGCGCCTACCGCCCACGCGTCTCTCCGCCCAGCGTGGAGGACAAGGATGCGTGCGCGCTCTACGCGTCCGTCCGCCGGGATGCGACCCCGAGCCATGAGGCGATCATCCTGGCGCTCGAGTCGCTGCAGAAGATGCTCCACCGCGCCGGCAACGTCGACGGCGAGGGGGACGGCTGCGGACTGCTCGTCGACATCCCCACCAAGATCTGGGCCGAGGAGGTGCGGGCGGGAGGACACAACCCATCGCTCGCGCTCGACGACGCATTCTCGGTCGCGCACCTCTTCGTCGAACGGTCGCAGGATCTCGAGAAGGTCCGGCACGGCGCGCGGGAGATCCTCGGAGGCGCCGGGTTCCGGATCCTCGCGGAGCGGGTCGGCGCCGTCGATCCCGCCGCGCTCGGGGCGACCGCGCGCGAGGAGGAGCCCCACTTCTGGCAGTTCGCCGGCCTCCTCCCCGAGGCCGCCGACGCGGACCGCGCCCTCTTCAACCTGAAGGTCGGCCTCGAGGAGAAGCTCGGCGTGCACGTCGCCTCCTTCTCGGGTCGGACCTGCGTCTACAAGGTGATGGGAAATCCGAAGGTGCTCGGGTCCTATTACGCCGACCTCTCCGATGAGCGGATGGAGGCGATCGGCGCCTTCGGCCACAACCGCTACTCGACCAACACCTGGCCGTCGTTCACCCGCGTGCAGCCCTTCGGGGTACTCGGGCACAACGGCGAGATCAACACGATTGAGCAGCTCCGCCAGGAGGGGCGGATGCTCGACGTGCCGATCGGGGAGGGCAACTCCGACTCGCAGGACCTGAACCGGACGATCGAGACGCTAGCCCGCCGCCACGGCCTCTCCCTCGCCGAGGCGATGGAGATGGTGCTGCCGCCGATCGTCGCCGAGATCGAGGCGCTGCCGGAGGAGCTGCACTCCTTCTACATCTACCTGCGCCAGACGATGGGCCCGTATGCACAGGGTCCCGTCGCGCTGATCGCCCGTCACCTCGACGAGTGCGTCTTCTCCGCCGACGCGCTGGGCCTGCGGCCGCTCTGGCAGCTCGAGACCGCTCAGGAATTCGTCTTCAGCTCCGAGCCGGGGGTCGTCTCGGTGGACCAGATGACCGCCGAGCCGAAGCCACTGGCCCCGGGCGAGAAGTTCCTGGTGAAGATCGATCGGGAGCGCAAGCGCTCGACGATCCACCCGCACGAGGAAATGCTGCGCGAGGTCCGGAAGCGCTGGCTCGCCCGAACCAAGGCGGCCGAGGTGGCCCCGGTCGATCGCGCACTGCAGACCGGCGGCCCGCTCGAGGGCGCGGAGATCCCCGGCTACACCGATGCCGGGCCCGAGGAGCCGGTGAAGGTCGCCGACCGCGTACTCGCCGGCTTCGGCTGGCAGCGGGACGACGTCAAGCTCGTCCAGCAGATGGCCGACAACGGCGCCGAGCCGATCGGATCGCTGGGATACGACGGCCCGCTCGCCGCTCTTTCACCCGAGCGCCAGAACCTGGCGGACTACTTCAAGGAGACGGTGGCGGTGGTCACCAATCCGGCGATCGACCGCGAGCGCGAGATCGAGCACTTCTCGACCCGCGCGGTCTTCGGCCGCCGACCGCCGCTCGACGATCCCGCCTCCGACACGCACATGGTCGAGACCGACTTCCCGGTGATCCTCGGCGGGCACCACGACCTCGCGCCCCTCTCGGACAGCGCCTACCGGAAGATAGCGAGCGAGCAGGGCACCTATCTCCTCGAGGACCTCTGGGCGGAATTCGGCGATCGCGCCAAGGCGATCGACATCGCCCTGCTCGAGTCCGAGACCACCCAGGGCGCGATCGAGCGCCTCCGCCAAGAGGCTCTGCAGGCCGTTACCGACGGCGCCGAGCTCCTTGTCCTCACCGACCGGACCGTCTACGACGGCGAGCGCCGCTACATCGATCCGCATCTCGCCACCTCCTCGGTCGACCTGGCGCTCAAGCAGTTCAGCGTCGGCCCGGACGAGGTCAACCTGCGCCGCCGCTGCTCGATCGTCCTTCGCTCCGCGGCGATCCGGAACGTCCACGACGTGATGGTCGCGCTCGGCCTCGGCGCGAACGGCGTCTGTCCTTACGTGATGGTCGAGGTGATCTGCGTCGACGACTACGAGACCGACGTGGCGAACCTCTGCGCGGCTCTGCGCAAGGGGATCGAGAAGGTGATCTCGACGATCGGGATCCACGAGGTCCGCGGCTACGCGCGCCAGTTCTCCTCTATCGGGATCAAGCCCGAGCTCGCCGAGATCTTCCTGACCGAGGCGTTCGCCGCGTCTGAGAAGGGAGGGATCGGCTTCGCCCAACTCGACGCCGACACCGACGAGCGCCACAAGATCCTCGGAGGGGACGAGGAGTCGAAGCCGGCGAAGACGTTCCGCTTCTACCCCAAGGTCTATAAGGCCGCGATCGCCGCGGCCAACGGCACCGCGAGCTTCGGCGAGTTCTCCCAGAAGGTCCGCGAGCTCGAGGCCCAGAACCCGATCTCGATGCGCCACATCATGGTCCTCCGCAAGGAGCCCGACCGCGAGCCGGTGGATCCCTCCCAGGTCGATGCGTCGATCGGCCACCACGACTACCCGGTGGTGATCAGCTCGATGAGCTTCGGCTCGCAGTCGGAGCCGGCCTTCCGGGCGTACGCGGAGGCAGCGAAGGCGATCAACATCCTCTGCATCAACGGGGAGGGCGGGGAGATCCAGGACATGTACGGCCGCTATCGGAAGTGGCGCGGGCAGCAGGTCGCCTCGGGCCGCTTCGGCGTTTCGGCGGAGATGCTCAACTCCTCATACGTCGCCGAGATCAAGATCGGCCAGGGCGCTAAGCCCGGCGAGGGCGGGCACCTGCCCGGCAAGAAGGTCTCGGACAAGGTCGCTTCGGCCCGGAACGCGACGCCGGGCACCGACCTGATCTCACCCTCCAACAACCACGACCTGTACTCGATCGAGGACCTCGCGGAGCTGATCGACGAGCTGAAGACCGTGAATCCGGACCTCCGTGTCTCGGTCAAGGTCCCGGTGGTGCCGAACGTCGGGACGATCGGCCTTGGGATCGCGAAGGCGGGCGCCGACATCATCACCCTGTCGGGGTTCGAGGGCGGTACCGGCGCCGCGCGGCAGCATGCGCTCCGGCACGTCGGGCTGCCCTCCGACATCGGGACGCGGGCGGTGCACCGGGCGCTGATGGAGGCGGGGATACGTAACCGGGTCGAGATCTGGGCGGACGGTGGCTATCGCCACGCCCACGACGTGGTGAAACTCCATTGCATGGGGGCAAACCGGGTGGCATTCGGCACCCTGGCAATGGTCTCGCTGGGCTGCACGATCTGCCGCGGCTGCCAGCTCGACACCTGCCACGTCGGGATCGCCACCCAGATCGAGACCGTGGAGCAGGCCCAGGAGCATGGTCTGAAGAAGTTCACCCCGCAGGCGGTCGACGATGCCGCAGAGAGTTGCGCCCGCTTCTTCCAGGCGATGGGCGAGGAGGTCAAGGAGGTCGTGGCCTCCCTCGGTTACGAGCGTGCCCAGGACCTGGTCGGGCGCTTCGACCTGCTCGAGCAGATCTCGCATCAGGACCGGATCGACCTCGCGCCGCTGATCACCCCGCTCGAGGAGTTCCTCGACCTCGAGCCCCTCGACCTTCCGGTCGAGGAGGAGGTTCTGGTCGAGGCCCGCGCGGAGGCTGGCCTGGTCCGCGCGAAGCCGATCCGGATGGCGCCCAAACATGCTTCGTCCGAGATCGCCCAGGTGGCGAGCCGCGTCTTCGACGGATCCTGCGTGAGCGTCGACTTCCCCCGCCGCACCGACGCGAACGACCGCGTGTTGGGCGCCGAGCTGTCCGGTGCGATCGCCCGCGCCCGGATCTACGACGGGCGGCCGGAGGGGTCCGAGAGCGATCGGCTCGCGGAGATCGCCTTCAACGGCGGCTCCGTAGCCGGCCAGGGGTTCGGGGCCTTCAACGAGTGGGGCGTTACCTGCCGGGTCGAGGGCGGCGCGCAGGACGGCGTCGGCAAGACGATGCTGGGCGGAACCGTCTCGATCCTGAAGGGCAGGAACGCCGAGGGCAAGCGGGTCAACGGATCGGTCGGGAAGTCCTTCGCCTATGGGGCGCAGCGAGGTCGGCTCTTCGTGCAGGGATCGGCGGACTCCCGGTTCTGCATCCGCCTCTCGGGGGCGGACGTCGTGCTCGCCGGGGAGCCCGAGGAGCCGCTCGATGACTCGAAGGGATGCATCGTCGACCGGGCCAACGCGAAGGGCTTCGCGTTCGAGTACATGACCTCCGGGCGCGCCGTCGTCCTCGGGGACATCGGCGCGTGGGCCTGCGCGGGGATGACCGGTGGCCGCGTCTACGTCCGCGTCAATGAAGAGTGGAACCTCGATCGCGACGCGATCCAGCGGAGGCTGGGGGAGGGCGCGAAGGTGGCGCTCTCCCAGCTCGACGCCGAGGGCCTGCTCGACATCGAGGATCTGCTCGGTCACTATGCAAACGAGCTGCGCGCCACCGATCAGGGCGACGAGGCCGACCGGATCCAGGCTCTGGCGGCCGACGCAAGGCGGAACTTTCTGGTGATCATCCCCGAGAGGGTTCAGGCCGATCCGAGCATCTCGACCGAGTAACTGCGAACCTGGCGTCGGGACCGATGGCGCTGGATCCGGGAACTCAGGAGGAGTCGACCGAGAAAGCGGTCGCGCGGCTCGAGGACGTTCAGCGCGTAACCGAATCGGCTCTCGCCTACCTCAATCTCGAAGAGCTCCTGTCCGAGCTCCTGGATCGAGTGATCGAGATCCTTCGGGTCGACACCGCGGCCATCCTTCTCGTCGAGGACGATGGCCGGACCCTCGCGGCGCGGGCCGCCAAGGGCCTGGAGGAGGAGGTAGAGCGTGGCTTCCGCCTGCCGATCGGGCGGGGCTTTGCGGGGCGCATCGCGGCGACCCGCCAGCCCGTCGTGATTGACGATCTCGACCGCTCCCCGGTCGAGGTCGCCAATCCGTTGTTCCGGGAGAAGGGGATTCGGTCGCTCCTGGGCATCCCGCTCGTCGTCGAGGGCGCGCTGATCGGGGTCCTCCACGTCGGATCACTGACGCCGCGCGAGTTCCGCGACGACGACGCCGATCTCCTCCAGCTGGTCGGCGATCGCGTCGCCCTCGCGATCGAGCGATCCCGACTCGCCGTCCAGGACCGGGTGGCGCGCACACTGCAGCGGAGCCTCCTCCCCCGGGCGCTGCCGCGACGCCCGGGCCTGCGGCTGGCCGCCCGGTATCTGCCCGCCACCCGCGAATCGGTCGTGGGAGGCGATTTCTATGACGTGATCGAGTTCGGGCCCCGCTGGCTGGGCCTGGCGATCGGGGACGTCGCCGGGCACGGCATGGCGGCCGCCACGTACATGGGTCAGCTGCGCAGCGCACTGCGCGCGTACGCATTCGATGTTCAGGACCCCGGCGAGGTGCTGACGAAGCTCGGAGGGTTCGCCGATCGCGAGGGCTCCCCGATGGCGACGATGGTCTACGCGACACTCAACCTCGAAACGTGGGAGCTCGAATTCGCCCGTGCGGGCCACCCGTATCCGCTGCTGGTCGGCTCGGACCGGAGCAGCTCGTATCTGACCCAGGTC
>Ga0299913_10004100_pt1 | contig 12145 bp, 9 predicted proteins | sample RVTome_9_FD_201360 | JGI IMG/M metagenome (GOLD analysis project Ga0299913, IMG submission 201360) | Soil microbial communities from uranium-contaminated site in the Upper Colorado River Basin, Wyoming, United States - RVT155D38 (version 2) ... | reverse complement strand
CCTTTGCCATCATATCCATATGAGACTCAACCGCGAAGGCCACCTGGGGTTTCCCAGGCGAGCGCATGTGGCCGCAGGGGACGTTGTTGGTGTACACCATGTAGCTATCAATTTGCACGTGGGGAATCCGATACGGACCGCCGCTGTGGTCCGCGCCCCGGATGTAAACCCGGGGTTTGAACGCCCCATACGCGCCGCTATTAAATACCGTCCGGGCCTGGTGCGCCAATATCCGGCCGTCTTTTGTTACCCCTGTCTTCAGGGTCATGATCGCGGGGTGACGCGGATTACCGGCCATCAACTCCTGAATGTAGTCCATGACCATTTTGACGGGCCGGCCCGCGCGGAGAGCCAGATGGTAGCACAGGGGCACATCCATGAACGAGCCTTTGCCGCCAAAGTCGCCTCCAATGCTGGTGGGATTCACCCGGATTTGCTCTTTGGGCACATCCCATACGGCAGCCAATTGATCCCGCAGCATAAAGGGGCCCTTGTTGTTGGCCCACACCTGCGCACGACCGTGGTCGTCGATGTGCACCACACAGGCGTGCGGCTCAATGTAGCCCTGGTGCATCAACTGAGCGGTGAAGGTGTGTTCGAAGATCCGATCAGCTGCGCCAAAACCCTCTTCAAGGTCGCCCTTGGACCAGGTATTGTGGGCGAACACATTATTCACGGTCGAAACGGGCTGGGGCAAGCCCTCATAGGACGCCATATGGGGATGTAGAGTCGGAGCTGAACTCTGCATCGCGTCCAACGGGTCGAAGACAGGCGGCAGTTCCTCGTAATCTACTTCAATCAGGTTGAGGGCTTCCTCCGCCGCCTCCAGGGTTTCCGCCGCAACCGCCGCGACTTTCTCGCCCATGAACAACACCCGGTCCCTCGCCAATACCGGTATATCGCGTAGCAACCGGCCCACCCTGCGGTCAGGGAGATCCTGGCCGCTAAGGACGGCATGGACGCCGGCAACACGCCGGGCCTGGGCGATATCGACGTTCAGGATGTTCGCGTGCGGATAGGGACTGCGCAGGACTTTACCCCATAGCATGCCGGGCAGCATCAGGTCCGCCGCATAAAGCGCCTTGCCTGACACCTTGTCCGGCCCTTCGTCTTGGGGAACGGGCTGGCCTAGGGCAGAAAAAGAAGTGGTCATCGGTTTCCCCTTACCGTTTGGTGCAATTGACGAGAATACTCATGGTCAGCGTCGTCACACCGTCGCGTGCTAAACGCCGGGTTGTCTACCCCTGTACGCTCATCTCCACAGCTGTTGGGTGGCAAGTTCAGCCCCGCGCACGAGCGACTCCAATTTGGCCCAGGCGATCTGCGGGTGCACACGGCCACCGAGGCTCCCAACTACGGCCAACACTGCTTTGAAATTAGCGATATCAGGACGTCCATCACGGCCGCGCGGAGCCGCTCCTGGAAGGCCGCCTCGTCGCCAAACCCCTCTGCCAGGCGGGCCCGGTTGAGCTCAATCAGGTCATCCGGCCTCGGCAAACTGCCAGCATGGCTCGTGTGAATCCGTTCGGTACTTTTTTTCATCCTCGCATCTTCGCTTGCCAATGGAGCGTGGTCCCCCTTCAAATCCAGACGATGAGCCTCGCATCCGGGCATCGCATGAGGCCAAGTGCAACGCGCGATCATACCTTAAACTAACCACGCAGCAAAAGTCGAGCAGAATGGTCATGGATGATACCTGCATGCAGCACCGCGGTCACGTTCCCACGGCGAAAGCCGCTGACGGGTTGGCGTGGGCTGTCCCTCACCCAAGCCGGCCCCCCCTTTTTCGGTAAGTGTACAACCGCTTTATTCGTGCTCATTGGGGTTCTGAACAGATAGATTTTCTGCTTGAGCGATGCCATTTAAATTCGTGTCGGCGCAGATGAAGATCAGCTCGCTTACACCACTGGCAACCAGATCAGCGTGGACGACTAATGCACTCGCTAGCTGTGCGGCATCGTAACCTCTTAACCCACACTTTGCAGCGAGATCCATCGCGTAGTCGACAATCTCTGGTGTCATCCGGACAATCTGATACTGCGTCTGGAAATGGTGTCTAAAAGCCCTGATGGTAGTCGTGGCATCGGATTCAGACATCTCGCGCATTCGGGCCTTGCGAGCAATAGCGGCAACGACCTCTATGCCGGTTATGTGGGCCGTGAAAATACCGTTTCCTTGCTCGGGAGCCGCTAGGTGCCTTATCCAAAAACTCCCGGTTTCATAGCAGTAACGCTTGACAAGGGCGCTGCTATCGAAATAGTAGACGCTCATTAGCGTCTTTCCTCAATGATGACCTCCGATAGCGGTTTGCCCTGAACCTCAACGGGTTCAAAATCAGCCGGGGCAGGCAGAGCAGAGCTGGAGGGAGCGAAGAGCAGTCCCTTGAGTCGCATACGCTCAATGGCAATCGTCATGCGGGCTTTTTCATCCTCCTCTACTAACTCGGCAATGAGCTGAGGAAGTGTCAATCCACGCAAACTGGCCTGATACTCGAGTTGGGTATACACGTCGTCCGGGAGCTCAACTGTCTTGCTCATAATCCCTCGGAGTAATGAAAACTCGGTGCCGTTTTTAGGCGTCAACACAATGGCGCAGCCGAAGGTGATCGTTCGACAACTCGGAGACGGATTCCAGCAGGCTTTTCCAGTTCATCTCTCATTTCACCTTTGCTAGGCGTCTGCTCCGGTTATGAGTATCGGTTAAAATGGGATAAAATTCAAGCTCAGGAGAAGTCATGGAGCAGGCCATAAACATAGCGAAAATAATACGTTCCAACCGGTAACAATGTGGCCTCAGGCATCTATGCCGATGGGCTGATCATACCGCGTTTGGAGTCCATCCGCATTAGCCGCACGTTTGCTGTACACCACCAGCCAGTTGTCCCTTGTCGCTGATCCAACTACCGCCGGCTCTCACGCTTGATTTAAACGCGTTATTCGAACGCGCGATCAATGCACGAGAGACATTAGTTGCCTTCAAAGAACTTAAGAATCTCCACTGGGAGCATGTGCTTGCTCAAGTTGTCGCCGCAGGTCAGAGGCAAGGGCGTCAGCCATTGCTTTGAACCCATCTAGTCGCTTAATTCGATCCTCAAGTAGCTTTCGCGCTCTATCATCGGGTTCGCCCGCCTTCGTTAGAGCCCTTTCATCCATGATGATGCGAATTACCGAAAGATCAATGCCATCCTCCAAGCCGGCAGCTTCGGCAAGCACGACCCAATCTTTCGATTTGTCTACGGCAGTTTGAGCAGCTTGTGTTAAACAATATCTAATCAGAATTCTTGCCGAATAATCCAGGCCCTCGGCGAGACCGAGCCACTTTCTAGTTTCCGCATTCTGTGCAGTTTCGTCGACTGCCGTTCTAGGAGAGCGAAAATATCTGGGGGTACCGTCGGTGGGATCAAGGCTCTCAAGCGTTCGTAGGATAGGCTCCAAATCCTCGAATGGACGCTTACCATTAGGCAACTGATAGCGACGTTCCCAAAGTTTAAGAATAGTATCGGCGCACTGGGCGAACTTAGCTGGCCGCTCTTCGACCTTGGCGGTCTCCGCCTCTTCAATCAATTCCGCGATGTAGTGGGCCATCCAGCGACTCAGTGTGTCTACTTCCGAATCAAGACCCAGCTCGCTGACTAACGCCCGCCCAAGATCCAACACACCCTTTGGCATCGGCGACGGAGCCGGCGGCCCGGAAGAGGAGGATTTTTTCGTGTGTTTTCCTTTTCGTGTTCGCTTCATATGACCGTCCGTATTCGTTTCGGAGTCGGCGTTCGATCTGCACCTCGCAGATCAAATCCCATCCTCCATTCGCAATGAAAGACTGCACCATGTCGGCTCTTGCCCAAAGTCGCCAACCATCCGAGCGAATATTCCGATGGTAAGAGTCTCTCTCTGGAGACGGCTCGTCGCACCATGCTTCATAGATGCATGCAGCTTCGCCGGTGTCGGTACAAATCCAAGTACGATGACTACCGGCCTGCGGCACAAGCCCAAACACTTCTACCAGTTTGCGGCCTGGCTTGGCCCGAATTTGACTGACTTCATACCTGAAGGGATCGTGCCTATCGAAACGTTCGTCGCGTTCAATGTACGCGAGCCAGCCGAGAAGACGAAAAGGCGGCACATCGATTTGCAGATCGTCATCTTCATCCGGGATTTTAAAGACCCAAGGATTGTTTACCGTCTGAAGCGCGCGAACAAGTGCGGGCGCTGTATCAGGCGACACAAGTGCTGAACGGATTCGAATATTTGCCTCCCGCTTAATATTTGCCTCCCGCTTAGGGAAATGTGCGGTGTAGGAGCCCCTGATGACGATCCATCCCTGGCGAAGCGGCGACCGCACACCAACCTCGGTCAGGAATTCGTCGCGGCGTACATTGTGGAGCCAGCCGCTATCGGTTCGTGGATCTTCCTTCCATAACCGAGCTTCGAGAGGCGTCGGGCCGCGATTATCGGAGAGCCATTCAGGAGGGTCGCTGGGAAGGACGTTGCCAATCCAATAGTCGAGACTATCAAAGTAGTACTCGTCTTCCTCCGAAGTGGGGTGGCTCGTCAGCAGTTCGCCCACAACGCAATGCATTGCGTTCCACTCAAGATGTGTGCCGTAGCGCTCAACTATTGGAAGGGAACCGTGACTGTGCGACCACAGTCCATAACGCCGCTCGTCGTAACGACCTTTTCTGGGTTCCTCAAGCCATCGATTGGCTTTCCTCGGATCAGCGCCCCATTTGTCAAGAATCCACCGCTCTGCGATTTCAAGGACCAGATCCTGAGACACCGTGGGGGAAATGCGCAGAATGTCGTCATACCAGTATGGAATTGTGCCCATCTCATTGAACTCGAACCTACGCTTGTCATCACGCGCACGGCCGAATGATTGGTACACTTCCCGCTTTTCAGCTGTCTGGCCCTTGAGGGCGGTGTTGACCTGATCAACTTGGCTTTTCTCAGAAGAGGTCAATGAAATTACGCCTGCGGATGCCAATTGAAGCAGCGTTCGTTTCGCATATTCCCGTATCCCGACATGTGGTAATTCAGATGAGATCGCGAGATCAAAAATCTGGGCTTTGCAGGAGTTGAGCGCTTCAGGCGTTTCGGCGCTGATCCGATACAGCGAAATCGCCAGCCAGAGTTTAGCCGCCAGGAAGTAGAAGGGTGCGGTGGGGTCGCGGAAAGCATCGTCTTTGACTCTATTCGACTGTGAGACCGTTACTTTGACGATATCGAAACAGCCGAGTTTAGCCAGTTGGCGCAGAGCGTGGGCTGCTTTCCACCGGACACGCCTATCGATATCGCTCATAAGCGCAAATAGGAAGCGGGCAATTGTGTGGGTCTGGTTGTTCGGAATCTCGGTGGGAGACCACAAGAATTGATCTTCGGCAAGAAGTCGGCTCCGAAGGCGCCGCGCGTACCAAAGTAGCAGTACACCCGCATCTTCTGCATCGAGAGCGCGTGCGATTTCTTCGGCAATGGCAAACAAGGTGCGACTGTTCAGGGCTTCACCGACCTGTGCAACGCCTGCGAGAATGATTTGGAGGCGGCCGTCGGCATTTGACTTGGTGTAATCCAGGAGTTGATGCAGGACGGATCGTCCTTCCTTGAGCCATTGCGTTGCACCATAGAAATGCGCAACCAAAACTGACGGAAGCGTCTCTTTGCACCAGCGATCAACCGCTGGTGTGCCTTTCCAGGCATCCAGGGTCTCGCGGATCATTTCAACTCGATCCGTACTCCAGATCGAGTCCTCGGGAAGCGCGGCAAGTGCGTTTAGGAACGGAATCCTGTCCTTACTGGAGGACACCTCCCGCATTTTCTTGAGAAGATCGCGATCATGGTGTCGTAGATCGGATGATTTCGCCGATTCCAACACCTCCGCAATCGATTCCGGTGTTGTGAATGACCTTCCTTGCGGATCGAACTCGAACGCCTTCGGAAGATCGTTGTCGTTAACCCGTGGTGGCGCCTTGCCCCGACTAATCGTCGTTGCCTTTTCAGGTTTGTTTGTAGCATGTCTCAGAAAGGCGATCGTGTCCCTGAGCTGCGCGAGCCATGATCCCCCCGGACAGTCATTATAGGAAATCCGATCAACGATCTCCTGTCCTAATGGAAGCCGTTTATGCTGGGGCGAGAGTAAAAGAGTTTCCTTTGCTAGTACTTCAATGATTTCTTTGTATCTTTCGGGATCCGCCGCTGCCCGGGACACAATCTCCTTTCGAAGATCACCGTCCGAACCTCCGGTCAGCAAAGCCAAAGATGTTGAGGTTTCAGGGTTAATGACGCCTCGTTGCAAAGCGGTCAGGAGAAATCGGTCAAGCGTACCATCGAGACTGACGGTGCCATCGTCCGCCCATCGTGAAATCGCGGCTAGTGCGGTTGCATCGTCCACGCAAGTAAGAGCGTGAACGGCCGATCGCCATGGAAATCCATCGCGATCCGAAAGGCGTTCGGCAGCGCCTGAGACAAACGCAAACATATCGGCGGCCACTGCTCTGCGATCACGTTGATCTGGAACGCGGGCACGTTCGGCCAGGACCGATATAAAATCAATCTGATCGACAGCTTCCCGGTCGATCTCCTTTGCAATGCTAACGGCATCGTTGAACAATGATTCGGCATCGTCCCGGCTGACCGGCAAGATGAGTCGGGATAGCTGAATGAGTGCCTCCATTTTTTCGGATGAAGCTGCGCGCAGCCCTTTAATATTTTCCGTAGCTTTTGCAACAAGCAGCACCAGTTTATCGGACTCTGACGTGCGAAGCCGCATCCGAGTCCAGAGCTTCTGACGATGGCTTGCGAACACGTCACTGAATCGGCCTTCGGCCAGTGTGCTTGCGTGTTTGATAAGTTCGGATGCCTCGATATTCTCGACGATCAGCAAGCCCATGACACTTTGGGCGGCCATGTCGCGGAGATAAATGCTGTCGTGATCGTAATCGAAGTCGTATGAATGCGAGGCGACGCTGCCAAGCTTGCTGAGTTGTTCATCTGTGATCTGCTGGTTTGTCCCAGCACATGAGAGAATTTCGAGACGCGCCGAATAGACCGGGAACAATGCTCGGATTTTCTTGTTAAGCTCCTCAACTTCCTGATTGTCTGTCTGATGAGTTCCAACGCGCTTTTTTTCTCGCTTGCCGCCGCGCCGCTTTTCCGGCTTGGGTTCCGGATCGAGAGTCTTCACATACGCGATGAAATTTTCGTCCTTTGCAGCCCTCCCAGAGATCGCCTCTTTGAGAAGCCAGCACCGGAGAAGACCGTCAAGTCGATACACCTCCGAGTCGTATAGGCGTCGCTTCTGCTTGCCTTCGAGAACTTCCAGAATTCGGTTTACGGCGCCGAGAATAGCCTGATTATCCAGGCTAAGCTTAAAAGCAAGCTCACAAGCCGTAATGAAGGTGTCAAGCAGTTTATCTTGCCACCCATCCTCGCCGCCGTATGCAATCCGAAAGGCACCAGCATCGGGGATATGACGACGCCGAATGCGTCTGAGAGACTTTTCGATCGCAAGCCCGTTAACCGATTCACCGGCCATCGCGAGCGGCACCCACAAGAGCATGTCCCATGGTCCGGGGGGCAGATATTCTTCTAGGAGCGCTTTAAGGTGATGGACTTTGCCAGCCGCTATGAGCTGGGGCACAAGAATGTAAGCGACCCGAAGTGAAATCTCGCATAGCCTCCATTGCATAAGTTCCTCAAAAGCCGCTTCCGGCCCCGCGAGTTCCAAAATTGTCTCTACACAGGCCGAAACATCGTGATCCGTAACGGTCCAGTGTATGAGTTCCTCTTCCATTATCCCACGACGGCGTCTGAGCCATGCGTCGTGGAAGTAAAGCTGCTCTCTGGCCGTTACGCGATCAGCTGTCCGGATCGCCCGAACTGCGTCTTGTGCCAGAAACGATCCGTGCTCTGCAACGCGATCAGGGTCCAGAAGGACCGTTCGGCGCAGCGATGAGCCAGCGAATTCCACCGATAGGTCCAATTCTTTTTCGAGTACCTCATTTAGCGTGCTGTCATCACGTTCGGCTTCGGCGCTAATCAAGACGGTCTTTAGCGCATCTGTCGTTGAGCCCGCTTCTCTGCACGCAGCCAGCGAGAGCTTAAGCCGCCTAACCTGGACCTGGCGGCGTACAATGGGGTCGCTTATCGCAGCCGCCTGGGGGTCTCGTTCAATGACAGACAAGACATCTCGTGCCCGGCCAGCGTCAATAAGTGTATCCGCAACATGGATCGAGCTGTAGGAATCGGTTTGGAAGGATGTGATGAAGTCCTCAGCTATGTCTGCAATGATCGCATCACGATTGGTGGAGCCCCTGTCCTTGATGAAAGCGTCGAAGTCCTCATCGGCAATGGTCACGGCGTTCTCGTGAAGCCGAAGGCCGGGCGCAAGATCGAGGGCAAAATCACGGACAGCGTCCTCGGTGCAGCCCGTAATGCGCGCTATCGAGGATACGGCGATGGGCGCGGGTAGAAACGCGAGAACCCCAACCAGCTTCTTAAATATTTGGGGCTGGCCGAGTTTGCGGAGCGCGTTATCGAAGCTTGTTCTAAGAACATCGGGCAGACTCTTCCCTCCTGGAAGGAGCGCTTCGAGGAGCCTGTTTTGGTCGCCGTCGGCCGCGGCGATTGCATAAGTCTGCACACGCGGATTGGCATTCGAAAGCTTGTGAAACTGCTCAACCAAGCTGTCGCTTGGGGCGAAAAACGCGATCTCGAGATGCTGCCGCGATTCCTGTGGTGTAAACGGCGGGCAAATGACGTCAGGTGTATGCGGTGGCAGCCGCAGCGAAGCGCGACGGGCAGGATCGGTCCTGCACGAGGTGACGAAGCGCACGTTCTCCGGCAGATCTGATAAATTGGCCGTGAAGAGTTCGTGAACGAAGGGTCGTTCGGGAGGGTCCGCATTGTTGGCAGCTGCAATCGCATTGTCTGCTGCATCAACAATGATCAGTAGTATCCCGTCGGTGGTAAGTTGCTTGAGCGCTTCGCCGCCCGAGCGCAGCTTTGCTAAAAACGATTGAACGGTCGCCGGATATTTGCTACTTCGCGGAATGAACAGAGGGAGGCGGAGTGCAACCGCGAGTTCATTCGCCAGATGGAGAAATGCATTTTCCGGCAGATGCCTCTTGTCATCAGAATATCCGCAGCGTCCTCCACCCCAGCAATCGAAAAAGACCGTCACAGAGTTTTCGGGCAAACGATCGGCAATCTGGCGCATCAGCGTGGTCTTTCCGCAACCGCCGACGCCATGCACCAAAACGAGGCGCTCGCCCCTGGTCAGTAGCCCGACGACCTCGTCTGCGGCGGATCTCTCCACAACATGTTCAGGTATTCGAATGTCCGGAGGACATGGAAACAAGCCTTGGCGACCGCTCAGACCAAACCAGAGAAGAATATCCTTGTCGGTGACGATCTCCGTTGCACGCTCCGGCAGCATCAACTCGCGGACCCTGACTTGGAGGTCCCGTACGTCTGACAACACATCGTCGCCAAGCAGACCCGCAACCGTAGCCACAACCTTTTCTCTCGCCGCAAAGCGAGAATGGGAGCCGCACTCGCTGAAATCCAGCGTTTCAAGGAAGTCCTGAAACTCTGCTGCATAGAGCCCGGCAGCAGCGTTCAGATCCTTGAGGTCGGCTATTGTCGCTTGGTCAAAGCCGACACTCTCAAGCGGCCCTGACCAACGTGCGTCGAGCGCCTTCTTGAGCCTTGCCGAAAGGTCTTGGTTACTGATGAGCTGAATCTTGAGTTGCGCGCCTTGTTTCATGCGCGCCTTGGCGTTCTTAAAGTCGTCAACCATCTTGCGGATGACGGAGTTGTTCCTTTTTCTTGCCGTGTTCGCGGTCAGTCGCGTAACCGACCAGGCCGTTTTGGGATTGGCGGCAGAATACTTGAGCTGGACGAATTCTATTTGATCTGCGGTCTCAAGTGTTGTTCCCCCGTAGTACAGCGTACAATCAACACCGTCCCACGTGGGCTCGTCAGCATTCTGCGACGGCGTTTCCGTTCTGACACCTTCAACACCAACAGCCTTTAGATCAGTTTCCGGGCGCAGGAGTTCAAGTACCTGCTGTAAAGCCCACAGTTCGTGGAACTGGTCCCCAGTGTTTGAACTGCGAGCGCCATGGAAATCGACGCTTGATCTAAAAGTGCTCACTATACTGCTCCCAGAGGTTTGAACGCATTGACCGAGAATCATAAGACAATAGACAATATATGGGATCTGTGCGAGGCGATCCAGAAAGGCAAGAGTCGATGTGAGTTCGAATAGCCGCGTTTGCTATCTGAGAGGCTGAGCGTCCGCTTTCCGCGACAGTAGCCATGACAGTTCTTGGCCAAAAGCAGACCTTCAGACGCAGCCGAGGCAGTCCGCCGCTCCCCCGGTCTTGCCGCATAACGTTTGCGGATAATCAAAAGGCCTGCCCTTCCTGATTATTCATACACATTGAAATGCTTGACTTTTTCGCCTCCCAATTCCACTCTTGCGTCGGATGACTCACGTATATCTCTCGACTTGTCTGATGAGGATATTTCTCATGCCGCCTGCCTTCTCAGCGCTCATAACCTACCTTGTCTCACCGGTTCGCTCCCACGCTTCAGTATACCTGGAAAACATAGCCTTGCGGCATCAACTTACCGTCTATACCTACTGTATCTCTCGTCGTAAGAGTGACGAGGGCAAACGCCAGTATGGACGCCGAGCAGGAGTTGAAGGGGCGATATCGCAGGGCGCGAGAGCCTTTGGGATGAGGCGCAGCCGCTATCGGGGGTTAGACAAGACGCATTTGCAGAATGTCGCCATTGCGGCGGCTATGAATGTCGATCGCCTGGTGGCCTGGTTCGATGGATACCCCCGAGCCCAAATGCGGACCTCACGCTTTGCGGCTTTGATGCCTCATCAGGCAGTGGGTCCAGGATAACGAATCAAAATGGATGTTTGGCCTGTATCAAACTGTAATTGGATGGCTTAGGGCTCGCCAACAGTATCCGGTGAGTTGGTGATTATACAAACAACTGTCTGTTTGCATACAACCCCATTTACCCGTTCTAATCCGGTTGCTCTGGTGTACCAAGAACCCATCGTAGCCTGAGGACGAAAGAGCTCCCGAGCAAATGGGATGGGTCTCCCCCTGGAGTCTCAAAGCATGCGCTCTTCAGGCCCGATGAGGTGATGGGGGTTATCCCCCCTCAACACTCGCCGACAATTTTCGGCCGCCCGTTGGAAGGCGATCCGGCCCCAACTTCTGACGGGCGCTGAGTTGTGAGGCGACCCGATCACATTGGGTAACTCCAGGAACGGGTGATGCATCCGAAACTCACCGTGACGGACCGGCTCCACCCACCGGGCATCGAGACACGCCGTAAAGGACGGGTGCCGTTGCAGATGCTCAAACAGAGCCGTCTCATTAATGAGTTCACCCCGAGCCAAATTGACCAGGATCGCATCCGCCTTCATCAGCGACAATTCACGTGCTCCCACTCGATTTTCTGTCGCGCGCGCGAGCGGTGCCGCGATCACCAACACATCAGCCGCTCGGAGCAATGCATCGAGTTGATCAGGCGTCCCAATCCAGTCGGTCGGTTCGGCCGATTGTCCGCGCCCCGCCGATCAGGGTCCTTTCGTCGGGCGTCGAATCCGTCGTGGTATTTCGCGCCAAGAGCACATCGGCCCGACGCAGGATGTCCGTGCGATGAGTGGCTTTGACCTCGGTGAGGAAAATGATATCGGCCACCTCGCCAATGACCTCACCCACCACCTCGCGTCCCACGCGTCCAATATCGAAGGTCACAACCAGAGTTTGACGTTGGTCGAGTTGCCATCCGCCGAACCAAGGGCGGCGCATCATGTCAATGGCTTGATCCAATACTGCTTCGAATGTCATCGCTGCGTCTCCCCTCGGGACGACGCTATAAGGCCGATCGCCGCAGCGAATACTTCGCTCACGCTTCGACCCACGCCCGCACTGGTGACGCATATCGGGCCGCCGCCCGAATGGCCTCCAGCATCCCCCTGACCTCAGCAATCCCTTGACCGGCAATGTCGAAGGCCGTGCCGTGGTCGACCGAGGTGCGCAAAAAGGTCAGCCCCATCGTCAGGCTCACCGTGCCGTGAAAGTCCAGTGTCTTGGCCGCAATATGACCTTGATCGTGAT
>Ga0299913_10004099_pt1 | contig 12146 bp, 7 predicted proteins | sample RVTome_9_FD_201360 | JGI IMG/M metagenome (GOLD analysis project Ga0299913, IMG submission 201360) | Soil microbial communities from uranium-contaminated site in the Upper Colorado River Basin, Wyoming, United States - RVT155D38 (version 2) ... | reverse complement strand
CGAAGTTGGGGCCGCCGAACGCGCCGTAGCCGTCGAAGATCTGCGACTCCGCGATCGGGTCGAGGACCTCGGTCGCCGGGTTGAAGTTGAAGACGTTGAGCCCCGCCGGCTCGGCGCGGAGGTAATGACCGTCGGCGTCGTAGTAGCCGGCGACCTGGCCGAGCTTCCCGATCCCCGCCACCAGCTCCGGCGCGTATGGGCGGAGGTTGGCGACGGTCGGCTCGGAGTCGGTCAGCGCCGCAACCGACGGTCCCGAGGCGCGGGCTGCGGCCGCCTCGACCGCGGGCAGCTTCCCGGCGGCGTCGGCGAGGTCGTTGTTCTTCTTCTTGCGGTTGACCGCCTTCGAGAGGTCGTGGAAGACCGGGACGGACCGCTTCACGACCGGCTTCAGGCGGCGCAGGAACGGCGCGAGGTCGCGGGTCGCGGTCTTCGACGTCGCGACGAGGGGATCGAGGTCGTCGAGCGTGGGCCGGAAGTTCGAGAAGGTCGTGTTCGCCTGCCGAAGCGCCGGCGGCAGCGCGCGCAGGGCGCGGTCGAAGGAGCGGTTCTGCGACGCGATCGCGCCGAGCGCGGTGTTGGCGCTGGCGACCGAGGCCGACAGGTCGTCGCGGCGCTCGCCGATCGCGGTCATCACCCGGGCGCCGCTGACGAGGAAGTCGCTGAGGACGTGCTGGTCGCGGTTGACCTCGCGGAAGAGCGCATCGGTTGCGGTCAGCGCCGGGCTCAGGTAGCGGTAGGTCTCGTTCGCCTCCTCCCCGCGTCCCGCGTACACGGTCGCCGACCCTTCGATGATGTCCTGCAACCCCTTCCGCTCCGGCTCGCGTAACGCGTTGAAGAGCTGATCGAGGTCGACGGGGGTCGTCGTGTCAGCGTCGGAGATCACGGCGCCGTCGCGCAGAGGCGGGGCGTTGTCCGGCCCTGGGGTGAGCGAGACGTAGCGGTTCGCGATCCCCGACAGGGAGGTCGACCGGATCACCGCCGAGGTCCCCTCGTGCAGGGTGCGGTCGACGTCGATCTCGACCTCGGCGCGACCGTCCTCGGTCAGCTCGACCGAGCCCACCGAGCCGACCGGCTGGCCGCCGATCAGGACCTCGTTCCCGTCGACGAGCTGGCCCCCGGTCTCGAACAGGAGCTTGTAGCGGACCCCCTCGCCGCCCCCTCCGACGACCAATAGGGCGACGGCGACGACTGCGAGCGCGAACGCGCCGAGCGCGATCGCCCGGCTACGCGCTCGGGTTGGCGTCGCAGCGGTACTCGATCTCATCCTTGATCCGGCTCATGAGCCCACCCTCCGTGGCGGACCGCGAGCGATCGTAACCCAGCCCCTCGCCCGTTCCATGCGTGTTTTTCCGCACCTCGCCCGGGTGTTAACTGCCGCTTAAACCGCGGCTCCGAGCGCGAAAAAGCCCCCTGATCGGGGGCTTCGAGAGGCACCGCTACCGGGATTCGAACCCGGGTTTCCGGACTGAGAATCCGGCGTCCTAGTCCCCTAGACGATAGCGGCGCGTATCTGGGCGGCAGTGTAGCCAAGCCCTTTGCGATCGCCGGGATGCGGCTGAGAGGAGTCGAACCTCCACGTCCCGAAGGACACAGGCACCTGAAGCCTGCGCGTCTACCAGTTCCGCCACAGCCGCGGGAGCGAAGAGGGTAGCGCCGCGCCGCGGCCCTACGGGCCGAGGAACCCGTTCGCGTAGCAGGGGATCGGGGTGCCCGTCTCGAACGGGATCGGCTGCGGCGGGTCGACGACGTTGTTCGTCGTCGTGCACGGGTTGCGGAGGAGTCCGTCAGGACTGAGGAAGGCGCCCTTCTGCGCGCGCGCCTTCGGGTCGTTGCGCGGGTAGCTGTGCGGGTCGGCGCCGTAGCCGTCTTCCGGCCGCGGCGGCACGTTCGCGTCCGCCGGCGTCGCGGTCCCGTCGTTGGCGGTGTCGGAGTCGAACGGGTCGTCGAATCCGAGCGGTCCGCCGTCCCAATAGACGAGCGCCGAGCCGTCGTAGGGGAACGAGGTGATGCTCGGGAGCCCGAAGATCTGCTCGGAGCCGTCGGCCTCCCAATGGCGCTGGTTGGGCCCGGGGTCGACCGACTGCGGGTCCGTGTCCGTCGGGTCGAGCGCCGGCTGGTAGACGCCGGCGCCGATCGTCCGCGCCTCGACCTCGGCGGTCACGTTCGCGACCTGGTGGTCGCCGAACGCCGCCTGCAGGAGCACCTGGTGCGGGGGCGTGTTCGGGAGCGGATCGTCGGTCATGTGGTGGGCGTAGCCGTTCGCGTCGCCGCGGTCCCACAGCATCTGCATCAGCGAGAGGACGATCGGGCGCTCGAACTGGTTCGGGTAGTTGTCGTAGAGCCCGAGCGGCGTGTTCTCGGGGAGCTGGCCGCAGATCCCGTCGAGCGGCGCCGGGAACAGCCCGCAGATCTCCGAGGCGAACTCACCCTCGGAGTAGGGCTCGAAGTCGACGCTGCGGCGCAGCAGCGTCGAGTAGTTCATCCCCGGCACCCCGAGCGCCGCCTGGCGGAAGTCGGGCGCGACCGCGGTCAGGGCGCCGCCGAGAATCCCTCCCTGGCTGTTGCCGTCGTAGAACAGCTCGTCCGTGCTCATCACCGGGTCGGGCTCGGTGCCGGGGTCGTCGCCGTCCGGCGCCTGGAAGGGGGGGCGGTTGGCGAACCCGTCCGGGTGGATCATCGCCCGCCCGAGGAAGAGGAAGTTGAGAAAGCCCTGCTGGCTGCCGTCCGCCAGCATCGGGAACAGCGACAGGTCCTGGAGGATGAGGAGGATGTTCGGCAGGTTCTGGCTCGCGAACCCGTACCAGTCGGTGGCGCAGAAGACGAACTGCTGCTCGAACGCCATCTCGTCCACGTTGCCGCCCGCCCCGCCGCGCACCTCCTCCATCGAGCCGAGCAGGCCGTGTCCGTACAGCGACGGCTTCGCCCCGGTGGCGATCGGGCCGTCCAGGCTCTCGCGCGGCATCCGGCAGATGAAGTCGACGTCGACGCTGCCGTTGCGGTCCGGGATTCCGTTGCGGTCGCCGAGGTTGTTGAAGCTGTTCCCGAGCGGGAGGCAGAGCAGGTTCATCCAGCAGGGGACCTGCACCGTCCCCCTCACCTGGCGCGCGATCCGCGCGTCCTCGCCCTCCTGGCAACCGTCCGAACCGCAGGGGTCGAAGTTGAGGCCCGGGCCGTTGAACGAGACCCTCGGGGCGCGTCCCTCGACCACGCCGTTCGCGAGATTCGTGTCCCCGAGCTCGGCGAAGGAGCGATCGCGTATGTGGAGCATCCGCTCGCTCAGGTTGCGCTCGCTCGCGACCGTGAAGTCCCAGGCGAGGTAGAGGTTGCTGCGGGAGATCCCCGCCTCGCCGAGGGTCTCGAACAGGGACTCCATGCGGGGGCGCCGCTGCTCGATCAGCTTGATGCCGGTCCGCAGGTTGTCCCGGTAGACCCGGAACGCGTTGGTCGGCCGGACCAGCTCACCGGACTTGTTCCTCATGTTCCGAAGGGCGACGACGTACCGGGTCCCCTCCTCGAAGTTGACGAGCGGCCGGATCAGCAGGTTCCGGGTCGCCGGGTTTCGCGGGTTCGCGTCGATCTCGGCCCAGATCGGGTGCCTTTCCCCCGTCTCGGCGTTGATCACGACGACGGGCTGAGCCGGATCGGCGTAGGCGCCCGGATCGTCGATCGAAACCGCGCCGGTCTGCTCGAACGCCTCGGGGGTGGTTAGCCCCCGGACCTTGACGACGATCATGTTCCCGGGGCTGAACCCGTCGTTCAGGTTGTGCTCGGCGGGACTGACCGGCTTCACCGGCACCGGGATCCCGGCGGGCTGGTTCCGCGGCATCGCGAGCTTCTTCAGATTCACGCGCCTGCCCGTGTCGGTGCTGCGGTCCCGCCGCGTGAAGAAGTCGTTCGGCCAGGGCTGCAGGCAGGCGCCGCTGTGCAGCGGGGTCCGGTTGGGGTCGGAGGTGTCGGGGACGAGGAAGTCGCAGCCGTAGAGCGTCGTCGAGGTCGTGTTGATCGCCGCCCCCCGGTACGGCGAGGGGTCGGGGATCTCGTTCGGCTCCGCGCCGCGCGCGCTGCCGGCGAGGGCGAGCACAAGCGCGCACGCGAGGCTCGCGGCGCAAACCGCGGCCGCGACTCGTCCGGATCTCGCGAGCTGCGCCATCTCCCGTAGTCCCCGCCCCCGGCGGGGAGGCGAACCATATTCGACCTCGATTCCCGGCGCGCCGGGCGCCCGCAACTTCCGGCAGCGACGACAGTTAGATTCGAAGCCGATGCAGGGTGCAATCCGACCCCGTCGCCGGACGGGCACGGTTCTCATCGCCGTGCTCGCCGCCGCCTGCCTGCTCGCCGGCCTCCTCCTCTCCGGCTCGGAGTCCCGTGCCTCGCACGGCGGGCGGCCACACGTGGTCTTCCTCACCACGGACGACCAGACCGTGGCCGACATGCTCGCGCTCCCGCTGACCGCGGCGCACGTCGGCGCGAACGGGGTCACGTTCGACAACTCCTACGTGTCCTTCCCCCTCTGCTGCCCCTCGCGCGCGACGTACCTCACCGGCCAGTACGCCCACAACCACGAGGTGCTCGGGAACGTGCCGCCGGACGGCGGCTATGGGAAGCTGCGCGACGCCCAGACCCTGCCGGTGTGGCTGCAGGCGGCCGGCTACCGCACCGTCCACATCGGGAAGATGCCGAACGGCTTCGGCGACGACCCCACCTACGTGCCGCCGGGGTGGCGCGAGCCGAACGGCGAGTTCTACGGCTTCCTTCCGGACCCGCCCTCGGCTTACTTCGGCTTCAAGCTGAACGAGAACGGGGTCCCCACCCAGTACAGCTCGACCGACTACCAGACCGACGTCTACGGGCAGAAGGCGGTCGAGGCGATCGACAGCCATCTCAGTGATCCCGCCACGAGAGCGAAGCCGCTCTACCTCGAGGTCCAGTTCTTCGCCCCCCACGATCCCGCCGACCCCGCTCCACGGCACGCCGGCTTCTTCGCGAGCACGCCGCTGCCGAAGGACGACAGCTTCAACGAGAAGGACGTGAAGGACAAGCCGAAGTGGCTACGCCGCGTGAAGCGGATGGGCGGCGGGCTGCGCTCGAAGATCCAGGACCGCTACCGGAAGCGGCTCGAGTCTCTGCTCGCGGTGGACGAGGCGATCAACCGGATCGTGAGCATGCTCGCGATCAAGGGGATCCTGAATGAGACCTACATCATCTTCACCTCGGACAACGGCTACATGCAGGGCCAGCACCGCCTGCACCAGGGCAAGTTCGTCGCCCACGACCCGTCCTCGAAGGTGCCGCTGCTGCTCCGCGGGCCCGGCCTGCCGACCGGCGTCACCAGCAGCGAGCTCGTCTCGAATGTCGACATCGTGAAGACCGTCCTCGACGTCTCCGGCGCCTCGCCGCAGATCACCGTCGACGGCCGCTCCCTGCTCCCGTTCGCGCTCGACCCGGAGCGGCGCAGCAGGCGCCCGATCCTGTTCGAGACCGGCCCGCCGGTCGCGCTCGCCGACGCCGTCTCGGCGTCGGCCGCGGGCGGTCGCAAGCGGCGGAGATCGAAGCGGGTGAAGAACCTCGACCTCGACAAGACCGCGCAGCTTTCGGGGCGCGTGATCAAGCCGCCGAAGTACCGGGGGCTGCGCACCGACCGCTACCTGCTGATCAAGTACGCCGACGGAGGCCGCGAGCTCTACGACATGAAGGAGGACCCGCTCCAGACCGATTCGGTCTACGGCGACGTCCGCTATCGCAAGATCCGCACCTGGATGCTGAAGCGGATCAAGAAGTTCACGCGCTGCCAGGGCGACAAGTGCAACCGAAGCCTCGCGAAGCCGCCGAACCCGCTGCCTGAGCGCAAGCGGAAGGGCCGGAAGCGGTAGGAGCGGCCGGCGCGGGACCGGATGTAGGGTCCGCGCCGTGGCCGAGAAGCTGACGATCGCCGAGGCGGCCGCGCGCCTGGAGCCGGCCGACACCCTCGGGATCCCGCTCGGCACCGGACAGCCCGCGGCGCTGCTGCAGGCGCTCGGCGTGCGCGACGACTGGGAGCACCTGTCGGTCTACGGCGCCCTGCTGCTCGTCGGCACCGAGCTCTTCAACCACCCGAACGTCCACTACCTGTCGGGCTTCTTCGGGCCGATCGAGCGCGGGCTGCGCGATGCCGGGGCCAACATCAGCTTCGCCCCCGCCGACTTCCGCCGGTTCGCGCCGTTGCTCGAGGAGCAGCGGCCGCGGGTGATGGTGACCGCCGCCGCCACGCCCGACTCGGGCGGCTGGTGCAGCCTTTCGCTGCACGCCGGCGGCACCGCGACCGAGATGAAGCGGGCGGCCGCGGACCCGTCGAGGGTGCTGATCGTCGAGGTGACGCCCCACCTTCCCCACACCGCCGGGATCGCACCCGACTACCCCCACGCCCTCCACATCGACGAGATCGACGTCCTCGTCGAATCCGAAGCGAAGCCTTTCCCGCTCGTCGACCCGCCGCCCGGCGAGGCCGAGCGCGCGATCGCCGAGAACGCCCGCGCCTACATCGAGGACGGCGACACCCTTCAGACCGGGATCGGCGCGATCCCGAACACGATCGCGTCGCTGCTCGCCGAGGGCGACGGCGGCGACTACGGGATCCACTCGGAGATGTTCACCACGGGATTGATGGAGTTGCAGCGGGCCGGCAAGGTGACGAACCGGAAGGGCCAGTTCGACGGTGTCTCGGTCGCCACCTTCGCGGCCGGGACCGAGCAGCTGTACGAGTGGCTGGACGGGAACCGGGACGTCGCCTTCCTCCCGGTTGAGATCGTCAACTCGCCCGACGTGATCGGGCAGAACCGCGAGATGGTGACGATCAACGGGGCGATGGCGATCGACATCCACGGTCAGGTCATCGCCGACACGATCGCCGGCGTCCAGTACTCGGGGATCGGCGGGCACGAGGATTTCGTCTCCGGTCCCGCCCTGTCGCTCGAGGCGAAGGCGCTGCTGTGCATGCCCTCGACCGTGACGGTGGCGGAGGAGCTCCGCTCTCGGATCGTCCCCTGGTTCGGCCACGGCGCCGTGATCACGACCCCGCGCCACCAGGTCGACGTGATCGTCACCGAGTACGGCACCGCCGAGCTCCAGGGCAAGACCGTCCACCAGCGCGGCGAGGCGCTCGCCGCGATCGCCCACCCCGACTTCCGCGACGAGCTGCTCGACGCCGCCGAGCGCGCCTCCGGCGGCCGGGCCCCCTTCCCGACGGAGGAGTCCTCATGAGCGAGGCCCCGTTCGGTGACTACTACCGGGAGATCTACGCGAAGGGGATGCTCGCCGGCGAGCGCCCGGCCCTGCCGATCGACTGGCGTGAGCTCGAGCGCGCGGCGGCCGACGCCGTCGACGAGCGCGCCGTCGCCTACGTCTGGGGCGGCGCCGGATCGGAGCAGACGATGCGCACCAACCTCGAGGCGTTCGCGCGCTGGCGGATCGTCCCGCGCGTCCTCCGCGACGTCTCCCGGCGCGACCTCGCGGTCGAGCTGCTCGGGACCGCGATGCCGGCGCCGCTGCTGCTCGCTCCGGTCGGCGTCCAGCGGATGCTCCACGACGAGGGCGAGCTCGCGAGCGCCCGCGCCGCCGCCTCGCTCGGGCTGCCGCTGATCGTCTCGACGGCGGCGTCGGCATCGATGGAGGAGATCGCCGAGGCCGCGGGCGAGGGGCCGCGCTGGTACCAGCTCTACGCGCCGAGCGACCGCGAGCTCGGCGAGAGCCTCGTCCGCCGTGCCGAGGAGGGCGGCTACGAGGCGATCGTCCTCACCGTCGACAACTCGATCGTCGGCTGGAAGCCGCGGGACCTCCAGCAGGCCTACCTGCCCTTCCTCGAGGGGATCGGGATCGCGCAGTACCTGTCCGATCCGGTCTTCCGGGCGGCGCTTCCGAAGCCGCCCGAGGAGGACATCGGGGTCGCCGTCGGGCACTTCCTGTCGGTGTTCGCGAATCCCTCGTTCGACTGGGACGACCTCGCCTGGCTCCGCGACCTGACGACGCTGCCGATCGTGATCAAGGGGGTCCTCCATCCCGACGACGCCCGCGAGGCGCGCGAGCGCGGCGCCGACGGAGTGGTCGTCTCGAACCACGGCGGGCGGCAGATCGACGGCGCGATCGCGTCGCTCGAGGCGCTCCCCGGGATCGCCGACGCGGTCTCGGACGAGCTCGCCGTCCTCCTCGACAGCGGGGTCCGCACCGGCGCCGACGCGTTCAAGGCGCTCGCGCTCGGCGCCGACGCCGTCCTGATCGGGCGCCCCTACCTGTGGGGGCTGACGCTCGCCGGCGAAGAGGGCGTTCGCACCGTCCTCCGCTCCCTCCTCGCCGAGCTCGACCTGACGCTCGCGCTCAGCGGCCACACGCGGCCCGGCGAGGTCGAGCAGATCGCGGTCGCCGAGATCCGCTAACCATCCCTGCTCATGGACGAGCGCACCTGCGACGTGGGACGTGGGATCACCCTCTGCTACGAGACCTTCGGCGACCCCGCCGACCCGCCGGCGCTGCTGGTGATGGGGCTGTCGACGCAGATGATCGGCTGGCACGAGGACTTCTGCGAGGAGCTCGCCGGACGCGGATTCCATGTGGTCCGCTTCGACAACCGCGACATCGGCCGCTCCACCCACACGGGGATCCGGCCGCCGACCATGCGGCAGATGATCACGCGCCGGTTCTCGCCCCAGCAGTACACGCTCTCGGACCTCGCCGAGGACACCGCCGGCCTCCTGCGCGAGCTCGACCTCGCCCCGGCACATCTCGTCGGCGCCTCGATGGGCGGGATGATCGCCCAGACGGTCGCGGTTGAGCGCCCCGAACACGTCCGCTCGCTCACCTCGATCATGTCGACGACCGGGAGTCGCTGGCGCGGCCAGCCCTCGCTCGCGGCGTATCCGTACCTGCTCGGGAGCCCACCGCGGACCCGCGACGAGATGATCGACCGGGCTGCACGCGTGTTCGGAGTCGTCGGCTCGAAGGAACTCCACGACGAGGAGGCGGTCCGGGAGATGGCCGGGCGCAGCTTCGACCGCGGCCACAACCGCGCCGGCGGCGCGCTCCAGCTCGGCGCGATCCTCGCCTCGGGCAACCGCACGCGTGCGCTGCAGACGATCGCCGCCCCGACCCTGGTGATCCACGGCACCCGCGACAAGCTGATCAAGCCGTCGGGAGGGCGCGCGACGGCGAAGGCGATCCCCGGCTCGCGCCTGATGATGGTCAAGGGAATGGGCCACGACCTGCCGAGGCCGCTGTGGTCGCGGCTGCTCGACGCGATCGCCGAGCACGCCCACGCGGCCGACCGCGCCGCCGGTCGCGGGCGCGAGTCCGCGCCGGTCGCCTAGGGCTAGCTCGCCTCGGCGGGCGCCGCCGCCGGGCGCGCCGCCTTCCGCTCCTGCATCTCGGGCGGGATCCGGACCACGTCCCAGGCCAGCCCGAGCTTCTCCATCGTCCAGATCACGGCCGCGGAGGGATCGATCTGCCGGCGCTTCAGGCCCTGCACGGCCGAGCTCGGGAACGCGTGGTGGTTGTTGTGCCAGCCCTCGCCGAAGGTGAGGAGCGCGACCCAGCCGACGTTCCGAGACTCGTCGTCGGTGTCGAAGTCGCGACGACCGAACATGTGGCAGACGGAGTTGACGCTGTAGGTGGCGTGGTGGAGCAGGAAGATGCGGACGGCGCCGCCCCACAGCAGCGCGGTGAGGGCGGCATCGATCGTCCCGCCCCACACCCAACCGAGGGCGAACGGTGCGAGCAGGCTGAGCACGGCCCACCAGAGGAACGTGCGGTCGACGAAGCTGACGACCGGGTCGCGCAGGAGGTCGCGGGCGAAGCGCTCGCGCGAGCCCCGCTGGGTGTGGATGAACAGCCAGCCGACGTGCGCATGGAAGAAGCCCCGGAGCGCGCCGCGGAGGCCGCCGCCGTGGCCGACGTGCGGGCTGTGGGGATCGCCGTGGTCGTCGGCGCAGGCGTGGTGCTTGCGATGGTCGGCGACCCAGGAGATGATCGGCCCCTCGATCGCCATCGACCCGAGCACCGCCCAGACGCCGCGCACGGCCGGGCTCGTCTTGAAGCTCCGGTGCGTGAACAGCCGATGCAGGCCGACGGTCACCCCGAGCCCGGTGGCGACGTAGAGGATTCCGAGGATCGCGAGATCGCGCCAGTGCAGCGCCTGGTCCCAGACCTGCCAGCCGGCGACCCCGAGCATCAGGATCGGGACGACCGTGAGCAGCCCGGTGATCACCCTGTCGGCGGTCTCGTGCGCGACCGGTTGAACCGCCTCGGCGGCCGGAATGTGCGCTGCGGCGGTCCCTTCCCCGCTCGCCGGCGCCGCTGCCTCGTCCATCACGAAGCTGCCTTCGCCGCCTGGCGCTCCGGCGGGATCCGGACGACGTTGCGGGCGAGCCCGACCTTCTCCATCGTCGCGATCACGAGCGCCGAGGGGTCGAGCTCCCAGCGGCGCAGCCCGTGGACGGCCGAGCGCGGGAACGCGTGGTGGTTGTGGTGCCAGGACTCGCCGAGCGACGGGAGCGCGAGCCAGAAGACGTTGGTCGAGTGGTCATCGGTTTCGAAGCGGCGGGTGCCGAGGAAGTGGCAGATCGAGTTGACGCTCCAGGTCACGTGGTGGACGAGGAAGATTCTCACCAATCCGCCCCAGAGCAAACCCGTCGCCGCTCCGGCGAGGGTACCGGTCAGCGCGTACCCCGCGACGGTCGGGATCAGCAGGCTCGCGACGACCAGCGCTACGAAATGGCGGCTGATGAACCGCATTCCCGGGTCCTCGGCGAGGTCGCGGGCGTAGCGCTCCCACCGCGCCCGGCCCTGCTCCTCGAGCAGCCAGCCGGTGTGCGCATGCCAGAGGCCGCGGAAGACGCCGGCGACGCCGTCGCCGTGCCCGACATGGGGGCTGTGCGGGTCGCCCTCCTCATCGGTGTGCGCGTGGTGCTTGCGGTGGTCGGCGACCCAGCTGTTGACCGGCCCCTGGACCGCCATCGAACCGAGGACGGCGAACGCGTACTCGACGGGCTTGAAGGTCTGGAACGAGCGATGGGTGAGCAGGCGGTGGAAGCCGACCGTGATCCCGCCCGCGGTGAGCGCGTACATCGCCGCGAGGATCGCGAGGTCGGTGGCGCTGACGAGCGAGTTCCAGAGGAGGAAGACGGCGGCGATCGTCGCCCCGAACGGGATCACGACGGCGCCGAGATTGGCGATCTTCTCGGTCCGGGTCATCTCAGGGCACGATAGTTCTGGCTCCCGCGCATGGACTACTGTCCGGGGCCACGTTCGGGGCCGATTTCTTATCACCGACATGATAAATCAACGCGACATCGAGCCTTGGCACGGCCTCCCGCCGGCGGTCGCGGACGCGATCGAGCCCGAGCTGCCGGGAACGACGCGCGCGATCCTCGAGGCGATCGCGGACGAGGTCCCCGAGTACGCCCGCCCCCTCGAGGGCTCGTTCGGCCGAGGCGTCCGGGTCGGCGTCGACGAGGCGCTGCGACAGTTCCTGGCGCTGATTCGCGATCCGGGCTCGGGCCGCGAGCCCGGCCGCGAGGTCTATGTCGGCCTCGGGCGGGGCGAGCTCCGCCAGGGCCGCACGCTCGACTCGCTCCAGGCCGCCTACCGGGTCGGCGCCCGGGTCGCATGGCGCCGGCTCGCCGCGGCGGGACGGCGGGCTGGGCTCGACGCCGAGACCGTCACCCTCCTCGGCGAGGCGATCTTCGCCTATATCAACGAGCTCTCCGGCGACTCCGTCGAGGGCTACACCCGCGCCCAGGCCGAGCTCGAGGGCGAGCGCCAGCCCCGCCGGCGACAGCTGATCGCGCTCCTGCTGCGCGAGCCCCCGGCCGACGAGGCCGACCTTCGCGCCGCCGCCGAGGCGGCCGGGTGGCGCCCGCCCCGCAGCGTCGCCGCGCTCGCCTGCGCCGAGGCAGACCTGGGACGGATCGCTCCCCGCCTCCCCGCGGATTCGATCGCCGCGACGTTCGGCGCCGCGGGATGTGCCCTGATCCCGGACCCGTCCGGACCGGGACGGTTCCAGGAGCTGGAAGCGGCGACGACGGGTCTGTCGGCGGCGCTCGGCCACGAGGTCGCACCGGCGGGGCTGCTGCGGTCGTGGTCCCTGGCGCGCACCGCGCTGCGCGCCGTCGATGCCGGGGCGC
>Ga0299913_10004098_pt1 | contig 12147 bp, 11 predicted proteins | sample RVTome_9_FD_201360 | JGI IMG/M metagenome (GOLD analysis project Ga0299913, IMG submission 201360) | Soil microbial communities from uranium-contaminated site in the Upper Colorado River Basin, Wyoming, United States - RVT155D38 (version 2) ... | reverse complement strand
GGGTGAGCGTCGTGACTCCTGCCACGGTCGCCAGCGGACCGTCCTTGAGGGACGATGCGATGTTGCCGTCCTCGACGATGTTCGCAACGGTCGCACTCGTCAGCCCGCGGGACACCCCGAGGACTCCCCACACGACATACCCAACAAGGGTCAGGGCGAATAACCACCTCGCAGCGCTCAATAGGAACTTGCGCTGCGCGTCTGACAGCTCTAGTGGTGCATTTACCGGTCTTGCCCGACCGTGCGCCGCGAGACGCGCGCCGAGTATGAAAGCCGCAACCGAAAGCAGACCCAGCACCACGTGGTCCGCTGTGATGAATTTAGGCGTACCCCATCGCTCGAGGTAGGACCCCGGAGAAACGGCCCACGCCCAAAGAAGCGTCGGGATCGCTACCAATGCGACCAGCCAAGCGGGGCTCATCCACCACGCAGTCGTAAGCGTCGGACCGCTCGCGGGAACGGTGCGAGACTGACTTCGCACACCTTCGCTTCGCCACCAAAAGAGCACACCGACTCCTACCGATCCCGTAACCAGCACGGAAGGCACTGGCGCTACAACAGCCCCCAGTCCGGCGAGAACTCCGATTGCGATCGCGAAGAGTGCGGGTATGCGCGGATGCTACTGGTGCCCCTTGCCCCCTCGGCGACTACTAGCCTCTGGCCGCTCTGGTCGACGGACGAGCACGTAGATGAGATGAGAGTCGCGCTCTGGGCCGACAACGTCCTGGACCCGGTCATGAGCGGGATGGGCCAGCACCAGCGCGGATTTCTACGGGGCCTCGTCCGTATCGACGACGATGATCTCGACCTCGTCGTCTTCTACACGCGCCGCCGGCCGCGGCAGCAGTTCCCAGTCGCTCTCGACCGGATCGAGACGCGCGCGCTGCCGGGCTTGCGCCATCTGTGGTACCCGGCTTGGCACGCCACACAGCGTCCCCGGATCGACAGGCTCGTAGGGAAGCCCGACCTCATGCACCTCCTGCATACGTCGGTCACCGTCCCCGCGCGGGCGCCGCGCATAGCATGGGTGGTTGACCTCGCCTCGGCGCGCTACCCGGAGGCGTTTCCCGGCCGCCGACGGCGCTTCAAGGACATGGCGATCCGGCGTCTGGCTGCCGATCCGGATGTCACCTTCGTGACCAACACCGAGTTCGTAAGGCGCGAACTCTGCGAGCTGTACGACGTGGGTCCCGACCGCGCGACACCGGTCGCACTCGGGATTGATCACGACCGCTTCCGGCCGGTTGCGGACGAGGCGGAGCTGGAGCGCGTCAGGAGCACGCACAACCTGCCACCGGACTACGCCCTCTTCGTGGGGTTGCTCAGTCCAAGGAAGAACGTGGACATGCTCATCGAGGGGTTCAGGATCCACCGCGAGCAGGTCGGGACCGACCTCCGGCTGGTACTGGCGGGCGCGCCGGGGTGGGATTACGAGCACATCTACCGGGCGGCCGAGGGCGTCGCCGGCGTCACCTTCCTCGGCTACGTCCCAGATCGAGACCTGCCGGCCGTGTACTCGATGGCGCGCTGCCTCGTCTTTCCCTCGAGCAGCGAGGGCTTCGGAATGCCGCTGATCGAGGCGATGGCGTGTGGAACCCCCGTGGTCGCGAGCGCCGTCACTGCGATCCCGGAGGTCGTCGGCGACGCGGCGCTCTTGCTCGATCGGCTCGATCGCGAGGCGATCGCCAGCGCCCTCAATCGTGTCACAACTGAGCCGACCGTCGCCGCCGACCTGACCCGGCGCGGCCTGGAGCAGGCCAGTCGCTATACCTGGAAGAGGGCGGCCGAGCAGTGTGTCACTTTGTACCGGGAGGGTCTCGGTTGAGCGATGCGGTGCCGCTCCCGGCTGGCTGGGCCGCGGTCGCTGTACGCGCCGTGCGGCCGAGCGCTTTCGCCGGTCGATGCCCGCTAGCCGCTGTAGTAGTCGCGGGCGCTTGGTTCGCGTTGTCATCCGGCAGTTCGGACTTGGACTATCTCGCAACGGTTCGACAGGCACAACTGACGAGAGCCGAGCTAGACGCAGCGAGAACCCTTTCCTTCTCGACTGGTTAACCACCGGCCCTTCCGGCATTGCTCTATGCCTTGATTCCTTTCGGCGTGACCCCCAGCAGCTGTGCATGAAGTCCGCCGAAGGGGCGCGAACTCATCCCAGCTGGGACTCGCCCCGACCCTGACGACCGCCATAGCACTGCACTCTTCGACAATTACTTCAGCGAAGCTGTCTATAGATAGATGAAGATCCTGCTTTGGACACTGATTGGCGCCACGGTCGGGCTGATCGCCTGCGAGCGCGCCCCGTCGGATCTGGAGGCGCGAGGGTGAGGCGACAGCGAGCATCGCTGATCTTCCGCGCTGGAACCAGCATCACCCTCAATCGCGTCTTGCGGAATCAACTGCGCTTCCTCAGGGAAGACGGATGGCGGGTCTGTTGCGTCTGCGACGACGACGAGTGGGCGGTCGAACTCCGACGATTGGGATTGGAACACCGTCCGATCGGTATGGGCCGCCGACCCTCTCCTGTCGAGGTTCTGGCTTGGGGATTGCGGTTCTACTGGCTGTGCCGACGCGAACGGCCCGACGTCGTTCACACTCACAACGCATTCCACGGCATCGCTGGCCGCCTTGCGGCGCGGATTGCTGGCGTCCCCGTGATCGTCCAGACGGTCCACAATTGGTACTACCTGGAGCCACCGGCGTCGCCGCGCGCCCGCATCTTCAGATTTCTCGAGCGAGTCGCCGCTCATTTCTGCGACGGCGTCCTGTTCATTAACCGGGACGACTATGAGCGCGCGGTCCGCGAGCGGATTATGCGGCCGGAGAAGCGATACTACATCGGCAACGGGATCGATGTCGGGCGTTTCGAGGTCGAGCTGGCCGCCGTTGATCCGGCCGAAGCGCGCAGTCGGTTCGGACTGACCGATGACGACGCCGTGCTTTCCATGGTTGCGCGTCTCGAACCCCCGAAAGACCACGACATGCTCCTCTCTGCGCTTCCAGCTGTCGTCGAGAGCATCCCCGAGCTGCGGGTCCTGCTCGCGGGGCACGGCCTCCTTACGGACGCGGTGCGCGCGCGCGTCGCCGAGCTCGGACTAGCGGACCGAGTCAAGATCCTCGGTCACCGCGACGATGTGGCCGCCATTCTACGTGCCTCCGACGCCCACGTGCTGACATCTTCTTATGAGGGTTTCGGGCGTTGCCTCGTCGAGGCCATGGTCGCCGGCGTTCCCGTGGTCGGTACGGACGTCGTTGGGATCCGCGACGTCATCCACCCGAACGAAACGGGTTTGTTGGTCCAGCATGGCGACATCGCAGGGCTGAGCCAGGCACTTGTGACCGTTCTCAACGAGGACGCCGGGCAAAGCGAGCTTGCACGGCGTGCCCGAGTCGCCGCCGTCGAAACGTTCGACGAGCGCCTGCCGGCGAAGCGGGTAGCCGAGATCTACGCGGAGCTCTTGGACCGGCGAACGGCATCCGGCGGTGGCTGACGGACAGCAGCGGCGGGGCCTATCTGTGGTGACTTCCACCCGTAACACAAAGAGAGGCTGTACTCGCCGGGTGCTAGAAAGTCAAGGTACCAACGTAATCGTCGTCGTCGATTCCTGCCGCACCCATGGCACGCGTGCGGCAAGCCTACGCGCACATCGTGCGCTCGACCCGCAACGAGATGCTGAACCGCATCGCCGCTGCCATTCGTCAGCACGCCGAAAGCGAAGATGCCCTAGCTGGCCGGATCGCCGTGTTCAGGACTCGCCTGGCTGGCAGTCGCGACGACGTTGCGATCGACTTGAACAGGTGACAATCCGAGCGCGTACCCAAGACGATTAAGCCGCGCCTCGCAGTTGCCCGTCGACTCGAGGTGTTCGTCACGAGACCCGGCGGCGATGGCACGTAGTGTTGTACTTCACGCTCGGGGGCCGGGCCCTATAGCACCTCGCCCGGGGGGCACGACCCGATCGTCCAGTAGCACCCGGCACTTGCGCGCCTCACACGAACTTGCCGACCGGATCGGTCCGCTGCCACCGAGCTAACGCCGAACGCAAGTCGGTCTCGTACTCATACCCATACTCCTGCAGACGTTCAGCGCGAATATTCGTGGAACGAACGAGCTTCATGACGCGCTCTGGGTCGTAGCTCGTCAGGCCCATACGACGGAGGACCCGCGCGGCAAGCAGCAGTACAGCGAGTGGGATGGTGCCGCGCGGCAGCGGCAGGCTGCCCGCGGCCGCGAAGGCGTCGCATATTTCCTCGATCGTCGGCGGCTCGCGGTAGCCGAAGTTGTAGATCGCCACCGGGTCGGCGAACTGTTCGATGAACAGCATGCTGCTGACGAGATCGTCTACATACCCGCACGCCTTTCGAGTGTCGCGCCGCCCGGGATACACGAAACGCCGCTGCGCTAGGGCGCCTGCGAGCCGGGTGAAATTGCCACACTCGCCAGGCCCGAACACGGTCGCCGGGCGTGCGATCACAAGCCTGCGTCCATCGCCCTCCTCCGCCCATTCGCGGTGGATTCGTTCGGCCACCATCTTCGACTTGCCGTACGCGCTCGCCGGCTCCAGCGGGCTCGCCTCTGTCTTCGCCTCTTCGGACGGGCCGTACACGGCGATCGAACTCGTAAACCAGATCACGCGCGCCGTCGTGGCGCGCGCGAAAGCAGTCACATTTCGAGCACCGGCCTCGTTCGTCTCGAAGTACTCATGGTCCGCGTGTCCCGGAGTCCGGTGGACGGCGGCGAGGTTGAAGATCGCGGGCGAAGAGTCGACGAGCCCCGCAGCGATCGGCTGGCGGACGTCGCATTCGACGAACCGGGCCCCCTCCGGCAGCTGCCAGTCTGGGGTTCGTAAGTCGGCAACGGTGACTCGCGCCACGTCCTCGCGCAGCAAACGGGCAGTCACGTGCCGACCGATGAACCCCGCACCTCCGAAGAGAACCGATTCACTGGGTCGGACCAAGCTTGTTAGCGTAGTGCGCAGCTCACCGTAGGATTGCGCGAATGGCAGCTCCCGTCCGCGTGGATGGCTTCCTCCTGGGTGCTCCTAAATGCGCCACTACTTGGCTCGCACAGGCCCTAGAGGGCCACCCTGAGGTGTGCATGAGCAACCCGAAGGAACCCAATGAACTCGCTACACACCGCGGGACTTTCGCGCGTCTTCCACGAGACCCCGACTGGACGCGCTACGAACGGTGCTTTCAAGGCCCGGGATTTCGGGCTGACGCCAGCGTGCACGCGTTTGCTGATCCCGATGCGCCACGATCGTGGGTTCGTTGGTATCCAAACGCGAAGTTCATCGTTTGCCTGCGCCACCCGGTTGAACGCGCGGTCAGCCATTGGAACATGATCGTCAATACCGCGCTTGATCGCAGGTACCGCGCGGACTGGTCCGATTTCCCCATGGCTTGGAAGGATGTCCGCCTGCACGCGGAGAGTCTCTACGGCCGAAGCATGGCGCGCTGGCTGGAGCACTTCGATCTCTCCCAGTTCCTGCTGCTAGACGCCAGCGACCTCCAGTCCAATCCGCAGGCGGCCTACACCGACGTGTTGAATTTTCTGGGGCTGACGACGAATCGGCTCGATGCGCGCCGGCTGCAACCCGTCCACGAGGGACGATCCAAACGCGTAATGACTGGTCCCGGAAGGGCGGCCGAGTCGTTTCTTCCAACCCCTGTTCGCAGCAAAGTCCGCGCCGCCCTTGCGCCGTACAAGCAGCGATTGCCGTTCGTGACCCGTCGAGCGTCCGTCGACGCCTGCACGCCTGAACATCACGCCATCTGTGCGCCTCAGGTGATGCCCGATCTGCTGGAGCTTGAAAGCCTCACCGGCTTTCCGACCGAGGGCTGGAGGAGAGCTACGGCCGAGGCGGCTGGTTTGGCCGCGTAGTCAACGGACGCGGTGCCACCGGACCTGCTCTCGTAGACCGGCTGCGATTTCCCACTTGGGCTAGTAGACGAACTCCGCCTGCGCTTTTGAGACGTCGGCCGCGGTGTCACGTGCGTCGCCGCGCTGTGCTGTACGACGCACCACCTGCAGCTGGGGCAACTCCTCGCGGATGAGCTCGAGGCAGTCCTGCATCGAAACCCGCGCGCCGCCTCCGAGGTTGTACGTCTCGCCCGGTCTTCCTTCTAGCGCTGCGGCGATCGTCCCCGAAACGGCGTCTTCGACGAACGTGAAATCACGGGTCTGACGACCATCGCCAAACAACTCGAACACGGTCCCGTGAAGCGCCGCTTCAATTGCACGATGGAAGGCCATATCGGGCCGCTGTCGCGGACCGTAGACGCTGAAGTAGCGCAGTACCACGACGGGCACGTCGTAGTTTCGGAAGTAGAGGTAAGACAGGTGCTCGCCGAGAGCCTTCGTAGCCCCGTACGGCGACACCGGGCGCAGGATCTGGTCCTCCGAAGTCGGAAGTGTCTCGGCATCGCCGTAGACAGATGACGAAGAGACGAAGACGAACTTAGCGAGGCCCTCCACCTGCCGTGCAGCTTCGAGAAGCCGCTGGAGCACCGTCACGTTGAGCTGTGTATACGCGTCAAACGAGTGGCCCCAGCTAGCGCGCACCCCCGCCTGCGCTGCGAGATGAAAGATGACGTCAGCGCCGTTGAGCACGTCTTCTAGATCGAGGTCCAGGATGTCGTGCTCGTGGTAGAGGCAGCGGTGATGAGACTCGAAGCCGCGGGTGTTCTGCACCTTCGCGCGCGGCGAGTAGTACGTAGTCAGCGAGTCAATTGCGACGACATTCCACCCGCGCCCGAGACACGCTTCAGCGAGATGCGAGCCGATAAAGCCAGCGGCCCCGGTAATCACGACCTTCACAGCGCCTCAATCTACTGACGCTTGGCGGCGCCGCCGGAGCTGACACGGCGCCTGGCGACGGCTACTGCAAGTAGGACTGCCGAGCCAGCGCAGCAGATTGTCTAGATTCCGGTCTCGATCCACCTCGCCTCGATCAAAACACACGGACGACCGATACCCAAACTCCCTTTTCTCTGCATGTGAAGCCTCCCTGGCGCGCTCACCACTAAGTTGTCTGGCATCGCAACGCGAGCGGACGCTTGCATCGAATGACCACGAACGAACCAGAAAGCGGCATCAACCTGCGAAGCATCGGGCGGGCGGTTCGGCGCCGGCTCGGCGTCTTCATCCTCGTCGTCCTCCTGGCTCCAGCCGCAGCGCTCGGATTCTCGCTCTCGCAGGAGGATGAGTACCAGGCGACAGCCGAGCTCCTGTTCCGCGATCCGGGCCTCGATCAGAAGCTTTTCGGCTCAACGTTCTTCAGCGAAGGCGACCCCCAGCGCGAGGCCGCCACGAACGTGAAACTTGTTTCACTCGACGTCGTTGCAGCGCGAACTGCTGCGGCGCTACCCGGCGAGGTCACGCGGGGGGACGTCGACGCGATGGTCAATGCGTCGTCTGAGGCGAACGAGGACGTGGTCTCCGTCACCGCCACCGACACGGATCCGGAGTTCGCCGCGCTCGTGGCGAATACCTTCGCCACCGAGTACATAGCCTTCCGTCGCGAGGCGGATCGCACGACGGTTCGGAGGGCAAGGGAGCTTGTCGAACGGCAGCTAGAGCGGCTCAATGAAGAGGGCCTCGGGGGAACCCAACGCGTCCAGTCTCTGGCTGCGCAGGCCGAGCAGCTTCGCGTGCTGGCGGCCCTCCAAACCGGAAACGCGGAACTTGTACAGCGCGCCGAACCCCCTAATCAGCGGATCTCACCGAAGCCCGTGCGAAACACGCTCGTCGGGGGCGTGCTCGGCGTGATGCTGGCGATCGCGCTCGTTCTCCTCTTCGAACGGATCGACCGGCGTGTCCGCGACGTCGGCGAGGTCGAAGCGATCTTCGACCGCCCGGTGCTGGGGGCAATCCCCCAGAGCAAGGCTCTGCAACGTAGAAAGAAGACCGACGGAGTCCTGCTCGGGACAGAGTCCGAAGCCTTTCGGATGCTGCGCGCCAACCTCCGATACGTGAAGGTCGCACATCCAGTCAACTCGGTGCTCGTCACTTCCGCGGCGCCCGCCGACGGCAAGAGCACGGTCGCCTGGAACATCGCGGCTGCCGCCGCCAGCGCTGGCACTCAAACGCTGCTGATCGAGGCAGATCTCCGGCATCCGTCGCTCGCGGAGTCGTACGGGCTTTCGTCGGCAGTAGGGCTTAGCTCACTGCTCGCGGGACGGGCGAGTCTTAACGAGTCGCGACAAACCGTAACCGCCGCCTCACTGCTCGCGGGAGGGGCGAGTCTTAACGAGTCGCGACAAACCGTAACCGTCGCGCCCGCACGTGGTGGCTCGCCGGAACGAATGATGGATGTAATCGTTGCTGGCCCCCTGCCGCCGAATCCCCACGACCTGATCGAATCGGTGGCCATGCGTGATCTCATGCATGAAGCAGAGAAGCAATACGAACTGGTCGTCATCGACACTCCGCCCGCATCGGTCGTATCAGATGCCATTCCGCTCGTTTCAGAGGTCAGCGGCGTCTTGGTCGTCGCGCGTCTCTCTCGGAGCAAGCGCGACTCACTTGTGCATCTTCGCAACCAACTCAGAAACCTCGATGCCGTAATTCTCGGCGTGGTGGTCAACTTTGTCGGCGGCGACCAGGGGCCATACGGATACGAGTATGGGTACGGGTACGCGGCGTCAAACATCGAGGAACCACCGGGAGACGAGGAGCGCAGTCCGTCCGGCGTCGCTTCCTGATCTGGAGGCGCGGCCGCAGGGGCCGGCGGTGATGATCGACCTCCACTGTCACCTTCTCCCCGGAATCGACGACGGTCCGCGGTCCGTCGCAGGTGCACTCGCCATCGCGGAGCGCGCGGCAGCGGATGGAATCGAAATCGTCGCCGCGACCCCGCACTTCCGCGCCGATCATCCAGCCGTACAACCCAGCGAGCTCGCCGAGCGCTGTGACGCAATTCAGGCTGAGATCGATACGGCAAGCATCTCGCTGCGAGTAGTCCCAGGAGCCGAGGTCGATCTGGTTGCCGGGGCGGACGCCACCGATGACCAGCTGCGCTTGGCGACCTATGGTCAGAAGGGAAACGACCTCCTGGTCGAGACGCCGTACGGACCCCTGACGCCCGGCTTCGAGCAGATGCTGTTTGACCGCTTCATCGCGCGTGGCTTCCGGGTCTTGCTGGCCCACCCGGAACGCAATCCGACGTTCCAGGAGGAGCCGACGCGGCTGTTAGCGCTCGTCCGCCGCGGCGTGTTGCTGCAGGTCACGGCCGGGTCGCTCATCGGCTCGCGACGCTCGCGTACGCGGCGACTGGCACGCGCACTGATAAATGAGGGTGTGGCCCACGTCCTGGCTTCCGATGCCCACCGGGCGCCGACGCGCGTTCGCCTTTCCGTGGGAGCAGCCGAAGCGTCGCGCCTGGACCGCGCGCGGGCGCCGTGGATGGTTACCGAGGCTCCGGCGGCAGTTCTCGCCGGGGAGGCACTCCCGCCCGTTCCGAGGCGCGGGCGGCGTCGTTTGAGGGAGACCCGACGTTGAGCCCACTGAGACGAGAGACCTCTCGCAAGAACTGATCCCGGAAGCGATCCGCCGAGAAGCGCATCGCCTGGGCGCGAATTTGCGCAGGATCGAATCGGTCGAAGTCGGTTTCGCGGAGCGCCTCAGCGAGGGCTGAAACGCTCTCGGGCGCTACGAGAACCCCCGTCTCACCGTCCACGACGGTCTCGCGCGCACCGCCGGCGTTCGCCGCCACCACCGGACGACCAGCGGCCTGGACCTCCACGCCAGCGATCCCGAACTCCTCGATGTTCGGGATGACGAGAGCGCGCGCTCGAGCGTAGAGTGACGCCAGCTCATCGTCCCGCAGCCGCCCGAGAAACTCCGCCGATCCCCCATAAAGAGCCTCTAGCCGGCTGCGGTCAGGGCCCGTCCCCACGACTTTGATCGGGACCCGGGCCCTTCGCGCCGCCTCGAGAGCGATCTCGATGCGTTTGTGACGCACGAGCTGCGCCACGACCAGGAAAAAGTCCTCGGCCTTCCCGATCGAGAAACGCTCCACCGCCACCGGGGGATGGATAATCGCTGCGTCGCGCCCCCAGAACTCGGCGATGCGTTGCTGGGACAGACGCGAGATCGCGATGTAGTGCGTTACCCGCTTAGACGCCTCGATGTCCCAGTCACGTATGCGCTTGAGCATCCAGCGGATAAACGGGCGCACCTGCCAGGACTCCCGTAGGGCGATCGCGTAGTCATGCCAGGCGTACCTGAAGGGCGTGCAGCAGTAACAGACGTGCTGGCCGTCGTCTCCGACGTGCACACCGTGAGCGAATGCGCTGCTGCTCGATATGACGAGTTCGTGATTGCGCGTGGGCAGCCGCTCGGTCGCTCGTGGCATGAAGGGCAGCAGCGCACGGAAGCTGGTCTGCGTCGCCCCCACCCGCTGGAGACCGGACGTGTGGACGGTGCGGCCGCGGAAGCGCCCCTCGGTCCCTTTTTCGTCGTACAGCAACGTGTAGATCGGTGCCGACGGGAAATACGAGGCAATGGCCTCGAACGAACGCTCAGCTCCGCGCAAAGTGAGCAGATAGTCGTGGACCAAGCCGACGTCGAGCGTATCCCCAGGTCGTGTCATGCTCAAATGCCCATCGGGAGTTGAGTGGATTTGCTTGAAGGTCGAGGCATCATTTCGCAAGAGACGGACGCCGTGAGCGATCGTGGGGGATTGCCTGAGACACTCGAGGCAATCGTGTTCCGCGCGCGTGACTCACAGGAGCTGCTCGTTGCTCTGCGCACGCTCGCAGATTCACCGTGCCGTCTGGAGGAGCTGAGTCGTCGCCTCCTCAGCGCTCACGAGCGTGACCTCTGGTCCACCCACGTGGAGCGAGTCGAATCAGCCCTGCAGCAAACGGCCAGCCGATGAAGGTCCTGTATCTGAGTCACACCGCCCATGTCAGCGGTGCCGAGCACGCGCTCCTGACCTTGCTGTCGCGCCTTCCACGCGGAGTCGATCCCACGGTTGCGTGCCCGGACGGACCCCTTGCGGCCGCGGTGGCACGTCTCGGCATTCCCGTCGTCCGCGTGCCGGGCACAGACGCGAGCCTTCGCCTAGCTCCGTTGCATACGCCGCGGGCGCTACTCGACATCGCCAGAACCGCCGCGGCGGTCCGAAACACGGCACGGAACATCGGAGCGGACCTCGTCCACGCGAACTCGACGCGTGCCGGCATCATCGCCGCTGCCGCTCGCCGGGTGGGAGGTCCGCCCGTCCTGGTTCATCTCCACGATCGACTTCCGGGCGGCATGCTCCCGGCGGCGACGCGTCAGGCCCTCACGCGTGGAGCGGACGGCTTCCTCGCGTGCTCCAGGTACGTCCTCGAGCCACTCGGTAGGCGAGATCAAGACGATTTCGTACGCGTGGTGCACAACCCGGTGGACACCGAGCGCTTCAACCCGCACCGGCTCGACGGCGCGTCCGCCCGCGCTCGCCTTGGCTTGGCTCCAGAGGAGGTCGCGCTCGTTCTGGTCGCGCAGTTCACGCCATGGAAGGCGCAGGACGACGCGGTCCGAATGCTCGCAGCACTGCGGGACGAGTATCCGCACTCTCGTCTGGTGCTCGTCGGCTCCCCGAAGTTCGTGGAACGCGCCACGCGCTATGACAACCTCGCGTATACGCAGTCCCTGGAGGATCTGATCAAGCGCCTTCGTCTCGATGCGCGCGTGCTGCGCCTCGGCGAGAGGGAAGACGTTCCGGAGATCCTGCGCGCCTCGGATCTCTTTCTCGCGCCATCATGGGAAGAGCCGTTCAGCCTGTCGGTGCTCGAAGCAATGGCGATGAAGCTGCCGGTGATCTGCACGGCCGTCGGCGGGATGAACGAGATCATCGACGGACAGAACGGGTTGTTACTCCCCCCTCGCGAACCCGAGCTGTGGGCTCGCGAGATCGTCCAGTTGCTTCGTACGCCGCTAAGGCGGGAACAGATGGGTCAGCGAGCGCGGACGGCCGTAGAGCAGAAGCTCACCCCGTCGGCCTGGGCGGAAAGAGTGGCGGCTTCGTACGACGCGCTCCTCTCGAGCTGCGAACGCCGGCAAGGCGCCGTCGTCAATTGACGCTACTGACCCCGCCGCGCGAGCACGTACGGGACCGTGCGCAACAGGATCTTGAGGTCGCCCCACAGCGACCAATTGGCGCC
>Ga0299913_10004097_pt1 | contig 12148 bp, 12 predicted proteins | sample RVTome_9_FD_201360 | JGI IMG/M metagenome (GOLD analysis project Ga0299913, IMG submission 201360) | Soil microbial communities from uranium-contaminated site in the Upper Colorado River Basin, Wyoming, United States - RVT155D38 (version 2) ... | reverse complement strand
TGGCTTTTGCGCATCGGGATACCCTGATGGTGGGGCGTTCCCATGGCATCCATGGGGAACCGATTTCCTTCGGGTGGAAAGTGGCAATCTGGTATCAGGAGTTTCAACGGCAGCAACACCGTCTGGAAGCAGCCATTGCGGATATCGCGGTCGGCAAACTATCAGGGGCTATGGGAACATACGCGCATCTTTCTCCATCAATAGAAAAAGCCGTCTGTCATCGGTTAGGCTTGAAACCGGCGCCTATTTCTAATCAGGTGATTCAGCGAGACCGGCACGCAGCGTTTCTCTCGACCTTGGCCCTCATGGCAGCAAGCATTGAAAAAGTGGCGACAGAAATTCGGCATCTACAACGAACCGAGGTCCTGGAAGCCGAAGAATTTTTCGAGTCCGGCCAAAAAGGCTCTTCCGCCATGCCGCATAAACGAAACCCGATCGGGTCGGAAAATTTATGTGGACTTGCCAGAGTGGTCCGCAGCAACAGCCTGGCAGCACTGGAAAATGTAGCCTTGTGGCATGAACGGGACATTAGCCATTCATCTGCCGAGCGAATTATTCTTCCTGATAGCACCATCCTCATCGATTATATGCTGGTCCGTTTAACCAAAATGCTTTCCACGCTGGTGGTCTATCCCCAACGTATGCTGACGACATTGAACCAAACTGGGGGGCTCATCTATTCCCAACGGTTATTGTTGGCACTAATCGATAAGGGCGCGATCAGAAAAGAGGCCTACGAGCATGTGCAGCAACACGCCATGGCGGCAGGGAAGGGGGAGGGCAACTTCCAGACACTTATCGAGCTGGATCCTTTTATTGCCAAGCATCTTACCGTGAACGAGATCGCCACCTGTTTCGACCCGAAAGCCTATTTGCGATACCAGCAACAGATTTTCACACGTGTGTTTGGGAGACAGGCAAGGCGAAATAGACAAGCACACGTCCGGTCCACCATTTCAGGAAAACCTTTAAACAAGAGAAACAAATGATCACTAAAGGAAATATGCTTTATGAGGGGAAGGCGAAGAAGATTTTTCTGACCGAAAAGGGCGACGAGGTCATTCAGTATTTTAAGGACGATGCCACCGCCTTCAACGCTCAAAAACGTGGAACCATTTTGGAAAAAGGGGTAGTGAATAATGCCATCTCCGCAAAAATTTTCCGGCATCTTGCCGAAGCGGGCATTCCCAGTCATTTCATTCAGCAACTCAATGATCGGGAAATGCTCACGCGCCGGGTGAAAATTATTCCGGTGGAAGTTGTCGTGCGCAATCGAGCCACGGGGAGCCTTGTGAAGCGGTTGGGTGTAGAAGAAGGGCTAATCATTGATCCACCATTAATCGAGTTTTTCTATAAAGATGATACGTTGGGCGACCCACTCATTAGTGAAGACCATATTCGCCTGCTCAAATTAGCCACGCCTTCACAAATCGAGGAACTTCGACAGCAGGCTCTCACAATCAATGGGGTGTTGAAACCCTTTTTTCAGGAAAGAGGCATGATGCTCGTGGATTTCAAACTGGAATTCGGGTTATGGAACGGTCAGGTTATCTTGGCGGATGAAATTTCTCCCGACACCTGTCGCTTTTGGGACATCAAAACCGGGGATAGCATGGATAAGGATCGCTTTCGAAAAGACTTGGGTCGGATCGAGGAAACCTATCAGGAAGTGCTCAAACGGGTATGCGGATAAGTCACGATTTCATTGCAAGATCGCTCGATCTCCGGTAAAAACCTTTCTGGCAATTTACATTTTATCCACCATGTGCATGTCGTTCCTTCCGGGAAACCATGAAAGCCAAAATTTTTGTCACGCTCAAAAACGGAATTCTTGATCCTCAGGGTCGAGCCATCCAGCAATCGCTTCATACACTCGGCTTTTCAACGGTTGAGGATGTCCGCATGGGGAAATTCATGGAGTTGGATCTCAATGAGACGGATACCACGTCTGCGGAAAACACGATCAAATCCATGTGTGAAAAGCTGCTGGCCAATACGGTCATTGAAGATTATCGATTCGAGATCCTTGAGATATAATTGACGTTTTCACGTCAGTTCCCACTGAAAGGTCTCTTTTCCTTACAGAGCCCTTTCCACCAGGTCCTAGGTTTTGACAAGAGGAGAGTGCATTGAACATCGGCATCATTGTCTTTCCCGGATCCAATTGCGACCGCGATTGTGTTCATGTCCTTTCGGAGGTCATGGGACAATCCGCTCATCTTATCTGGCATCAGGGCACTTCCGTCAAAGGCATGGATGCCATCATCCTGCCAGGGGGATTTTCCTATGGGGACTACTTGAGAACCGGTGCTATAGCCCGATTTTCTCCCATCATGGACGCCGTCGTTGAATTCGCCGGGCGGGGAGGGATGGTCTTGGGTATCTGCAACGGATTTCAAATTCTTTTGGAAGCCGGGCTCCTGCCCGGTGCCATGTTGCGCAACCGTCATCTCTCGTTCATTTGTGAAGATATCTACGTTCGGGTCGAAAACGCTGACACCCCATTTACCAACCAATGCGAACCTGGACAGATTCTCCGGCTCCCCATCGCCCATGCAGACGGTAATTATTATACGAATCCTGTGACGTTGTCAGCATTACAAGCCAATGCGCAAATTGTCTTTCGATATTGTGATCGGGAAGGCCATGTGACCTCTCAAGCCAACCCCAATGGGTCGCTGGACAACATTGCCGGAATCCGCAACGCGACAGGCAACATCCTTGGCCTGATGCCCCATCCTGAGCGAGGAGCGGAAAAGGTGTTACATAATGAAGATGGTGGGCTGTTGTTTCGATCCATACTTTCAGCATTAGAAAGAAACCAGATACACCAGCCGGTTTAACCCCGGCCATACCAATCGCCCGACGGCACCAACGCCATTGTTTGCTACGACCAGTATGGAAGTGTTTCCCGGAATAACGATGACTCCGGATATCTGTCACGGGAAGCCGTGTGTGGCCGAAACGGGCATTGATGTCGCCACCGTGGTCGGGACACTCGGCACCGGAAAATCGTTCGCTGACGTTCAAGAATCGTTGAACCTGACCTATGCTCAAGTGCTCGCTGCGTTGCGATACGCCTCCTACGTCACGGATCATTTACCTCTTCGCATGCCTTTAGGCCATTCGAGTCACAGGACAGAATGACCGTGTCTATGATACTTTTCGTTTTAGGGAAATGCCCCGATTCATGAATTCCTCTTATGCTCTTTCTCTGAGTTTTGAGGTAAACAGCACTAAACGGGTTTGATTGTCACTGCGAACCTCCAATACACAAATTTCGCCTCTCTGACTCCTTTTCTTGTGAAAAAGGGAAGCACACAGTTATGAGTGTTTTGTCATGACGGAAGAATCCAAAGCCCTGCCCAACTCATCCGTTACTCCGACCATCGTCGAACAGCATGGCCTTTCCGAGGAGGAGTATCAGCAAATCCTCACGCACCTTGGTCGTGAGCCTAATCTCACCGAGTTGGGTATTTTTTCCGTGATGTGGAGTGAACATTGTAGTTATAAAAGCTCACGGGTGCATTTGAAACGTTTTCCGACCGAAGGGGCGCGAGTCGTTCAGGGTCCTGGGGAAAACGCCGGAGCCGTGGATATTGGTGATGGGCTTGCCGCTGTCTTCAAAATGGAATCCCACAATCACCCTTCCTTTATTGAACCGTTTCAAGGAGCGGCGACGGGTGTCGGGGGAATTCTCCGGGATATTTTTACAATGGGAGCCCGTCCGATTGCGTTATTAAATTCACTTCGATTCGGTGAATTGGACTCTCCGGGGAATCGGCATTTATTGAAAGGGGTGGTCTCCGGAATTTCTTCGTATGGGAACTGTATGGGGGTTCCTACCGTTGGTGGGGAAATTACCTTCAATGATATTTACTCAAAGAATCCCCTGGTCAATGTTTTTTGTCTCGGGATCGTGAAGAAAGACCGTCTTCTGCGAGGCCTGGCCACCGGCCTCGGGAATCAGGTGTTGTACATTGGTGCCAAAACCGGTCGAGATGGTATCCATGGCGCCACTATGGCTTCCGACAGTTTTGACGAGGCATCCGAGAAAAAACGTCCGAATGTTCAGGTTGGCGATCCATTTTTAGAAAAGCTTTTACTGGAAGCCTGTCTTGAGTTTCTAGAGCAGGACCTTTTGGTGGGCATTCAGGACATGGGGGCGGCTGGGCTCACCAGTTCCTCCTGCGAAATGGCCTCTCGCGCTGGAACGGGCATTGACATGGATGTGGCGAAAGTGCCACGGCGTGAACCTCACATGACTCCCTACGAAATTCTGCTGTCTGAATCCCAGGAAAGGATGTTGCTGGTGGCTCAACCCGGGAAGGAAGAAACCGTCCTTGCGATCTGCCGGAAATGGGGAATTGATGCCGCGGTGGTCGGACAAGTAACGGGGGATGGTTTGCTTCGTATCAGAGAGGGCAATGAGGTCGTGGCAGAAATCCCCGCCCATGCACTTGCCGCAGAAGGGCCACGATATGAACGTCCCGCTGCACCACCTCACTATCAAGAGTTCTTGCAGTCCTTGAACCTGGATACCCTTCCTGACGTGAAGGATCCTGCCGAGGTGCTACTGAAGTTATTAGCTTCACCAACCATTGCCAGCAAACGCTGGGTGTTCCGGCAATATGATCATATGATCGGGACCAATACGGTGGTGTGCCCGGGTTCCGATGCCGCCGTGGTTCGCATTAAAGGAACTACCAAATCCTTGGCGATGACGACAGACGGCAATAGCCGATATTGTCTCCTGAATCCTTATATGGGAGGAGGGTTAGCGGTCGCTGAAGCAGCCAGAAATTTGGTGTGTGCCGGAGCTCAGCCGATCGGAGTCACAGACTGCCTGAATTTCGGTAATCCGGAACGTCCCGACATCATGTGGCAATTCATTATGGCGGTTGAAGGCATTGCCGATGCTTGTCGAACATTTGAGATTCCTGTTGTGAGCGGGAACGTTAGTTTTTATAATGAGACGAATGGACTGTCAATTTATCCGACGCCTATTCTCGGGATGGTCGGACTGATCGAGCGCCCCGAGGCCATTACCACTCAGTGGTTTAAACACCACGGCGATCGCATCTTTCTGTTGGGGGAGACGAAAGAAGATTTGGGCGGTACGGAATACCTCAAAATCATTCATTCCCGTGAACAAGGTTCGCCCCCTTGGTTGGATCTGGATGAAGAAAAGGCCATGCACTCTTGTCTACTCGGGTTGATCCGAGAAGGATTTGTGCAATCAGCGCATGATTGCTCCGACGGCGGCCTACTGGTTACACTAGCCGAGTGTTGCCTCACGCATCCCTCCACACCACTCGGGGCAACTGTTATACTGACACAACATCGAATGCGCCTGGACGCGCTGCTCTTTGGGGAAAGCCCGTCCCGGGTGCTCATTTCTATCAAACCGGAGCATGTCAATCAGGTGATGGAAACGGTACAACACTCGGGAGTGCCAATTGCGGCATTGGGACAGGTTACTCAAAGACATATGGACGTGACTGTTCGAGGACCACACAATCAGCCGGTGTGCCAGTTCAGCCTGTCTCTTACTGATATGGCTGACCAATGGTACAACAGTCTGGCGCACCACCTGGGACCCGATCCATTATGAGGCCTTTTTTGTCCTTGATCTTAAAGGAATTCTTTCCTCGTGGGTCCCTTTTAGATCGAGACGCTTTCACGTACCTGAGGACGTCATGAGCGAGTTGCCGATCGTTCGGACCACCCCTTCGCCGGATGGGTTCCATGAAGAATGCGCCGTCTTCGGGATCGCAGGGTCGAAGGATGCCGCGAATCTCACCTACTTAGGTCTCTATGCCTTACAACACCGAGGACAAGAAGGCTCTGGAATTGTGTCTTCAGATGGTGAACGGTTTTATCAGCAAAAGGGGTTGGGTCTCGTCGCGGATATTTATTCTAAAAAGACTCTGCGCGAACTCCCGGGATCCAAGGCTATCGGCCATAATCGGTATTCCACCGCTGGCAGTGGACAATTGCATAACGTTCAACCATTGTCCGTCAATTTTGCCTTTGGCAATTTGGCTTTAGCCCACAACGGAAATTTGATTAATGCCGGAGTTCTCCGAGGGGAACTCGAAGCCTATGGGGCTATTTTTCAATCCGATTCTGACAGCGAGGTCATCATTCACCTGATCGCCCACTCCAAGGGGGACACGATCGTGAATCGGGTGATTGAGGCGTTAAGTCTGGTTCGAGGGGCTTTTTCGCTGGTGTTGTTAACCGATGATCACCTAATTGCAGCTCGCGATCCATTTGGATTTCGTCCCTTGTGTTTGGGGCGTTATAAAGGCAGTTGGGTTGTAGCGTCCGAGACGTGTGCCTTCGATTTGATTGATGCCAAATTCGTCCGTGAAGTCGAACCGGGAGAAATCGTGGTCATTCACGATTCCGAACTGACCTCCTATCATCCATTTCTGGAACGCTCCCGCGCCCAATGCGTGTTTGAATATGTTTATTTTTCACGACCTGACTCAAAAATTTTTGGCTCCAACGCCGTGTACCCTGTCCGCAAAGCGTTCGGGCGTCAATTGGCCAAGGAATGTCCAGCAAACGCAGACTTCGTCATCCCGGTTCCCGATTCTGGCGTTCCAGCGGCCTTGGGCTATGCCGAAGGGATGGGATTACCGTTTGAAATCGGGCTGACCCGCAATCATTACGTGGGACGGACCTTTATCGAACCTCAACAAGCCATTCGACATTTTGGCGTGAAACTGAAACTGAATCCGGTTCCGGATGTCCTGGAAGGGAAGCGGATTGTTGTCGTGGATGACTCCATTGTTCGAGGAACCACCAGCCGGAAAATCGTCAAAATGCTCCGGCAAGCCGGTGCGAGAGAAATTCACATGCGCATCAGTTCCCCGCCGGTCATTGCCCCATGTTTTTACGGAATCGATACGCCGACAAAAAGTGAACTCATCGGAGCAAAATTCAGCATTGAGGAGGTCCGCCGGTATGTGACGGCCGATAGTTTGGGGTATCTCAGCCTGGAAGGAATGCTCGCGGTGGCTCCCGGATTTTCCCACCACTATTGTCATGCCTGTTTTACAGATAATTACCCCATCACATTGACCAAAGCCGAACATCTCCAGCTCGGCTTATTCGAGCCGGATCAACTCACTCGCTCCTAAGTGTCGTGCCATTTTGTTGCCGCACAAAAAATTCGTGTGTTAAAATTCACAAGGTTGTAAGGGTCGAACCCTAAGCCGAGGAAGGTGCCCTATCGCTCAACTTGACCAGGAGGAACCTATGAAAAAACACATTCCTCATATATTGATTGTTACAGGGGTGCTTCTGAGTACCGGTCTCATTGCTCACGCGGGGAGTTTTTTTAAAGTCGGGGAGGCCGCTCCCGATTTCTCACTGATGGGTCTCGATGACCAGGCCGTCTCCCTTCAACAGTATAAGGGCAAGGTTGTGGTTCTGGGACTCTTTCATATTTGCGAGCCTTGTTTAATTCAAAGCACCAACTTGCAGCGCGTCCATGAAGCCACAAAAGGAAAATCCGTGGCGGTGGTCGGTGTTAATTCTTCCGGTGATTCCCGGGCGGATGTTATGGAATTTTTACAGACCTTTCCCGTAAAGATTACCTATCCGTATCTTCTGGACCCGAAACAAAAAACAGACGAACTCTATGGCGGGGGAAGATTTATTCCTAATGTCTATGTGATTGATCAAAACGGTCAGATTCGGTGGCAGCGTGTGGGGAATTTTCCTACTGATGGCACATTAGCCGGGCATGAAGCCATCGTGGAGGAAGTGGAGAAATTATTACAGGCGCTCCCTGCTCCCTCGACAATGTAGGTCGAAAGGGCCCATTTGACGCTTTTGAGAACCGATGGTAGGGCACTATGGACGAACGAGACGAGCTGGAAGAAGGAAAACAGAAATTTCTTGAAATTGTGAAAGGCCTGGATGCTTCAGTGGAGGTGGTCATTCCCACTACCTCATCCCGCAGTCTGTTTTTAATTTCTCTGACCAAAGGCACCAATCGTAAGTTTATTACGGTCCATGAAGATGACCTATTGGATCTTTCGCATGAACCAGGCGTTCAATCCAGAACATCTGCTCTCCTCCAAGAAACCCTGGGCACCTTATGAAAGCCATTCTGCCCCATATTTCGGAATGGTCCTGGTTCTCTGAAGAAAAACAGGTGAATTTTAACGGACATTTACTGACTGTGGGGGAGCATCGAATACTCGTCGACCCGCCACCCATGAACGCCAATGATATGGCTCTCATGCGGCAGGGAGGAATTCCCGACTATATTATTTTGACCAATCGCGACCATGAGCGGGAGGCGGCTCACCTTCGACAAGCCTTCAACTGCCAGATCATGGTCCCGGAACTGGATGCGAAAGAAATGACTCTCTCCATTGATAAAACATTCAAAGATGGGGAATTGCTTCCAGGCGGCATTTGGGTTCTTCAGCTTTCTCATCAAAAATCTCCCGGAGAGAGTGCCTTATTCTTGCAACAAGGCAAAGGGGTGCTTATTGTGGGAGATGGAGTGATTGGTGATCCCCCAGGTTCACTCCGCCTTCTGCCTCCGGAGAAATATGCAAACTTCGCTCAGGCCCGTGAAGGTCTTCGGCGATTATTAAAGTATACCTTTGATAGTCTTTTGGTCGGAGATGGCACCTCAATTCTCACTGGAGCCAAGCCGGTGCTTGAGCAGACTTTGGCTCATGAATGAACCGGAAGCAGGCAGATAGACGAGGAATTTCCGTGCTTTTTTATTGTATGACGCTGAGTGATCGCTGATGACCTGGTCTCAATCTGCCGATCTCAATTGTATAGGCAATCACCACTTTTCTAAAGGTTTCTATACCGAAGCCTTTCAGTGTTATGCTCAGGCCTTGGAAGTAGATCGTAAAAATGGAGACCAACGGGCTTTGGCCACGACACTGGGCAATCTGGGTAATATTTGCGCAGTGAGCGGACGTCGGGAACAAGCCAGAGCCTATTACACGGAAGTCCTTGAACTTCAAAAAATTCTTGGTGATGATCGGGGGATTAGCACCACCTTAGCCAATTTGGGGAATCTTTCGGCGGATGCAGGCGAATGGGAGCGTGCCGAGGCGTATTATTTAGAAGCCCTGGACTTAATGAACCGGTTGTCCGACTATGCTGGAAAAGCGGTTCTACTCTCTGACCTGGGTTTAGTCGCTCGCGAAACAGGCAGGGAAGACGCCGCGCTAGCGTATTATCAGGAATCCTTAATTCTGATGCGCCGGGTCGGGAATGATGCCGGTCAATCCGATGTGTATCGGATGATGGGGAGATTGTATTTAAGCCAACGACGATTTGATGAAGCACAATCTTGTACGATGACCAGTCTGGATATTGCCAGGCGCCTTAAAGATGAACTCCGTATGGGGGGAGCCTGGTATGGGCTTGCCAGTTGTTATGAAGCCCAGGGGCAATGGAGTCAAGCGGTGCAGTATTTACAAAAAGTTGTTCGTATTGACCAAAAATACCATTTGCCAAAACTCGCCGAAAATACCCAGCGATTAGAATCTCTAGTCACACGGCTGAGTGCCACCATTCCTAAGCCGCATGAGTGAGTCCTCCAAACCCTCAAGTCTCTGGCCTCAGGCCAGAACCTATCTCGTCAAGGAAATTTCCGGGTGGATGGAAAGCAATTCCCCGGAGGCGTTAACCCTTCCCTTACCGGATGAAGACTGGTTGCTTGAAATTACCGCTGACGGAAAACTGGTGTGTATGGCGGGATACGATCTGGAAGATATGAAAAGCATGCTTTCGGATGGTACGCCAGAGGATTTAGGAACGGACGAACTTGCCAAACAAGCCAAATTCTACCTGCAACAAACCGTCTCCAAACACCGTCCTAAGCTCATAAGCCAGGGATTTGCCGAACGTATTGAGATGAATGAATCGTATGTCGCCGCTCACTATGAACGTCAGGTAGATTTTGGAAAACTGGGTGATCTTCACCAGCAAATCAGGACTTGTCTCACATGGTTTCCTGCCTCGATGTAAACTGATTATCCGCCTCAAACACATATCTGACGGACTCGCATTAATTCGATCATTCTAATGAGTGCTCCAATATCCATCCGGTCCTTCAATCAGTTGCGAGATGCCATCTATGCCTTTCGATTGCCACGGATTCTTCTTTCTGCGTTAGAGTGTGACCTGTTTAATAAGATAGGGGCTCGGGATTGGACCGTTCCCCAATTGGCCAAGCGTCTAAGAGTGAGCCAACGTGGACTCGCCATCTTGTGCCGTAATCTTGCTAGTGTAGGGTTGCTGGTCAAATCACAATCGGGATACCGAATTTCCCATTTTTCCAAAAGATATCTCCAAGAAACCGGCCAGGATTTTCGAGGAGAGTATTTAAAACTCATGCAGCGTCAGTGGAGCGAATGGTCTCATCTCACGGAAGTCATTCGTGCCGGCCAGCCATTGGATAGCCAGGAACTTGAAACCCCGGAATATCGCCGGTCTTTTACCTGGGCCATGCATCATCGTTCCATGGGGCCATCCCAGGAAGTGGCCCAACAGGTGGCTTTGAACGGTGCCCGTTCCCTTCTCGATTTAGGGGGAGGACCTGGTACGTATGCTCTGGCGTTTTTGAAGCATAATCCCACGCTCCATGCCACGGTCCTGGATCGGCCTGTCGCGCTGGATATTGCGCGTACTCTTGCTCAACAGTCTTCTTCCGGAGCCCGTTTGACCTGTCAACCGGGTGATTTTTTGAAGGAACCCATTTCAAAATACTATTATGATGTCGTCTGGTATTCCAATGTCCTCCATATCTATTCTCCGGCGGAAAACCTTAAGATCTTTAAAAAAATCAGGAAAATCCTGAGCCCCGGAGGCCGGCTCCTCATCCAAGACACCTTTTTGCATGACCGCAAAGGACTTCGTCCCCTTGAAACGAATCTCTTTGCCGTCTCCATGTTGCTCTTCACCGACCGCGGCAATACTTATTCCCTTCAAGACGTTCGGGCGTGGCTTCATCGAGCCGGGTTCACTCATTCACGGGTGATTCATTTGAAAAAGGGTACCGGAGATTGGGAGGGTCAGCTGATTGAAGGATGCCTGCCGCGTTCTGGCTAACTCCCCATTTCTTCTCGAACATCCCTACGACGTTCTCATGTTCTTCAAACCCGCCATTTGAACAGAATCCCTTCCTCTTTTTGACCATGCAAGGCAATAATCCCCCCCAATACTTTGTGAGAAGGAACTGTTGAACATTTCTCAACATGCCTCTTCCATTGTTGAGAGCGACGGTAAAAAACCCCATTCACTTTGGAAAGATCGAGGAGTGTGACTAATGCGTGTTCAGCAAGGCCGCAGCCACGTTGGCATGCGGAGCGTACAGAGCTCGCACGTGAGCATGACAATGTGACGGTCTGCCTTCGCGCTTTGCGCCTCGAAGCGCTTCAGCGCATAGACGTGTAGCCGCTCCGGCGAAGGCAGGGACGTCGCTGGCAGCAGTTTTCAACACTTCCTTAAACGATCAGGAAAAGGCCAAGTGAATTTTACCGCCGTTCCGGATTTGGCAACAGGTTTTGGGATGGGGAAACCAATGGTGGTGGGTGTGGGTGAGAGCTTGGAAGATTGACAAAAAATGCGGTTCCTTTTCCTTTCACGCTTTGCACCTCAATTCTTCCACGATGTTCTTGAATTATTTGATGTGCAATGGCCAGCCCGAGTCCGGTTCCTTCATGTTCCTGACTTAAGTGTTTGGTGGTAAAAAACGGATCGAAAATATGCTCGACATCTTCCGGCTCAATGCCATTCCCTGTATCTTGCACTTCCACCTGTACCCAATCGTGCCCATGATCGGAAATAATTTTTCGTGTTCGTATTGTTAACACGCCGCCCGCAGGAACCATGGCCTCCACCGCATTAAACAATAAATTGAGTAAGACCTGCTTTAATTGTTGACGATCAGCGATCACCTTGGGCAATCCATGCGTCAAATCGGTCTCGATAACAATCAGCTCATGGGTTGGCCGAATACGGAGGGTATACAGACAGGATTCCACAATGTCATTGAGATCTTCTTCCTTCAGAAACGGCTCCATTGGTTTGGCATAATCCAAAATCTCTCGAGTCAATCGTTCTATTCGAGAAACATCTTCCTTAACCACCT
>Ga0299913_10004096_pt1 | contig 12149 bp, 10 predicted proteins | sample RVTome_9_FD_201360 | JGI IMG/M metagenome (GOLD analysis project Ga0299913, IMG submission 201360) | Soil microbial communities from uranium-contaminated site in the Upper Colorado River Basin, Wyoming, United States - RVT155D38 (version 2) ... | reverse complement strand
AACCAGGGTTCGCGCGAGTCCGGTTCGACCAGAATTCCCAGCTCGTGCAGCTCGGGCGCCAGTGAGTTGTAGAACTCGTAGTCGGTGTTTACCCAGTCGCGATAGTCAGTAGGCACGTGATCGTCGAAGAACAATCCGGTCATGGAAGGATGTCCCGCAAAACAATGGGGAATACCTCTTGCCGTCAGGATGCGTTTCAGGCCTGCCTGCAGCGACTTTCCGTAATTCTCGATGGTCTTCAACGCGTCCGTCTCGTCCAGTATCTGCAGCGTCCGGTTGGCGGCCGACAGCGACACGGAATGCCCGGTGAAGGTCCCGCCATGCACGACGCCGTCGCCGCACCTTCGCATCAGGTCTTCGCGACCGGCCACGACCGAGATCGGATAGCCGTTCGCCATTGCCTTGGCAAACGTGCACAAGTCCGCTTTGACGTTCAGAAGTTCCTGCACGCCGCCTTTGGCGACGCGGAACCCGGTCTTGACCTCATCGATAATCAGAACGACGTCATACATGTCGCAAAGGTAACGGACATCCTGCAGATACTCGCGAGTTGCAGTGAGTCCGCAGCAATTGCCCATGATCGGTTCGATCAGGAACGCTCCGATATCGCGATGATGTTTCCGCAGCATGTCTTCGACGGCGTTGGAATCATTGAGCGGTACGGTATGGAACAGGGGTTTGAGTACGCCAGGGATGCCGTCGCCATATGGGCGAATCTCGGGGTTGCCCTTGGCCGGCGTCCATTCCTCGACGTCCGCGTACCACAGAACTTCGTTGAAGACTCCGTGATATCCGCCTTCCACGACGATGTGCGCGTCCTTGCCTGTATGCGCTCTTGCAATGCGCATTGCCGCCATGACGGCTTCCGTGCCCGAATTCGAGAAGCGGACGAGCTCCGCCGCGGGCACCATGCGGCTTAAGCGACTGGCCACCTCGTATTCGAGTTCCGTCGCGAGGGCGAACACGCCGCCGATCTCGATTCCTTCACGGGCTGCTTCATCGACGCGCGGGTCGGCATAGCCGAGAATAGCGGGGCCGTAAGCGAGGCGATAGTCGATGTATTCGTTACCGTCGATGTCCCAGATGCGGGCGCCCTTGCCGCGCCTGGCATAAATGGTTTTGTCGTCGCCCCAGTAGCGGAAGTTGGACGACACGCCCAAAGGCAGTTTCTGGTTGGCTTTCCGGAATTGTTGATTAGATTTGCTTAGACACCTCATATTGCCTCCATATAACCTTTGCGACCTCGAGCCTCTCACGGAGCGGGGCCGAAGTCCAGAAAAATGAATGAATACTCATTCATTTTGTGGCAGGATGCGGGTCGATGCGCGCGGTTCCGGGTCGAATTCGCGCAAGGATTATGTAAAACGATGGAGCTGCCTTGGGCGGCGACGGTTCGTTCCCCGGTGGTCGGACGAGGAGGGTACTTCGATGGCAGTAACTGCAGTAAAAACCGCGGCCAAGGGAAGCAAAAGCAGTCGCCGTACAGCCACCAGGGAAGAGCGTCGGCAGCAGCTCATAGCTTCCACGATCAAATGCATCTCGAAAAAAGGCATTGGCAGCACCACGCTGGGTGACGTCGCGCAGGAGGCCGGGTTGTCGCAGGGCATCGTGAACCTGCACTTTGCCAGCAAGGAAAACCTGTTCAACGAAACGCTGCAGTACCTGGCCGAAGACTACAAAGCGGAATTCGACAGCACGCTGGACAAAGCGCCGCCCGAGGCTGCGAGCAAGCTGCTGGCGCTGATGGAGATGGACCTGAAGCCGTCCATATGCGACCGGCAGAAGCTCGCCGTGTGGTTCGCTTTCTGGGGAGAGGTCAAGTCGGTGCCGACCTACCAGAAGATGTGCGAGGCCTACGACCGGAGTTACGACGACGCGATAAATGCCCTGTGTCAGACGATCATCGACGAGGGCAAGTACCAGAACATTACGGCGCAGACGGTTACGGATGCATTGTCGTCCATGACTGACGGCCTGTGGCTGTCTTACCTGGTCAGCCCCAAGGGTTTCGACCGCGACGTGGCGATGGACGCGGTCTACAGCTATCTTCGGGCAGTATTTCCTGAGCACTACGAGTGATGGCGCTCTGCACAAGCGCTGTAGGAGCCCGCCATTGCGGGCGATCACGCCCGCAGGAATGGTGTCGCGTCCGTCTTGGTGCGACTTCCAGGAGTGTGGGGGTCGTGACGATGACCGAAGGCAGCCGCGGCTTCGCCGATCGCTGCGGTAGCGGGCGACTACAATGTTTGCGCAGAGGCGTCCGACAATCCACACAGACCGGATGATGCCAACTTGAAGATCGAACTCAGCAAGAACGCGCTCGAGTGGCAGGAGAGGGCGCGCGACTTCGCCGTCAACATGTTGCAGCCGCACGAAGTCGAAGCGGAAATGAACAATGGCGAGCTGCCGGCGAAGGTCAGGAAGCAACACAAGTCGCGCGCAATCGAGCTCGGATTCAGCAGGATGGACGTGCCAGGGGAGTACGGCGGTCTCGAGCTCGGTATCGTGGAACAGGTTGCGGTGTGGGAACAGCTTGGTCGCGTAACCAATGCGCTCGCCTGGTGCTTCGCGGAGCCGCAAAGCTGGATGTTCGAGGCCTGCAGCAGGACTCAGATCGAGCAGTACATCCTGCCGCTCATGCGCGGCGAGAAGCATGACTGTTACGCAATTACCGAGGCCGGGCCGGGGTCGGACGTCGCGGCGCTCGAGGCGACCGCCAGGCAGAGGGGCGACGGCTTTGTCCTGAACGGCGAGAAGTGGTTCGTCACCAGCGCAAATCTCGCGGACTACTTCTGGTTCCAGGCCGTCCTGCCGGACGAACAGGGAGACGCCCTTTTCTTCGTCGATCAGGGACAGGAAGGCATCGAGGTGATTGCATCGCCAACCTTCAGTCACACCTTTGCCGCGCATCATCCAACCTATCGCTTCGTCGACGTTCACGTGCCCGCGGACAACCGCATCGGCAAGGCGGGCGACGGCATGGCCTACACGAAAAGCTGGTTCCGTCGCGAGCGCCTCATGATCGCGGCGCGTTGCTGTGGTGCGGCAGCGAGACTGATCGAGGAGGCAAGCGCGTTCGCGCAGGGCCGCCGGTCGGGCGGCCTGCCGCTCAGCGAGCGCCAGGCCATCCAGTTCATGCTTGCGGACAGCGTCACCGAATTGTGGGCGGCGCGGCTCATGACCTTCGAGGCGGCGGCCGCACACGATCGCGGGGAAGACATCAAAAGCCTGCACAGCCGTTGCTCTGTCGTAAAACTGTATGCCTCCGAAATGGCGAACCGGGTCGCCGATCGCGCAGTTCAGATTTTCGGGGGCCGCGGGTATATGCGGGAGAACGTTGCCGAGCGTTTTTTTCGGGAACTGCGCGTGGATCGCATCTGGGAGGGCACCAGCGAGATTCAGCGCCTGATCATCGCGCGCGGCCTGCTGAAGCGCGGTCTGGAGAACATGTAACGCGGCCCGCATGCAGGCCACAATTGTCTTGTTCGCGGGCAAGTGGTCAAATCAAGGCAGATGAACGGAACATTAAAACCAGCGTCGCGCATCGCCGCAGCCGTCGTGCTGACGGTCATGGGATCACCGCTCGCTTCCTGTACCGCCGACAGCGCTCCCGAACAGGCTACAGGCGCCCGAGTCGTCAACATCTACAACTGGTCGGACTATATCGCTCCCGACACGATTCGGAATTTCGAACGCGAGTTCGGCATCAAGGTCAACTACGACATTTACGATTCGTCTGAAATTGTCGATGCCAAACTTCTGGCAGGGTCGAGCGGTTACGACGTCGTGTTCCACAGCAACCAGTTTGCCGCGCGACTTGCGCCACTCGGAATTTTTCAGGAGCTGGATTACTCGAAGTTCGACAATCTCCACCACCTCGACGCTGACATCCTGGAAAAGACGAACCTTTACGAACAGCTCGAGGGTCTTTCCGTACCTTACATGTGGGGGAGTACAGGCTACGCCTACAATGAGCGCATGGTCCGCGCACGATTACCGGACCTCCGGATGAACAGTGCCAATGTACTGTTCGATCCTGACATTATTTCGCGGCTTGCCGACTGCGGCGTCAGCCTTCTGGATAGCCCTACGGACGTCTTCCCCATGGTACTGTCCTATCTCGGGCGGGATCCGAATGCGATCGATCCAGAGAATCTCGCGGCTGCCGAAGCGCAACTCGACCTCATTCGGCCCTACGTACGCTATTTCAGCTCGACCAAAATGATCAGCGACCTGCCCAACCGGGAGGTCTGCGTCGCAATGAGTTGGTCCGGAGATTACGCACAGGCAAGCGCGCGAGCGAAGGAAGCACGTATCGCTATTGATCTTCGCTACACGATGCCGAAGGAAGGCTCGGGACTGTGGGTCGACGCCATGTTCGTGCCGGCAGACGCGCCGCATGTCGAGAACGCGTACCTGTTCATGGACTACATCATGCGCCCGGCTGTTACAGCGGCGATTTCCAATCACGTTTTTTACGCCAACGCAAACAAGTCCGCCGTGCCCCTGCTGGATTCGGCTGTCGCGAACGATCCCGGCATTTATCCGGATGAAGAGTCGTGGGCATTGCTGTACCCGGTGCTGCCCGCGGAACCCAAACAGGAGCGGCTGCGAACCCGTGCCTGGGCGCGGTTCAAGAGCGGTCTCTGACGTTTAGCTTCCACCCTACCTCCACACACATGACGGCAGCAGAAAAACAGAACCAGCACGCCGGTGCTGTGCCGATCATTCAGATACAAGGCGTAAGCAAGCATTTCGGCGATTTTGTCGCGGTCGACTCGATAAACCTTGAAATTCAACGAGGAGAGATATTCTCGATCCTGGGGGCATCCGGATGCGGCAAGACGACGTTATTGCGCATGCTGGCGGGTTTCGAGGTTCCGACGGGGGGCAGGATCCTGATCGACGGTGTCGATCTGACGGACGAGCCGCCTTACCGGCGTCCGCTCAACATGATGTTCCAGTCTTACGCCATTTTTCCCCACATGACCGTGGAGCAGAATGTTGCGTACGGCCTGCGGAAGGAGCGGCTGCCGCGCGCGGAGATAAAGTCGAGAGTTACGGAGATGCTCGAACTGGTGCAGCTGCCGCAGTTCGCCACACGCAGGCCGAACCAGTTGTCCGGCGGACAGCGACAGCGAGTCGCTCTCGCGCGGGCTCTCGTGAAAAGGCCCAAGGTGTTGCTTCTCGACGAGCCCCTGGCCGCGCTCGATAAAAAGCTGCGCGAGCATACGCAGTTCGAGCTCATGGGTATCCAGGACAGGCTTGGTATCACGTTCGTTGTCGTCACGCACGACCAGGAAGAAGCGATGATCCTGTCCAACCGGATAGCGGTCATGAACCAGGGCCGCCTCGACCAGGTCGGCACGCCGAAAGAGGTTTACGAGTACCCGAACAGCCGCTTTGTCGCCGACTTTATCGGAACCATCAATATGTTCGAAGGGCTTGTCGAGGACGTGTCCGGCGGCGTAATCGCCGTCCGCTGCGATTCGGCGGGCGCGACAATGCGCGCACTGTCGGCCGACGCGCCTGCCGTTGGCGAGAAAGTGTGCCTGGCTATCAGGCCCGAAAAGATATTTATCAGCCAGGAAGAGCCGGAGAGCGAATGGAACACCAGCCTTCGCGGGGTCGTGGACGACCTTGGTTATTTCGGGAACCTGTCCCTGTACAGAATACGGCTCGAGAACGGCAAGATCGTGCAGGTCAGCGCGCAGAATCGCCGTCGGTCTGCCGAGCGTTTCCTCGAATGGGATGACCAAGTGTTCATTTCCTGGAGAGCACAGAGCGTCGTGGTGCTGACAAAGTAAAATGCAGACCGGCAGGGACATGCTCTGGCAGCGCGTCGCGACCGCCATTCCCTATGTCTGGCTGCTGATATTCTTTCTGGCGCCCTTCGCCATCATCCTGAAAATCAGCTTCGCCGATCCGATCATCGCGCAGCCTCCGTTCACGCCGTTGCTGGACGACGGTGCGCCCCGTATTACCGTCGACAACTACGTCTTTCTCCTGACGGACAAGTTGTACATCGTCACATACCTGAAGTCGGTGTTCATGGCAGCGGTCGCGACGATACTTTGCCTGACCCTCGGTTTTCCGATGGCGTACGCGATTGCCCGGGCCGATGCATCAACGCGCAATATTCTTCTGCTTCTGATCATCCTGCCGTTCTGGATCTCGTTTCTCTTGCGCGTGTATGCCTGGATGGGTTTGCTGAACAACTACGGCGTCATCAACAACCTGTTGCTGTGGCTCGGCGTCATCGAGCAGCCGCTGCAACTCATCTACACGGACCTGGCCACCTACATCGGGCTCGTATACTCCTACCTGCCCTTCATGGTGTTGCCGCTGTATGCCACCCTGGAGCGCATGGACCCGGATCTCGTCGAAGCCTCGCAGGACCTGGGCGCGTCGCCGTCACAGGCATTCCGGGACATCACGTGGCCGCTGGCCCGCCCCGGAGTCATCGCCGGGTGCCTGCTGGTGTTCATTCCGGCAATGGGCGAATACGTCATTCCCTATCTGCTCGGCGGACCGGACTCGCTGATGATTGGCAGGGTTCTGTTCGACGAATTTTTCGTCAATCGCGACTGGCCGCTTGCATCGTCGGTCGCTATCGTTCTTCTGATGCTGCTGGTGGTGCCAATCGTCTTTCTGCAGCGTCATCGACGCGAGGAAGTGGAGGGAGTCCGGTGAAACGGCGACGCTCGCACTTCGCCTTGTCGATGCTCGCGTTCGGTTATGCCTTTCTCTACATCCCGCTTGTTTCCGTCATCATTTATTCCTTCAACGACTCCAGGCTTGCCACCGTCTGGGGCGGCTTTTCCACGCGCTGGTACGGCGAGTTGCTGAAAAACGAGCAGGTGCTGGACGCCGCATTCCTGAGTCTCCGGATTGCGGTCGTCACCGCAACGCTGGCGACGATGCTCGGCACGATGGCGGGCCTGGCCCTCGCTCGTTTCGGGCGCTTTCGCGGACGCACTCTCTTCTCCGGCATGATCACCTCCCCGCTGGTTATGCCCGAGGTGATAACCGGCCTTTCGCTGCTGCTGTTGTTTGTCAGTCTGCAGCAGCTCACCGGATGGCCAGCGCAACGCGGCTTCTCGACAATCACCATTGCACATACGACGTTCGCGCTGGCTTATGTCACCGTCATCGTCCAGTCACGCCTGGCGTCGATGGACGAATCGCTCGAGGAGGCCGCAATGGACCTTGGCGGTCGGCCGTTACGGGTGGTTTTCGACATCACCCTGCCGCTCATTGCGCCGGCCATGGTGGCCGGCTGGTTGCTTGCTTTTACTCTTTCGCTCGATGATCTGGTCATTGCGAGCTTCGTGTCCGGACCGGGAGGAAGTACCTTGCCGATGGTCATCTTTTCGAAGATCCGGCTTGGCGTGACGCCGGATATCAACGCGCTGGCGACGTTGATCATTGTTGTCGTCAGTCTGGGGGTTGTGATTGCCTGGTGGGCGGGAACACGGTCACGGCGATAGCGTGCCAGTCTTGCTTTTGTGCGGTTTGCACCTTCGGCATTATTCGTGGACGTTTTAGCGCTGGTGGTTGACGGAACCATGCCTTAAGGGGAAGGCTTTGCAGGAACGCCGTAAACCCGTCCATGGGAGCTTCGCGCTGGCGAGCTACAGGCGTGGGGCGTCGGGTTGCTGGTCCGGGTGTGCGGCTGCAATCGGGGGGAGGCTCGAGCAGTGTTTGCCGATGGCGACGATGGTGGGGAAGGGCTCGAGGTCGAGCTCCCAGCGGTTGGCGTTGTAGAGCTGGGGTACCAGCCAGACGTCGGCCAGCGTGAGGGAGTTGCCGACGGAATAACGACCGTCACCGGTGCGCCTTGCGGCGAGAGCCTCGTATGCCGTAAAGCCTGCGCCGATCCACTCCCGGCACCAGGCGGAGACGCCGGCGTCGTCCTGCCCGAATTCCGCTCGCAAGTGTTTCAGAACGCGCAGGTTCTGCAAGGGTTGTATGTCGCAGCCGATCAGGTTTTGCAGTTCACGAACCTGCGCGCGGCTCCGCAGATCGGCTGGCAGCAGCGCCGGGGCGGGGTGGGCTTCCTCCAGGTATTCGGCGATCGCCGCGGACTCGCCGAGCACGCCCTTGCCTGTATCCAGCACCGGGACGAAGCCCGTCGGATTGATGGTCCTGAACTCGTCCCCGCGATGCTCGTCGCGATTCAACATGACCGGCCGATTCTCCCATTCAAGTCCCTTGACGTTGAGAACGATGCGGATCCTGTAGGACGAGCTACTGCGATAATAGCCGTAGAGTTTCATACGCCTGCCCCTCGAGGTAGCCAAGGATACAACAGTTCCGGAACCGCCGGTGCCGCTCCACTGACCCGCGGATGGCTGTTAGGGTAGACTTGCCCGACTGACGAAGCGAACGCGCGGTGCCTCCGGCATCGCCGGCAGTGTCTCGAAACGAAAGTGGGGGTACAGGGAATGCGTTTTTTTTCAGCAGCAGTTCTCGTCCTGGTCGGAGCAACGGCGTCTGCCCAGACCGGCGATGTCAAGACAAAGATCACCGAAGCGATAGAGAGCGACGTACGCACGGAAGCAGAGAAAAGCCGCGATCCTGACCGATCGCCGCTCGAGACGCTGACCTTTTTCGGCCTGCAGGACGACATGCGGGTACTCGAACTGCTGCCGGGCGGCGGCTGGTACACCAAAATCCTCGCGCCCGTACTGCGCCAGAACGGCGAACTTTACGTCGCAATCGGCACCGGCAACGTCAGCCAGAATCTCGTTTCGGAACCCGGGTTCGATCATGTCAACGTAGTCGACATCGGCGTAAGCATGGAAAGAACCGGCCCGTTCGGCACCAATTTCATCCCGCCGTTCGATTTCGGCCTGAATGACATCGACATGGCGCTGACCTTCCGCAACATGCACAACTTCACTCCCGAAGGCAGGGCCAACATCAATGCGGCAGTTTTCAATGCGCTGAAGTCAGGGGGCCTCTACGGCGTCGTCGATCATTCACGCCGGCACATGGAACCGATGACCGACGAGAACCGGCGGAGGGCCGACGTCGTGCAGATCATCAAGGAAGCGCTGGCCGCAGGGTTCGAGTTCGTGGACTACAGCGACGTGCACTTTCGACCTGACGACGAGCTTCGTTTCGAGGTCGGTCGAAAGACGGTAACCGGCAATACCGACCGTTTCACGCTCCTGTTCAGGAAGCCGTGAGGCAAGGAGTCTGCGCGGTGGAAAGTATCCTACTCGGCTCTGGCATCCTGCTTCGCCCTAACTCCTGCATCCATGCAGTCGTGCGAACGCACCACAGCGGCCCATTTTTCCGATTTTTTTCGTTGCGTAGTCCAACTATGCGCCTCAAAAAATCGAAAAAATGGACTCGCCGTGGCACGTTCTCGCTACGGATATTTCTACCGCGCAGACTCCTCGCGGACACCTGAGGCGCTATAATGCCACCGGCTCTGACTTATCATGTACCGGTTTACCATCCTGGCGTATCCTCCCGCTCCGTTTGAGCTGCGGGCGCGCGTCCGCATATGTGTCCAAAACCGGTAATCGGGGTACCGGCCGACCGCCGCGTGCTGAACCCGCATCCGTTTCACATGGCGGGCGAGAAGTATCTGACGGCAATCCGCGACGGCGCCTGCGCGGTGCCGTTCGTCATACCGGCGCTGGGTGCGAGTATCGAACCGGACGAGTGGCTCGCGCATGTCGACGGCATTCTGCTCACAGGCAGTTTGTCGAACGTCGAGCCCCATCACTACGGGGGTGAGGCCAGCCGGGAAGGGACGCTGCACGACCCGGATCGGGATGAGACCACGCTGCCGCTGATCAGGCGCGCCCTTGAGTCCGGCGTGCCGCTGCTCGCGCTTTGCCGTGGCTTTCAGGAGCTGAACGTGGCGCTCGGAGGTACCCTGCATCAACGCGTGCACGAAGTCCCGGGCTATGGGAATCACAAGGAGAACCCGGAAGATCCCCTGGAAAAACAGTATGGGCCGGCGCATCACGTCACCCTGATGGACGGCGGACTGCTGCGCCGCATGGCCGGCACCAACCGGGTGCAGGTCAATTCGCTGCATTCGCAGGCGGTCGCGAGGCTCGCGAAGGGCGTTACGGTCGAAGCGGTCGCCGACGACGGACTGGTCGAAGCCTTTCGCGTCGATGCCACCGATGCATTCGCGTTGGCGGTGCAATGGCATCCCGAGTGGCGCGTAACGGAGAACGAATTCTCCATGGCAATCTTCAGAACATTCGGCGAAGCCTGCAGGGCGTGCGCCGCGAAAAAGAAATCAAGTCAACCACAAGGTGGCACGTGAGTGAAAAAGATATATTTCAGGACTGGTTCAAGAAACACCGCATAGAAGACGTCGAGGCGATCGTGCCCGACATGGCCGGAGCGGCACGAGGCAAACTGTTACCCGCGGACAAATTCGGCTCGGGCGACATGAAGATGCCGGAGGCTGTTTTCGCCCAAACCATCTCCGGCGAGTATGTGATCAATGCCTCCAACGTGGAGGATCGGGACATGTGGCTCAAGCCGGACGCCACGACCTTGCGCCCGGTGCCGTGGGCGACCGATCCGGCGGCTTCCGTCTTTCTCGATTGCTTTCGCAAGGACGGTTCGCCCGTCGATACATCGCCGCGGCATGTGCTGCGCAAGGTACTTGCGCTGTACGAAGCGAAGGGATGGAAGCCTGTCGTGGCTCCCGAAGTCGAGTTCTACCTGATCAACCCGCACGCCGATGCGAACGCCGAGGTGGAGCCGCCGGAAGGCCGGCTCGGCCGGACCGACATGTCACGGCAGCCGTACAGCATCGACACGATGAACGACTTCGATCCGTACATCAACGACGTGTACGCCTATTGCGAGGCTCAGGGCATTCGCATCGACACCTTGTCGCAGGAAATGGGTCCCGCGCAGTTCGAGATCAACTTCCTGCACGGAGACGCAATCGCGCTCGCCGACCAGGTATTTCTGTTCAAGAGGACCGTCCGCGAAGCGGCAATCGAACATGAAATGCACGCGACGTTTCTTGCAAAGCCGATGTCGGAAGAAGCCGGGAGCGCGCTCCACGTGCATCAGAGCATCGTCAACATCGCGGACGGCAGCAACATTTTCTCGACGGAATCCGGCGAACCGAGCAAGTACTTCTATTCGTTTCTGGGCGGACTGCAGCGTTACATGCCGGAGGCCATGCTCATTTTCGCTCCCTACGTGAACTCCTACCGGCGCTTCCTCAACTCCTGGGCTTCGCCCGTCAATCTCGCCTGGGCAATCGACAATCGTACCGTCGGACTGCGGGTGCCAGACTCGTCTCCCGAAGCGCGCCGCATTGAAAACCGCCTTGCCGGTTCCGACGTCAACCCGTACCTCGCCCTTGCCGGCAGCCTCGCCTGCGGCTACCTCGGCATGATCGAAGGGCTGGAAGCCAGCCCGCCTATCGAGGGCAGTGCCTACAACACGCCGTTCATGCTGCACCGGCACATTTACTCCGCGATCGAAGCGATGAAAAACAGCGACGCGATGCGCAAAACACTGGGCGACAGTTTCGTCACGCTGTACTGCCTGCTGAAGGAAGACGAGGAACGCGAATTCGAGGAGATCATCACACCCTGGGAGCGCGAGATCCTGATGTTCAACGTCTAGGACTTTTGCAGTCGCGAACGTTTGCGTTCCTGATGGCCACTGTCGATAACCATTCAGCCGGGCGTCGTCGGGGGCATTATTCATGAACGGGTGAAGGCGGTGGTTTTGCGGAGGCCCGGCGAGGGGGAGGCCGGTCCAGGGACGCCGTGAACCCATCCCTGGGGGCTCCGCGCAAAACATCCCTGTTTTGCGACGGCCCTGGACCGGCCTCCCCCTCACCGAACCTCCGCATGAGAGGTTGGCGCGGTTCATGAACAATGCCTCCCACCGTCTCGCACCGCCTGTGCGAAACCTCGAAGCAAGGCGTGCTGTTCGCGGTTGTCGCACCGCTCGCAGCAGGTCCGGCGACCGGGAGCGCGCATTACGCATGAACCGACGACCTCAACTGCGGAGTCTCGGCCGGGTGAGGGGGCCTTTTCAGGACCGTCGCAAAACAGGGATGTTTTGCGCGGAGCCCCCAGGGATGGGTTCACGGCGTTCCTGAAAAGGCCCCCTCACCCGGCCGAGACTCCGCACGCGAC
>Ga0299913_10004095_pt1 | contig 12149 bp, 14 predicted proteins | sample RVTome_9_FD_201360 | JGI IMG/M metagenome (GOLD analysis project Ga0299913, IMG submission 201360) | Soil microbial communities from uranium-contaminated site in the Upper Colorado River Basin, Wyoming, United States - RVT155D38 (version 2) ... | reverse complement strand
ATCGTCGAAGGCGCCGCCCAGCGCATCCGCCCGAAGCTCATGACCGTCCTCACCACCATGCTCGGCCTCCTCCCCCTCCTCTGGTCCACCGGCACCGGCGCCGACGTCATGCAGCGCATCGCCGCCCCGATGGTTGGCGGGTTGGCGACCTCGTTCCTGCTAGAGCTGACGGTGTATCCCGCGGTCTTCGGGCTGTGGCGGGGGAGGGACCTCGGGAGGGGTTGAGGATCGATTAGCTACCCTCCGGTGCGGGCGGATACCGGGCCCTCGTGCTCCCTGGCCTGCGAAGTGCGACCGGAGCAGCACGCTGGTTCGGCGGCAACAGCGCCGTGTTTTGAGTGGACTTCATCGATATTTTACCCTGACCCACTCCCTCAGCCACCACGCTGAAGGTTCGGCAGCCGACTTCTCGACGCAGCGGATCTTCTGGAGTGTAGAAAGTGCGGCTTCCAACTGGAGCGGAGTCATAGGATCTCGGGAATATAGTCGGCGCTCTTGGTTGACAACCTCAAGCAAATTCGGCAATGATACGCAGTTTTTCTCGTCGCGGTTCTTCCAGAGCGTCCACAACACCGCGGCGTCATCCTCAGACAGTTCGATGGTAAGTTCAGACCAGACTCGATTCCAGAGGACGATGGCTGCCAACATCAAAAGCCATGGAGCGCTGGTCGCACCTGACATCACAAGGACACCGCTGGCGATAGCATCTGTAAGTCTCCGGAGGTTTAGTTGGAAATTGCCTGGCTTTACACTGGTGCCGCCGCCTCGGCCACCACGGTCCATGGTCACCATGTGCCTCAGCACTGGCGGCCTTTCAGGCGGAGTAATATTAGTGAAGTTATCTATAAGTGCCTCCGCTGTGTCCTCCGCAGAGTGGCCAGCGACATCCGAGAGCGCTTGCTGCGCGAGCTCTATAAGCTCATGATGCTTCTCATCCGCCCGTTTCGTATCGAACTCCATGGTCTCCTCAGGGACGAAACCTCAGAACGAATCGGCAAGGACTACCGCCGAACGGCTACCCGACTGAGCGTGCGGCGTCAGGCCTCCGCTCCACCGGTTTGTTGTGCGGCTACTCCGCTCCACGATATCTTCTGGCATCAGTCATAAGCCACTCGAGCATCTCCCAGTTGTCGAGTTCCGTAGCTTCGTTGCCAACACTCCGTCGGATCTCAAGTAGGAACTTACCTAGATGAGACATCATCTCTTTGGTTGTATGTTCAGTGGCAGCTCCTACACTCTCCTCCCGTCCACGTTCGAAGGAGAACTGCATGAGGTCGTTGTACGCTCTCACTACTGCATCCGATCCAAACAAAGACATCTTAAAAGCTTTGCGGCGATACTCTACTGATAGCATCTGACGAGTGGCAATTTCGTTCCTGTCCTTGTTCCTATTTTTCGGGTCGGAGAGCCAAGCGGCATCGCTCATCAACAGCAGCGTGAAGGGCTCGAGAATATCGTTGTAAGTATCGATTCTGTCTTCGCGGAGCTTGTCCTCAAGTTCCAGTCTCCTTTCCAGCCTTCGGCGGAGACGCCAACCCACCGCGGTCAGCGCGAGCACAAGTAATGGGGTGGCCATGGACCCGACCGCAGTGACATAGGCCAACCAATTTGCGTCGTTCATCCTGAGCATCCTACCTCTTGGCCTGCCGCACAACGGCTTTCGAACTCAGCGGGCCGTAGGGTCGGCGTACGCTGCAGTGAGTAGGTGTGGCGGCTACGGTCAGGCCTTGGCACGCGAAGAGACTTCAGCGCAGTATGATATTGATTAGGTGCCTGTATTCGATTAACACGCATCGAAGGCGTCTACGGGCTGAGCCAATAGCCTAGAATCGTCCCGAGGCTTCCGTAAGCCCACTTCGCCGTCGCCTCGGGATAGCGTTTTGAGAGAATGACGAACAATGCCGCCAGGAGGACCAGGATACTCACTGCGACCTGCATCAAATCCCGCACTGGGATTGGGATCGCCTCGCCCATACCGTGGAAGCCTGGCAGCGGAAAGGGTAGCAATTCAGGAGAGGATCGGATCACCAGCAGTGCGACAACGCTGAAAACAAACAAGAGGGCAGGGAGACGACGTTTCTTGCCACCGGTCTTTTTGGTCTCATTCATCTTTCTTACCGTGTTCAGCCATTGCACAACTGGCAGCTAACGTGATTGAGGTGCGGTGCTTCCCGCAGGGCCGTGACCGCTTCACCGATGGGTTGGCTGCAGATGTTCCCAGCATCAGGTGCCGCCGCCCGCGAGCTGGAAGACCCGGACAAAGGCCCACGCCGCGGTACCGACTCCGAGCACCATCGGAAGAAGGAAATCTACTAACCCGCGAGCTATGATGAGCCGGCGCCTCGTTGGCCACTTTTGCCTAATTCTCTCCAGATCCTTCTCAATCTGGTCACGACCGTGATACGCGTCCTGCCATTCGGCACCATGCCGGCGCTTCATCTGTTCGTACAGCCACCCCTTCTCTGACTCCTCAAGCTGCAAGAGGAAAGTCTGAAGATCTGAAAGAGCGTAGATTGTGAACTCGAACAGAAAAAAAAGAAGAAGGATCGCCGTAAGTGCGAGCAGCTTGGAGGACTCCAGACTCGTGAAGTCTATGCCTAGAACTGAGATTCGTTGCGGAAGAAGACCAGCCCACACGGCTGCGACAACAAGGGCCGAGAGCCCGAGAACCGCACGGCGCAACTTCCGGGTCGCTTCCCGAAGCGGCTCGGCGAGCGCTGGCGTCTCTGGCGGCCACTTCTCGAGGAGAGCTCGGATCCGTTTCCCCTCGGCTTTCATGTCCCACGCCTCGAAGTGTGGCTCTACCTGCTTCTGCACCTCATCGGCCACGACGCGACCAAGCCGCTCCTGCTCGGTATTCTCTGCCATTCTGATCACCATTTTGCTGTCGCTTGGCACTCTAGGTTGTAGCTAACGATCTAGAGCTGAGCGGCGGCGGAGCCGACCGCTCGAGCGACTGGTTCGGCGCAATCTCGCCGGAGGTTTCCCCGTAACGTCAACTTGCCTATTCGCAAAATCGTCCACAGCAGTTCCCTAATCCGTGGCACGCCTCTGAGGCGGTGCATTCTCTTGGCGAACCTGCGGCATTGCTTCTTCAGCAGCCCTTTCCAAATCGGGGGCGCCGCGAATCTTCATCCAGTACTTCAGGCTTTCTTCTAAGATGTGGTCAAGCCGGTTTTTAAATTTCTCGAGCTCGGCTGGATCTGCCTCCTCGTCTTCAAGTCCGGCTGCCCAGAACCGAAGATCTCGCTGGAGATCCTTAAGGCGTGCAAAGGTCACGGTCTCCCTTACCCAAAGCGAGCGGGGATCGAAGAAGGCGTCATAGGCGCTTAGAATGGTGATGAGACCTCCCAGGACGAGGGCGATGTTGCTCAACTCCATGCGCGGAGACGCATCCTCCTGGAACTTGAGGCCCAGCAAAATCGTGATCGTGGTTGCTAATAGTACCGACGTGATCCGCAGCACAAGTGCTCGGTTCTTATACTTGGCACACTCGCGAGCATACCGAGCCACAAGCTTATCGAGCTCGTCGCTAAGGCAGGTAAGCCTCTCTTTCGGCTTCATTCGGTGCTCCTGTCTACGGATGTGACCCCATCAGCTAGAGCCCACCGCCTCAGTCGCCGAACTATTGAGTAACCGAACGCCTCGTCCGCGATCACGGCCCGGTTTCATTCGTCTAGTGGCCGCGGCCATGGCTCACTCTCTTGTCTATCTCCCTGTACTTCCTGGATTTCCGCAAAGCTAGCAGGCTCGCCCAGGGCTGTCAAGCGAACGCCCGCGGTGCGTCTAACGGTGAAGGCGTGTTCGTCTAGCGGGAAATCCGCCCGGCCGTGAGCGAGTCAGAAGTCCGGCGCGTCTACCGGGCTCCGGAGCCCCCGACCACCTCGGTTGAGTACGTGGGTGTAGATCATCGTGGCGGATGATCCCGCCGGCGCTGCGCCGGGCTCTGGCCTACCAGGGACGGCGGCACGTACCGCAGCGGAACGCGGCCCCCCATGGTCGGCGGCCTGGCCACCTCGTTCCTCCCTGAGAGTCTACCCGGCGGTCTTCGGCCTGTGGCGGAGGCGGGGGTTCAGGGGCGCGTATTCCAACACGTAGTTGCCTCCTCAGTCTTCGAAGCCAGAACCCGGTCCGCCTTCGGAAATTAGCGAAGGCCAGGACTCCGCGGGACTCGGATCAGTCTTCCACGGCAGCGATCTGCGGATCGCCGAAGGGGCCCTCAACGCTTTCGTCGCGCTTCATCTTCGCCGCCTCCTCGCGCTCCAGGCGAAGGCTGTAGAGGTGTTCGGCCGCGTCGACGAGGACGACGCCGAAGCGCTGATCGACCCGCTCGGGATCGAGAGCGTATCGCCGCTCGACCTCCTCGAGGGACGGCGGGCCACCGTGCCAGCGGATGCCCATCAACACCATCGACATGGCGGCAGTCTACAACCCGTGGGCAGCAGCTCCGGTCATCAGGTCGGCGGCTGGGCTGCGAGACTGCACCCATCGAGGACGCCCCAACCGAGCTCCGGGCTGTGGCCTGTCCCCCCCTGTGCGTCGGCGTTCTCGATGAGATGGCGCCGCAGGGCGGCCGGCGACGTGGCCGGCAGGGAGGGGTCGTACCGGAAACGGCTGCGCAGCGCGGCGATGACTCCCGCCGCAACCGGCGCGGCCGCCGAGGTGCCGCTGTCGGCGGCGGCGACACCCGAGCCGGAGAAGTGGGTGTAGCAGCACAGGTCCGGTTTCTCGCCCGTCAACCGGCCCGGGCCGGTCGACGAGTAGCCGACCCGCCGTTTGTGCGTGTCGACTCCGGCGACGGAGAGCACCGCAGGGTGCGAGTTTGCCCCGTAGATCGTGCGGGAGGTGAAGTCACCGCACCTTCCGTCGGGGCAGTCGGGGCCGCAGTTGCCGGCGGCGAAGACGATGTCGGCGCCGAGGCGCTCGAGTGCGGCGACCGAGCGGTTGAAGAGATGGTTCGGGTTATCGCTGTAGTTCTCGGGATCGCCAACTGGAAAGTCCCATGCCGGATGGAACATCGCCCAGCTGTTGTTGACCACGATCCCGCGGTAGCGCTCGAAGAAGCCCGGCGCACCGACCATCTGCTGCAAGTGCCCGTAGGCGCTCAGGGCATCGCTGAGCAAGCCGTCGAACGACATCGACTGGAGGATGGCAACGTCCACCAGGGTGCAGTCCGGGGCGGCGATGCAAGCGTCGAACGCGACCATCGTGCCGTGCCCGGCCTTCGCTTCACCCGGCTTCACACCAGGGACCGAGCTGAAGCTCATCCCGGCATCGAAGCCAGGCGTCTTACCCTTGCCCTTCAGGTACTCCCTGCTGACACCGCCGTCCACGACGACGACCAGGACGCCCTCTCCTTGCATCCCTTGCTCTTGGAGGCCATCGACGCACAACAGCCGCTCCACGTCCTCGGCCGTGCCGAGCGGCGGATCCTGCGGGCAGACGGGAGCCGCTGCGATCACTGGATCGGCGAACAATCCCACGACCCGCGGATCCTCCTCGGCCGCCGCCCGTAGCACGTCGACCTGATCCTCGTCGACGGCGCCGCGGACCGCCACCGTCATTCCCTCGACGAAGGCGAACGGAACCTCACTCTCCGCTCCCGGCACTCCCTCCCTCGGCGTCACGGGAACCGGTGCGAACGCGCGATCCCACTCCAGCGGGCCGAGGTGGGGGCTCAGCGGCCCCGGGAAGCCGACGTCTTCACCTGCCATCGCCATGGCGGCAACGGAAGCCAGTTCCGTGTCGGACCTCACTTCAACCAGCACTCTCAGTTTCCTGGCCACGGAGACCTCCTGGATCGGGATTTTCGCCTTTGCTGTCTGCACCATCGGACGGACCGCACTCCTGGTTTTCCAAGGGCAGCTCGATCGCCCGCTCGAGCTTCACCAGGGAGAGACGCAAAAGTCCGCTCCGATCTCGCAAAAGCCAGGGTCGGTCGCCGAACACGTCGACCCGCCCGAGGGCGCGCTCCTCCTCTACCTCAACACCGGCAGCGTCCCCGAGGTCGCGATCGCGTTGCTGGCGGTCCCCTTTTCCCTGGCCGGCGCCGTCTGGCTTCTCTGGGCCCTCGGCTACCACCTCTCGGTCGCCGTCTGGGTCGGCCTCATCGCCCTCGCCGGCCTCGACGCCGAGACCGGCGTGGTCATGCTCCTCTACCTCAAGCTCGCCCACCGCCGCCGCGTCGAGTCCGGCACCCTCCGCACCCGCGCCGATCTCGAAGACGCCATCGTAGAAGGCGCCGCCCAGCGCATCCGCCCGAAGCTGATGACGGTGCTGACCACGATGATCGGTCTGTTACCGCTCCTCTGGTCGACCGGCACCGGTGCGGACGTCATGCAGCGCATCGCCGCCCCCATGGTCGGTGGGTTGGCGACCTCGTTCCTACTCGAACTGACGGTGTATCCGGCGGTGTTCGGGTTGTGGCGGGGGAGGGGGTGGGGGACGGGTTGACGATCAGCGGAGGTTTGGCAGGCGACGGAGCCGCGTCAGGCTGTGAGAGCCCGTCATCCAGCAACCTTGGCGACATCACGATGCAAGCTGGCTTCGTTCGCCTGAACTTCCGGTGAAAGGCGCTCGCATTTTCGGAACACTTGCCAAGAATCGCTTTCAGAACGCTGGCGCCGTGTCGTCACATGCAACCGTTTGTTGGACGGCGCGCACTCGGGCGAGGCGCCGGCCAAACGTCAGCCCAGCCGACCTCGCAGGCCAAGTACTCGCTGAGAACGATTCGCACGGTGACCACGCGCGCGACATAGGCGAGATACCGATAGCGGCCTGGCTGAACCACCACCCACTCGTGCGCGTAAGACTCCGCGAGCCGCTGCATTGCGCGACTGCCCGCCTCGGGCCAGAGGGTGAGAGCGGGCGGGCGCTCAAAATGCTCCCGGGAGCTCTCGTCCATGTCCTGGATCGGAGAGATGTCGATCTTGGCCGGATCATCGTGCTGCGGGCAATTGAGTTCATAAAGAGCATGCCCCTTTGCGAGCTTGAGCACCACGTTCCGAACGCGGCTAAGTTCGACCTCGAATCGCGTGGCCGAACCTTGACCGAAACGCGCGGCCGCGAGCCGTGCTGCCAGCGCGGGCTTCTGGGACAAAATCTCGCGCACCTTCGGGCGGTGCGCGGGGCCGGGCGTCGGATCTCCGGCAACGATGCAGTCAATTAGGCAAGCGACGTATACCTCGTCAGAGGAGAATGACTGGTTGCAGGCGCCGCAGGAGAGAACGATCGGGAGGTTGTCGGGGTACGGCTGGTCGAGGAGCACCTTCGATGGTACGTGATCGCGCGTTTCGGTCGCACCGCCGCAGTGCGCGCAAAAGGCCCGCTGCCTCTCGTCTCCGAAGTCGGTCAGTTGTCGCATACGGCCTCGCACCGCGTCGTCCAATGTTGCTGCGGGTGAGCAGCCGGAGCAAGCCGGTCCGTCTCTACCCGCGGGTTAGACCGCGGGCATGATTCTGGCTCAGGAATAGAGTCCATCCCGAACGGCCTCCAGGTGCTCCCTCGAATCTGAGAAAACCTGCCTGTGCGCGGCTTTTACTATGAGGTGGTTGTACCCATGAATATCCTCCGACCGCAATGTTCGTGTAGTGCCCGTCAGGCCGGTCGCTCGTGTCACCAAAACGGCCAAGCGAGGAAGCAAGGGGTAGTACAACTCGAGCTCTTCGACCTGCTGTCCCGGCAGGGCTTCGGCTCCGCGAGTATTCAGAGTCGGCTGGTCCCCGCTAAGGAAGGTCCTGGTAGTGGTGTTCTCCAGGAAGACCAGAGACCAGTTGGTGCGTTCAAGATAGATCGTTCCCGCCACATTGGTGGCCAAAATGTGCCTGAGGATTGTCCAAATTCGCCTAAGCTGGTCTCTGTCTGTTGCGGGAAATGCCGCCACCACAGACTGCTCCATCTCTTGGGTCCGAAAGTGCTGCAACGCCAGGAAGTGGAGGAAGTCGGCCGCCTCCGCGTCGTTCGTGAAGAAACTCGCGTCTGTGCTGCGAAGCGCGTTGAGGTGTTTGACGGAGGAGTTTTCGATACGGCTGTGAAGTTCTTCCTCAAAATTCGCGTGGAAGGTGTCAATAAACTCGATGTCTTTGCTGGTCCGACAGGGGTGACGCTCAAGAATATTGATAAGTTTCAACGGCACCCTGAAGGTCTCGATCCAGCCCAGGTTCAGCTGATGGACTTGAGGAGCCATTGACTCCACGATGCGCTCAAGGAGCTCGAAGTCGACGGTGGACAATCTCTCGAGTCGGTAGAACTCGGGTGCGCTGGCGACCCTTCTCAGGCTACGACTGCGAACTCTGCCCTCCTCGAGACAGTAGATGAGGCCATTGCTGGCCCACGCCTTGAGATAGTATCGCCAGACGTAGTGCTGGTTCTTCTTTTTTGCGGGGGGCGTGGTACTCATGCGTCGACTCATCCTGGTCTAACGGCCCTGCCGTGGCAACACGCGGCGCAACGCGACGGGTTGGCATCCGCTGAAGTGGCTGGAATTAAAAAGCTCGTTCATCACGCAGAACTCAGTTCATGCTTGCATAACGGCGTTGCCCCTCAGTCGCGCGCGAAGCGCGTCCGACTGGAGGGGCCGGGTTAGATGGCACGATTCCGCCGCTAAGATACCACAGTTCGGAGATCGTTCGGATCGAGGATATCGCATGACAACTTGGCCTCAGAGCGAAGCCTCTCGAGTACACGTTTCATTGAGGTGTCCGCCGTGACCACCGAGCAGTACGTTGCAATCCAGAGGTGGAAGAGGTCACCGAGGTCGGAATCAGCGACACGCCGCTGGAAATTCGATGGTACCTCGACGTAAGTGTGAAGAAAGAGGAGGGAGGAAAGCCGAACGCTTGGGAGCTGACGGGTTGCCCCGAGAGTGAGGTCGATGAGGTTTCTTCCAAGAGCCCTCCACTCATCGGCATCCAGGACTCCAAGGAGCCGGCGATCGAGCGAAAGTAAGAAGTCCTCGCGAGCGACTGGCGTGGGAAACCGGTAGGTCGGGCCATCTTCCAACAGGAGTCCCTTCCTCACCGCATCATCGAGGATTGTACGGAGGGAGTCACTCCACTTCTGCTTCATAGCTGCGTAGGACGCAGCCCACTTGCGAACGTCTCTGCCTTGGGCGAGGAAGAGCGGGTCTGACCGGAGAAAGCGGAGGAGTACCTCGCGCCGAACGTGGTTTCCTATCAGGGAGAGATCGAGCTGAATCGGCATTCTAGGCAAAGGGTCGGGATACGATCGCAGTTCCGCACGAATCACGACGACGGGGTCCACGATGCTACAGGCGAGATCAGCGATCAATGAGGTTGTGCGTTCCCCTCGCTCAACTCCTGGGGCATTGGCCCAACCAGGATTGAAGAGCTCCGTCAGTGACAGCGAGTTGACTACGGGGAGGTAGTCGTGGGTCGCCATGTACGACACCAAAGCGGCGGACTTCCTCGGAGTGGAATACTCGCTGAGAGCCCACGAATCGAGAAAGAAATACCTCTTCTTCGCTCCTGTATGAGCTGCGGCCATGGTCGAGTGCCGCCTTGTATCTTCCCCGCATTGCCCATGACCACCCATCAACCGCCGCCGCCGGCGCTGCAGTAGCTGTGGAGGTAGCCGGCTCTGAAGAGGCCAGGAGCTTGGTTAGTGGGGGGCAGGCTCCTCCTGCTCTCTAAACCCCGGTCCGGTCATCCGGAGCCAGGAAGAGCACCTGTAGCTCCCTCTGGACTACGCGTTCGTCGTTACCCAAAGAGGGTACCTCCGTGGAGCCAGTCGGTGATCCAATAGTGTCGCTCCGCAGAACGGCCTTACCCCCTAACCGGCGGCGAAGCCGTCCGGTGCAGAAGTTTGGTTGGGCGGCACCTTCGTAGCTGTACTCCTTCCGAGCCGTCTTAGAATTCGGAGCCTCCACCAGATCCTCGCCTCAAAGGAGCGGAGGTCACGGTAGAGGGTTCGAAGTGAGACGGTGTTCGCAATCCTCAGATCACCATCCGGTTCGATCGACAGAGACCACGGCTCCGCTTCAGGGTATTCCAGTGCAAGCTCCTGCGCCGCCCGTTTAAGTATGCCATGCCGAAACCCGCTACGCAGTGCATCCCAGTGCTCATGAATGTCCCGCAGAAGATGCAATGCTCGCCAAGTCCCCGTCGGCGGGCGGAAACCCTCCAGATCATGCTTACGGAGACGATGGATGGAACGTTCGAGATTACGACCCGCAACCAAGAAGCTGTGGAGATCAAAGGAGGTGGCTGCGAAGAGCTTACGGGCCTTCCAGTAAGGTCTTTGACCAACGGGAAACTCGGCACGCAGGCTGTCTATCAGGCGCTTGGCCTGAAGACGAGTGCAGAAGCTCCACCATTCAGCGTCGGACAACCTTTCCCACTCAGGGTCAGGATGGTCACGCTCTAGCGTCGAGCGCTTCAACGGGCCCACGTTTTTGAAGGTGACCGTGAGTCCAATGGCAGGCTGCATGAAGTTCTTCTCAGGCATTCTCCGATTCTGCTCTCCGGCGGCGGCTCGCTGGCGCCGCCCAACGCTCGGCATCAGCGGCGGACGGCTTCTCGCGGCAGGCACCACTCACTTCATGAAACCTTTCGTCCCGATCTGCTCACCCGTATACGCCCACTGTTGGATCTTATCCAGGCCAGCGTAGCCGGTTCTGACGAGCTCGCGCGCTTCATGCGAGGAGACACTGTCCGAGGGCTGACGGGGCCCAAGGTCATCGTCGATATCTACGTAGAGCGCATCCATGCGCTTCGGAAAGGAGGGAAGGACCGCATCCGCTGGAAGCTCACTGAACGCGCCATGAGCCCAGTAGGTGGCCCAGAGGCTCTGTTTGATTTTGCGACGGTGATCCCGAAATGCACGGTCGAACTCCTCTCGATCGATAAAGCCGGTGAACAGATCCGCTGCAAGCTGGGACTTGACAACCTCCTCAATTGCGGTGAATGCAAGGACGTATGCCCGAGGGTAACTGCCTCGCTCCAAGAGAAGCTCCGCGTCCGCAAGAAGGTCGACGGCGTTGCCCAAGCACGCCCTATACGTGTCTAAGAGCTGGCTGTTTCCTTGCGCCATTTCAGTACCTGGACGTCCAACGGATTATGAGTTCAGCGGCGCCACCGGCGGAAGTGGAGGCGCGAAGTGAGCTGGTGAGCCAAGACACGACATCGACCGCTAGGGGTACTCGAGTGGCGTCCACTGCAACGAGGGGTTAGGCGTCTCTGAACGACAGGTCGAGCAGGCAATCTTGATTGACCGGCTCGCGCACCAGACTGACTTCGGCGACATCGACTCTTTTAATTGTGTTGATACACATCTGGCCATCGTACTCGACGCCGGAGATGTGCGGACACTCGGAATAGTCGGCGCCACAGATCGAGCATTCGGACCGCGTTGCAATGCCGCCAATGCTGACGCCCCGGAGTTCGCCGGACCGTATGCGCCGCCAAGTCTGTGAGTCCGTGATCTCGGCACTCATTCGGAGGCCGATCGCGTCCTCGGACAACTCTGCCCACCCGGCGATGTGACTCGTGTGTTCGACACAGACCGGGAACCTGCCGTCACCGGCGGCGCGCGCGTCGGCGATTGCGATCAGCGTGTGACTAAATTCCCTCAGGAGCTGCATGACACGCTCAGCTGCTTCGGGGGAAACCGGAGCGCCGGCGGCCGAGTAGAAGGAGGGTCCGCTCGCGTGGTCGATGCGAAGCACCACGCAGGAGGGAGGGGTCTGCCTGTCGCCTCCGCGGTACCGATCGTAGAGCCAGTTGGCAAAGAGGCTGGCGGCCACACTGATGGGGATGTTCGCGAGCAGTGCAATTACGGGATCGGCGAGAAGAGACGGCTCGCCTTTTCGGACGAGGTAATGGACTGGCGTGCCGTCGTCCGGCTCGATCACAACCTCTGAACCGCGGTACCGAAGAGCCTTTACCAGGTCCAGTGTGGTGCGGTTCACCAAACGAGTATGGCCACCGTCATTGAGAGGCCGCGTGTAGGCGAAGATCGTGGCTCGCTCTGTTGACATGCGGTGACGTTACCTTGATGGTCCGAGAGACGCCTAACTATTGAGTAACCGAACGACATCGCATCGCGACCCCGCTCCGTTCGTGTATTGGCTACGGTCATGGTTCATGCTGGGGCTCTATCTCCCTGAGCTTCCAGGATTCGGGAAGGCTAGC